>ENA-UOJH01000072-UOJH01000072.1-human-gut-metagenome-genome-assembly--contig:-C148-NODE-72-length-102916-cov-189.527664_pt1 | contig 102916 bp, 99 predicted proteins | sample MGYA00242345_ERZ723892 | MGnify/ENA metagenome assembly ERZ723892 | reverse complement strand
ACAGTTGGAAATTCAACAAGAAGATAAATTGTCAGACAAATGTCAGACTATTTTTTGGGCACATTCAAGCCTTTGTCATACTTTTGCAGTCATCAAACATTCAAAGCAACAGTTTACCCATAAAAAAGCAAACGTATGAAAAAGATTTTCTTCATCATCATCGCAGTCATCGCCATCATCTTATTTTTCAATATGTATGGCACCTTTGCTTACCAAAGCAATCAGTCGAAACCGTACATAGACTTCAAGAAAAAGATAGACATCAGTCAGCTGTTCGATTATTGCGACCCTACCTATGGCTACACCATCAGCTATCCCGATTTCTTCGAACATGAGGACACATCGCTCAGCAACTATCAAAGCTATGCCAGGTTCAGCTATACCGACCGCACCAATGTAGTGTTGGAAAGTTATGTAACGAAGAATCATTGCACATCATTACAGACATGTGCCGACTCATTGGCGACAAAGCTTCATGCCACAAAAACTATGAACAGGGACTCATCATTTCTGCTTGCAGGTCCGGTATACGAAAACGGAGTACGCATGAAGGGTTACAGTCATTACGACAAATTCATCAAGAGTGGCAAACTCCTCTTCGTCTACTCGCTCACCTATCCCGACGATTACAAACCTGCCATGTCTAAACTGTTCCATCTGATAGAAAACTGGAAAATCGTCGGGGCATATTGATGTTTTTCGGCAACAAGATGTCGTATACACAAAAAAACTTTGTACATTTGCAACTCATAAAGACAAACCTTCCCTTTATAAAGACAATATGACAAAGAAAGCAATCGTAATGGGCGCCACATCGGGCATCGGAATGGAAGTGGCAAAACTGCTTGCCGCCAAAGGATGGCAAGTGGGTATAGCCGGAAGAAGAACAGAAAGACTGCAGGCTCTGACGGCTGAAGGCATCGCCTGCTATCAGCAGATAGATGTCACATCAGCCGATGCTCCTCACCTACTGCAACAACTCATCGACAAGTTGGGAGGCATGGATCTATACTTCCATAGTTCGGGTATAGGTTGGCAAAACAACCTGCTCGATATAGAGAAAGAACTGAAGACGGTGGAGACCAACGGGATGGGATTCACAAGAATGGTAGACACCGCATTCAACTGGTTTGCTGCCCACGTCCGGGAAAAAGAGAGGAAACACAACTATCGCATTGCCTGCATCACATCCATAGCAGGAACAAAAGGACTTGGTGCTGCCCCAGCCTATTCTGCCACCAAACGATTCCAAAACCACTACTTGGAATGCCTTGCCCAGCAAGCAAGTATGCGCCAGCTTCCCATCTCGATAACAGACCTACGGCCAGGATTTGTGGCAACCGACCTGATTGCAGGCAGCAAATATCCGCTACAGCTAAGAGCAGAAGAAGTGGCAAGGCACATCGTACATGCCATTGAGAAAGGGAAAGAAGTAAAAGTCATAGACTGGCGGTACGCCATCCTCGTCTTCTTCTGGCGTCACATACCAAGATGGCTGTGGACAAGGTTGAAAATCTCTCAATAATATGGGTCAAAAAAATCCCTCCTTCAGGCATGATACCCGAAGGAGGGATTTATAGTATAGATGGCAGGAATCTGCTTTTCTAATCTTTCCCCGCGAAGAAATCATCACGGGGAGAAAGCCTTACTCCCACTCGATTGTCGAAGGTGGTTTTGAAGAGATGTCGTAGCAAACGCGGTTCACACCCTTCACCTTGTTAATAATCTCGTTGCTAACCTTTGCCATGAAGTCGTAAGGCAGATGTGCCCAGTCGGCAGTCATCGCATCGGTACTGGTCACAGCACGCAGAGCCACAGGATGCTCGTATGTACGCTCGTCACCCATCACTCCTACCGAACGGACAGTAGAAAGCAATACGGTACCTGCCTGCCAGATCTGGTCGTAGAGAGAAACCTCTATCTCACCATTCTGCATGTCGGCAGGAACACCAGCAGCCAATACACGGCGAGCTTCCTCACCACTCAACTTCACCTTATACTCACGCAAGCCGCGGATATAAATGTCATCGGCATCCTGAAGAATACGCACCTTCTCGGGAGTAATATCACCCAGAATACGTACTGCCAAACCAGGACCTGGGAAAGGATGACGGGTAATCAGATGCTCAGGCATTCCCATAGAACGGCCAACACGACGAACCTCATCCTTGAACAACCACTTCAATGGCTCGCACAACTGAAGGTTCATCTCCTTAGGAAGACCACCCACATTGTGATGGCTCTTGATGACCTTACCAGTAATATTCAAGCTCTCGATACGGTCGGGATAGATAGTTCCCTGTGCCAACCACTTGGCTCCGGTCTGCTTCTTAGCCTCAGCATTGAATACCTCCACAAAGTCGCGGCCTATAATCTTGCGCTTCTGCTCAGGATCGGTCACACCAGCCAGGTCGGCAAAGAACTTCTCGGATGCATCCACACCTATCACGTTCAGACCCAAGCACTTGTAATCCTCCATCACATCACGGAACTCGTTCTTGCGAAGCATACCATGATCTACGAAGATACAAGTAAGATTCTTGCCAATGGCCTTGTTCAAAAGAACGGCAGCCACACTGGAGTCGACACCACCAGAAAGGCCAAGGATCACCTTGTCATCACCCAGCTGTGCCTTCAGCTCTGCCACTGTAGTCTCTACGAAAGAGTCAGCACTCCAGTCCTGCTTGCTGCCACAGATATCTACCACAAAGTTCTTCAGCAACTGTGTACCCTGCAAAGAGTGGAACACCTCTGGATGGAACTGTACAGCCCATACAGGCTGCTTGGTAGAAGCATATGCAGCAAACTTGACATTCGCTGTAGAAGCGATGCACTTATAATCCTCAGGGATGGCTGTGATGGTATCACCATGACTCATCCAAACCTGAGAGTTCTCTACAAATCCCTTGAAAAGAGGATTGGTGGCATCAAACTGCTCCAAGTTGGCACGGCCATACTCACGGCTGTCAGCAGCCTCTACCTTTCCACCCTGGGCATAAGAGAGATACTGAGCGCCATAGCAAATGCCGAGCACAGGAATGCGACCAATAAACTGGCTCAGATCTACCTTGAAAGCTTCCTGATCATGAACGGAGTAAGGACTACCGCTCAGGATGACACCAATCACAGATGGGTCGTCCTTAGGAAACTTGTTGTAAGGCATAATCTCGCAGAAGGTATCAAGCTCACGTACACGACGGCCTATCAGCTGTGTGGTCTGTGAACCGAAATCCAAAATAATAATCTTCTGTTGCATAATATATTAAACTTTAAATTTTTAACTTTGACATAAAAACGCCTCTGCCTCTTTCAGCGTTTCCTGCTTTCCCACATCCATCAGTCTGAGGTCGTTCTTCACATATCCCTCAATGCGTACTTTGTCGCAATGCTTCAGATAGAAATCCATGATGGGGAATTTGTCCGGTTCTTCCTCCATCAGCGGGAAGATGGATGGCGCTACCATGTGGATGCCCGAGAAGGCATACATCTTACACTTGGCAGAATCGAGATGAGGATAAGGGCTCTTCACCTCGCCTGTCTCTATGTTCGTCCACCCCACCAACCGCATACTGTCATCGAAGAGAAGATAACGTTTTGTCTTGCGTTCGCTCACCAACAGGCGGGCTGCAAGAGGCTTTTCCTCCAGTGAGGCTTCCTGCGACTCTTCTGTAAGGTCCTTCGTCTCTATCTGATAGAACTTTCCCAAATCCACATTGCTCAATATATCCACATTGTGAATAAGGACGGGCTCATTCGCATCGAAGAGCGGCCATGCCTTTCTGATACCTCCACCTGTCTCGAGCAGTTTGTCCGTCTCGTCGCTGATACGGATATCCATACCGAAGTTGTCGTTATCGCGTAGGTAATCAATAATCTGACTGGAAAAATGATGAACGTTCACTACAATGCGAGTGAAACCAGCATCTTTCAACCGAAAGATGACACGTTTGAGCAAAGGTTCTCCTCCCACACTTACCAAAGCTTTCGGAATGCGGTCGGTAAGTGGCTTGAGGCGAGTGCCCAGACCTGCAGCGAAAATCATTGCTTGCATCATTATAGCTATCTATTAATGTGCGTGCAAATTTACTAACTTTTTACGAAATAGCCAAATTTGCACGCCATTAATTGATTACAAAAGAAAAACTTATTCTATCACCCAGTCTGTAATGTTGTGGGTAACAGTATCAAAGTTAATGCCCACCTTCGTAATTGGGAGACCTGAGAGTGCGAAACGCTGACGGTAATTTTTAAGGTTCATTTGAGCAATCGCAGCTTGTGCACTCTTGTTGATTTTCAGTTCCATCAAGTAAAGACGAGTTTTCGTCATAACAACAACATCTACTCTTCCGTCTGGTGTATGAACCTCCACGTCCACCATCCAGGCGGTGAGGAGAGAAAAGATGATATAGAACATCTGTTGGTAATGTCCCTCATAATCCGTATTGGCGCAATAAGGAATGGTACCAAGTAATGTCTGTAGATATTGCAGGGCAAGTTCTATGTTTTCCTTGTCAAATGCACGAGCCATATTGCGTGTCGTATTATTGGTTACCAGTGTATTAGGCGTTACATAATAAGGTATCAAAGCCTTGGTCAAACCAAGACGAACCTCTTTGTTAGGGATTCCCAAAAAATAGGAATCATAGTCCTCATCATAGTCCTTGATGGTGATATAACCACTCTGATACAACAATGGAGTCAGGGTAGTCATCGTTTCTGTAGGAGCGTCAAAATCAGAAATTCCAGCTTCCATCCCCTCAGCAAAGTCTGTGAAATTAACATCAAACTTCTTCATCATGTTGATGAGATAAGTTGGCGTGCCAGAAGAGAACCAGTAGGGGTCTACTCTTTTCAGAGACAGGCAACTAAGTAAGCTGAAAGGATTGAAGATATCTGGCGATTGCAATGCAAAATGGTATCCGTCATAATACTCTTTCAGCTTGGCAATGGTCTGTTCTATCGACCAATTCTTTGTATTGCTGAATTCTTGGACATATTCTTGCATTTGCGTAAGCAACTCCTCTTTCGTGAAACCACAAATACCCGCATACTCAGGAAGCATACTGATATTGGTGATGTTGTTCAACTCACTGAAGATACTTAGCTGAGAGAACTTGGTAATACCCGTAAGGAAAACAAAATGCAATTTTGAGTCGCAATCCTTCAATGGGCTATAAAAGTTGCGCATGATATCTCGGAGAATGTGCAGTTGAGTTTCTTCATGTACGACATCAAGTAAAGGAGCATCATACTCGTCAATTAGCACAACAACAGGTTTGCCTGTCTGTTCGTACGCAGTATTGACGAGATTTAACAGTCTTACATTAGGGTCTGGGGCTGCTATCTCTATACCGTATGTCTTCTCATTCTGTTTTAAGATGAAAAGCAGGTAACGTTGCAAGGCATCTGGTTCCATATGCTTTCCTCCTGCCATACTAAAATGCAGAACAGGAAATTCCGTCCATTCCTTTTCCAAGTTCTCAATAGCCAATCCTTTAAATAATTCCTTCTTACCCTCGAAATAACTCTGTAGCGTAGAGGCAAGGAGTGACTTTCCAAATCGCCTTGGACGACTCAGAAACAAGTATTTCTTACCATAATGCGTCATGCGGTAAATATACTCCGTCTTGTCAACGTAGAGATAGTTTTTGTTGATAATCTCCGAGAAAGTCTGTATGCCTACAGGATAAAATTTCGTTGTCATAAGCAGCATATTATCTATTTGTCGACAAAATTAAGCATTATTTCTGATATGTGCAAGGGATGGTGGTAAAAATGTACAGGAAAAGCTAATGTCAACTACTTCTTTAACTTCCCCATTTGCGAAAGTTGAGAAAGTTAACTTATTACCATCGAATGGAATAATAACTTCCTCTAAATTGTTATATACGAAACTTGATTCTGGAGTCCAATATAACAAAAAGACAGTCCTCCCAAATGCAAGACCTTTTCAGCCTTTGATTTAGGAGGACTTAATAGATTACACACAGCCCAACAACTGTTGCTTCATGCTACTTAGAACACAATCTTCTGTCCCTTGTTGGTGATGTAAAGATGTCCCCTTGCTGGTGTTTGAATCTTTCGGCCTTCAAGGTCGTAGTAGATGATTGGTTTAACATCTGTCGACAAACCATCTTTCTCTACGATAACAATGCCTACGGCTTCTTTATCCACATTACATGCTACATCATAATCAACATAAAGATTGGAACCATCCAATGTTATTGCTCGAACGGTAACCAGTCCTCTCCACCCTTGGCAGTAAGCACTCCATTGTTGGAGATGCTTGCAAGGTCGTCGTTTCGTACTACCGACCAGCTTACTCTTGAATAGGTGGAATAAGTTGGGAGTACGACGCCATAGAGATGTATCGTCTGCTGGGTATTCGTCAAAGAGTTGTTGCTCTCCACACAGTTGATGGCAATGCTTGTTGCCAAGGTGGCAGGCAGAGCCTCTTCCGTAGAGATAATGTTGGAGCGGATGCCATGGCTGGCTCTTGCAGCTCGGCTTTTGGCGTATGTGCTGCCTGATGCAGGGGTGAACGCCACGGCATAGTAATACTTGCCAGCATTTGCCGTCAAGTCGGTATAGCTCTGCTGACTGCCAGCCACATATTCGATAGGTTGCAAGCTATCCTCGCTCGTGCCTCTGAGGATGGTATAGCTCTCTACATTCATTCCCTCATAGGCGTTCCACATCAGGTTGTAGCCACTACCACATTGGTTGATCATCACATGAAGAGGATTATGTGGCGTAGAGTAAGCACTCTTTTGCACCTCATTGCTTGCGATATAACGGATGCGATAACGATGTGCCTGTATGCGATTGTCGCTGGTTTCGTCGAGATAAGTGCCAACGTTCATGTCAACAGTAGCCAACACCTCATATTGATTCATGCGATTGGTCTCACGACAGATTTCCACCTTTGCTATCTCTGCATTGGTTGCAGGTTGCCAGCTGATACGATAATTTGTACCATCGCCTATAACCTCAGAGATTTTTGCAGCAGGCATGCTTGCGTCTATAACGTTCACATTATTCTCCTTAGAGAGTTCGCTGTTATCAAACTTACAGAAGGTACATACTTTCGCCTCACCACTGTTCTTGAAGGTAAAGGTGGCTGTGCTGTCGCCCTTTTCATAGCGCACCACATAGTTGTCAGCTGCTTTAAAGCCATAATCTATTGGTGAGTATTGGCTAAATCCCTTTGGCACCTTCACTGTGATAGGTGTGTTGCGTAATACCTTTGCAGGGAAGTCGAGTGTCAAGTCGGCAAAGTCGTGTGCGATGATGTTTGTGCTGTATGCCTTACCATCCACAGTGATGGTTACCTTCTTTGTGCCTGAAGTGTTCCAAGCCACCAGATATTCACCATTTCCATAGTCTTTCTTGATGGTGGCACCTTCTCCTCCATCAATAGAATAGCTTGTTCCCTTTGTTCCAACGAAAGAAACGACAGTGCCCAACGAAGCTGTTACATGACTGTCTTTCACCTTAATGTATCCGTCGTTGTTGATGGTTACTTCCACAGGTTTGGTCATTGGCGAGTGTTCGCCCATCAAGTCAATAGATTGAACCTGCACCTCCAGTGTCTCACCATTGGTAAGTGTTGCCTTAGGGATAAGCATCTGTGTAGCTTTACGATAAGCCACATTAGAGCAGATAGCAGCCTCGTCGCTCAGTCCGTTGAGAGGAGAAATGAGGAAAGCATTCTCCTCGCCCACTTTCTTGTTCTTGCGCTTTACGCTGACATTATAGCGCATCTGAACAGCTGGAGTGTGGTCATCCTCAGCATCCGCCCATTTCAGAAGCAATCCTTCCTCTGTCTGTTGTGCACTCACATATTGAGGAGCCTTCGGTGCCTCGTTCTTGATATTGGAGAGGAGGCCGGCTGGATAGGCGTTGCGGGTTAGAGGAAACCAATATTTGGGATAATATTGGTTGTCATCAACATAGGCTTGCCCCGTATATACAACCGTATATTTAAAATCCTTGTCCATTAATATTGCAGATCTACCTTTTCCCTGAAAGGCAAAATCCAAATATCCATTATTATCAATGTCTACAAGCTCATAACCAGTATAACCATAAGGATTCGGTATTTCCACCGTTTCTGTACAAGGCCACTCTTCTATAGGTTTTCCTTTTACTATAATTATTTTCGTTGCATCATCATTGTAATAATACCCATCTAAATATCCGTCATTATTAAAATCAGCAAAACCACTTACCCTATCTTTGCAAAACACCCTTTCTTCTCCAAAATCCGTACCTAATTCTTTATTCTTATTTAGTTTTACACGGGTATCATAATAAAAGGACTTGTAGTATTCATAATCCCAAGCTCCATCCCTGTTAAAATCAAAAAACTTACTACTATTTATGTATTTTTTGTTAAAAGTGTAGCCATCTCCTGAATTATAATACAAATCACCTGATACCAAATCAAAATTTCCATCATTGTCTATATCGTATGTCATATAAGAATCTTTAGGCAAGCCTGTATATGTCTTTGAAAAATACTCAAAATCACAATCTTGCTCTCCAGAATTGATAAAGGTATTTCCCTTTTTCAATCCTCCTAAATACATATCTGGATATCCATCCTTATTTATATCAAAGACGGCAAAATTAGTAGTTCCAGAAACATCAGAGTTCCAACTTTTCTTGATACTTGTATATTCTTTCTTAATTGAGTCATATTTCATAAAATCATGTTGATTATTCTTACACTCAACGTCTCCATCTTGATCTATGTCCAAAAACAACGAATAATAATGATAAGGTGGGCGTATTGTTGGAGCTTTTGCGGGCGATAACAAGAATGTTATATCTTGGGCATTGTAAAGTTTACCATCAAATGCCATTTGAACACCGACCTTCAATTCTCCAGCCTTGTCAAATACTACATCTATTTGATCATTATTAGCTGAAGCCGAAATGATCTTTCCATGAGGTATGTTCCAGGTATATGTAGCATCCTCCATACTATTCTGTACTCTTAGGGAAATTGTATCAACAGTGCTATAAGCTGATGGAATATGCGCAATGACAGGAGCTGCAATCTGTTGGTGATTATAAACAAATTCATCAGACCATTCACCTCCCATATTTCCTGCATCAATTGCTTGTACTGCTATATAATATTGGCCAATAGGTAAACTATTGGTATCAAAAATATATCTACGCAAATGCCCTATATTTCCATCTAACAAATTTCTTCTTGTTCCATCTGCAAGCGCATGACCAAAAAGAACATCACCTTTCCCAGAAGCTGTTCCTATTCTCAATTCGTATGTCAAATCACAAGAAGAGGTTTCGGCATCTTTTCCTTCTGCCCATGTTATCTCCAATAGGTTTTCTTCGGCGGATAATTTCACGATTGGCTTACTCATCTTTTCTGGACGAGTATTCTTCTTTGTATTGGCAAGGGGAGTATAAGATGCCCCACTATTGATTTCAGTTATACCATCATGATTGAAGTCCGCAAGGAGTTTATGCTTTCCTTCTGGCAATTCTATCAACGTTGTCGTAAAATCCTTATTACATTTTAGGAGATAGTCATTTTCAGACTGTTCTTGGTAATAGTCATCAATCGTCTTGTTTATAAGGACTTCATACAAGCCATCAGCATCATAGTCTTTACACTCAAAACTTTTATACTTACCTTCTATATAACTTTCCTTCTTCTTGAACACTCCATTTCCGTCATTTCTAAAAAATACAGTATAGGTTGCTTCTGATGTAGAGACAAACAACAATATATCTACATCTCCATCTTTATCAAAGTCACCAAAGAAAGCATTTTGCATAGCCTCATTACTAAAGATGGTCTTCTTCTCTGATAATTTTCCATCAGGTTGAGCTAAATATAAATCTACATTTCCATTACCAAAATCGATATAATCGAGCAACCCATCACCATTTAAGTCGGCAGGATAAATTGTTCCAACATGAGGGCTAAGAAAGAACTTATCGTTACCCAAATTGTAAAAAATATAAGAACCACGTACAAAATCTATACGTCCATCACCATTGAAATCAGCGGATTTTATAAACGAGCGACTATTTTCTCCATCTATTGCAATGGTACGACTTGACTTAGCCTCACTTATCTCCTCATCCCAATCTACCATCGTATTTTCCTTTGAACGCACAAACATACCATCTCCAAGAGAACCAACATTACTACCCAAACCAGATGGAGCACAATTACTAATCGCGCTACTTTTGATTTGACTTACATCACTTGTATAACTGATTTTTGTCTTATAGAAAGAACCATCTTTCTTTTGTTTCCAAACCGTAAAAGTACTATCATCTGCATTGATATCACCAATGTAAGTTAAAAGACCATCATTGTTTAGATCAATACCATAAGAAGCTACTGGAGGGAGTTGCTTAAATGAAGCATATTCCCATAATCGCATATTCCTAGCATTGTATTGACTATAATAGTTTTCCTCAAAGATATAAGGTCCTGTAGTATTATGATACATAACAAGATTATAGAACCACTTATTCGCCAAATTCTCTGTATTAATTATCTTAACTAATGTCCCATTAGTTTTAGAGACAATTGGAGCGTTTTGCTCACTATAGCCTACACGATCAGTTCCTCCCACCACTTCCAATATTCCATCTCCATCAATATCATAGAAAGACTTGAGGGAATAAATTTGGGTGGGATGCACGTCTGATGAATAAGTGACTTTATCGTCTGCAAGTACTTGCCCGCAACAAGCCACGACAAGTCCAATAAGCATAAGACATCTATGCCATGCGGGTGATTTTAAGTAAGAAATCTGTTTCATTTTTCATGAATAAAAAATGGCGTGCAACCGTCCGTAGCTTGTTTACTATTCAGGTTACCGCCAAGTGACCTCGTACTACAACAAGCACGGAACGGCTCACGCCAAAAGAGGCATGAACCTTTCATCTGCTTGTTCTCGTAGTACGAAAATTGGCGGTATTCGAATAGTAGAGAACAAGAGCTAAAAGCTCAATATCTTAAAAAGTTATGTCGAACGGCGACGCTTTGGTTATTATTTTTTGTTATCTGTATCCCTATCATCGCAATAGATAGGATGAGCTGTTGTCATCTTCCTTCCGATTGGGATCAGGGTAGCAAACCCTAATATTGCGTCGTTATTCCTTCATTTCTGTTTCTTACTTCATGTTTTTGGTTACTACTTGAGCCATGCACCTCTATTTATCGAAGTGTCGCAAGCCCCTATCATCGGCAAAATTATGAAAAATAATCTATACATCCAAACTTTCCAACTAATTTCTTTAGCCAATGCCCAATATTCTCGGTTCTCATGTATTTATTTTCTCAAAACATGGTTAGTTGATAATTTAGTTGTGATTTAGTGGCATAAAACGTAAAGGCAAAGTGATATGACAGAAATTGCTAACGAATATCCTGTTTGAACAAGTACCAAACGACCATTGCCGACAGGAAAGTCATGGAAGGGCAATAGGATAAAAAGAATATTAAAAAGTAAGAGAAAGCCAAAAGCATCTTTCGCAACTCAATGTCCGAAAAATGCTTTTGGCTTTAATCATTTAACTTTCGCTGGGGACAGAAGTTATAGTAGTTGAGGAGTTACCTGTTAGATTAGATAGAAACTACGCTTCAGGCTTCCTTGGCAGGAAGCACTTGCTCTATCTGCTGTTCGCGATGACAGATTCTCACCTCAACACCGAACTTCTCATGAATATGCTCTGCAAGATGCTGGGCTGAATAGACACTACGGTGCTGACCGCCTGTACAGCCGAAGCAGAACATCAGAGAGGTGAAGCCTCGCTGAATATATCGGTTGACATGATGGTCGGCAAGGCGATAAACACTATCGAGGAAGGTCAGTATCTCGCCATCATCCTCCAAGAATCGGATGACTGGCTCGTCGAGACCTGTCAGTTTCTTGTATGGCTCGTATCGGCCGGGGTTATGGGTGCTGCGACAATCGAAGACATAACCGCCTCCATTGCCTGATGGGTCTTCGGGAATACCTTTCCTATAGGAGAAGCTGAACACCCTTACCACCAAAGGTCCCTTGCCATCATACTTGGAGAAGGTGGCAGGACCATCCTGAGGATGCGAAGTGTAGATATTGGTATCGGCTGTGCGATAACCATCAGCACGGTTGACAGCCGACTTCTCTATGCGGGTAAACTGCGGCAGCTCGGTAAGGCGGCGAAGCATATCCATCATATAAGGATAAGGGAACACCTTATCGCCCATTTTCAGCAGGTCACGAAGATTCTGAATGGCAGGAGGAATACTGTCAAGGAAATGCTTCTTGCGCTCAAAGTATCCACGGAAACCATAGGCACCCAATACCTGCAACGTACGGAAGAGGACGAAAAGACTCAGACGGTTGACAAAATGACGGACAGAAGGTACCTCAGTATAGTTCTTCAGCGACTGGTAATATTCCCATACGAGTTCACGTCGCAACTTGAAAGGATACTTTGCCGATGCCTGCCAGAGGAAAGAAGCCAAATCGTAGTAGAAAGGTCCTTTACGCCCACCCTGGAAATCAATAAAGTACGGATTGCCATTTTCGTCAAGCATTATGTTGCGAGCCTGGAAATCTCGATACAGGAAACAGTCCATCTGTTCGGAAGTCAGGTCTTTGGCAAAAAGGCGGAAATTAGCTTCCAACTTCAACTCATGGAAATCAAGGTCGGTGGGTTTCAGGAAACAGTACTTGAAGTAATTCAAGTCGAAAAGTACGCTGTCGATATCAAACTCGGGCTGAGGATAGCAGTTGTTCCAATCCATTCCACGTGCTCCTCGGAGCTGAATGTTGGGCAACTCGCGAATGGTTCTCTTCAGAAGTTCTTTTTCCTTTTGGTTGTATCTTCCGCCAGCTTCACGTCCACCCTTGATGGCATCAAAGAGCGACACATCGCCCAAGTCGGTCTGCAGATAGCGCGACTCATCATCGCTGACAGCCAGGACCTTAGGCACCGGCAACTTTCGGAGCGTAAAGTGACGTGACATATAGATGAAAGCATGATTCTCATCTCGACTCGTTCCGATGACACCAATGACGCTGCTGCCGTCCTGCTTGACAAATCGGAAATACTGCCTGTTGCTTCCCTGACCAGGCAACTTGACCACACTTGCAGGCTCCTCGCCTGCCCAAGAACTATAAAGGTTGACTAACTGTTCCACTCTTTACTTCATTTAAAAATCTACTATTCTTCGTTTTCCTGATTCATCTTTCGACGTTTCAGCCAGTTATCTATCTGCTGAGCGAAGTTATCGCCCACAAACAAGATGAGCAACACACCAAGTGTAGCAAGGAAAGAATTGAGCGCCGTCATTCCCAACCCTACCTTGGTAATATAAATCAGTCCGCCGATAACAATCAGGAAGACCAATGCTTTTTTTCTGTCAAAATTCATTTTCATGCTGCAAAGATAACACAATAGGATGAAACTACAAAGAGAAAAAGACAAAAAAATCGGATGTCTCACGACAACCGATTTTCAAAAACAAACTACTTAAAAACTAATCTACTAAAACAAATCAAAAAAATATCTTTGCCATCCCTTCGGATGATACTTTCTTTTATTTACGATGCAAAGTTACAAAAAAAGATTATTCGAACCAAATAATTTTGCTATTTTTTGCATCTTTATGACTAAAAAAACAAAAAAATAGGGATAATTCTCTGAGAATCACCCCTATTTGATATTTTCGCTTTGCAAACTCGCAGTCTTACGATGTGCTTTATTTGCGCAAATTATTCATCTAATTACATCATACCACCCATACCAGGTGCTGCAGCTGGTGCAACTGGTGCAGGCTCTGGTTTGTCAACCAACACACACTCTGTTGTCAGGAACAAGCCTGCAATAGAAGCAGCATTCTCCAAAGCTACACGCTCTACCTTGGCAGGATCTACGATACCAGCCTGACGCATATCTTCGTAAACGTTCTTGCGGGCATTGTAACCGAAGTCACCATCGCCCTCGCGTACCTTATTTACTACTACAGAACCCTCGCCACCGGCATTGGCAACAATCTGACGGAGAGGTTCCTCAATAGCACGCTCTACGATACGGATACCTGTTGTCTCGTCAGCGTTATCACCCTTCATGTCCTTCAATGCTTCGAGAGCACGGATATAAGTAGTTCCACCACCAGCAACAATACCTTCCTCGATAGCGGCACGGGTAGCGCAGAGTGCATCATCAACACGATCCTTCTTCTCCTTCATCTCAACCTCAGAGTTGGCACCTACATAAAGGACAGCTACACCACCGGCGAGCTTAGCCAGACGCTCCTGAAGTTTCTCCTTATCATATGAAGACTTGGTATTCTCAATTTCGTTCTTGATCTGAGCTACGCGATCCTGGATATTAGCCTTCTCGCCATGACCATTAACGATAGTTGTATTGTCCTTGTTGACGGTAACCTTGTCTGCTGAACCCAGCATATCCAAAGTTGCCTGCTCCAACTTCAAGCCCTTCTCCTCAGAGATAACAACACCGCCTGTCAATACTGCGATATCCTCCAACATGGCCTTGCGACGGTCACCGAAGCCTGGAGCCTTCACAGCGCAAATTTTCAAACCGCCACGCAAACGGTTAACTACCAAAGTAGTCAAAGCCTCAGAATCAACATCCTCAGCGATAACCAACAAAGGACGACCACTCTCAGCAGCAGGCTGGAGAATTGGCAAGAACTCCTTCAAGTTAGAAATCTTCTTATCATAAAGAAGGATGTATGGGTTATCCATTACACACTCCATCTTGTCTGCATCAGTCATGAAGTAACCGCTCAAATAACCACGGTCAAACTGCATACCCTCAACAACACCGATGTTGGTATCACGGCTCTTGCTCTCCTCGATAGTGATGACACCATCCTTAGAAACCTTGCGCATTGCGTCAGCCAAGAGCTTACCAATCTCAGCATCATTGTTGGCAGAAACAGTAGCCACCTGCTCAATCTTATCGTAGTTGTCGTCTACCTGTTCAGCATGTTCCTTGATGAAGGCAACAACAGCAGCTACAGCCTTGTCGATACCACGCTTTAAGTCCATTGGGTTTGCACCTGCAGTAACGTTCTTCAAGCCCTCTGTTACGATAGCCTGAGTCAGGATAGTAGCAGTTGTTGTACCATCACCGGCATCATCACCAGTCTTACTAGCAACGCTCTTAACAAGCTGAGCACCAGTATTTTCGAATTTATTCTCTAACTCTACTTCCTTAGCCACGGTAACACCATCCTTAGTAATCTGAGGAGCGCCAAACTTCTTTTCGATTACCACGTTGCGGCCCTTAGGACCGAGAGTTACTTTTACTGCATTTGCCAACTGATCAACACCCTTCTTCAAGAGGTCGCGGGCATCCATATTATATTTAATATCTTTAGCCATAATATATTCTTTCTAATAATGTTTAAATAAATATCAGCAAAAAGTTTTTTACCTTTTTACTTTTTACCTTTAAGAATTACTCTTCTACTACAGCGAGTACATCGCTCTGACGCATCATGATATATTTAGTACCATCGAATTCGAGTTCTGTGCCAGCGTACTTACCATAGAGTACGGTATCACCTTCTTTGAGAATCATCTCTTCGTCTTTCGTACCCTTACCTGTAGCAACGACCTTACCACGCTGTGGTTTCTCTTTTGCCGTATCAGGGATAATAATTCCACCTACTTTTTCTTCAGCTGGTGCAGGAAGTACCAGCACTCTGTCTGCTAATGGTTTAATGTTCATGATTCTATATTTTTTAATTGTTATTTTGTTGTTTGATGGCAAAAACCCTGCAAGAGTCTTTGCCTTGTCGATTTCGACTTATGCCAAAAACGTGCCAAAGAAACAAAAGGCAGACGAAACTGACAAAATTGTCAGTCACGTCTGCCAAAAGAGGTTTATCATGATGCCTGGCGCAGGCAAGCATCATGTTGTTTATTTCTTTTCGGATATTGCCTCGTAGATGATTTCCGCCATCTTCACAGCTCCCTTTCCATTGGGATGAATGCCATCGTCGAGCATCAGGTCGGCAAAGGTGTACTTCGAATGCAAGTCGATAAACCCGCACTTATTCTTCTTTGCCACCTTCTTGATGACAGGGATTTCACCGTTTACTATCACACTGTCGTTAATGGTCCATGAGGGCTTGAAGGCAGGAATAGGCGAACAGAGATAAATCTTTGGCTTAGAGGGCAGTGCCTTGAGCGAATCGACCATCGTCTGCAAATCCTTTCCAAACTCGGCCTTGTGTACCCAGTTGTGGGTCTTACTGTCATTGGTGCCCAACTTGATGACAACGATATTAGGCTGGAAAGCCAAGGCGTCGCGCCAGCCCATCTCTTTCATATAGGGCACGTCCCCCTTACATAATAAGGTACGCGCGCTGAGACCATAGTTCTTCACCTCATATCCATCGCCCAACTTATTTTGCAAGATGGCAGGATAACCTTTCTGTGTAGCCATATCGATACCGGAACCATCGGTAATGGAGTTGCCGATACATGCCACACGTATGGCGTCCTTACGAGGCGCCTTGAAGCTGTCGAGCCAACGGGTAAGGTCGCTCAACATCTGATCGTGATAGGCCCAAGTGCTGCGGAAACCGAAACCATGTCCGCCTGTAGGATAAATGCACATGGAACACTCGTTTCCTTCCTGACGCATACGGGAATAATAGGCCACGCCATTGGTTACAGGAGGAACAGCCCCATCATCGTTGGCCAAGAGGATGATGGCACGAGGTGTGAGATGACGGCGAACCTGTTTCTCGGTTGAGTAGTGGTCTACGAGTTTCTCGTCCTTCACTCCCTCTTCGCCCAAAAGATTATAGCTGGAGCCCCCATGTCCCTTCTTTGGTTTCATCGAGATGACAGGATAGAATAAGATGGAGAAGTTGGGGCGAGCATCGTATTCTGCCAGAGTGCTGACGGAAGAAGCCAGATGACCTCCAGCCGAGAAGCCCATAATACCCACATCCTCACGGTTGATGTTCCAGACAGAGGCGCTGTCGCGCACGGTGCGCATCGCCTTGCAGGCATCTTCCATGGGCACAGTATGTCTGCCATGCGGCATACGGTATTTCAGCACAAAAAAAGCTATGCCCTGCTTGTTGAAATACTCAGCCCAGTCGTATCCCTCATGATTGAGGGCCAGATGAGAATAGCCTCCACCAGGACAGTCGACGACAGCTCTGCCCGAAGGGTTTTGGGGCAAATAGCAGGTCAGATTACTCTCCCCGTCAGCCGTGAGGTTGAGTACGAACTTTTTAGCTGTCGACTGGGCTGACAAGGCAAGCACAGCCATCAAACAGGCCATAGACAATAAAATCTTCTTCATAATTACATTTTTAGGTTGATGTGTTTGTTTTTATTAAAAAGCCAGTTGGGCTTGTCAAATTCCCCAACTGGCAAAATCGTTTTCTGTCTTTTAATCAAAGAAACCAGGCTGATGATACTCGATGCCCAGCTCACGGTCTACTGTGGCAAGAATACCCTGCACCTGTCCCATGGCGAACATACGTCCCAAGAAACTGTAACCGGCATTATAACCACGGTTCTCGTCACCGAGCATACACATACCATGGTCTACGCGCATAGGCAGGTTGGGATTCACCTTCTCGAAGATGCGTGCCAACTCTATGAGGTCAGCACGTCCACCCAGATGACTTGCCTCAGTGAAGTCGCCATTCTCGAAGATATGGCAAGAGCGCATGTGCACGAACCATGTACGGTCGGCATACTTACGAGCCAACTCTACCACATTGTTGTGACTGCCAGCCGATAGAGAGCCTGCACAGAAGGTAAGACCATTGTGCTTGTTGTCGACAGCCTTGAGGAACCAGTTGATATCCTCATCGCAAGTCACGATACGTGGCAAGCCGAGGATTGGGAATGGAGGATCGTCAGGGTGAACACACATATACATGTCGCACTCCTCGCAAGTAGGCATGATGGCATTGAGGAAGTAGCGCATGTTCTCACGCAACTGCTCCTTTGAGATTCCCTTATACAGATCGAGCAACTGACGGAACAACTCTACCGGATGTTCGTCGTCCTCTTTGATATTTCCACTCACGAAGCCCTGAGTCTTCACGATAATGTTCTCCACCAGCTTATGATCGTCCTCAGGAGTCATCTTGTTCTTCAGTTCTTCCACCTCCTTCAGGATGTCACGGCCCATGGCCTGCCCCTTTGCCTGCCAGTCGGCCTCAGCGCCCTCGCGCTTCAAGATATGAATATCGAAGTAAGCAAACTGTGGGAACGAGAAGTACAAGTTGGTACTGCCGTTGGGGTTGTCGTGGAACAAGTCGGTACGCGCCCAGTCAAGCACAGGCATGAAGTTGTAGCAGATGGTATGAATACCCTCAAGCGAGAGGTTTCTCAGACTTTCCTTATATCGCTCTATCTGCTCATCTCTGTCGGCACCGGCATACTTGATGCTCTCTACCACAGGCAGAGACTCTACTACACTCCATCTCATTCCGTAACTTTCGATGTACTCCTTCAGGTCGCGGATCTTCTCGCGGGTCCACACCTCACCATTAGGTACATCGTGCAAGGCTGTAACAATACCTTCCACACCAATTTCTTTCAACATGGCTAAGGTAATCTTGTCGTTCTTACCAAACCATCTCCAAGTTCTTTCCATAATGTTTGTTGATTCAGTTAATTGTTATTTGTTTTGAATAGTTTTTAATAAATTCTCATCATAGGTTTCTGCGGGAACAAAGGAATGTTTGCTTTCACATTGCTGAGATGCAGCAATCTTCTGCAAAGATGTCGCAAATCGAATGCAGAATATCAAGCTTGCTTTCATATTATGCTGAGATGCAGCAATCTTTTGCAAAGATAAGCATTTTATCCGAATACAAGATGTTATTTCGTCTAAATTATTGCTTTTTAGCACAAATAAGTTTGGTAATTGTAGCTTTTTTGCTAAATTTGCACAATAAACAAACAATCAACATAAATTCAGCGCATTATGAAACAGTTTTTCAAGAACGTGGCAGCCACCGTTGTGGGCATTTTCGCCTTTGGTATTATCATGGGCATCTTTACCTTCATCAGCCTGATAGGCATGCTGATGAGTGGCGACAAACCTTCGTTGCGTGACAATTCTGTCATGGTCATGAAGCTGCAAGGCACCATCAACGAGCAGGGACAGGAGGACGTGATGGGACAAATCACGGGCAACTCTTTCAATCAGTTAGGGCTGAACGAGATTCTCTCTGCCATCAAGAAGGCTAAGAACGAGGACAAGATAAAAGGCATCTACTTAGAACCAGGCGCACTCATCACCGACTATGCCACCTTACAGGAAATACGCAAGGCACTCGAGGATTTCAAGAAGAGCGGCAAGTGGATCATCGCCTATGGCGACGCCATGACGCAAGGATGCTATTACCTCGCCTCTGTGGCCAACAAGCTGTACATCAATCCTGAAGGATCGGTCGACTGGCACGGACTGGCTTCTCAGCCCATGTTCCTGAAAGACCTCTACGCCAAGTTTGGCGTCAAGTACACGGTAGTGAAGGTGGGAAAATTCAAGAGTTTCACCGAACAATATACTGAAGACAAGATGAGCGATGCCAACCGCGAGCAGGTTTCGCGCTACATCAACGGATTGTGGCAGCAGATGCTTACCGACGTGTCCAAGAGCCGTGGTATCAACAAAGACTCGCTCAACCATTATGCCGACGGCTTCGTGGCCTTCGAAGACAGCAAACTGCTGAAGACGCACAAGATGGTGGACGGTTTCTGCTATTACGACGAGATAAAGAACATCGTGAAGAAGCAGCTTGGCATCAAGGACACCAAGCGCATCCGACAGGCAAGCATGAGCGAGGTGAATGTCGCCGTAGAGGACAAATACGACGGAAGCACCATCGCCGTCTACTACTGCCAGGGAGGCATTACCAGCCAGGCTACAACAAGTCTGTGGGGTGGCGAACAGCAGATTGTGAGCAGCAACGTGATTTCCGACCTGAACGACCTTGCCAAAGACGAGGACGTAAAGGCTGTAGTTATCAGAATCAATTCGGGAGGCGGCGACGCCTATGCCTCCGAACAGATATGGAGAGCTGTGAGCCAGCTCAACAAGAAGAAACCCGTGGTGGTTTCGATGGGCGGAATAGCTGCATCGGGAGCATACTATATGAGCATGGGCGCACGCTACATCATGGCTCAGCCTACCACTCTGACTGGAAGCATCGGCATCTTCGGAGCCTTCCCCGACATGAGCGGACTCATCACTCAGAAGCTGGGAGTCAAGTTCGACGAGGTGAAGACCAACCGCAACAGCGGCTATCAGGGAGCTTTGATGGCCCGCCCATTCACTCCCGAAGAGCTGAGCTACCTGCAGGCATACGTCAATCGTGGCTACACGCTTTTCCGCAAACGTGTGGCTGACGGCAGAAAGATGTCTGTCGACGAGGTGGAGAAGATAGCGCAAGGACGAGTTTGGCTCGGTTCGGATGCCAAGAACATCAAGCTGGTCGACGGCTTGGGCGGACTGGACGATGCTGTAGCCAAGGCAGCCCAATTGGCTAAGGTCAAGGATTATCACACCGATGAATATCCATTGCCAGCCAGCTGGATGGATCAGTTGCTCAACAATGTAGAAACAGGAAGCGGCAACTATCTCGACGAGCAGTTGCGCCTCACCTTGGGCGACATGTACACACCATTCATGTGGTTGCGCCACATCAACGAGCACGAGCCCGTACAGGCTTCGCTGCCCTACGTACTCAACATCAGATAACAACCGCCCATATATAATAAGGTTTAGGCATCTATTGTGACCAGGCGCGGTCATCTATTATGACCAAGTGCAGTCATCTATTGTGACAAGATGTACCTATATATAATAAGGTGAAAATAATAAAAATGAGAACAGAAGGAGATCTTATCAAGATAAACGAATGGCTCACCCCGCTGAGCTGGCTATACGGTATGGCAGTCCGCCTTCGCAACTGGCTCTTCGATGTAGGCATCAAGCGAAGCAAGACTTTCAGCCTGCCCGTCATATCCGTAGGCAACATCACGGTAGGCGGGTCGGGTAAGACTCCGCATGTGGAATACCTCATCCGCTTGTTGCACGACAAGATGAAGATTGCCGTACTCTCACGTGGATACAAGCGCAAAAGCAGCGGTTATGTATTGGCAACCGAGGAAACCACGATGCCCGAGATAGGCGACGAGCCTTTCCAGATGCACCAGAAGTTCCCCGACATCTATGTGGCAGTAGACGCCAAGCGAGTCAGAGGAATAGAGCGACTGCAGTCTGACGAAGAGACAAAGGATGTGGACGTGGTATTGCTCGACGATGCCTTCCAGCACAGATATGTGAAACCGGGCATCAACATCCTCTTGGTGGACTACCATCGACTCATCATCTACGACAAGATGCTGCCGGCAGGAAGACTACGCGAGCCATTAAGCGGAAAGAACCGTGCCGACATCGTCATCGTGACCAAGTGTCCTAAAGACCTTCGTCCCATGGAGTTCCGTGTGCTCACCAAAGCCATGAGCCTCTATCCTTTCCAGAAGCTCTACTTCACGTGTATCGACTACGACGATGCCAAGGGCCTCTTCTGCGACAAGACACTCCCACTCCATGAGCTGAAGCAGCAGCACGTCATGCTCCTCACAGGCATCGCATCGCCCAAACAGATGGAGCACGACCTCAAGCCCCATGTAGGCAACATCAGAAGCCTGTCGTTTGGCGACCATCATCAGTTCAAGCCACGCGACATCGAACTCATCAACGACACCTTCGAGTCGATGCCCGAGCCACGCATCATCATCACGACAGAGAAGGATGCCGTGCGACTGAAGGAAGCCGAAGGACTGAGCGAACCCGTAAGACAAAACATCTATGCGCTGCCCATCAAGGTAAGCTTCATGCTCGATCAAGAAGAAAACTTTAACGAAAAAATCATAAGCTATGTACGAAAAAATTCAAGAAACAGCATCCTGGCTAAGAGAAAGGATGACCACAAGTCCAAAGACCGCCATCATTCTGGGAACGGGACTCGGACAATTAGCTTCAGAAATAACTGACAGCTATGCTTTTCCATATAGTGAGATACCCAACTTCCCTGTCTCAACCGTAGAAGGCCATGCCGGCAAACTGATCTTCGGCAAGCTGGGCGGCAAGGACATCATGGCGATGGAGGGACGTTTCCACTTCTATGAGGGCTACAACATGAAAGAAGTGACATTCCCCGAGCGTGTGATGTACGAGCTGGGCATCGAGACCCTCTTCGTCAGCAACGCCTCTGGTGGCATGAACGAAACCTTCCAGATAGGCGACCTGATGGTGATCGACGACCATATCAACTTCTTCCCCGAGCATCCGCTTCGTGGCAAGAACTTCCCCACAGGTCCTCGATTCCCCGACATGCACGAGGCTTACGACAAGAGTCTGCGCGACTTGGCTGACAGCATAGCCCAGGAGAAGGGCATCGACCTGAAGCACGGAGTATACGTAGGCGTACAGGGTCCTACCTTCGAGACTCCTGCCGAGTATCGCATGTACCGACTGTTGGGAGGCGACGCTGTAGGCATGAGTACCGTACCCGAGGTCATCGTGGCTCGCCATAGTGGCATCAAGGTGTTCGGCATCAGCATCATCACCGACCTGGGAGGCTTCGACGTACCGGTAGAAGTCAGCCACGAGGAGGTTCAGAAAGCTGCCAACGCCGCGCAGCCTAAGATGACAGAGATCATGCGCGAGATGATTAGCCGGTCTTAACAACTTCAGAACTTGCTAAATTCAAATTCTTATAACAAATTGGACATCGCAAAATTGGGTGAGTTTGGTCTTATCGACCATCTCACAAAAGGACACGAAAACAAAAATGCTTCTACTGTTTATGGCGTAGGAGACGATTGCGCCGTGATGCACTATCCCGACAAGGAAGTTCTCGTCACGACCGACATGCTGATGGAGGGAGTACACTTCGACCTGACCTACATCGACCTGCAGCACTTGGGATACAAGAGTGCCATGGTCAACATCAGCGACATCTTCGCCATGAACGGTACACCACGGCAAATGACAGTAAGCATCGCCCTGAGCAAGCGTTTCTCGGTAGAGGACATGGACGAATTCTACAAAGGCTTGCGCATGGCATGCGATAAGTTTGGCGTAGACATTGTCGGAGGCGACACAACCTCATCGCTTACAGGACTTGCTATCAGCATCACCTGCATTGGCGAGGCTGCAAAAGAAGACATTGTCTACCGACATGGAGCCAAAGACACCGACATCATCTGTGTGTCGGGTGATTTGGGCGGAGCCTATATGGGTCTGCAGCTTCTGGAACGTGAGAAAGCCGTATATTATGGACAGGTGGAAGACATCCGCAAGAAGATGGCACAAGCCAAGGCTGCCGGCGAGACTCAGAAGTTGGCTGCACTCAACCAGGAGTTGGCAGGCATGCGTAACTTCCAGCCCGACTTCTCGGGCAAGGAATATCTGCTGCAACGTCAGCTGCAGCCAGAGGCAAGGGGTGACATCATAGCCCAGTTGCGCGAGGCAGGCATACGGCCTACAGCCATGATGGACGTGAGCGACGGACTGAGCAGCGAGTTGATGCACATCTGTCAGCAGAGTCATTGCGGTTGCCGCATCTACGAGAAGAACATCCCTATCGACTACCAGACGGCAGTCATGGCAGAGGAATTCAACATGAACCTCACCACCTGCGCCATGAATGGAGGTGAGGACTACGAGTTGCTCTTCACCGTACCTATCGGCGACCATGCCAAAATCGAAGAGATGGAAGGCATCAAGCAGATAGGCTACATCACACAGGAATCCCTCGGCAGAATGCTCATCACGCGAGATGGACAGGAGTTCGAACTCAAAGCCCAGGGGTGGAACCCGCTGAAAGACTGAGTCTGCCGACATCCTCATGGACTATTCTTTAGTTAATAAACATTAAGCAAGAGAAAATATCTTCTTTTCTCTTGCTCAATCAAAGAAAATATTGTACCTTTGCAACCGCAAAATAAAACGATGGTGCCATAGCTCAGTTGGTAGAGCAAAGGACTGAAAATCCTTGTGTCCCCGGTTCGATTCCTGGTGGTACCACTCCTCCTTTCATTTGGCGGTTTCTGACTTCGGTTAGAGCCGCCTTTTTTTTATAATGAAGAATCAGGAAACAAACAAAACAAACTATATTCAAACAACTAAACATTTTAAAGATTATGAAGAAAATCATCATCTCTTTACTGGCACTTCTCGCTGTTACAGCCGTACAAGCCAACAACGATTATGCCAAGTATTACCAAAACCTGCCTGTACAGATGCCACAACCCACCCTGCCCACCATACCGGATAATCAGGTGAGCATCCGCGACTGCGGTGGAAAGGGCGATGGACTGACTCTCAACACAGAGGCTTTCGCCAAAGCCATCAGCCAGCTCAACAAACAGGGCGGCGGTCATCTGAATGTACCTGCAGGAATCTATCTTACAGGACTCATCTCACTCAAGGACAACATCGACCTGCACCTCGAGAAGAACGCCATCATCGTGTTCTCCGAGGATAAGAACGACCTGATCAAGGTCGACAAGACTACAGGTGCCAAGGAACTGAGAGCCGCAACAGCCATCACAGCCAGCAAGCGCAAGAACATATCTATCACAGGTGAAGGCACCATCGACGGAAACGGAGAATGGTGGCGAGCTGTAAAACGCAGCAAGGTTAGCGACGTGGAGTGGAAACAGTTCCAGGAAATGGGAGGTAGTGTTTCTGCCAAGGGCGACCTCTGGTATCCTTTCAATCTGAAACACCAGCCCAATGTGGCTTCCACGATGGAGGAGCAGGAGAAATACCGCAACCACATGATCCGCTTCACCGACTGTCAGAACGTTCTCGTACAGGGTGTCACCCTGCTCAACTCTCCTCGTTTCCACATCATCCCTACCCGTTGCCAAAATGTCATCATCGACGGCATCACCGTGAAATGTCCTTGGAATGCTCAGAACGGCGACGCCATCGACATCTCAAGCTGTAAGGATGTACTCATCGTCAACAACGTCATTGATGCGGGCGACGACGGTATCTGCATGAAGGGAGGAGCTGGCGAAAGCGGTGTCAAGGCAGGTCCTTGCGAGAATATCAACATTCAGGACAACACCGTATATCACGCTCATGGCGGTTTCGTCATTGGAAGCGAGTTCTCTGGTGGCATGAAGAACATCCTGGTACGCAACAACACCTTCCAGGGCACAGACGCAGGACTTCGTTTCAAGAGTGCTGTCAAGCGAGGCGGAAAGACAGAGAACATCTTCATCGACCATATCTATATGACCGACATCACAGGCGACGCCATCACTTTCGAGACCACTTACTGGGACAACCACGTAGGTGCCAAGCAGCCTAAGGAGGCTGTCCAGAAAGCTGAGTTCGTACCCAACTTCCAGGACATCCATATCAGCAACGTTTATGTAAGAGGTTGTAAAAACGGAATCGTGGCACATGGACAGGAAGGTATGATCCACGACATCACCATCAAAGACTGCAACATCTTCTACAATAAGCAGGCACAAGACATAGACAAGGCTTGCAAGATTCAGGTAGAGAATGTCAACTTCAGTACCTTCGCCAAGTAAAGCAAACGACTACTTCACTACGGTAAGTATCTGATTGCATACCGTAAAGTGAATATCCATACCCTCATAAGGCATTCCATATACCTTATGAGGGTCTTTTTGATAATGCGGGCGAGGGTCTTGCGCCAGCACCTCTTTCAAAATTCCAATCTTTTCTTCTGTCATTCCCTGAGACAGCAGAAAGGTTTTTACTGTATCAGATATTTCTACCTGCAACTTATCCCACTTGCGTTCATCCACAAAGCCACTGCGAGCCTCAGGATGACAGTCGGCATACACCACATAGGGCTTGATGTCATAAATAGGAGTACCGTCCATCAGGTCGGCACCCTTCACATGAATGACAGGACCGCGGCTACTCTCCCACTCCACATGCGACAGACGCACAGAAGACAATCCGATGTTGTTGGGACGAAACGGACTGCGGGTGGCAAAGACACCCACCTTCTCGTTGCCGCCCAATACCGGAGGACGAACCACCGGACTCTTGGCAGCATGCCTGTTGGCAGAAAACTCCCATATCAGCCACAGATAATCAAAACCCTCTATGCCACGAAGCGCATCTGCGTTGCGGTATTCGGGCTCAAAGACGATCTCTCCCTCCAACTCTGCCACCAGTCCAGCCTGCTTGGGAACACCAAACTTACTATTGAAAGGTGAGCGAAAATGTGCTATTGGTTTTATTTCCATATTTTCTAATTTGCGCCAAAATTACACAATTAAATCCATTTGGAAAAGAAATAAAAAGAAAAAATTTGGTATTCCATGCTTTTTAATGTACCTTTGCATGCAAAACAATCAAATCCATCAAGAAATGAAAATCCAGAAACCCCAATATGAGATTTGGGAACAAATCGCAGGAGAAGCCGGCATCTATAAGCAGATAGAGCGTGCCGGAAGAGTATGCTACAAGAGTGAAGACCATACAACAGACGATTCTGCCAGACCATTCGTTGAACGAATGATTCAGAGCGAGCACTTCGCCATGCTCGAGCATGGCACCGTCTATCTCGTGTGCAATCATGGCGAGCTGCCACTTTATCTCACCAACAGGTTCTCCCGTTGCCACACCGTCGAGGGCAAGGATTACATCACAACCAACATGCGCGTTCTTGCCGAGAACAAGTCACTCTCCGACCTGAAGTATCTCAGCAACTACGTGGCTGGCAGACATGAGCTGCGCATCACCGTGCATTTCACCACCCAGATTTCCATCACCCGCGAATACAATCGCCATCGTGCCAACTCCATGGCTGAGCAGAGCACACGCTACTGCAACTACACCAAGAACAAGTTTGGCAACGAGATAACCATCAACCTGCCAGAGTGGGTTTCCAATCAAGCCGACTTCGATGACACAACTGCGGAAGTATCGCCCGAAACTTTCTCTTCACTCTGCCAGGAAGTAGCCGAAGGCAAGTCACAGCAATGGAGCAAACTGCAGTATTGGCTCTTTGCCAACCTCGCCGCAGAGTATTCATATATGAATATGATCAATGCCGGTTGCAAACCACAGGAGGCACGAGCCATCCTGCCACTCGACTGCAACACCGAACTCGTGCATACAGCTTTCATCAGCGACTGGCGTCATTTCTTCGATCTTCGTGCTCTTGGCACCACAGGAGCCCCCCACCCTGATGCCAAACTTTTGGCCTATCCTCTCATGCTGGAGTTTCAGGAAAAGGGATATTTAGATGAAAAATAAACAAAACAACTGCCAAAAGATAAGATTTTCGGAATATCTGACATCATGTATCAAAGAATTACTTAACTTTGCAGTGTGTTTTTCATAGTATTAGATTTAAGGTTATCAAGGTTGGGGGCTACGGCGGTAGCCCCGTTTTTGTATAAACAACCCTATAAACAGCCCTACAAACATACGTATAACCACTTTTTTAAAGAAAAATCAAAAAAAGTTTCATAAATATTTGGCAGAAAGAAAAAATAGTCGTACCTTTGCAACCGCTAAAGAAAACCAAGCTGGTCATCTTGCAAGGAGAGATGGTAGAGTGGTCGATTACAACGGTCTTGAAAACCGTCGTACCGAGAGGTACCGGGGGTTCGAATCCCTCTCTCTCCGCAATAAACCTTGAAAATCAAGGTTTTACGCAAAACGTACACGAAAACGTACACGAAACGTCCGAATTTTAACAATTTCGGGCGTTTTTTTATGTCCAAAAACAAGAAAATCCGTGTACATACCAAACGAAAGAAGCCCGGCGATGAACCGGGCTTCAACATTGTTTCCCGTGCGATGCAAGGGGCTTTCGCAACAATGTGGCTACAAAGATACATAATTTATTCCAAATCCTTGCGCATGGATGCAAGCAATTTGCGCAACCATGCCAATATTGGCTTCCTGTACCGCATGAACAAGACAAGAACGGCAACGATTGATGCGGCGATTGCCCACGTCCATACATTTGAACGTCTGCTTGTCTTTGCAACTTCGTTGTGTTTCTTCTCCTTGTGGACGGTCGCTTTGTCCTTGGTCGTGGCGTGGTGTTCCTGTTCCGTTGTCTTTCCATTCTTCACCACGTTTGACCGGATGGCGGTTTGCTTGATGCTTTTCACGCCCTTTCCGCCCTTGATGGTCATCTTTCCGTCCTTGTCAATAATCAGTTCGGGCAAATCCGGCGCGCGCGCTGAATCTCCGAAAAAGATTATTTCCGTGATGATGGATTCCCCGGATTCGGTCTTGGTCGTGTCAACGACCTTGGAAACATCCGCGACCTTGGAAATGCTTTCCGACACACTATCCGCAACAACCTTGTCGGTGTTCTTCTCCAGCTTGCGCGATGTCGAACACGCGGCAATCAGTAACGCGACAAGACAAAGCGCGATGAATTTCAATGCCTGTTTCATATCATCGCAACTTTTTGATGTCGTTCAATCGGTTCATCCATCCGGACAAGAACCGCTTTTGTGTGTACTTCAACAACTCCTTTTCAGTTGCCTTGCGCCCAATCTTCTTTTCGTATGCCACAACGGAACGCGAAACAATCCCATTGATGAACTTCACGCGTTCTTTGAATATGGCTTCAAAAAGTTGGTCGGGGTCGGCAAAGTTGACCGCCGACAATGTTTTGTTGCCAACGATACCATCCGCGACAACGCCAAGCAATGCTTGTGGTTTCTTGATGCCGTGAATGCCGGATGCCCAAACCCAATCAACAAGGATGTTTGCGACCTTTTGGGAATGGATGTCATCGGCGCGCCATTTATCCCAAAACATCGTCTTGATGATGTCACGCCAATGGGCATCCGAAATGTGTTTCAAGTCCGCGACCGATGGGCGGGGCAAACCTTTCTTCTTGCAATACGCTTCATAAGTCGCGATTGTCACGCCTTTGTTGGTTGCGCCGCCCCGGTCGGTCGGGTCGTTCGCAAATCCGCCCTCCCATTTGAGGATGAACGGAATCAAATTTTTAATGTCCGCCATTATCGTTTGTTTTTGGTTTTACATACAATTCACACTTTGGCGGGTCACATGAACCGCCACCACGGAACACGCAAAAAGTATTGGCACACGGCACGCCATCCATCGGCGGCGTTGGTTTGTGTTCTTTCAACTCGTGCAAGTCAATGTCAAAATGGCGTTCGGTCTTGTCAACCATGATGCGTTGGGCGATGATTGCCCATTTTGCATCATTGCAAGACGATTCGTTTTCCAGCATTGACCACACTTGCCAAAAGCATACCGACCCGGCTACAATTTGCGGCAAATGCAAAGACACTTCCGGGAACACCATCACGTCCATCAAGTGAACAAGGACGGTCAAGGCATATACTTTGATAAGTGTTCGGAACACGCGCCCGGCATAATGGGATTTGAATTTTCCATCATTCGCACCGGGAAAACGTTTCTTCACTCTCCGGCTCAACGACCATGCGGTGTAACAATCAGCAAGCACCGCAAGCGTACACACAAAGATGAACGGGAATGTCGGCTTGATGATGGCGAAACACGCGCCGAATGCGGTCATCATGTATCTTGCCAAGATAGGAACTATTGTTGAATGAATGTTTGATGTCATAATCGTAAAATCATGTAAAATGAAACATTTTGCCAACTTTCGCGATTGTCGTATCAAACACAACGAAATCAACGGCGGGCAACCCTTGGGAAACGCGTTCGGTTTTCCACTGCGATTGCACTTGCTTCATTTCCGACATCAAATTGTCGCTCCCGGTGAACACGGAACGCCGCGTTCCAATTGCCTTTCCGTTGGCATCCTTTTTGAAAAAGTCGCCGTCCGAATCGGGCGTGTCCATAAATTCGGCATTGATGACAACTTGCATTTGCATACGCATACCGGACGCATTCTTTCCCGGAAACTTGGTCGGTTCAATCTTGATTTTCTCAATGACAATTCGGCGGTCAAAAAGTTCTTCAAGGTCTATTCCCTTACCAATTATTGCGTCCGATTCAATGTTAGAATCGCTAAATCGTGGCATTTTCTTCTTTTTAGATGTGTGACAAATCCGAAACGATTTGGTTGTCCAAATCTTCGGTAAACTTCAAATAATCCTTGTATTCGGCAACCGCCTTGTCATCCGGCGCAATGCCCATGACGTGCTTGTTGTACGAATTTACAAGGTCAAATTCCGCCGTTTCGTCAATGACTGAACGGATGAACACACGCTTCAAGTTTGCCTTTGTAGGCTTCGCGAACGTGCGCACTTCATAACATGACCAACCAATCGGGCGGGCTTCCTTTTCACCCTCCGGAATGGCTTTTTCTTCGGCGATGTTCACGCGATAAATCACCGACCCGTCATTGTCATTTTCCAGCACGGCGGGCATACCATGCGCAATGTCATAATGCGCGTTTGGTTCGATTGAATTTAATTTCATAAGGAAACGATTTTGAAAGTTTGTCGAATAAATGAATTGAATCCGAATACTTGCACCAACCCCACCAACTGCAAATGGCTTGCTTGTAAGCTGCCTTTGTGGGTTGTTTCTTGCGCTTGTTCAACTTCGCCACCCGGCGGCAAAGATTTTGTTTTATGGACTTGCGCAATAATGTGTGGTCGTGATAGAACACGAATCCAAGGAAATCAATTCCGCGCGCGTCAACCGGGAACACTTGATGATTGCGTTTCACTTTCAGTTGTAAACACTTCATGTATGCCCGTATGTCACGCAACAACGCGTGCAAGGATTCCTTGTCCGGTGCAAGAACAACGATGTCATCGGCATAACGCCAATAATACTTCACGCGCTTTTCTTCTTTCAACCAATGGTCGAAATACGCCAAGAAAAGGTTTGCAAAGTATTGGGAAAGATAGTTGCCAATCGGCACGCCGTTCAAGGACGTTGCCACCAATTCCCCGGTGTTCGGGTCGGTGACAAAATTCCGAATCGGAATGTCCGTGTTGATGTTGGAATCAATGATTTCATCCAGCAACGCCAAAAGGCGACCATCTTTTATTTTCCGCCTTACCACACCTTTCAACACTTCGTGGTTGATTGATGGGTAAAACTTGCGAACGTCAATCTTCAAGCAATATTTCGTGCCGACCGGGTCTTTTTTCAAAGCCTTTTTCACGCTCATGGCGCACGCATGAATGCCGCGTTCCTTGATACATGAATATGTGTCGTGCGTGAACACGGACACCCATATTGGTTCAAGAATGTTCATCACCGCATGATGCAAGATGCGGTCGGGGAAATATGGCAATTGATAGATTTGCCGTTCCTTTGGTTCAAAGATTGTGAAAACGTGATATTGGGATGTCTTGAAAGTTCCGTTTTTCAAACTTTCATGCAATGCAAGAATGTTCGCTTCCCTGTTCTTGTCGTGCTGCTGCACGCCATAGGAATGCAACTTGCCCTTGCGGGCTTTTTCGTCCGCAAGTTTCAAGTTATCAATCGCGATGACCTTTTCATAAAGGTTTCCAATTCTTTTCATTCTTGAAAGTTTCTTGTTTGCTTGAATAATAGGATTCTTCGGGCTTGCGCCCTACCAAAACCGTTCAACATATTCTATTTTTTGCCGCCGGGTTTCCTTTCCCGACTTACCATCCCCGGATGGGATGATTGGCATGGTTTCCGATTAGCAACTATATTATTTTACAAGCATAGCTGAGAACCGATATTCGCATTCGCATTCGTAGGCGTGTTATTCGTATTCGCGTACACGAACCCCGCATTCGCACCATTATTCGCATTACCGCTGAACAAAACACCACGACATCGGACAACCATTATTTCTTTTTTCTTTCAAATCCCGTTTATCGGTTTGCGGGTCGATTTACGGCTTTTCAAGCCGCTTCGATTTGCGGGTCAAAGCAAAGCCGAGAACCGACATCCGCATTCGCAGCCGTAGGCGCGGAATACGTAATCGCGCACACGAACCCCGCAGTCGCACCAGAATTCGCATAACCGCCGAACAAAACACCACGTTCCGATTCTCCGGATGCCGGGATGCTTGTATAAAAGTAGTCGCAAAAGAACGTTGTACTTCCAGCACCTACCGCCAACGGCATGATGTCGCCATCTTCGCCAAGGACAAGTTGTTTCACATATCCCTCTTTTCGCGAAATGTCGCCGCGATACTCATAATTGCCGACACCCGAATTGGTGAACTTGGATGGGTCATCGCAAATGTACATCTTAGATAAACCGCCCGCCGCTTCGCTTTGGATGATTATCTTGATTCCGTCCGTCCACTTCCAAAGATGACCAAAAGGATTTTCAACACCACGATAACGCGGCACGGCAAATGTTTTCTTAACGGCATCATCTTCGCCATGAACGGAATAATCAACCGTTCCCGAATGGTTGCCAAGCGAATTTGTAACACCACATGGAATGATTGGATTATTTCCATTGTGCGTTGACCATGAACCCCAATCCCATGTTGTAACACCATCACCCAATCCGCCTTGATGGAATCCGTTTTCGTCAAGTTCCGCATTGAACTTGTCTTGCGTATTGAATGTGCAATATTCAACCACAAACAACCACCACAACATCTTGTGCATCCTGTAAAGATTCGCGTTCCATTCCACCGAACCACGATTGCGCGCCTTTGCGCGGAAATCATTTAATGAAATGGATGTTGCGGGCAAGCCAAGGAACGAACGATAAGTTCCGTCATAACTTGCGTTGTTATTGCCGCCGCGATAATCAACATCGGTTGAACAAACGGATGCCAGCTTGTTTGTTGAACGCTGAACCGTTGCTTCAACGCTTGAAACATAACCTTTGCGCCAAAGATGGAATCCGGGCAATGGTTGTGTACTCTGCAAATGGCGGCATTTGTTGCCATCCATTTCAAAGCGAACGTACATATCCGGCAATTCCGTTTCCATCATGCCATCCTTGCCCGTCAAGTCTGCCGCCGCGCCTGTGTCGCGCTTGGTCGAATCGTTGGCGTTAAGGTAATACACAACCTTGCCGTTGTCATCCAAGATGCAATTGCGCATCATGTTTTGCAAAGGCAATTCCTTGTGCAACTCCATCTTGCCAACGCGTGTTGGCTTGGGATTGGACACCGTGATGTCCCATTCCACGCCATAATAATAATCATAAGGAAAGGTCGGCTTTGTGTTGCCGACACCGATTAAAAGTCCCATATTAGTAACCCCATTTTAAGTTTATACCCGACAACGATGTTGCCTTGATTACTTTCACGATTTCGGGATTCCAACCACTTTCAAAGTTGGTTTCGATGAAATCCCCATCATCCATTCCGGCAAGCTGCACCGACAATTTGACGGGGCTTGTGGAATCGTTCTTGATGTTGAACGGTTGACCGTCCGAAAGGCTGAAATTGCCGTTCGCAAGGTCAATCACGCCCATCTTTCCGATTTGCGCGGAAACGCTTTCGCCGCTTCTTGTGTTCATACTTCAATTTTTTACGTTAAAAACTTGAATGCAAATTTACAATATATGTTTCATAGTGAAACACGTTGTGGATAAGTTCGGCACAACTTAGCCCGGCAATGCGGTTTCTTGTGGCGCATCTTCAACGACACGCCACGATTGCACCAGCTTTCCATCCACAACATCAAGCGATTCAACCACGGACGTTCCCGGTTCGCCCGTTGGTTGCTCGCTTGGCACGAAATCAAGAAACCCCGCATTTCTCAATTCCGTAATATACGCGCCTTGGCTTTTGTCAACCCGGCGCAAGTCAAGGGGTTCGCCTTGAACGTATTTTGCCAATTGATATTCCATATTATGTTGTATATTGTTTGTTAACAATCATCCATCCACCATTGTAATAACGCAATGTCAATGAATCGCCACGCTCCATGTCAATTCCACTAATTGAATTTCCATCGTTGTTGTATAACGTGCATCCGCTTTGCGGTGAAACTCTTATTCGATTTCCCATATTTCGGTCACACACAATTTCGATGTCAAATATTGTTGGAACATTGTTCGTCTGCTTGTTCACCTGTGCCAATGTTGGCAACTTGACATTCAAATATTTAGTCGTGTTAGCGGTGAAATGATACTTTTGCGTAATGCCGAACCATAATTCTATAATGTCCGTGTACGCTTGCCCGATGTACCCATTTTCAAATGCCGCAACTTTTCCAATATTGTATTGATTGCCATATACACCAAGGGCTTTTGGATGATACCAATGTTCATTATTTGCATCACTCGTTGATGGGTTGTCGTGGTGCAATTCAAGCGTTGTGCCCATTTTGTCGGTCAATGACAAAAAACCATTAAAAGGATAACCAAGCGATGACAGGCAACCAAGCAACACACGTTGTTTGTCGTTGTTAAACCTTATGAAATCACGGAGTAACGCCAATCCATTTGTCGCGTCCTGTTCGTCTGAACCACCATATCCGATTTGACCTTGTTGGATTCGGAAACCGCCGATTGAACCCGTTATTGCATTTATTACGCCCTCCACTTGCGCTTTTGACATCACAACCGAACCATCTTGCATGACGCGGAAAGGCGCGGTCTTGCGATTCTCGAATGACGCTCCAGCCCAAAAGCGGATGGAATCGGATGCCGTGCCGTTTCCCGTAATTCCGGCAAGGATGGATTTGTTGTCGCCCGCAACCTGTATTGTTCCGGATGTGACGATTCCGCCATCAATCGTTGTTTGTGTGTTGTCGTAATAAACGGCAACAACCCAATCATTTGTGTTCCACGAACCGGATGCCCGTTCGGTGATGCAACGGCGCAATTCCTTTCCGTCAACCCACAAGTCGCCGACATCATAAGGTGGATAAGGTTGCGCAACGAACACGCGGCGTTTTCCATCGGCGGTGTCCTGTGCCTTGCTTGCTGCATCATACGCATCAATCGCCTTTTTATCTTCGATGGTTTGCCATATATAAGCGACCGTTCCAATACCATTGACAAAACGGAACGTCTGACGATAGCACTTCAACAACTTCGTGCTTGAATTATACCACATATCGCCAACGTGCTTTGCTTTTTCCGCGTTCGTTGTCCAATTGGATGCCGGGTCGGATGTCTGAAACCATGTTTCAATCTTTCCGTCAATTTGTTCGGTCATCGTATCAATGGCATTTGCAAAGTCGCCATTGATGAATTTCTTCAACGCTGAATCATCCGTGTATTTGCTTGCCTTTTCCCAATCCGATGATGTGAACGCGCCGGATTCCCTTGCGGTCTTGCATCGCATGATGTCCCCGGTCGCACCTTGAACCCACAAATCGCCGACATCATAAGGTGTCACGGGCGTTGATGTAAAGATGCGGTTCTTTTCTTTGCCAAGTTCCAACGCTTCATTTGCAATCGCGATGGCTTGCGCAAGTTCTGAATCTTGCAGTTCTTGCCACACATAGAACGTGCCGGGCGCATATCCCGGCTTTGGTCGCCATGAAATCTTCACATATCGCCAAACCTTTCCGGATGTCGTGTTATAATACAGGTCGCCAAGATGGTTTTCTTTCGTGTTGGCATCCGTCCATCCACTATTCGGAACACCAGCTTCCGAACCCGGCGCGGTTGAAAGCGGGGATGGGTCTATCTGATAGAAATGTTGTTCAATCTGACCATCCAATTGCGCTTTGATTTCGTCAAGGATTCCGGGCAATGTGTTGTTGATGAAATCCTTGCTTTCCATTGCTTCGCTGCCAAGTTCTTCAAGCGTTTTTTCTTGCCCGTTTTGCGTGAACACGATTCGCCCGCCAATTTCGGATTGGTCAAGGTCGAAATATGTTGTACCATCCGCCGATTCGATGCGTCCGGTTTTAATGAAACGTCCGTTGATTGTCGTGAAACCATACGTCAATGAAATGGCACGAACCTTTGTGTCCGTGTCTATACTTCCCAAAATTCCAATAAGAAAATAATACACGTTCGGCGATTCTTCAACCTTGTGTTGGTTTGTCGAAATACTCATTGTTCCGGATGAATTGTCGCGGTTACAAACTGCATAGATGTAATATGGCACATCTTGTTGCAATGTCGTTGTTCCATCCGCCAGCACCCACGAACGCGCCTTGTCCGGGTCAATGGTGTAATGTGTAAGAACGCCACCTTTCCACTTGAACAAGTCCGGGTCGCCTTGAAAATTTGGTTCAAAGACGGTATTTATCAATCCGAATTGCATTGACTTCGCGCCAACCGACAACATCATCGTGTCAACGGATTCCGGCGTGATTTTGTCCTTGTAATAACCGCCCGTTTCCGGGTCGAACACCATGTTCAAGACTTCACGCGATGAACGCCAATTTGCGCGCGCCTGTGCCGGGTCTTTTAGGTTGTTGATGGTCAACACCTTGTCAATGTCCACAAGGTCGGAAATCACGCGCGTTGTGATGTCGCCCTTTGTTTGTGTGTCCGAAATGGTCAACGAATAATCGTATGGGTCAAGCACGTTGCGCGTGAATGACTTGATGCGGATTGACTTGTCAACGCCAATTTCATCATCCTTGATTGGCAAATAATCGCCCGGTGCAAATACATTCGTGATGCCATCCGACAACGCAAGCTTGTTTTCGATAAACGCCTTTGTCACGTTCACCGAATATTGAACCTTTGGTTGTGAATTTTGGTCATAATACTTGTTGCCCTCTTCCGCCAGCTTCTTTTCTGCATCTTCTTCGATGTCGCGCGAATAAGCGATGTCAAGCACCTTGTATGTGTCGTTTTTGCCGATTTGGAACGCGGGCGATGTTTCCGATGGGAACACGTCGCCCCGGTCATCGGTCTGCTTTACCAACGTGAACTTGTGTGTCGCGTGGTCGTATGCGTGAACCTCAAATTCATATCCGGCAAGGTTTCCGGAATTGAAATGTACCTTGGCGGAAACCCCGGAAATCAAATACAGGGTTTCGCCGGATGCGTTCTTTGCATTGATGTCGAACGGAAATGACGTGTCAATGAATGACAACACATCGCCATCAACAACGGATGAAACCTTGCCCGTGAATGTCGGCTTGATGTCGAAATTCTTGCGTCCCTCAAATATGCCGTATTTCGCCACGGCATCCGCCTTTTCGATGTAAGATGATGCCTTGTCCTTGCCGTACATACAAAGGCGGTCGGCGCGATATTTTGACGTGATGTTTTCCGTGCTGCCGTACACCTTTAATCGTGTGACGATGTTTGAGGATGAAACGTTTTCACGCGAAATGGAATATAATCCCTTGCCCTTGCCGTACTCCAGCACGAAAGGCAAGGTTTGCCCGATGGTCTTTTTGATGTTGATGACATAAACGCCATTGACACGTTCAATCTCAAATTCAACGCCAAACTTATCTTCCGAACACAATGTTTGCAGCACCGACAAGCAATTGTCGGATTCTGAAAACGTCAAAGTATTGTCGCCATCCGTTTCCGGACATACGCCCAACGCCCATTTGCCGGGGAATACGCGGTTGGCGTTACTTATCAACACCTCCATGAACCTTTTCAAGTCACCCGTCAAGGAATCGCCTTGGATGTCTTGTAATTTGTTGTTCGTGGTGTTGATGTTCACGTCATACGTCACCCGCATAAGGTCGTATTGGATGCCCTCAAACTCCAAATCATATTGGTATTCTTGCATTCCTGTTTTGCTGACCTTTGGCAAGCGGTTCAAACGATAGTCACGCCCGAACACGGTTATCACGTCCCCAATCCCGTATGATTGCGGGAATGGGGAAACAACCGTGATGGCAATTGTATCTTCTGCATTCAATGCCCAAGTCTGCTTTGCGGCGGTGATGGCGGTCGCCGTTGCCCTTGATTCCATAGGCACACGGCTTCCATTCGGTTTTGTGATAATTATATTCGCTCCCATACGATAATGGCGTTTGTGGTGAATGATGTGATTTCATCAATGCAACCCGTGACAACGGGGAAATAATCGCCGTTTTCGGTGTATTCGTGTTGTACTGACACATCCTTGCCCGCGATGTCATAATCAACATTGCCATCGCCCCAATATATGTTCACATACTTGGTTGATGTCAAGGTGATTTCGCAAGTCTTTGTCGCTTCGCTTACACGGATATGCTTCAACACCTTTTTGACGGGTTCGGGTTCGCGCAACTTCAACTTGAACGTGCCGATCATCAACGAATCGTTCCAAGTCTTTGAAACTTCGATTTCATCCTTGATGTAAACTTCGTAAATCAAAGGTTTCACCGGATGCACGTCAACGACAAGGCGATTCGTTCCTTTTTTGTCGAATAGATGCGCAAAGTCGTTCACGCGCTTGATGAAATCAATCTTGGATTCTGCCTTGACAAAGCAAGACAACGTGATGTCGCGCGCTTCGATGAACTTGTGCATCAAATCCACACTTTCGCCGTGATAGTTGTCCCAATTGACCGTCAACGGGTCTTTCAGCTTCGGACGCGACAACAAGCCATCGGATGCCGACACATAGATTCCGTAATCCTTGAAATCGTGTCCGTCAATGGTGTATGCCTGTTGTTTGGCGGATGATATTTCCGAAATCAAGTCTTGTTGCGACAATGCAAGATTGTACATCTTGACATCATCCAGCAAGCCAAAGCCATAATCGCCGCCATAATGGTCTTGGTTAAGCGATACGCCTTGCAACGTGCCGCCGTTCGTCACCTCCTTAATCAATGATGAATTGACATAAAAGCGATATTTCACGCCATGTTTTACCAACGCAAGCGAAAACCAAGTTCCGGATTTCGCTTCGATGGGAACTTCAACGTAATTGTCAAGCCCGGCGAAAGCAAGCATCCAAATCAATTGTGTTGGCGTGCCAACCTCGCATTCCGCACCATTCACCCACATCAACATCGAAAAGTCAACGGAAAGTGTGGGCAATATGCTTTTGTCAACCTCGCAAGTATCATCGCCGGAAAAGGAAATGGCGTTGCCGTTTTTCCCTTGAACGAAATGCGCACCGGACACAACGCCATCGGCGCGGTTCGATGAATAGTCATAAGCTACAAGCGCGCCATCGCTTTCATCGAATGGCATTTGAAAGATAATATTTTTGTTGTCCATAAATGGTTCAATTTACTTGTTTGACTTCTCCCGGATTTTCACCACGGCATCGCCCGTGGCTTTTTGTATCACTTTCCCGCCGTGATGGTTCACGCAAACTTTCGCCCGGTCGCTTGCGATGACATTCACAACGGCGTTGTCGTACACGTCAACCATGACAAAGGCATTGTCCTTTGCAACGATATTCAACGCGGAATCATGCTTTGCCCACACTTCCGAAACTGAATATCCGGTTGCCGTGACTTTGCCGTTTGTCGTTCCAAGCGCAATGCACTTGGATTGGTCTTGCAATGCAATTGCATCATCAAGGAACACGCCGTGTTTCTCCATTACGCCCTTGAAATTCTCACGGATGAAATCGTTGGATGGATAATCGTGTTCAAGGCAAAAATCAATGCCGCGAATGTACATATCCACCAACGCGTCCTTGTCATCAAGGCTTTTCAACTCGTTCAACCAAGGCGTGCAAATGCCGTTCGCCTGTGCTGCCTTGGCAAGATGTTTTGTTACTTTGTTGTTCATTGTCATTTCTTTTTGAGTTTAGGACAAACCTTGCGAACGCAATGCGTTTCCGCCTTGGTTGGATTCCAATATTGTGATGATGCGTTCAATTCGCGACAAATACTTGTTGTATGACGTATTGATTGCAATCGTATCCAATGCTTGCAACGATTGGCGCAAGACTTCGTTCGCGTCAAGCTGATTGATGCGGATGGCGTTCATCTGCCCGGCAAGGATGTTCGCGGATTCCTCGCTTATTCCCTTAGCCGCCCCGGTCAACGATTCATCGGTATCATCCAAGCCCATGTCCTTGAATATTTCTTCGTATTGCTTCAAGGCTTGGTTGAAATTGCTTGATGCCGCGCCGACCGCGCTTTTGAATCGGTCAATTTCCGCTTTCGTCAACCCATCAAAGACGAAATCATCGCCGTTCCAATAACCCATGTCTTTTTCCAAGTTGTCCAACGCGCCTTGCAATTGGTTTTCCAAGAATTTCTTCTTCAATTGGTTCACGACAAGGTTTTTCAAAACGGAATTGACGGTTGTTTCCATCGCTTTTGCCGCATCTTCGCCCTTGCTGAATGCTTCAACCAGCGCATCGCCCAAGTCGTTTGCAAAGTCCTTTGCGGTTGTCTGCAACAAGTCGTTGGATATTTCGTCAATCATATCTTCGATTTGTCGCCCAAGTTCCGCATATTGCTCCTTGAAATCATTCACGCGGTCGTGGTCGGTTTTCTTCTTGCTTTCTTCCGCTTCCCATGATGCTTTCAAGTGTTCTTGTTGCTCTTTCATGTTGCGGATGGCTGCTTGTTGGTTCTTGTAAACCTCGCCGCCCAACGCCTTGCCAATCTGCCATTCAAGTTGCTTGTAAGCGTTTTCAAGCTGCTTGATTGCCTTTTGATGCTTCTTGATTTGCTTTTCTGCCTTGCGGTCGCGCGAATTGAACAAATCAAAGGCGGATGACAACAAGCCGATTGAACCTTGAATGACTGAAAGCGGGTTTCCGGTCGCGATACCTTGCGCAACTTGGCTTGCACCATCCATGATGCCGCCGATGTCGCCCAATATGGCTTGGGTTTCTTCATCCATCGAAACGCCCATCTTTTGCAATCCGTTCGTTACGGCGTTGAATGTTCCGTTGATAAGGTCAATCGAACCGGAAACGGCGGTTGCAACGTCCTTGGTCGCTTTCTTGGCTTCATCGCTTCCCAATCCCTTGCCATCCTTGGTTGCTTCTTTTAGACGCTTCCACGCTGCGCCAAGGGCGGTGAACGGGTTGCGCTTCTCAACCTCCGAACGTGCCTTGTTCAATTGGTCGGTCAAGGCTTTCAAGTCTTGCGGATTCAAGTCAACGCCGATGGTTGCTTTCATGCCCTCAATCTTGTCGATTAGCTGCTTGATGGTCTTTGTTGTCAACTCGTCAAGGTTGCCGAAAAGGTTTTGCCAATCTCCGGAATTTTTAATCAAGTCGCTTTGCAACTTGGAAAGTTCATCTTGCTCCGCCTTTGCAAGTTTTTCAAGTAAATCTTTGTTGCCGTTCAATTCTGCAATCCGGCGGCGTTCGGCGTATTGTTCCGCGATGCGTTCCTTTTTCTGCTCATATCCGCCATATTGGTTCAAGATGGCATCATAATCGCCGACCTTGCTTGTGTCCGTGTTGTACTTCTTTGTTCGGTTGGCGATTGCTTGGTCGATTTCCGCCCTTTCCGCGTCCGTGGATGCCTTTGCGCGCTTGCGGTTCAACAATTCCATGTCTGCATTGAATTGTTCTTCAAGGCGGCGTTTCTGTTCCACAAATGATGCGTATTCGGTCAACAATGCGTCCGTTTGTTGCTTCGCCTTTTCCTGTGCTTGCTTTTCGGCATTGTCAAGGGCTTCTTTTTCGGCGTTGTCAAGTTCCGTTCCATCGTTGGCAAGCTGCTTGCGCTTCGCTTCGATGACGTTCAACATTTCTATGACGGTCTTTGCGTTTGACAGGGAATCCGACAATTCATTGTTGAACGCTTCAAGGACGGTTTTCTTTGTTTCTTCCGCGATGGCATCATTCAGTTGGCGCAACTGCTTGTTTTGCGTCTTGGAACGATTGGCAACGTCAACTTGCAAGATGATGTCGCGTTGGTTCTTCAAATAATCAATGTACGTTGCACCCTGTTTCAAAAGCCCGTCAAATTCCTTTTTCGCCGCTTGCTGAATGATTGGGTCGTTGGAATTGACCCATTTCAAAAAGCGGGAATATTCGCTTTTGTACTTCGCCAGCTTTTCAAGGAACGCATCTTTCTTCGTGCCACCTCCACCGGATGAACGATGATGACTGCTGCCGCCACCACTCCCGGATGATGTCGTTGTCTTTCCGGTGATTTTGTCGGCTTGCTTCTGCAATTTCTCAATTTCCGCCATAGCCTTTTTGTAATCATCGTTATTGGTAAGGTGTTTCAAGGCTTCTTGCTTCAACTGAATGGCTTGTTCAATCGCGCCAAGTGAACCTTTCGTGTATGTTTGCGTTGCACCAATTCCGGCTTTTTTAAGGATGTTCCATCCGTTCCTTTCGGCGTTGGCGGCGTTCTGAAATCCCTTTGATATTTCCGCGCGCAAGCCATCAAGGGCGGTTTTCGCTTTCTTCTTTTCATTGTTGGCGGTTTCCACCCAATAGCCCGTGCCGAACGTTGATGTCTGAACCCACATGGATTTTGTGTCCGACATCGCGTTGTATTCCTGTTCTTTCTTGATTAGTTCCTTGACCTTTTCTTGCGCTTGCTGCAAATAGATTGTGGCTTTCGCCTTTTCGATTTGCGCATTGATGAACGCCGTTTTGTTGGCAACAAGGACGTTTTCGGCATCAACCACATCACGAACGGAAACGCCCAAATCCTCAAACGCTTTCTTGTTGTTTTCGATGAATTGCTTCTTCGCTTCAAGGTCGTTTCCAAGTGCATTCCACTTGTCGGACAACTCCATGATGGATGCAATGGGCTTGTAAGCGTTTTCCGCAATGGCATTATACCATTCTTCGGTTGCTTTCTTGGATTCGTTTGCCTTGCTTACGAAATGCGACACAAGCGCAATCAACGCGGATATTCCGGCAAGAATCCAACCGAACACCGGAATGGATTTGATTGCCGCGCCGACCATGCGGAACGCCCCGGCAAGTCCGATGTTCGCCACCGTTCCGGCGGTTGCCGATGCGGTTTGTACGGCTTGCGCTGCTGCCGCCCCCGTGGTTGCTCCAACGCTTGCGGTCTTGGCGGTGTTGCTCGCCTGTTCTGCCGCCGCATTTGCGGTTGTTGCCGCCGTGGATGCGATGGTTGCCGTTGTATCTGCCGCCGTTGCTGCCGTGGATGCGATTTGTTCACCACGACCGACCGCCAACAAGTTATTCCACCATTCCTTTGCCTTGTTCAATGTGATAAGGGAAAATGCGGAATCCTTGTTCAAGGTTTGCGCCACCTGTTGCAATCCCATCGTGATTGACATCAACGATTGGACTTTCAACATAATCTTTTGCAAATTCTCGTTTTCTCCGGCAAACAAAGCAACCGCGCCTTGTGCCGCCGTGAATCCGCCAACAACACCATTCAAACCGGACAAAACGCCCGCGAATGTCGCTTCATCGTTTGCAAGAACGCTTCCTTGTGATTGGATGTCGCCTTGGATGTCCTGTAATCGTCCAAGTTCATTCACCATCCTTTTGTATGCTTCGGATTGCTCGTCAATGCCGTTGGCAACCGCATCCGCCATTTCTTCTTTCAATGCGCGGATTTGCTGACGCAAGGAAACATGGGCTTGTGCGGTGTTTTCCGCCGTCGCCCTTGCCTGTTCCATCCGGCTTGCTTCATCTTCCAGCGCGTTTGATTGCTCGCGCAACTCGTTCAACAAGGATTTGCGGGTTGCTATTTCACCCTTGATGGCTTGGGCGCGGTCACGCAAGGCACGATATTCATTATCGTTGCCGCTTTTCAACGCGCCGTTCATCGTTTGGGTTATTTGCTCATATTCTTTTTTTAGGGCGGCAATCGCGTTTTCGTGCATTTCACACGCCGCGCCGATTTGGGAAAGTCCGTTGCGGATGTCCTCACTTGCTGATGCTGCACCCTCATTGGCGCGTTGCAAGTTGTTCAATTCGTTAATCAAGGCAACCATGCCTTGTTTCTCCCCGTCAAGTTCCGCGCGTGCCGCGTTCGCTTGTTCAATCAACGCATCTTGCGCCGTGCCGGGTTCAACGGAATTGATGCGTTCGTTCAAGTCCGCAACGGTCTTTTCCAATTCTTCGATGACGCGCTTTTGGATTTGGATGCTTTCAACGATTTCTTGCGTTGTGTTGTCCATCGTGTCACCGCTTCCAACAACGGCATCCGAAAAGCCTTGAACACGGCGCAATGTTTCTTCAATCGCCGCGTTCATTTGGTCGTTGTCCATAATGGACGTAAAGGACAATGCGCCCCCGTTTACATCTGCCATATTTCTACATTAAAGAATTTACATAATTCAAAATCGTATCACTATTTTCTTGCGTCAACGTGATTTCCTCAACCTCGCCATCCGTGTTGTCGTAACTTGGCGCGTCAATCATCATGCGTTGCACAACCGACCACGCAATGCCATGTAGCAAATAATCGTATGTCCAACCGAAATGCTCACATATCGCACCCCGGCGACCAAGCGGGGAATTTAGCCCGCTTTGCTTTACTCTATCCGATTCGGCACGGTGGTTCTTTCGATTGACATCAATCGAATAGAGTTCACAAAATCCCCCAAGTTGCTCATGGTGTTCACGATGTTGTAAAGCTGATGCAATCGGGATGGCTTGATTTTCCGGGCGAACAAGTCCGTCAATTCTTCCAATCTCTTTTCATCCTCAACCCATATCGTGCCAGCTTTGCAAGGCTTTGGAATCAATCGTTCTTCACCCAATGCGGCGATGGCAACGACCTTTGCCGCGCGTCTTGCGTGGAAATGCGCCAATGTGCGCGCCGCTTTCATGCTTTCGGGCTTCTGCAATTCCTGTTCGTCAATTGCAAATTCCACCCATTCAGCCGAAAGGCGGTCAAGCGTTGACAACGTGGGTTCTTGGATTGTGAACTTGCGCGTAACTTCGTGCGGGATGTGTTTCTTGACCAACCCCCAAAAGCGCGTCTTGGTTTCAAATTCCACATCCTTGACCTCAAAGGAAACGCCCTTGCCGATGATGGTGTTCAACTCCCGGCGTTCCTGTTCAAGTAGTGTTTTTTCGTCTTTTTCGCTGCTCATGTTGATAAAAAATAAAAAGTCCCCAAAGGCGTTTTTGTTACCTCCGGGGACTTCGGGTTTTCTTGTTTGTTATGATGCCCCGCGCCTTACCCCTTTTTAGGAACGCCGCGCAAGGCTTTGCCAGCCGTAACCGCGCAAGGTGTGACGGTAAAATCAACAAGGAAAATACCCTTTGCGCTCATGTCCGCGTTGATTACCGCTTCAATGTCGCCGTTGGGAATCTCAAAGTCAAGTCCCTGTTCGGTTACAACCTTGATGGCTTTGTTGGCAACAACCTCGTCACCATCATAACCCCATCCATCTTCACCAACCTTTGCGCCGCCAACGTATGACACAAGGTCATCAACATTGGCATCCATCATGGAAAACGTCAAGGTCGGCATCTTGCGCGACTTCTTGCGAACCTCCGGGGCGGCTTTGCCCTCCTCGTAATGTTCGGTGACATCGGCGGCATCTTGGGTCATCTTGCAAGTGTCCTTGTAAGTCTTGCCAATCTTCGCCATCTGCGCGGGCATTGTACCCGCCGCGCTTGCCGCGCCAACTTGGATTTCACACAAACCAAGTGTTATTACTGATGCTCTATCTGCCATAATTATGAAAAATTAAATTTGAATATTCCAATCAATGCGGATGTTTGCGAAATGCTGCTTGGTGTTCGGCTCGTTCATGATTGACATCGTGCCGGGTATTGCTTTGATTCCGTGAATCCGCGAATTACGGATGATTGCCGTGACTTCTCTTGCCAAGGCTTTCAATCGTGGGTTATTAGCGGACAACATCATCTTGCCTTTTATCTTCTTCGGCGTGTCGCTCACATAGATGTTGACGTTCGATGTACCAATTTGCGGGGTGGTATCAATCGCCAAATCAACCGTGTTCACGACAATATCTTCTTCCGTTGAATTATCCGGTCGGTCGCCCTCATGGTAACAACCGCCCTTGGCGGATGTCTTGCCACGCAACAACCCAATCAATATTTCGTTTGTTTCAAATGAATCTATCATTCTGCCGCACGTTTGATGTTTGAAATAAGTTTCTCCAACATTCGGGGCAATTCCCGTTCTGCAAGGTGTTCCGCGCTTGACAACACGTTATATCCTTTCGCTTCGACATAGGCGGCATAATTCATTCCAGCTACAACCACAAGGGCAATGCCCTTTGTCCCCTTTCCGATGGTTTCCGCGATGCTTTGTCCGGACTTGATGCCCGTTTCGGCTGCATTGCTTTCCGCGCCGCTTGCCGCATCGAATTGGGAATGGATGGCAACGCCATCAACAAAGACTTCGTAACCCGTTGACGAAAGCAACGCGCCCGTCTGCATCATGTAACCCTTGTTTGTCCTTGCTTCGACCAAGCACATTTCGCCAAGTCTTTGCAACCGGGCAATCTGCTTTTTCTCAATCTCATTCAAGAACGCATCGAATCGCTTGCGCACATCGTCTTTTGTGAAATTCGGTTTTATAGCCATAATCGTGAATGTAATTGTGCCGCATCAAAGTTCAAGCATATTCCGGAAATGCGGATGTCCGAACAATCAATATCGTTTGCAATGATGACGCGTGCGCCCTTGTTTACCTTTGGGCAAGACTTGGGCAACTGAATGACGGATGTTGCCTTGTAGGACTTGCCCCCGGCAACTTGGTATTCCGTACTTCTGCCATCGCTTTCTTCCCGGCATCGGGAAAGAAACTTGCGCGATGATTCGCTTTCCGACCAATAGCCCTGTTCATCCTGTACGGCATCCGGGGTTTCCTCAATGAATAGGAAATGCGGGTATTGAACAATCTTTGCCATATCACCACATATTTGAACGGTTGCGAATCTTCGGACGGTTGACAAGCACATTTTCCTTGCCAAGTTCGTTGCAAAGGGCGTTGTAAAACAACTTGATGGCATCAATGTTCCACGATACGGAATATCCGCCCTCGCTCACATTCTGCATCGTACCTTTGAGGATGACCGAAAAGCGTTTATAAACCGCCGTGTCGCACGCCTTGATGTCAAGGTCTGCATCGCCATCCAATCCAGCTTTTACCAAGATGATGTCAATGTCATCATCCGAAAGGTTCATGCCGTTCAACGACTTAATCAAGTATTCTTTGTTTGTCATATTTCCATCTTGCTTTTATGCCGCCGGGGTGTTATGCGCACGCCCGGCGGCGAATGTTAGTTTTTCTTCCAACTTGTCGCGTTTGTCTGCATCAACACGGAACGTCCGGCAAGATTCCACGCGGGGAAAAGGTTCGCAATTCCCTCCGTTACCTCTTGAACGGGCGATTCATTGGAATACTTCTTGACAAGCGTATGTCCGTGCATAACCTTTTCGGCTACGCTTCCGGGCATTGCCTTTGCGTCAATTGGCTTCTTCCAATAAGTGTTGCCAAGAACCTTGCTTTCGCTGAACAACATCACGTCATCCTCAAACGGATTTTCCGTCAAGCGTGAACCGTCCGCAAGTTCAAGCGTGATGTCTTGGTCAATCACGATGATTTGCAAACCGCGATAAAGTTCTTTCTTCTTGGCAAGGTACGCATTGACCGTTGCAAGGTCGGGCGCATCCTGTGAACCGACAACGTTCTGAACGAATGACGCACACTTCTTGTAAACTTCCTCTTGGGATGCGAACTTCTCGAATGTGTCAACGTTCATAAAAAGAAACTTGTAAGTTGCGCCATAGAGTTTCTTGCCCAACTTCAAGGCTTTTGGAATGTCCACGGTCAAAGGCTTTGCGCCTGTGCCTGTTGAATACGAAACGGAAACGCCGATTTTCTGCTCCGCCGGGATAAGATAATCAACGTCATATTCGGTGACGATTGCCGCGTTGTTTGAGTTGGTGAATGTCACCTTGCCAAGTGAAATTTGCTTCAATGCAATCCATTCGGCACGGGCGGCAACGCCATCCCAACAAAACTTGGTATCTTCCGCCCAAAACTCCACAAGTGCTTTCAAGTCGGGATTGTTTGACGACATGGCAACCATGATGTCATATTCGGTCAATTCATCCTCGTTCTTCTCGCGCGAAATGGTAATCTTGGGGATGTCACCTTGGATGCGTGAAATGGCTTCACGGGTCTTGCGTGGAATTGTCGCGCCACGACTAACAAGGTCGGCGGCAATCTTCAAGCCCGATTGTGCTTCCAGCATCTTCCACGTCAAGAAATTGGTTTCCTTGAGTGGGAAAAGGGTTGGATAATAATAATCTTTAAGGTCATAGGTACGAATGACCGCGCCCATGTCCTTTTCATTAAGTCCAACCATTAACGATTTCTGCATATCGAATACGTTTTAAGGGTTAAACATAAGAAACACACGCAATGGATGCCTTGATTGTGGCATTCACGATTGGCGCGTTGCTCTCTCTGACAACGGCGTGAACCCAAGCGGAAACGAAAAGGTTGCTTCCCTGTTCCACGTCCTCGTTGCTTCCGGCGATGGCGCACGGAACAACTTTCAAGGTCTTGTTTGCGCCGCTTGATTCAAACGCGCAAGTTCCAACCTTGACAATTACGCCAAGCGTTGTGCCTACGGTGATAACGTCCTTTGCTGGGTTGGACTTGTCAATGGCGGTGATGGTCTGACCATTGCAATCTGCGGTCGCAAATCGGTCGCCCACCTTGAAATGATGACCTTTCGCAACCTCATAGGTCGTGGCGGCTGCATCCGCTTCGGTGATAACCTGTGCGGTCTTGCATACCTCAAACGCGCCATTCTTGCCCTTGCCAATTGGCGTTCCCTCAAACAAAGACGAACCGCCAAGGTTGGCGACTGATACCGTCACGCCGCCGGGGATGTCCGCGATGCGGTGCAAAATGCACTTGACAACGCGGTTGTCCTTTGCTCTTTTAATTGTCAACGACATAATTTGCAATTTAATGGGTTAAACTTCTTTGCCCGATAACTCGTTGTTTTCGGGTTTAAGGCTTGCCACATAATCGGCAACGCCTTTGGAAATACCATCTTCGTTCTTCTGCGCGAACATGGGCTTTCCACTTGCGCCACCAAGGGCGGCATTCGCCACGTTTTGATTTGCGGTTTCGATGTCCGCCGCCTTGTCGTTCAAGTATTGCGTGAAATCATCATCGGTTGCGAATGACATTCGGGCGAAATCTTTCAAGGTTTGTGCCTTGAATGTTTCATCCTTGCATCCGTTCAACTTCTCATTGAGTGCCGCAAGCCTTGTTTCGGCAATGTTCTTGGTTTCGTAACCGGACAATTTTTCTTCAAAGGGCTTCACGGCTGCTGCCACGGCTTCTTTGACAATTGCGGCAATGTCGTTCGGATTCTCGGTTGGCGGAATGCCGGGTTCACTCTGCTTCTCCTTGAAATCGTACTTCTTGCGCAAGTTGGTTTCAAACGTCTTGTTACTTTCGGACACCTCTTTGTCCACATCGGCGCGATAGTCCTTTGCAAATTCCGTCACTTGCGCATCGGTGACTTTCTCAACAAGGGCTTTCGCTTCATCCTCGTTGGTTGCCTGTAAAGCAAGAACGCCCGCCAGCACGCCCAACGCATCCTTTCGCACGCCTTGGAACTTCGCCACAAGTAATGCCAAAATGGTTTTCTTCATACGAACAAATTTTTTATTAGTAAATCAAATCGTGGCAAAGATAACGTGTTTTATAGTGAAACACCCAGAAAATTTCCCCAAGTTATGCCCGACTTATCAACAAATTTGCATTACAAGTGCATTTTTTCGGCGAAAATGCTTGTTATATTAAATAAATCTATTATCTTTGCAATGTGATTCATAGTGAAACACACCCGAACGGGTAAACAAATAAAACTTTCGCAACAATATGGCAACTGAAAAGCAAGTAAAACAGGCAATCAAACAAGTTCTTGATTCTGAATACATGAACAAGATGGTGACTTTTGATAAGAATTGGAAATTCAAGGTCAAGTCTTACAACATCCGCACACGTTCAAGATTCATCCCCAAGGATGAACGCGATGACTACGGATGCGATGTTGACGCAAACAAGTTCTTCATCATTGAGTTCAACAACGCCAAGGATGAAATGGACGCGACAGATGCCGCCGCCATCTGCTTGACCCTTAATCCCGCCGGACAAATCGGAACAACGGGCATTCCTTATGACTACGAAATCGAATCGGTAACATCCGACCTTGATTTGGACATTTACGAAAAGGTATTGGCAATCATCAACAACAAGTGATATGGCAAAATCAAGTTATTACACGCCGCGTTGTATGGCGTTCAAGGCTGCTTTTAAGGGTATGCCGGGCGTTACCACGTTTGAACATGAATTGGTCGCATACGATGGACAATGCACGGACTTTGGCGGTTCTGCTTACGTTGACAAGCTGGAATGGGTTGCCATCATCGCAACCGATGGCAAATTCATGGTGTACATCAACAATCCCGGATGCCCGGTTGATGCCGATGGTTGCCCAATCTTCACCAAGGAACACCCACAACAACAATGGGTGTTCGGATATTACGAATCGTTTAACCGGGCTTTGAATCGTGCCGTTGCCATTACCAAGGCGCGCAAATATCCAAAGCCAATTGAAATATGGTAACATGAATCACGGATATTGCAAGAACTGCTTTTGGTACAAGTGGAATCATTGTTTCATGCAAGATGTTGGAACAAAAGATGATTCATATTGCCCGGACTACATCAATCGAAACCGCACAAAAGAAACGTTGGATGACGTGTTGAAAAGCTGGGTTGAACGCGGATTGACAACGTATGTTGAATTAGAACAAATAAAAAATGGAAATCATGGATAAAAGACAAGAAATTGAATCCATCGCAAGCCGCTACGACTTGGATGTTGATTTCGTGCAACAACTGCACGACAAAGTAACGGACAAGGAAAACTTTGCCCGTGCCGTGAAAATGTTCGTGGATGGCACATTGCCATTCGCCGTTGCAACCGGGGATGCGCCCATCAATGTTTCATCCATCCGGCATGATGTCGCCGTGAATCTTCTTGAACTTCGCAAGATGCGCGCGGATAAGGTCAAGGAACAAATGGAAATGCAACGCCGGATTGTTGAATATTACAACGGATGCCGCCACGTCACGATGACACACAAGGGCAACAAAAGCATCCGGGAAACGGTGTTCATCAAGGATGGGTTGATTGTGGCGTTCGGTCACTTTGAACCCAAGCAAGGCGGCATCTATTCCGCCAACAACCCGGTGATGCCGGATTTCCGTTGGCAACCGCACGATGTGTTGGGTCGCTTGCGCAAGCTGGACAAAGGCTTTTATCGCAAGGTCAAAAAGGCGGCGACCGATTCACCGCGCGAATGGTTTGATTTCACGGGTTCAACAATAAGAAATAAATAATATGGCATATTGCGAAATCAAAAGCATCAACGCCCCGGAAAAGACGTATGGCGACCATCTTGTTGTCAAGAATATAAGCGTTGTTGATTCATGGTCATATCCGGATTGTAGTTACAAGGAACGAATAAGATTTTTGTTTACGCCATGCGACAAACGCGGTTATATATGCGCCATTGATAACAACAACATCGTTGAAATAACACTTGACATTGAAACCGGGTATTTGCCGAAAGATATGGTCGGTCAATCGTTGAAAGAAACGCTATCCCGCGCGTTCAACATCTTCAAAATAGACGAATTGATTAAGGCTTTTCATTACAGGGCATTTTATTGTAAGATATGACAATGTACGGACAAACGATTTATCATGTTTCATTCGGTGACGATGACAACCATTATTTCGGTTCAATCGCCGCCATATATGACCATTTCACGCCGCATGAACTTGGCGTGTCTGCTTCAAGGTTGTGGAATTATGGCATCACGGAACAAAAGCCATACCGCAACAATAAGGTAATCATCCGCCGTGGGGTGATTCAACGCAAGAAAACAAATCGCAAAAACCCAAATTCAAATGGCAAACAATGACGCAATCACCGCGACCATTTTCGCAAGGCGGAATGGCTTTCGCTCCGGTGTTGATTTCGTTGGTTTTTGGAAACCAAAAGGATTCAACGTGTTTAAGGTGAAAACACAAGTCGGGAATGATGGCAATGTAACAATCGGATTGCCAACTTTCGTATTGGTAAAGCAAAGGAAAGCGCGTTTTGCTTCCCCGGATTCAATCAATTCGATAATTGGTTATTTCAATGATTAAACAAACGCGGATGGTTCTTAATGCGCCATCCGCGTTTCTTATTGTCGTTTGCGAACAATTCCATCTATCATGTCAAGATTGATTGCCATCTTGTCAACACGTTGGATTCCGCAAGTCCTGTAAGTTCCCCAATTCAACGTTTTGCAAATATCCTCCAAGGTTCTTATGCGTCCCGTTTGTGGGTCATACACTCGCAATGTTCCATCCGCAAGACGCTCGGCAACGATGATGTGTCCGCCTTTCCATTGTTTAACTTTCCAACGATAAGTCAACGAATAATGACCGGGCGTTTTTGTCATTTCTTCGTACCACTTAACGGCGGATGCTGCCGCCTTTGCAGAATTTCGCGTGAATTGGTTTGTCATCCATTCACACAAAGGTTCTTTCCCTGTTTCTGGGTCTATCCATATTTTGTTCGTGTCATAAGACAATTCGGTTGGCTTCGTTCCACTACGGTCATAATTCGGTTGGGCTTCAACATCAAGTCCACGCATACGCAATTCATGTGCAACAACGCAAGATTGGCAATTGATGTGATATGGGTTGTCATCGTTCTTCCTCATCGCGAATGTTGTTTGTTCTTTCCATGCTTCAATTCTACCTTTATTGTAACTTTCATTCGCACGATGATTGTCTGCTTCCTCAAACGTCATCGGTGTTCCTTTTTCAATTCCAAGCATTTGCGCGGTTTCGTTGTCGTTCTTAGCAACCAAATCTTTGTTGTTTGCAAATGTTTCCACCCTTTCAATCTCTTTTGTGATGTCCGTTGTGATGACCTTTGCATTGCGTGATGTCGTGCGGTTTTCGTTTATCAACGCTTTCAAGCTGGACACATCGACATTCCCGTCATACTTCGCCACACACGCCTTTGCATCCGCAATTGCCTTGTTGTAATCCGCCTTTGCCTTGTCAACGGATGCGCGCAACTTGGAAACGTCCAACGCGCCACCATTTGCAGATTTGAGAATGGATTTATAATTCGGGTATTGCTCGGATGCTTCATCGTTGAATGTGTCACGCGCATAACGCACAATGCTTGTTGTATCGCCAACCCATTCTTCCGCGCTTTTGGCTGCTGCTTCATACTCGGACAATATTTTTTGCGCCATCATCCGGGTTTCCTCAATCTTTGCCATCAATTGCGCTTTCAGTCGGTCACGGGCTGCATTCAGTTCCGGAACGCGCCAATATTGGTGTTGAATGCTTATTTCATCCGTCATTTGGTCGTACCATGCCGCATCAATGCCATACAAACGACAAGCATCAATCAAATCGCAATCATCATTGACGCGGTTTGTCATTTCATTGTTGAACTTGATGCGTTCATCAACGGGCAATTGTTCAAATGGGACATGGAAATCAACCTTTCCGGATGGTTCGATTGTCGGCATTGCGATTTTTAATCCCTTGCCAAGTCGCCCATCAACAAAGTTGTCCCGGATGAAATATGGCGTTGATGACCATCCTTTTTGCGCTTCGATATGGTCTTTTACCCATTCCATGAACTCCTTTGGCATTTCGGGCACGGCGTTCTTTGCTTGCAAATGCTTGTATTCCGTGCCGTGCAAAGCTGCTTTAAGGTCGCCAAGTTCATTTGCATCGAAAGTTTCTTCATCCATCAAGATGGGCGTGGCGTAACACATACATTGTGGATGCCACCCTTTGAATTTGAATGTCTTGGGGTAACGCCCAACCAACTTTGAACAAATATCGCACTTGCACAATGGTTCGTGGTTGCTCCGGTGAATTTCAAATCCAACAACGAAATCCAATTGTTGCCATCGTTGGTAATCGCTTTCCCGGTACGCCATATTGATTTCCGAACGTGTCAAGCGCATCGCGTTCTTGTAGCTGGAACGATAAACGCCTTGTCCGGGATGATAGGCACGGGCATTCTTTGACAACACAAGGTTTCCGCGCTTGTCACGAACACGCCGGAACAATCGGTTCGGTTCGTGCAAGTTCTGCCGGACATCGCGGGATAGTTCATCCGCGCTTCTTCCCTCACCAAGTCCGACATCAAGGGCGGATTCCATTTGCGCCTTGTATTGGTCAACGTACTTCCATACGCGTTGCGAAAGGTTCATTCCCTCCACCTTGCGACTTTGGAACGCCGAAAGCGCATCCAAGTTGCGGTCTTGCATCTTCTTCAAGCGTGCCTTGCTCAACTTGGATGTGTCCATGATGGATGAAATGAACCCGTCATTCTTGGCACAAGCGAAAAGCCATTGTTTCTTTGAACCGGATTCGATGACGGTTGTCACACGGGATGCCAATTGTTCCGTGATGCGCTGCATCTCCTTTTTCACGGATGGGTACATATCAAACGAAAAAGGCTTGTCGGGGTCAATCTTGCCGCGCGCTGCCGCCCTTGTGATTGCCGTTGTCGCCTTATCATACAGGCTTTGCACTGCTTGAACATACGCGTCCGTTGTCCTGTAATGCCTTGCGTCCCATCCTTGAATGGAAAATCGTGTTGTTTTCTGCCTTTTTGCCATTACTTCTTGGTGTAATAGCGACAACGCCAAAACCCATCATCCCCCGGATGGCATTTGGCGCATACGCAACAATAAAGATTGTCAAGCGCACGCACCCAATATTTGCAGTTGTCGCAAAGGTTCGTTTTACTCATTCTTTCTTGGTTTGAAATGTTCACATTGTATGTCATTGAGGAACTGCACCATCGCCCGTGTTCCGTCTTGTGGTCTTGCTTGCAACGGCACAATATCAAATGCCCATCAATCGCCTTGGAATGCCAATCGTATGATTCCGCGCAATCCCGGCATCGGAATTGTGGCTTTTTCGCTTGTTCCTTTGCCGGGGTTCTTGTTGTTCTTGGATAACGTGGCATTACGCATCGCCCTCCAATTGCGGTTCACCGATGATGAATGAATTGTCGCGCGTGTCCTGTTCTTCCAACTTCTTCATGGTCATTTCCGGATTCTTGGAAATACCCGCGCCGATGATGGATTCTTCTTGCGACACAACGGGTTTGTTGCCGTTGGCGGTCATCCAATAGTTCAAATCGTCAATATCTGACGTAATCATATAAGGGATGATTTCGGGTTCAATCATAATGGATTCGCACGCATCCGCCAAGCTGGTGTTCATCTGCGCGATATACTCCAAGATGACATTCACACGGCGTTGCAAGTAATCATCAAAGATTTCGCACTTGTCTTGCACTTTCAAATGTGCGTCCATGAAAAGCAACTTCAACGCCACACCGGACATCGCGCCCAATCCCTTGACCGCATCAAAGGAAATGTCGGGCGTTTGCGTGATGGTGTAAATCAGCTTCAACAACGTGTCAATCTCCAACTTGACCGCTTCCGGTGCTTGCTGCCATGACACATATTGCATTGTTGCGCCCTCTTCGCCCTCGATGACCGCGCCGGATTCGCCTTTCTGCGCCCATCCGTTGATTTGTCCGGTGGTGAAAATCTTCGGGCTTGCGTGATAATCGTTCGTGTCGGCAAAGTTCGACAACAAGGTTTCCAATCGGTCAATCAACGCGTTCACATCCTCGGTTTCAAACTCCGGTTGGTGTCCGTATATTACAGGAATTTTGTTGATTCCCGTCTTTTTGGGATAACCATCAACGCAATCAAATCCGTTCGCGCCGTTTATCCATAACCAATGTTCGGTGTCCGTGAACGTTTCAAAATAGTTCGTGACAACACCATCGCGTGTTCGGGCAAAGGAACGTGAAAACGCCACCATGTCGCCCGTTTCATCGAAATATGGGTAAAGCGTATCACCATAGGCGGGAGAAAAGATGGTACAACGCATCTTGAATTGCGATGGAAAGCCATATTTCGTGTTCGGGCTTTCAACCGGATACCAATATTCGGCGGCTTCCTTATATCCGAAAATGGAACGTCCAATCTTGCGGTTCAACGATTTGCACTTCACGCCATACAAAATGCGGTCAAGGGCGCGCGCAACGGCTTCTTCCTGTTCGTTCTCCGGTGTTGAATTGTAAGCCGGGGAATTACCGAACACGAATGACACCGCGCGTTTGATTATCAACTTTTGGAGTGCAACGGCGACACGCGCCACGCGTACCGTCTTGAAATTGGTGCTTTCTCCATCGGTTGAAATAACCTTTTGTGCGGAATCCGCTTCATCATCCGCCGAAACTTGAACGCGCTTATCCGGGCGCATTATCGGCGACATAATATCATGCAACTTCGGGTCAAGTGCTTTGTTTGCACTCTCCACATCGGGTTGTGGAATGAAACGGCAAGACTTCAATTCGGAAATCACATCGTTTGCCGTTGCAAGCTGAAAAATTTCTTGTATCGTCATATCATTTTTGTTGTTTTGATTATACTTGACCAAACAGGGCGGCAACGCTCGTTTGCTTGCCTTGCTTGCGTTTCTCAATCGTTCCGGTCAATGCGTCCGGCGCGTCATCATGTTCATTGCGTCCGGCTTTCAGATAGCCACAAATCGCCTTTGCAAACTCCGGAAACAAATGTTTCCATCCTTGCGGCATGAATGTCAAGTTCTGAACCATCGCCGAATGGGAATAAATGCGCGTGTCCTTGTTCTCGCGCTGGGCAAAGGATGTGAATTTGGTCTTGCCATTGCCAAGCAAACGGCATTGCCTTTCCACGTTGTTCTTGAATAGGCGACCGCCGTTGTTCGCTTCGACAATACATTGCGCCACGCCGTGTTTCGTCAACATCTTGGCAAGGGCGGGTTCGGTGAACTCAACGGGCTTTGTCGTGTAAAGCACATCAACGATGTAATTGCCAATTTCCGTTTCGTCATACACGATGGCGCAAAGGTAGTCCGCGCCCGTGTCGGCGGTGTCCACATAACAACGGCGTTGCAACTGCATCGTTGCCGGGCGCACAAGGTATTCAACGAATCCGGCTTCATACATCAATCCGGCGCGCGGTTGCGGGTCTTGTTGATACAGGGATTCAAACACTTGTGGATTGCGCTTCCGGATGGCTTGCAGCTTTTCAAGGTTGTGTCGTTCCGCCCATAATGGTTCACCCTCTTGTCTTGGGTCGTATTCGGTCGGCGCGCCCTCCTTGATGGCTTGGTACACCACGACAACCCATCCATTCGGGTTGTCTTTGGCATCATAAACGCCTTGTTCGCGTAACAATTTGCCCGCAAGGTCATCTTCATGCCATCGTGTAAACACAATCAATTGGCGCGAATCGTTGTGCAAACGGGTTTCGGCAACGGTATCGTACCAATCGGATATATTTTCACGGACAATGGGCGACCATGCCGTTTTCGCGTCCTTGTAAATGTCATCCATGATTAGGATGTCCACGGGTTCACCTGTCAACGCACCACCAACGCCCACCGTCTTGAATCCGCCAACATGGTTCACAATCTCACATTCTTCGGTTGTGCGGATGTAACCACGCCCGGAATCATCGGCAAAGCTGGATTGACCAAGCGTTGTTTCCGGAAATATGTTGTGATACTCCGGCGTGTCAATAACACGTTGGATTTCGCGGTTGAACTTCTTCGCCTTTGTTGCCGAATAGGAAACGACCGCCAAGCGCAAGTCCGGGTTGCGTCCTAACAGGTACGCGGGCAAACGGCGCGTTGAACCCTCGGATTTTCCATGCTGCGGCGGCATGAACACCATCAACTTTTTCACGCCACCATCCGCAAACTTGGATAAGACGTGATAATATCGGCGATGGAAATCAGCCGGGCGGAATGTTGGCATCGTGGCAAGTGTGAAGCGCAACAAATCGGAACGACTTTCACGATAAAGCCGTTCTTGCATCGCTTGGATAAGCTGAATCCGTTCGCTTCTTGTTGCTGCCATTACTCCAATTTCCTTTTCAGTTCTTCGATTGTGCTTGCCAATTCCTCATCGGTCTTGCTCGCAAACAAATCCTTTCCATCTTTCCCGGTCACTTCCGTTGATTGCTTGTTCTTCCAATGTTCCGGGTCGCCATTGGTCAACGTGAATATGATTGCCGCCGTGTCCGCTTGGATGTGCTTCTTTGTGTTCGTCTGCTCCTTGATAATCGGTTTCGGGTTGCCTTTCTCGTCTTTCACCTTGCCGGGAACGGTGACAACCTTTGTTTCCGTTACGTCATACCCTTGTATCTTTTTCAACAATGATTTCTTGGCTTCTTGAACAAAGAATTGCATCCGTTCATCTTTGGCATCTGCAATCATTTGCCCAAACTCCGGATGTTCTTCTTTCCATTGATGGAATGTCTTTGGTGTTATTCCCACTTGGCGGCAAATCTCGGCGATTGTGTATGTGTCCGACTTGACAAGCCCGACAATTTGGTTTACAATCTTTGGTCTATACTTTGCCATAATTTCCTTTTTTAGTTTATTTTCATCACTTTAATCACTCTTTCAGTTCGACCGAAAAGCCACGGTCTTGCAGTTCGCTAAACAACAACGACAACTTTGTGACATCGCCACATTCAACAATCAACCGGGTTGATATTTCCTTTTTCCCCGATGATTCTTCTTGTTCGGGTTCTTCTTGCACGGAAACATCAACGCCCCATTCTTGCGGTTCAAAACCCCATTGTTGTGAAACTTCTTCAATCAAGGATTCATCCCATGCAAGGTTGGCTTTGCTTGTGGCGTTATCTGCAAGCGCAAGTTCACGTCCCTTGGCGGAATCAAGGTCAATGTCTTTTCGCTTGACCGCGACAAGCTGGTTTCCGTCAACCTCCACCACCAAAACATCGGTGAATCCAATGTCGGCGGCTTTCTCTGCGGTCTTGTTTCCGGCGATGATGCGGTTGTTCTTGTCAATAACGATGGAACGTGCCAATCCGAATTTGCGCAATGATTCATCCATCAATCGGTCGCCATATTCCGTTCCCTTGTTGAAATTCTTGTTGTCCGGCACAAGACTTTCGATGTTGGTTTCAATGATTTTCGTCATAGCTGAATGAATAAGCGCAACAACATCATAACAGGAACGGAAACGCACGCGCCGGACGCTGCGCCCATCGCGGTGAATACGAAATCCATCAATTCAACCGTTCCATGTCCCTTTGAATCCCACCATTCCTTGATTGCTCCGGCAATACATCCGGCGATGAATCCAATCAACGCGCCCCATGCCAAACCAACGTAAAAGGCGGAAATAACGCCCACAATCAAACCGATTGTCATTCCAACTTTGTAATGCTTGCGCTTGTCGGGCATTTTGGCGGCTTCTGCAAGGCTTTTGCACGCTTTCGCGATAACTTCACCAACTGAAATAAAAGACGCCCTCAAATGGGTTAAAAACGGCGTTTTCTGAAAAACACGTTCCCCGGCAACGAAAACGGGCGGTTGTGTCTTTCCGGACATTACGCCCAACCACACCTTGCCGCCGAACAAGATGTTGATTCTTTCCTTGATTGATGGCTTCCAACATGACACACATTGTTTGCCATCACACCAAACGGGCAACGTGCCACACTCCGAATCCGACAATGTGCCGGGCTTCTGCAATACCTTTGTGGATTGCTTGAAATTTATTGGTTTCATATATGTAACTTTTTGATATTATGCAAATGCAATGCAAAGATAAAGGGCGTTTCACTATAAAACACCCTTTATCGAATTAAGTTATCAAAAAGTTATCCACTTATGCTTTCATGCGGACGGGCAATCCGGCATAACTCCACGCAAGCAACGCGGCATCGCGTGCGTCTTGATTCGTTCTTCCCATGATTCCCGTGAATGATGCAAGTTCCTCATGTGTTATCTTGCGGTCTTTGCCTTTCCAACACTTCAACAACGGGATGTGTGGCAAGACTTCGATTCCCCAATGTTCGCATATTTCGATGATTTTGCGCCCGGTTTCATGGTTCGCGCCGACATCCTTTGCAATCTTTTCCGCCTGTTTGCCTTGTGCGGCATGGAAACAAGACTTCTTGTTCATCCACCCGGCTTCAACGACCACAATCAAGGATTCGCCCGTTTCATCCCTTTTCGCTTTCGCGTGCTGCAAGTATTCAAGCAACAAAGGGAATGAAAGGTTTGTCACCTCCAATTGTCTTGTCTTGACTTTGAGGAACGCCACGCCGGACTTTTCCTTGTCCGGGTCAATGGCAATGATATTGTCGTGTTTCATTAGAACGGCAAGCCATCGGCGTTTTCGGGTTGCGCGGCGGGCGCGACTGCTGCATTGCCGTTGCCCTTGATGTCGCAAAGCTGGATTTCGCTTGCATTGCAGTTCACGGCAACTTGCCAATGTTTGTTCTTGTCTTGGTATTGCTTCACGCTCATACGACCACGAACAAACACCTTTGCGCCACGCTTCAAATACTGCGTCAATCCGCCGCCATCGCCGAACGAAAGAACGGACACCCATGTTGTTGATTCAACCGTTGTGCCGTTGGCATCCTTGCGGCGTTCCGAATGTGCCACGTTGAATGACACATATTTCTTGCCGCCAAACTCCTTGATTTCGGCATCCGCGCCGATGTTTCCGATTACTTCAATTTGTAACATAATGATTTTTTGAATTAAGTGTTATATACTTTTTCATAACTGCACCACGTTTCCCCGTCATAAGTCACTTGCTGGTCTGACTTGTCAACGATGGCAACGATTTGGGATTGGTCAATCCGCAAGGATTCAAAATCCTTGGTTTCAACCGTTGTGCGTTCCCCGGTCATTGGGTTTTCGGTTATGACGATATACCGCATAAGCAATGCTTTTGTTGTGCATTTGCATTGCACTTGGTTAATACGCCTTTCCGTGTTTCGGCGGTCGCGTTGCGTTATACTTCATCTTTTCGCCAATGTGCCAATCCAAATCAATGTTGATGGACTTCGCCCATTTGGTGACGTACTCCAAACCGAATTGGATGCGCTTTTCAATGCCGATGATGTCACGGCACAAACCTTTGGTCAAGGCAAATGCGTTTTCCGTGAATGTGAACTTGTCAAATGCGCGATGATACTTGCAAGGATTCATCTTGTCAAAGTCCACGCCCAACGCTCCGGCAAGGTCGCCAAGACGAATGGCAACGTCCGCCATTTCATCTTCCAAGGTGTCCTTGATTAGAACTTTGAAATTCTCGCTACTGTTGAACGTTCCATCATTGTACACTTCAAGGTTGGCGCGCTTCCCGGCTCGATGCGCTTCAACCATTTCGCCAATCTCCGAAACGACAAACATCAAACAATGCTCGTTGCTCTCTCGCTTTTCCCAAAATCCGTGCTTCACGGCGTTGGCATGGGATTCTTTTGCCAATTTGTTGAAATTCATGTTTTCAAAATTTATTGTGTTAAACTTACCCGGTTATTTCAAAATCAATCTCGTTGATGTTCTTTTCAAGGACTTTCAAGCACGCCTTGATGTTGGTGTCACATTCGATGACTTGGTTTCCGCAATACGCATCCAAACAGGTTTCCAACTTATCCATGTATGGGTTTTTGATGCTTTGGGCAAATCCCATCTTGGCTTCAATTATCTTGTCCATGCGCTTGTTGTGGTCAACAAGGAAACGGCACATAAGGACACCAAGGAACGCATCCGTTTTCATGTCCTTGTAGATGTCGCCCGGAAATTGCTTCTTATACTGCGAATTGACACAATACCAAAATATCGTGAAATCGCTTGTGTACTCCTTGAAAAATTCCTCCGTCTGCTTTTCTATATGCTGGATGTGCCTTGCATCCAAGTCATTTTTCAAGGAATCAACATATTCTTGGCGGACGTGCTTCACGGCACGGGACAACTTGACGGTTTCCGGAATCTTGTGTTCTGCGCAATACTTCATCACCTTTTCGGCATACACCCACGCCAAATGCGAAATGACCAATGGCACGAAAGCAATCATCATGTTTTCGTTGAACGTGAATGTTTTCATCATCCAATCGGTATCATGGCGCACACTCTCCTTGAATTGCTTTTCGGTCATCATCGGCGACAAACCATTGATATTGTTCACAATCTCCTTTTCAAAGATGTTGTCATACATCCGTTTTTCCGCCGCTTTCAGTTCTTCCGGCGTTGGCTTTTCTTCGTGTCCGTGTTCAATTTCCGGGGCTTGTTCAATTTGATTGAACACAGCCGTTTCGTTGAACATGGATTCACCCTTTGAGAAATCAAGGATTTCATCGCCCGGCGCGGCTTCCTGTTCCTTTGGCTTGATGAAAGGGCAAATCTTGGCGTTGTGGCACGCGTTGAATGACCTTTCGTTGATTTCCATGTCCCCGGCTGCTTGCGCTTCCATGTCGCGTTGCAATGCGCATTTGTATTTCGGGCATCTGCCAAGCTGGGTGTTGTACCATACCGCCTTGGCGCACCTCATGCAATTATCTTGTTGCCAATATGACATCTTTATGTCGTTGGCGAATATCCTTTCATTTGTTGTATTCATTGTTGCGAATATTAGAATGCAATTCGATAATCTTTGCCCTTTAACGATGGGCGTTTGCTTTCGATGAACTTCATCAAGTCGCCAAGTTCGATTGGGAACAATGGACAAAACTTGTATTTCAACGTGCAAACAAATCGGTCATTCAACATGACATCAAGGAATAAAGTTTTCATTGTTGCGAAAGATGTTCTAAACGTTAATGTCCGTCACGATGTCAAACACCGCCTTTGTCAATTCGATGTCATACATTGCATTGTGCAACGAATCACCATCCACTTGCACGCCAAGCGTTGCCGCAATCGTTGACAACTTGAAATTCTCCATTTCCGTGCGCTTGTTTGCAAGATACACGGTCGCAAGAACCATCACGTCCATTGAATTTGCCCAAAACCATGAACCAAAGAACTTGTCGTTGTTCTGCAAGAAAAATCCGCGCAAGAATTGATTGTCAAATGCGGCGTTGTTGTACCCAACCAAAAAGAACTTGTCCTTTGAATTGTACTTGTCAACGTACTTGCCAAGCATTGCGACAAATTGACGGTACACCGTACCCATCGCCGGAGATTGCGCGATTTGTTCACGGGTAACACCCGCAACCGCCAAGGCTTCATCCTCAATGGCTGCTTTCGGGTTTGGCTGGACGTGGAAATCAAACGATTCTTTCACGATTCCGTCAATTACGACTTGACCGGAAATTTGATGGATTCCGTTTCTTCCGGGGTTTGTTCCTGTTGTTTCAAGGTCGAAAAATAATAACTTCATAATTTTTTATTTATTAGAATAAACTTGTTGAATAGCGCGGTTCAAAACTTTGTCTTGTACCGCCTTGAATAATTATCGGTTTTCTTTGCGCTTCCCGCATTTCAAGCGGAATTTCCGATACATCAGACATTCACAATGCCAAACACCTTTGATTCTGTCTTTCGGTATTATGTCCGCCACAAATACGCATGATTGACATTTTTTTGGAATATTTTCGTATTTCATTTTAGAATAAACTTGCTTGAATAGGGCGGCTCAAAACCTTTTCTTGTGCCGCCTTGAAAAAGTCCTTTTTGATTTCAAATCCGTATGCGCGCCGCCCAAGTTCCTTTGCGGCGAAAAGCGTTGAACCGCTTCCGGCGCACGGGTCAATGACAACATCGCCGGGGTCGGTGAATATGCGGATAAGGTATTGCAGCAATGGCACGGGCTTTTGTGTCGGATGCACTTTTGGCGTTTTCGTGTCACGTCCCCAATCAATGCAATTGAACACCATTCCGCCACCAACGGCATCATTGTTGAACTTTGGCAATTTGTCGCGATAAAGCAACACGCCATATTCGCAATTTCCAACGATTCGCATATTGGCTTTCAATACCTGTGCGGAAAAGTTCTTGCGGAACACAAGGTTGATGTAATGGTTGAATCCGTATTGCTTGCCAAGTTCGATGTATTTGAATTGTTGCTCAAACTCACAAAACACAATCATGCAAGGTGCTTTCCCGGATTCCTTTGGCTCTTTCACAAGCATTTGCGAACAAAAGTGCATAAATTCCGCCGGGCGAAAATCCTTGTCGGTGTCGAAAAACTCCTTTCCGGCTTTGTCCGATTCCCCATTCTTGTTGTCCCCGTCAACATACCACGATGGATTGCTGGCGTATGCGTTCTTTCCAAGGTTATATGGCGGGTCGGCAATAATCAATTGCGCCTTTGGTATGCCATAAACCTTGAAATTCTGAAAATGGTCATTGAATAATTCAACTTTGTTCATAATCCTATTTTCTAATTTTTGATAACCATTGGTCATATATACGGGATGCCACTTGTGCCATCATCACGGGTGGAACGCTCATTCCGCAAACGTAATGGGGTATTTGACCCCCAAATTCGTAATCTTGCGGAAATGACGAAATGCAACAAACTTCGGATGCGCTCAAATACTTTGGTATGTCAAAACGTATCAAGCAATCTTTTCGCGCTGCAAGCGTTGGCGAAACCTTGTCCGGATAGACATATTGATTGTTGAACATTCCACTTTTCCCGAACTCTCGTTCATTCGCGTTTGACAAATCCGAATCGCCATCCATGCGTAATTCCCAACATTTGCGCATTTTCGGTGAATCAACGCCATCACCCATGCCATCGGCAACATCCTTGAAAGGAATTACCGCTTCATTGAAATTCATATTCAATCTTGGCAAGGTTTCAAACAACGTTTGTTCGCAAGGAACGAACCCGACCAAATCTTTGCGCAAGCACACGAAAAACACACGTTGCCGCCTTTGAGGAACACCCATCGTTTGGGCATCAAGCAAGTAATGGTTCACATAATATCCGGCATCATCAAAGCCACGATAAATGTTTGTCATATACTCTTTCGCGCTGCCAAGCAACAATCCTTTCACGTTTTCCGCAACAACGACTTTCGGTTGCAACCGCTTTGCAAGCTGGATGAAATCGAAAAACAACGTGTCAAGAACCTGTTCGGCTTGTCCCTCCCGGAACTTCTTCATCTTTCCCCATGCTTCTTCACGGCTTCCCGCCATGCTGAATGTGGAACAAGGCGGTGAACCATCCAAGATGTCAAGGTTGAATAACTCCGGCGGCAAATCCTGTTTATCCTTGAATGTCTGAATCGGTTCAAGGAAAGGGAAACGTGGATTGTGATTCTTGCAATATGTGAACATCATGCGGTGGTCTATTTCGTTGCATCCTATCACATCGAATCCGGCTAACTTGTAGCCCATAGAACTACCCCCCCACAAGCAAAGCACGAAAAAACCGTGCCTTTGTCTTTGGTGAAATGGGCATCCGCCAAAGTCCAACGATAATCAAATTTGTGCATTGTAACTTATCTATTTAATATATCATTCACTTTCGTGGCTAAATCTCTAAACGGCGGGTTGAATCGCATATCATCGTTGTACTTCTTCAACAAGTGCAACATGGATGAATGGTCACGGTGGACATATTGCGCAATCTTCGTCAACTTCATTTTCATTGCCCGGCAATGGTGAACGAATATCATGCGCGCATAGAACCCATCACGCTTGCGCGACTTAGTGATATAATCCGAAAACTTCAAGCCCATCACTTCGTGGATGGCGTTTTGGATGCGCATCACGTTCCGGTTGTCACGGGCAAAGCTTGATTCAAACCAAATGTCCTTGCCAAGACGAAATGCGATGTCATATTCAATGCCCGCGCCCGTGCTTCCCGTCCAATTGTCCATCATGTAAATGGCATCACAACCAAACAACAATTCGATGTCCTTGACCATGTGCGATTCCCAAGATGCCTTTTCGTCACACAACCCAAATTCCAACGGGTTCACAACTTCAAACCCGATTGATTCAAGCAACGCTTGCGAATTGGCGAACCGTTGCTTTGCTTCTTCGATAGGCAAGCCCGTAATCTTGCCCGATACATAAATTTTCATTGGCTTTTCTTCCTCTCTGCATTATAGATGAATTTGTTGATGAAATATTCCTTGCCTTTTCCCGTCACCATCGTTCGCGTGGTGGTCATCACTTCATCCGTCCGTGGGTTTGTCCACGTTTGCGGTTTCAGTTCAAACAAGCCAAGGTCAAGGGCTTTTTGTGTTGGCTGGTTTCGTGCCGTTCCAACGCTGCACAAATATTCGTTGTCGCGCAACCATTGGAAAAGCCGGATTTCTCCGAAATCCACGCCGTTTTGTTTCAGAATCTTTGCAAGTTCATCAATCCCGCACGATGACGGGGAATTGATGATGGCGGTCGCGAATGCCACTTTCGGGGCTTGCGCTTCAATCTGCTTTTGTTGGCTTTCGATTGTTTCCGCCTGTTCCGCTGCAAGGCGCAAAGCCTGTGCGAACGATTGAGGAACCGCCGGGGCTGCTGGTGCAAGTTCCTTTATTGTTTCCTCCATCTTGTTGAATGCGTTGATGAATGCCACCTTGAATGCCATTGCCTTTTCTCCGGTCAATGACATTGTAAGCAAGGAAAAGCCATCGCGGTTCATCAAGAACATGGGTTGCCGCTTCCCTTGTGCATCCGTGTATGTGGTTTCGGCAAACCAATGTTCGTTGGCTAAATTTTGAGCCGACCCCATGATGTTGCGGATGGACTTCATTATGTTCTTGTGCATCTTGCCGAACACCTGTGCAACCTTGACGGAATCGGTCACGGGCGTTCCCTTTTGCGTTTTGTAAACGCTTGATTGGATGATTTTATTCATAATTGTAAATTTTCATTGTTAGTAATCCAAATCAAAGTTTGCGGCGGTCTTTGCCCTTTATCACAAGATAGTTGCACATTTCTTGCAATCGGCTTGATACGCGGTCGCCATACCGTTCTTTGAGGATTTCGCCGCCCATCCTCAAATTCGATGTGATGAAAGTCATTTCGGCGTGCATATCACCCCGGTATTCGATGACGTAACGCACCACATCAAGACGGTTGCCCATGTAAAGCGTTTCCGGCGGTTCGTTGCCAAGGTCTTGAATGGCAAGCATCGGCGCGGTCTTGTATTGCTGGACGTTGCCGGATTCCGCCCACACGTCACACAAGCCATCGGCGCGTATTGTGCGCCAATACAACGGGCGCGGGTCGTTGTCGGTATTCCATAAAACCTTGATGCCGATGGCTTGGATGTACGCTTGCATGATTTCCATGCACCACGTTTTGCCCGTTCCGGTGTTTCCGGCGATATAGATTCCGCGTTTCAGTCTGCCGGGGATGACTTGTCCCGATACAGGGTCAAGACACTTCATTGACGTGTCGCAATGCGCCCACTTGATGAAATTTTCAAAGGCGAATCGGTTTTCATCGTCAATGACGAACGCCGGATTCCGGCTTTTCCCGATTGCTTCAACAATCTTCATCGCGTTTTCAAGGTCATACCAACCCGGCTTGATATATTGGTAACGCTGGAATCCGGAAAACATATCGCGTTGACGAATCGCGTTCAATACCTGTTCGATGCTTGGCATTGTCGGTTTCTTGTTCTCGTTGTTTACCATTCTTCGTTTGCTCTTTTATTGTTTCCGCCGGGGCGGTCTATATAGTTGCCATCTTCAACCTTGCGCCAATTTGTCGCGTTCGTGAATATCCACCGGAATGTACACCATTTCCCTTTTTTGCAGAAATCGGACGCGTTGACGGTTTGGAATATCGCCTTGATGCGCTGGTATGCCGTTTCGGGGTCTTTGGCGGTCATCATTTCGCCGAACCTTTGACGAATCTTGCGTTTGTCATCATCAGCAAGGGAACGCGGTTGCGGGAACGATGGACATTGTTCTTTCCATAATGCCAACAATCGTGAATAATCAATCGAAAAATCCTTTTTTTGCTCCGGCGCGTCAACGCAAGTTGACGTATCTACGTTAGTAGATATATTATTATTTCCTTTTCTTTTCTTTTCTTTATGTTCTGCATTTGCATTGCTTGTGCTTTGCGTTTGCATTGCTTGTGTATCTCCGGACGTTTCTTCGCCACCATCTTGAACGGGCGTTTGTCGTTGATTGTCAAGACTTTGCCGCCATCTTGCGATTGCCGCTTGCTTGCGCTTGTCGGAAATATCCTTTCGCTTGTCTAAACGCTTCAAAACACTATCCGACCACATATTTTCACCATCATTGGCGAATAATCCGTAATTGTTCACAAGTCGTTCAACGGTCTTGTAATCCACGTGCAATGCAAATGCAATGCTTTTGCAGTAACGCAACGGCAACGTTCCGCCTTGTTCATATAGTTGTTCGATGATACACCAATAAATGCCGATGCCCTCAACGCCCAATTCAATCAACACGTCTTGCAACTTGGGGTCGTTTCTCGCGTTGTAATCATGCTGGAAATAATATGAATCTTTCATGCTGAATGCGTTTTAATGGCTTGCCCGCCACCCGTCCGGATGGAAAGGCGGCGGGGCTGCCTTGTTGTTAGATTTCGATGATTGCGATTTCCGGGGCAATCTCCTTGATTGCTTCAAGTTCCTTGTCAATCGCGGTGTCGCGCAATGTTTCAAGCGTTTCTTCTGCACCCGGCGACATCAACACGAATGCAACGTTGCGTCCGTCAATCTTGGCGAATGTTTCCACCTCCAAGTTCTCCTTGTCGCCACCCTTGAAAACAGGGATTGAAAGCGTGAACGATTCCGGCAAGTTGGAATTGACCACTTGGGCGAAATTGTCCGTTCGGTCGCCGTTCTCCTTGATGCTTCTTTCGATGGCGTTGTTCACGGTTGCCGTGAAATTCTTGCAAGCCGAAACCAAGGTCATGTTCACGTTCTTGTCCGCAAAGAACGCGCGGTTCATCTTGCAGAACATCGAAAAGTCAAACGGCGACCACACCTTGCCCGTGTTGATGCCAAATTCAATGAACTTGGGATGGAACTGCAATGTTCCCTTGATTGTGCCGCGTGTGTATTCATCGGATTCGTTCACCACAAGTTCGATGGTGATGTTCTCGCGGTCAACGATGATGTGGCAATTCTTCTGCTCAAATTGTCCGGCGTTGATACGCTTCTTCAAGAACTCCACGGGCGCGCCGATTGTTCCGTTGATGTTCATCTTGACCGGGGCTTTCGGGTCAAGAACCTTTGGTGCTGCACCCTCGCGGATGATGATTTCATTCATTCCCGGTGCAAGATTGATGTTCATTTTCTCGTTGTTCATATTTTAATCGTTTGTGCCATCCTTTACGGCGGCGGTGTTCATATATTGTGCGTTCATAAATAGTGTTGGCTGCAACTCTTCGGCGGTTGCCGGGCGCATTTCCACAAGGTCGCCATCGCGGTTGTAATACTCCGTCATCTTGGCATCGCGGTCGGTGAAACGATAACAAACTTCGTTCACATATTCGGCTTTCGCCTTGATGTTGGAAACCATGTTTTCGCGTGCCTCTTTCAAAGGCTTCAAGCGTTCGGCGTACTCCTTTTTGATTTCCTTAATCTCGTTTTCGATTTCGGAAATCTCAATGGAAACGTTCGCAAGTTTCTCTTTGTGTCCTTGCAGTTCTTCCGGGGTGTACGCTTTCATGTAACCCTTGTTCTCGCACGCATCCGCGTTGTCCTTGATGAACTGTTCACGCTGGATTGGGTTGGCAATATCCTTGCCCATTGTCTTGTTGTTCATTGCTACTTTGTTTTATAGTGAAACACATTACAAGAAAACCTTGTTGTAAAGGTCGGCGAATTGCTTGCCGAATTGCGCGGCGCGCGCGGACGATTTGAAGCAAAGCCGAGAACCGATAGTCGCATACGCAGACGTAGGCGCGTAAGTCGTACTCGCGCACACGAACCCCGCAGCATCCTTGTCATACACGAACCAAGGAAACCACTTGTCTTGTTCCCAATCCGAGAAATCGGGTACAAATCCATCTTCCTTGTTCCATGCCTGTGCGATGGTGAACAACTTGTTTAAGGCAATCAACGCTTCAATGTGCTTGGGGTTGATGTCGGTCACAAGTCTTGCGACATCTTCAAGTTGGACAACGTTTCCGGAAAGAATCTTCTTTGCAACGGTAAAGTCCGCGTTCGGCTTGCCACCAAGGGCTTTCCTTGCGCTCTCAAAGTCCGTGATTACTTCGCTCACTTCCTTGCATTCAACTTCTTCAAGGGCGAAATCAAACGGCGACAAATAATCGTCATCGTCAACGTCCAAATCTTCGTTGTGGTCGCAAATGTAGTCCATCAAGGTTTCCCCGGCTTCTTTGCGTGATTCATGGATGGCTTGCATTTCGCTTTGCTCGCTTCCATCCGCGTTTTTGATAATGTACTTTTTCATTTTCTTTGTTGTTAAAATGGTGACTTGTTGAAATTGATAGTCATTCCCGAACGGGCAACGGTGACAATCTTGTGTGTCAATTCCGCGATTCCTTGCTGGAACTCAACGGCGTTTGAATTGCCATCGGAAAGGTGAATCAACACGATGTTGTGGATTTCTGAAAGGTCGTTCGCTTGCAATATCTCCTTGCACGTTTCAAAGCTGCAATGGCTTTTCATCGTTCTTGCCCGCAACTTTGCCGGAATCAACCCGGCTTCCACGTTGGCATCCAAGATGTCTTGGCGATAGTTGCACTCAATAAGAATGTTGTTCAAACCATCGAACGTGTATTGCAGATAATATGTGTCGGTCGCGAATAACACCGTGCCACATTCGGGATGTGCTATCAGATACCCGAAAGGCTGGGCGGCATCGTGTTCGGTGTCAAATGGCAAAACACCGAAATTTCCTATCTTGTGCAACACGTTTTCGGTCATTGCGTGTGCCAATGGATGCGATGCCAACCCAAGGGCGTTTCTTGTTCCGTCCGACATATAGCAAGGAATCATGGCATCAAGGCAACGTTTGACGTGCTTTGCATGGTCGCCGTGTTCGTGCGATATGATGCAAGCCTTGATTCGCGTGATGTCGAAATCAACCGCCTTTTGTACGTTCTTGAAGGCGATTCCACATTCAATCATCAACGCTTCCTTGCCGTTGTCAAGCAAGTAACAATTGCCCTTGCTGGATGAACCCAATATTTTCAATTCCATTTGCCTTTCGGATTAAGTGATTAAAACCCCGGATTTGGGGCGTTGTTTGCGTTTTCCGCTACTTTCGCATTGTTGGTGGGCGTTTCCTTTGCCGCGTTATTATCGTGGCTTATTTCGCCCGTTTCCGGCTTTTCGCTTCCTGTACCAAGTGAAATGCGTTTCTTGTTCGCATTTGCTTCCTTTTCGGCGGAAACTTCACTTGCGGTTACATCCTCATATTCGGTGTAAATGTCCTGTTGTTCCTCAACGGTACGCATACCCATCGAAAGTTCCGGCGCATAAGCGTTTGTCCACATGGACGCGGCGCGGTACATCAACATTTGCTTTGTCATCGTTTGCCACTTTGAACCGCTTTTTGTGTACCAACCCTCTTGAATCGCAAGCCGGATTGAAACCGGGGATGATTCCAAAATCCCGTCCGAACCACGCTTGGTTGTGTATGCAACACATTCGATTTCGTGGATGTTCTTTCCATCGAATTGTTTCTTTACGGGTTCTTTGCAACGCTTTTGTTGATTCCAAACATAATCGGTGTAATCAACCATTCCCAACGCGCCCTTGTCCGTGAAACGGAATTGCAAAGGTTCAAAGCGACCGCACGAATTGACGGTTGCAATTAAGAACTTGGATGACCATGATGGGCGACCATAAATCACCGCCATGTTCTGCATAACCATCAACGGGCTTGCACCAATGCGCGTTGCCACCTCAACGGCAATCATGCAATTTGCAATTGCCTTGGTTTTGATTGCCGTGTTTTCAGCCCTTATAGCCTTGATGGTTTCTTCATTTGCTCCGGGTGGGATAGGCTTCAAAGTCGCCTTGTAATTCTCCGGAACAAGGTCGGATGATGCGAAGAAACTGCAAACACGTTGCATGGTTTCAAATTGTACCGGGTCAAAGAAATTGAACGCCGGGGTTGTTGTGGCTGGCTGCATTACGACCGCGCCACCATTCGGTTTTTGTAATTCGTTCATTGTATTGTTAATTTATTGTCGTTTGTCACGACAAGGTTTATAACTTGTGATTGAACCGGGATGATTTCGTTCACCGATTCGCGGTTGTCAATGAATATCGGCGCACATACACCATAGAACGCGCACAAGGCGTTGATGATGTCAAGTCCGGCATTCACTTGGCTTGCGGTGTTCGCGCTGCCATACGGAACGCCATTGCATAATGGGATGCACGTTTCAACCGGATTGCCATCCAAGGTGTAATCGAACAACCGGAAAGTCACGAAATGGAACTTGGCGTTGATGCGCTTTTCGCATTCTAAAACCTTTGTCTTGTTGAATTGTTCAACCGTGTATTCTTCGCGTTCGATGTCGGCGATTTGCTTGGCAACATCTTTGCCATGTGCTTCAAGGTCGGCAATCTCGTTGTTGCATCTTTCGATTGCGCCACGCTTGGCAAGACGGGTTGAAACATCGTTGCGCTTGGTCATCCATTCTTTCTTGGATGCTTGCAACGCGCTTGTGTCAACGCCCGTGTTGTCGGTTGTGATGGTCGCCTTGATGTCGGCAATCTGCTTTTGCAGTTCCACCCATTCCGGGATATTATCGGGGACAACTTCGGCGGTCGCCTTTTCCGGCAAGGTTTCAAGCGTTGTTTGTGCGGATTTTATACGTTCATCCAATCCGTTGTTTTCCTCGCGATACGCGTCAACGGACTTTTGCTTTTCGGCTGCATCCACTTCAAGTTGCGCAATCTTTTCGCTAAGGTGCTTTCCCTTGTTCGTGATGTCGGTCAAGTTGCCCATCTTGGCTTTGTCGAAAACGTCCTTTGCTTTCGCAATCATATCATCCGGCAATGCTTGTCCGCAATGTGGGCAAGTTGTTTCGCCGGAATACTCCTTGGCGTTCTCCTTGTGCCATGATTCGCGCAACGTGTCTTGTTCTCCCTTGCACTTGTCAATGTCACGATGAATGCGGGCGATGTCAACTTGTATTGTGGCGCAATTGCGCTTGTTTGTGTCAAGTTGTGATTGCAACGTCTTGATTTCGTTGGCAATCTCGCGGCGTTGTGCGTTGGCTTCAAACGCGGCATCCTGTGCCTTTGTCTTTGCGTCAAACACTACTTGTTGCGCCTGTGTGGTCAACTCGTTCACGCGGGCTTGCTTGGCTTGTTCCGCTTCATATTGCTTGCGAATCGCCTTGTTCACATCTGCAATCGCGTTGTCGGTGTCGGCGATTTCCTTGTCAATGTCGGCAAGCTGGGATTCAAGGGCGGCGAAATCTTCCGGTTCGGGCATCATCTTGTGCGTTTGGTCAATGCGTGGTTGAATCTGCTTCAATTCCTCGTTCAAGCGTTTCTTGCGCGCTGCCATTTCCTTTTTGTAGTCCGCAAGCGACTTGCCGGATATGGCATCCAACAACTTGACAAAATCGGGGTTGTCCGCGGCGATTTCTTCATCGGTCACACTTCCGGCAAGCTGGAATAATTGTTCACGCTGCAATTGCCACTTCATGCCGACAAAGAATGCCGGATTGGTTATCATCTTGAAAACGGATGAATCAACGATGGCTTGAATGCGCTTGTCATACTCGCCGACATTGACCGGGGTTTCGTTCCACCAACATTCCGTGTGGTTGCCCTTGTACACCTGTTCAACCTGTCCGCGTGGTTTTACCCAATCTTCAACGAAAGCGCGCTTCAAGGTGATTTCTTCACCATCCACGATGATGACACCCGTCACGCTACATTCGCACTTGTGCAATTCTTCGCCGTTGACACGGGTCTTGATTTCATAATCCTTGCGGTCGTGCGCGTCCTTGCCGAACAAAAGCCAAATGAACGCGTCAAAATGTCTTGACTTGCCAAGTCCGTTTCCGCCGGAAATGGTCGTGACATCCGGATTGAATGTCGTTGTCCGTTCCTGTTCACCCTTGAAATTGCAAAAGGTGATGGATTTCAATGTTACTTGTTTCATTGTTGCGATATTATTTATTGTTGAATAATTGTAACGCTTTGTTAGCATCCACAACGATGATGCGCCCGTGCTGGGTTATCGCGTCATTTATTCGCCCGGATGCTTTGATTCGGTTTGCCGTTGTCATGCTGCAATTGAATATTTGTGCGATTCCGGCGATACCATACACAAGGCGTTTTTCTTCTTTCGGTTGCGCTTGTGTCGCTGGTGCTTGCGCCTTGGCGAACAAATCCATCAGTTGCCCAACGGTTAAATCAATGATTCGTGTGTCGCTTGTAATCTCCATCATTTCGCTTCCTTGTATTCTTTAAGCAAAACCCGGAACATTGCGCGTCCGATGATTCCCATCAACGCAAACATGATGATATAGAAGAAATCACTTCCGGCGATGATGCAACGAATCATTGTGCCAAATCCAAACAGGACGATGAACGCGGCGAACACCAATTGAATTGCTGAATTAAACTTTTCCATATTATGCGTATTTATAAGATTTGAAAATCTGCCGTTCCATTGTCATTGTCACGGCGTGAACGTTGAACGCTGGTTGTTCTGCATCGTGCGGTTCGCACTCTTACAACCACATTGTCGTTGTTGAATATCGTTGGCATAAGCATCGCAAGGAAACAAAGCGCGATGAACTTGCGTTTGATGGGCGACAAACTGAATGATATGTGGAATGTTGTGCAAAACCACCACGCGGATAACTCGTTGACCTTTGAACATCCGGTTTTCTCAAAGATTCGCCGGGCGTGATTCTCAACGGTTCGTTCCGAAATAAACAGGCGATTTGCAATTTCCTTTTTGCTTGCGCCCCATGCGAACAATTCCGCAATTTCGGATTCGCGTTTGGTAAGTTTTACGGCATCCATAATCAAGCCCCCCACACGTCTTTGATGCCGTACTTGGCAAACACCTTTTCCACGTTGTGCGCTTCAAGCACATTCGGGATGACGTTGCCTTTCAATCGCTGCAAGAACGCGGCGCGTGTTGTTACGTTGAACACGACCATCAATTCTTTGCGGCACGCTGCAATATCGCCTTGGCGTAACTGCAACCATCCTTTGTTGAATGAAAATTGTTCTTTACTCATATATATGTGATTTATGGGCGGCGTGAACCGCCCGTGATTATTATGCTTTCAAGAATGCGTTGATTTCCGTACGCAATTCACTAAATCTTTTGAAATGACGGAATCCGTTGTTGTCCGGTTCGCTTACAAGCGAAATGCCGATTGATTCAATCAAGGCTTTGTCCTTGCCGGATAGAACGGCAACGGCGATGTCATTATAATGTTCAACGTCCGTCCATTCCGGATTTGCCATCACCATTGAAAACACCTTGTCAATGGTTTGTTGCTTCTTGGCTTGCTCCTTTGCAGCCATCACGCGTGTTGCGTTCATCTTGCGCCACATCTTGCAAAATGTGTCCTTGTCAACATCGGATTGCATATACACCGTGGTGATGGATTCAAATTCGGAAACATCCACCGAAACTTGTGTTCTTGATTGAAATTCTTGGATTGTCATTGTTGCGAAAGTATTTAATGGGGTGGGCGTGCCACCCCGGTTGTTATTACTTGAATGAATTGATGATGTTCAACAAACGCTTGTTCAAGTTGTTTGTCTTTTCATCAATTATGGTGAACTTGTAGCCACGACTTAGGTCAACGCCATTTTCTTTTGCGATGTCAAACCAATCATGCTTTGATTCTTCAAGACCCGCAATCTTGGTTTTGATATTTACAAGTTCCATCACCTTGTCAAGGTGTTCGGGATTTACGGCGATTTTCTTGTTGTAATACATATCACTTGCAAGTCCCCAAGAAAAGATTTGTTTCTTTTCTGCATAAACGTGGAATCCCACGGTCTTGAAATCATCGTTCTTTACGATTGTAATGTTGAAATTCATCATTGTTGCGAAAGTTTTATTTTGTTAATATTTCGGGGTTATTGCTGGTATTTCGCGAAAAATGACGTAAATTTGCTATTGTTTTGCGTTCATTTTTGCTTTACCTTTGCAATGTTTTCCGTTTACGTTTGCAAAGATACGCAATGTTTCGCGAAATCACGCAATATTTCGTGATAAATTTTCGCTTTATGCGTGTTAAAAAGTGTTTCATTTGAATAAGTCATTGATTATGAACGATTTAGATATTAAGGAAATTCGCGCACATTTGGGCGTTACGCAAGCCGAACTTGCAAAAAGGCTTGGTGTAAGTGAAAGAACGGTTCAAAATTGGGAATCTGGCACGACAATTCCCGAAAGCAAGCACGCATTATTGCGTGGTCTGAAACCGCAAACGTATTTCGGCGGCAACGTTGAACAAACGAACGTGATGGGCAACAACAACATCCAAGGCGGAAACGCCGGGTTTACTTCTGAACTATCCAAGCTGGTTGAATTGCTTGCGGCAAAGGAAACATCCTTGCAGAACGCGCAAGCGCACATTGACCGCCTGTTGGCTATAATTGACAATCTAACAAAACAACAATGATATGGATGCAATAAAAATCAAGGTCGCCGATTATTACGGCAACCCGTCTTATTATTCGGTTATGCCGAATGAAATCTTTGATGCGTTGGAATTGGCTTCGCTGAAAGGCGAAACGGAAACGGACGTGGACAAAGTATTGTTCACGCAAATGGTTGATAACTACAAAAAGAAAATGGCGTTATGCAAAAGGTGAAATATACATGGTTGGTGTTCGCCTTGATGCTGGTGAACATGGCTTGTTCTTGTTCGTCATCCTTGAACGATGATGGCGATGACGAACCGCAAGTTGTATTGTCGGACATATCCGGCACATGGACGGAATATGCTTATAAATGTTCCGATGGTTACTTTGTGGATATATCCGGCACGGGTTGCGTTTATGAATTTGCACGCCCGGACGCGTTCACGAAATATCAAATCAAGGATGGGGAAAAGGAAATATTGACGCAAGGAAAATGGACTTACCATCCCGAAACACGCACGGCGGAAATCAAAGAAACGCGCGGATGGGATTTGACCATCAAATTTGACTTTTCCGTAAACGAAAACGCCACCTTATATATAATAGGGAAAACCGCGAATCAGAATCAAACAATAAAAGTCAAGCGAACAAGCAAATGAAAAAATACATCAACCCACAAGCAAACGCAATCCAAGCGCGCTTTTTCCAAGCCCTTGAATTGGCGATTCAATCCGGCAAGATTTCCGGGTTGAAAGGCTTCTGCCGCGACCATAATTTCAACCGCACCAAATATTCGTTATTGCGCAACACATTGGGAACGGACGCGATGACGTACCGGGTTATTGATTTGGATGCGCTTTCTGCAATCTGCAAAGATGGCGGCGTGAATCCGGCGTGGTTGCTGCTTGGTGTTGGTGATATGCTATCAAATAAAGATTCATCAAAATGCACATCAAAAAAGGAATAAAGTTCTTGTTGCACAAGCGCGCCGCCGGGCAAACGACAAATCTTGCCATCCGAATGCGCGTCACGTTGCATGGCGAACGCCCGTTGGATTTCCCATTGCGGCAAAACATTGATGCCGCCGATTGGAACACCGACACCATGCGCGCGTTGCCATCGTGTCCGGTGTGCGATGACATCAACCGAACCATTGACGAATGGACATCCGTTTGCAACGAAATCTTTGCGCGTTACGAACTCATTGAAAAGCGCGTGCCGACACCGGGCGAAATCAAAGACTTGTTCAATGATATGGTTGGGCGCAAAACGCAATTGAACGACACATTGCCATCGCCGGATGAAAATTTCTTCAAGGTGTTCGATATGTTCACGCGCGAAATGGGCAAGAAAAACCAATGGACGGACGGAACGTTTGAAAAGTTTGCCGCCCTCCGGCATCACATCGCAACGTATGATGCCAAGTTGTCGTTTCCATCGTTGACCGAACAAAAGATGCAAGGGTATGTTGACGCGCTTTTGCGAAAGGATATGCGCAACACGACCATTGCCAAGAATCTTGCGTTCTTCCGGTGGTTTTTGCGCTGGGCGCATCAAAAAGGCTATTACCAAGGCAACTTGCATGAAACATTCAAACCAAAGATGAAAGGCGTTGACGGGAACAAGGAAATCATATATTTAACCCGTGACGAAATATCACGCCTTGAATCATGGGAATTTGCCGCGACACAACAAAGCCTTGCGCGTGTGCGCGATGTGTTCTTGTTCTGCTGCTTCACCGGGTTGCGATATTCGGACGTTGCAAAGCTGAAACGCACCGACATCAAGGATGGATTCTTTGATGTGGTCACACAAAAGACGCATGACGGATTGCGCATCGAACTCAACGACCACGCACAAGCCATCCTTGACAAATACAAGAATGACAACATCAAAGGCGATTTGGCGTTGCCTGTAATCTCCAACGTCAAGATGAACGCACAATTGAAAGTCATGGGGCAAGTTTGCGGAATTGACGAACCGACACGAATCGTGTACTTTCAAGGACACGAACGACACGAACAAGTATTTCCCAAGTGGGCGTTGCTTACAACACATTGCGGTCGGCGTACTTTTGTAGTCACGGCGTTACAACTTGGCATCCCATCCGAAGTGATTATGAAATGGACGGGGCATTCAGACATGAAAGCAATGAAACCTTATATGGCAATTGTTGACGAATTGAAAGCAAAGGCGATGGAACGCTTCAACAAGTTATAAAGTCCGGTGTACACGAAAATAAGTAAAGAAAAAAGGCGTACACGAAAATGTACACGAATTAAAAGGGGTAAAATGGCATTGTGTGGTATTATAAAACACCACGATAAAAATGAAAAACCCTGTGTGTTAGGTTTTTGGCATTTTCTGACATCAGAAAGGATTGCGGGTTTTAGTGCCTCTCTCTCCGCAAAAGCCTTCTGAAAGAAATTTCAGAAGGCTTTTTTTATTATCACCCGATAGAATCGTATAAACCAGTACTATCAACCATACTAATTTGTAATTTGTCACAAAATTATAACAAATTCGGGACAAAACAATGCTTTTGCACCAAAAAGTTACTAATTTTAATGCCGATTTAACGCATAAGAGGCTAAAAATAACTACTCAGCACCCCTATTGAAAATAGAAAGGTCTTGAAATATGAAAGCGGCTTCGATAGTCAATGAAGCCTATTGCGTAGAGCAATTAAAGCGGCTTCGTAAGCAGTTGAAGCCTATTGTATTATTCTGATAGAAACTATAAAAAAATATAGTTGACCACTTTATTAATAATACACGTTGACTCACAGTATTAACGTAACAACTCATGACAATATGGGTGTTGACTAATTCAAAGTGTTCATTCTGTTGGCAAAAAACTATAAAAAAGCGTTCACATTTCGGACTTTTGGTGCACCAAGGGTTCACCATTTTATGCCATTTGTGACGTTTTTGTGAATACCTGTGAAGGGTGGGTTCACGCCCTGAATCCCCTCTGTTTATCGGGCTTCCGACGCTGATGTGAAGGGTGAACCCTCGTTTCTTGCTTTCACACGCATACGCGAAAGAAAATAAATAAAGAAAGAAAACAGCTGTATGGGTAATGCCCTAAAAACATATAAAAGAATATATATATATTATAATAGACGTTCACAACTTCACAAAATGGTCTCAAGCCCGATAAGTTATTCAGGCCTGCCAATGACTTACAGAGATTTCCCAGTAAGTCATTGGGACATCTCTGTGACTTACCGGGACATGCTAACTATTAAACTGAGGTTTCGTCCCTTCAGCCCGTACTTAAACTACTTGCGAAACTCGAGTAACTTCTATAACTTCTGAACTTGCGAAACTCGAGTAACTTCTATAACTTCTATACTTGCGAAACTTGAGTAACTTCTATACTTGCTAAACTTCAATAACCCAAAAATAGGCGTATAAATACCTGAAAGCATGACATTAAGAAAAAGAAGGCATATCGCAAGAACCAAAAGTAAATCACACGCAAACGATTACGTAGAAAATCTAATTTTAGACAAAAAGGATTCATTCCTTTTTAACATATTTTTTGTATCTTTGCAGCCGAAAAGAAAGTGCTATCGATTGCACGAAAAATTTCATCGTATAAGTTCTCGACTGCGACCGCTATACTGGGATATTTAAAACAGACTACCATCAAAAATAACTAAAGAAAAAAATCAGCGGTGCATAGACTTACAGTAGAAGTATGAGTAATATAAAACAGCTAAATAAGCACAAAAACAATAAAAATAAAAGTGAAATGAAACACAAAACTCTTACATTCCGCTTCCTCGACATGAGCCGAGGTGGTTTCGCTCGCCTGTTTCTTCTCCTTTTACTCCCATGCCTCAGCGTCATTGGAGTGAAAGCGGCAGATAGCAATGGGGGGGTAAAATTCAATTCCGGTGTCCGCTATTCGCAGTGGGCGATTAATTCACGTGCAAATGATTTCTATGCCAATACTTCACATTTTGGCTTAGCAACCTACAAAGCAGACGGAACAATAGACAAGCCAAGAAATGATACCAAGAAGAAGCTTGACTATGTTCCTGGTCTTGTTGCTAAATCTATGATTGAAGCGGCAGATTATTATCAAGGCTTCGATTGGTCTAAGCCATGGTTCTTGAGCGTAAAGGAGTATGGAGACACATACTGCCAAAAAGTTCCTAATGGAGGTGGTAGCCTTGATGACCTCAATGCAGTAAAGCTTTATATTGGTCTGTATAACAACAAAAGCGCAACAGAAACAGATAAGAGCAACGCAAAGACTGCTATTGGTAGCGCGCAGACAGGACTTGTAGCTCATAACAAAAGTTATTCTATACCGTCAGGAACTCTTGCAGGTGATGCCGTTGTAGGCGGCTGGTTCCATAAAACAGCTTACAACAACCAGATGTGGCTGGATGGTGCCTATATGGGTAGCGCACTCTTGGCTCAGATTGTCAACTTCAATGGCACAGGAAGTAATGTATTCGGAAGCACAACTGCAGACTGGGATATGGTAACCAAACAGTTAAACATTGTTTGGAACATGTGCTGGAACGCTAACGACAAGTTGATGTATCATGCTTTCGAGGCGAATGCTGGAACTGGAACAGGAACAAACGAATCAAAATCTCATGCAGAAACTTGGGCTGGCTTGAATGGTAAAACTGAGTCTTATACATTCCACTCTGCAGCCTACTGGGGTCGTGCCAATGCATGGTATCTCATGGCTTTGGTAGATGTATTGGAAGCCATGCAAAAAGCTGGTCAAGAGAAAACAACCAATTATACTACTTTGAAGCAGCATCTCGCAGACCTTGCTGCTGGTATTGCTGCACGTCAGGATTCAAAGACTGGCGGTTGGTATCAGGTGATGGATGATCCTTCTTTCAAGGCAACATCTTACAATGGAAAGTCATCAACCGCATCCAATTATATTGAGACATCAGCTACAGCCATCTTTGCTGCTGCTTATTTCAAGGCTGTTCGTTGTGACTTGCTCGAAAGTACAACTCAATATGATTATAAAACGATTGCCAAGAATGCTTTCGAGGGTTTGGTAAACAACTATACCTATTTGGATGCTAATGGCAATATGCAGATTTGGGGCAGTTGCCGTTCTGCTGGTTTAGGTGGTGATGGAATAGACTATGCTGCTGATGGCAAGAAATATCGCGATGGTTCTAAGGAGTACTACTTGTTAGGCTATGATGTTCCTATGGTTAAACAAATAGAGAATATGACCGAGGGCAAGGTTCTTGGTGGTTTTATCATGGCTGCAACTGAGTACGAACGTGCTTACCAGAACCAGAACAGCAAGCAGATTCTCTTTGCCAAGGACTTGGCTCCAAGCTATAACTTCTCTACTACTACAGGAAAACTCGATGCTACTGCTTATGGAAGCGGTGATGTCACTTATCAGTGGTATAAGGATGATGTAGCTGTTAACAATGCTACTTTAGCTACCTACACTCCTGCTGAAAGTGGAAAATATTATTGCATAGCTACATCAGGTAATACAAAAATCACTACAAGCACAACAACTGTAACTGCCAAAAGTAACTCAAATACTGATAATGGCAGCACAGATAATAATGGTGGTAGTGATAATGGAACGGCAACAGGAAACATTTTCTCCTATACTATTAAGGCATCAGAGAATGCTGCTAATACTCCATATAAAGCAGAAGGTGGAACTGTAACATTAGGAGCAGAAAATAAAGTTGATACCAAAAATGGTTATAAATTGGACTCCGACTTTAATAAGTCAGGATATATAAAAATAACGTTGTCTGGGACGAAATTGCAAGAAGGTGATGTTATTAAAATATCCGCATCCTCATCAAGAGCTGGTAAAGGTGGTTTGGTAGCATATACTGGTACAACCACAGGTTCTTCTTCTGTAAGTCTTGGCAACATGACTCAAAAGGATGAAGATATTAGTTATACTGTCACTGCAAGCGACATTCTGAATGGTTTAAGTACATTCTATATTTATAGAAAAACAAACGAGCCAACTTACGTTAAGTCGATTAGTATCACTCGTCCTGTTAAGAAATACAAAGTTTCTGCTACAGCAGGAGCAGGTGGTTCTGTATCCATTACAAATGCTTCAGGTACAACTGTCAACTCAGGTTCAGAAGTAGAAGCAAACACCTCTCTTACATTTACTGCAACACCAAAAGAGGGATATGAGTTTGTAAACTGGACAGATGCAAGCAATACTGAAGTTAGCAAAAATGCAACTTATACAACAACTGTAACTGCTGCGATTTCACTTACAGCCAACTTCAAGGCTAAAACTCCAGTTGATCCAACCGAAAGCGGGGTCATTTACGACTTCACAACCTCTGTTGGTACAACTTCTTATGGAACAAGCTGCACATCAACTAATGGTATTATAACGTTTAGCAGCAACTTCAGTGCAAAGGACGGAAAGTATATCACTATCAAACCAAAGACTGGTGGCTTCAAAGCAGGTGATGTGATTACACTGGAAGGCTATTGCGATAGCAAGAATCTTTCTGGTGTGATTATCTATTCTGACGTAAATGGTGGTAATAGCATCTTTAAGTCAAACATCTTGGCAAAATCTGCTGATGGTGGTTCAAAATTTACTTATACCATTGAAAAAGATTGCAATGCACTCTATTTGGGTCGCTATGGTGGTGGTACTACTCGCTTGACAAGTCTCAAGGTAGAGCGTTCTGCTTCATCTTCTAATAAGACTCGACTGACAGCTTCTTTCAAGCGCAATGCTGATGTGGTGGTCAACACTACAAAAAATGTGACTTTGCCAACTCTTACTGTTCAGGCAGGAAACACTACGCTTTCTGCAGATCAATATACTGTAGTTTACACGTCGAATGCAGAGGGTGTAGCTACACTGAGTGGTAATACCATTACAATTCAAGGTTTAGGTATCGCAACCATCACAGCAACCGTTACACCTACAAACGCTGACACTTATGAAGGAACTACAGCCACTTATCAGTTGAGCGTAAAGGCCCCTTCTCCACTCAACGTTTCCGTAATGGACGTTACTATCAACACCACAGATGCGGAAGTAGAACAGCCTATCATCAAGGTTTATGGAGATAATGACAAGTTGCTGAAGTTGGGTCAAGACTACACCTTGTCTTTTGCTGTTAGTGGAGATAATGTGACTGTTGATAATAAGACTGGAAAATTCTCAGTTACGAAAAATGCTAAAAAAACAGCATTTATCAAGGGAACATCCCTCATTACCGTTACTGCGACTCCAACATCATCACTTGGAAGCAATTATACTGTAGGTACTCTTCAGTTCTCTTACTCGGTATCAGAAGGTAAGATCAAGCCTGTTTTCTCAGATTCATTCAAAGACATCACCATCAACCTGCAGCCAGGCAAGAGTAAAACCATTGCAGTTCCTTTGATATATAATGGTGAAGATGTAAGCAGTTATTTTACATACACTTACACTATTGACCCTGCAATAAGCGGCCTTACTGTTGATGGAAGTAAACTTACATTCACTACTCCAAGTGCTACAAGAACATATACTGTTAAAGTAAATGCTTATGCTGCTACAATTGGTGATGTTAACTATGGCGATGTTTATGATAAACCTGCTGAAATTTCATTCACTCTGAATGTGGACAGCAAGTATAAAACTATCAGCGTTACTCCAGATCCTACAAGCATTAAAATGGATGCTGGTACTACACATGATGCACCAGACTTGACAGTCAAAAATGAAACAACAACTCTTGGCGACACAGAATATAAAGTGACTTGGTTCTCTACATCTCCTGGTGTAGTAAAAGTAGATGCCACAACAGGAAAGATAGAAGCAGTCAGCGAAGGTACAGCTAACATCCGTGTCGTTGTCACTGGTGATAACTTAGAAAGCACCACAGCTTTAATAACTGTAGAAGTTGACGACCCTGCTATGTATCGTGTAAAAAGCGGTGAAACTTATGTTAACCACACCACAATGTGGAACCAAGACAGGACGATGTCTGTTGTTCTTGGTGGATGGTTGTTCTCTGATGATGTGAAGAAAATAGTAGAAACTCCTAATACTTCGAAAGAAGGTCTGTCAGCAGGATATTATTGGGGTCCAGGGGCAACCAAGGCGAAATGGAAACTTACAGGTTTCGATTACTATGTTGCAGGTGACAATAACAGGAATGCACGTCAGGAGAATGGATCCAATGCTCTTCCTGAGACAACGAATATCTATAGCGCAGACTTCGTGAAATATCAAGGAACCATCAAGGACAAGATGTTTAATGTACCATGTTCTGGTTCATACCTTGAGTTCAACCCTGTCACAAACGGAAAGGTTACTGCACACATCTTCCAGAATGGCGTCTTCGATGCTAAGACAGAAAAAGATAATACAAAAACATATCAGTACAGACCTCAGCGCCGTGTATTCGTTATGGATGAGGCAGGCAACTTTGTTGAATCTACAGCTCATATCGAATCTACAAATGGTAAGCCTACAGGTGGCATTCAGAAAATAGGCAAATACACATGGGATTTGGATAGTAAAACTCTAACTATAGGGGATGTAAGAAGTCACTTCAAGGGCATACCTGATACATTTGACATGACAGCAGAAGCATTTAAGAACAATGTTTACGAAAGTCTCCTTGATACAAAGAAAGTTCCAAATGCAGCTGCAAATGATAGAAAGGGTTCTCATGGTTGGTCAGTTCTCGCAGACTCCCCTGTTACCTATACCTTTAATGTAAAGGCAGGTAAGACTTACTATCTCTACAACTTCGGTTCGAAGATTGGCTTCTATGGCTTCTCATTCGATGAGGGTGAAACAAAGCCTGAAGTTGATAATGTAAATTATAATGCTGACGATGCGACTGCGAACAATGTAGTTGTAAAAACTGCAGAGGGTCGTGTGGCACAGGTGAAGATTGCACGTAAAATGGTAGCTAATCGTTGGACAACTTGCGTTCTTCCTTTCAGTCTCAACAGACAGCAGGTTGACGCAATCTTCGGTCCTGCTTATAGTGCAACAGCGAAGGATGGTACTCAGATTCTCTACTTCGACCATATTGAGGGCAACAAGGCATACTTCGTACGTCACGCTTACAATACAATCGTTGCTGGTAAGCCATTCCTTATCAAGCCAACCAAGGAGGTGACAAGCATCAATACCGCAGATGTAAAAGCCTATCCATACGTTACCATCGAAAATGCTGAACCGGCAAAATGGTGTGAGAGTAATGGATATGTTTGGACATCAAGTTACAACACCATGAATATCGTTAAGAACGATTACTTCATCGGTGCTTCTGATGGTAAGTTCAAGGCTTATTCTGGTACTTCTGGAACAGTCAAAGGTTTCCGTGGTTTCCTGAAAGCTGATCATTCTGCAGGTACTAAGCCTATGATGCTGAGCATCAGTACAAGTAGTATTACCGACGGCAACGAAGGCGAAACTACAGGCATCGAAGACTTGATCATCAATGCTGATGGCGAATTGATTCCTGCAAATTGCAGAGTATACAACATCAACGGACAGTTGGTTAGCGAAGATGCCAACAGCTTCCAGTCACTGCCAAGTGGTATCTATATTATTAATGGTAAGAAGTATATCAAATAAAAACATTTGAAGCAATGAATAAAAAAGTATATATACAGCCACAAATATTTTTTGTTCCACTACAGACGGAAAGTTTGTTAGCTGGCCTATCTGGTACCAAAGGTGACGATGGTACTGGTAATCCTAATCCAGAATACCCAGGAATGGGAGAGCCAGGAACAGACACAGCCAAGGAGCACTTTAACGACTTTGATTCCTGGGATTCCTGGGATTAAGAACTACCAATAATAGAAACAAGAACAACGAGGGAGCAACCTAACAGGGTTCGCTCCCTTGTTTTTTGCAGTTGAAATTTGGGTAACATTCAAAAAATTCGTAACTTTGCCGCCTGAAAATAAGAACAACATGATATATCCAGATAATTTTGAACAAAAGATAGGATTCAATGAGATTCGTAACCTGTTGCGTGAGCGATGCCTCTCCACCCTGGGCAAGGAACAGGTAGAGAAGATGCACTTCAGCTCTGATGCCGACGAGGTGAACGAATGGCTTTTGCAGACCCGAGAGTTTCGCAGACTCATGGAGGAGGTGGAAGATTTCCCCCTACAATACTTCTACGATGTGAGAGAGTCGATAGTACGCATCCGCGTGGAGAACACCCACTTAGAGGAAGACGAGCTCTTCGACCTTCGCCGCTCACTGAGCACCATCGACGGTATCGTAAAGATACTCAACCACAGCGATGACGACGAGGCCGAACAAGAAGACGGTTGGCGCAGAGAGAAGAAATATCCCTACCCTGCACTGCATCGCCTGTCGGCTGACGTCATGTCTTTCCCCCAGCTGGTACAACGCATCGACCAAATACTCGACAAGTTTGGCAAGATACGCGACAACGCTACCCCCGAGTTGCTGCAGATACGCCGTGAGTTAGCAAAGACCGAAGGCAGCATCTCACGCACACTGTACGGCATACTGCGAGCAGCACAGAGCGAGGGAGTGGTAGAGAAAGATGTCACCCCTACCCTGCGCGACGGACGACTCGTCATCCCTGTCATCCCTACCCTGAAACGTAAGATAAAAGGTATCGTGCACGACGAGAGTGCCACAGGAAGAACGGTATTCATTGAGCCTACCGAGGTGGTGGAAGCCAACAACCGCGTGAGAGAACTCGAGGGCGAGGAGCGCAAGGAGATCATACGCATCCTCACCGACTTCACCAACAAGGTGCGACCCTTCTCGCACGAGATATTGGACAGCTACCGATTCCTTGCCGTCATCGACCTGATACAGGCCAAGGCGAAGCTTGCAGAGACCCAGCAAGCCATAGAGCCTGAGGTGGAAGCCCACCCACACGTAGACTGGACCAGAGCCATTCACCCGCTGCTCCGACTCTCGTTGGAGAAGAAAGGCGAGAAGGTGGTGCCACTCGACATCATGCTGACACAAGAGAAGCGCATCCTCATCATCTCAGGTCCTAATGCCGGAGGAAAGTCGGTATGTCTGAAGACCGTGGGACTGCTGCAATACATGCTGCAGTGCGGACTGAGCATCCCTGTGAGCGAGCGTTCGAAGACGGGCGTGTTTCAGAACATCATGATCGACATAGGCGACGAACAGAGTCTGGAGAACGACCTGAGTACCTACTCCTCGCATCTGCTCAACATGAAGAATATGATGAAGGCTGCCAATGGCGACACCATTATCCTCATCGATGAGTTTGGTACAGGCACCGAACCTGGCATCGGCGGAGCTATCGCCGAAGCTGTGCTCGACCGCTTCTGCCAGCAAGGTGCCTATGGAGTCATCACCACACACTATCAGAACCTGAAGCATTTTGCCGACAGTCATGAGGGCGTGGCTAATGGTGCCATGCTCTACGACCGCCACGAGATGAAAGCTCTCTTCCAGTTGGCTATAGGCAGACCGGGGTCTTCCTTCGCCATCGAGATAGCCCGCAAGATAGGTCTTCCCGAAGAGGTAATCAAGGAGGCCAGCGACATCGTAGGCTCCGAATACATACAGAGCGACAAGTATCTACAGGACATCGTTCGCGATAAGCGATACTGGGAGAACAAGCGACAGAGCATACACCAGCGCGAGAAAGACATGGAAAAGACCATCTCGCGATACGAGAGCGACATAGAGGACATAGAACGAAGCCGCAAACAGATACTCGCCAAAGCCAAACAACAGGCTGAGGAACTGCTGAAGGAGAGCAACAAAAAGATAGAGAACGCCATACGCGAGATACGCGAGAAGCAGGCTGAGAAGGAGGAGACCAAGCGCATACGTCAGGAGCTGGACGCCTTCAAGGAAGAGATGCAGGACATCGACACCAAGGAGAACGACGACAAGATAGCCCGCAAGATAGCACAGATACAGCAACGCAAGGAACGACATGCCAAGCGTAAAGCCGAAAAAACTCAGAACCAAGAGAAGGCTGCGGCGGCGCTGCGCAGTGCTGTCAACAAGACGCAGCAGGAAAACCGTCCTCTATCAGTAGGCGACACCGTACGCATCAAGGGGCTCTCCACCATAGGAACCATAGAGAGCATAGCGGGCGATATGGCTACTGCTGTCTTTGGAGGTATGCGTACCAAGATGCGCCTCAACCGTCTGGAACATGCTGTCGCCACCACCGAGACCGACAAGACAGAACAACGCAAGGAGAACTTAGTCTCGTATGGCATCAGTACCGAGACACGCAACACGATAGACAAGCACAAGACCAATTTCCACCAAGACCTCGACATCAGAGGTATGCGTGGTGATGAGGCGCTCAATGCCGTGCAGTATTTCATCGACGATGCCATCCTTGTAGGTATGCCCCGTGTGCGCATCCTTCATGGTAAGGGCAACGGCATCTTGAGACAGCTCATACGCCAGTATCTGAGCAGTGTGCCCAATGTCACCCACTTTGCCGATGAGCATGTGCAGTTTGGCGGAGCAGGAATCACGGTCGTGGACTTTTAAAGGAGTTTTTCCTTAACAGAAGTTAATAAAAGGAATATTTCTCGGAAAATATTTGGCAGGTTCAAAGGAAAGCAGTACTTTTGCACCCGCTTAAACGCAGAGACGGACAAGTCTCATACGACCAGCTCCCTCGGAATCCCCCAGGATGGGAACATAGCAAGGGTACTTGGTTGTAGCGGTGCGATATGAATCGCTTGTCCACCCGCCTCTTTAGCTCAGTTGGCCAGAGCACGTGATTTGTAATCTCGGGGTCGTTGGTTCGAATCCGACAAGAGGCTCAAAAAAGAGAACTTCATCTACAGAAGTTCTCTTTTTTTGTTTTCTACAGGTCTGTTTCTCCAAAAATATATAAAATTATCGCAGCATTGAACACTATATGCTAAAAATTGCTTACCTTTGCACGATAATACATAAATAAGACAATGATTAATGTACAGAATTTAGTTCAGACAAGGGCTTTCGCCCGCCAGGACGGAGCCATCTTAGGACTTGTATGGATAGTTAGTTTCGCATTCACCATGCTGGCAGTAAAGCCCGACCAGTCGTTCTTGGGACTGATAGGCAACCTGCTGTTGATCAGCACTCCCTTTGTAGTAGGCAAACGCCTGAAGAGTTTCCGCGACTATGCCCTGGAGGGCACTATCTCTTTCCGCCGCGGCACCTTCTACTGTATGCAGACATTCTTCAATGCCACCCTGCTGCTCACCGTAGTGCAGTTTCTGTGGTTCTCGTTTATGGACATGGGTCCTTTCATGGCCTTATTGGAAAGCACCTACCAGCCCGTGATGCAGGAAGTGTACCATCTGTCGGAGGCAGAGGCAAAGGCCACCATCGACACCATCCTCTCGATGAAGCCACTGGCATGGGCTTCCATGTTTATGATTACCGACCTCATCGCGGGTGTGGTACTCAGCCCTGTCATCGCAGCCATCATGGCACGACGCGTAAGTATCAAGAACATCAATAACCAACAATAACACACCAAACAAATGGACATATCCGTTATCGTACCCCTATACAACGAGGAAGAATCGCTGCCCGAGCTCTTTGCCTGGATCAAGCGAGTGATGGAAGCCAACCACTTCAGCTACGAAGTCATCTTTGTCAACGACGGCTCTACCGACCACTCATGGCAAGTGATAGAACACTTGGCTGAGGAGGCCGACCAGGTGAAAGGCATCAAGTTCCGCCGCAATTACGGCAAGAGCCCTGCCCTGTACTGTGGATTCAAAGAGGCACAGGGAGATGTGGTCATCACCATGGACGCCGACCTGCAGGACTCTCCTGACGAGATACCTGAGCTCTACCGCATGATTACCCAGGAAGGCTACGACCTGGTATCGGGCTACAAGCAGAACCGCAAGGAGGGCGACCCTCTGTCGAAGACCATTCCTACCAAGCTCTTCAATGCCACAGCACGCAAGGTGAGCGGCATACACAACCTGCACGACTTCAACTGCGGACTGAAGGCTTACCGCCGCGACGTGGTGAAGAACATCGAGGTGTATGGCGAGATGCACCGCTACATCCCCTATCTGGCAAAGAATGCCGGTTTCGACAAGATAGGCGAAAAGCCTGTGCACCATCAGGCCCGCAAGTTCGGCAAGTCGAAGTTCATGGGCTGGAACCGTTTTGTCAACGGCTATCTGGATCTGATGACCCTCTGGTTCCTGAGCAACTTCGGCAAGAAGCCTATGCACGTGTTCGGATTCTTGGGCAGCGTGGTGTTCTTCATCGGTTTCCTGTCACTGGTATGCCTCGGCATCGACAAGAGCATCGACCTCTATCATGGCGTGTATGGACACCTCATCACCGACTCGCCCTACTTCTTTATCGCCCTGACAGCCATGCTCTTAGGCAGCCAGCTGTTCCTGGCAGGATTCTTAGGCGACCTGTTGAGCCGACAGAACCCCAATCGTAACGACTATCAAATAGAAAAAGAGATAAGATGCGGAAAATAATCCCCATACTCATGATGGCCCTTGGGCTGATGGCAGCTTGCAGCACGCTCGACTGTCCACTCAACAACACCGTGTACACCAAGTACAGGCTGGCAGGCAACATAACAACCCTGACCGACACACTCACCATCTCGACCAACCGTATCGAGGGAACCGACAGTGTGCTGATCAACAAGGACGTGAATGTGGACAGTTTCATACTGCCCATGAGCTACTCGCTGTTGGAAGACAGCCTCTTCTTTGAGACCCGCAACGCAGACAACCGGCTGCTGCGCGACACCGTAACGGTGCAGAAGACCAACACACCACACTTTGAGTCGGTAGACTGCAAGCCATCCTTTTTTCATACCATCACCGGCGTGAAGACTACGCACAACAGCATAGACTCCATCGTCATCAACTGTAAAGAAGTAACTTATGATGAAACGAAGCCACACTTCTATATTTACTTTGGTCATCGCGATTAGCGCCCTGATGCTGCTGATGCCCGCACAGGCGACACATGCCCAGGGATCATCAGGCAAGAAGATAGCCGCCACCAACAAGGACACCATCCCACTGTTGAGAAACGTGGCAGTAAGCGCAGACCTGGTTGGCCCCATTCAACTCATGGTAAGCGACTACGGTCAGTATGAGGCGGCACTGCGTGTCAACCTCAAGGACAAGTATTTCCCTGTAGTAGAAATAGGTATAGGAAAAGCTGACGGCACAGACGAAAGCACCCAGATCAACTACAAGACGACGGCACCCTACGGACGAATAGGCTGCGACTTCAACCTGTTGCGCAACAAGCACGACATCTATCGCCTGTATGGCGGTGTGAGATACGCCCTTACCTATTTCAAATACGACCTCAAAGGTCCGGATATCCAGGACCCTATATGGGGCGGTACGACTCCCTACGAGGTCAACGGTGTGAAGTGCAACTACCACTGGGCTGAGTTTGTCTTCGGTGTGGATGCCAAGATATGGGGCCCTATAAGAATGGGCTGGAGCCTGAGATACAAGCGCAGGCTCTTCCATGACGACGGCGACTATGGCAACACCTGGTATGTGCCCGGCTTTGGCAAGCAGGGAGGCTCACGCTTTGGAGGAACCTTCAACGTAAGTTTCGAGCTGTAAGCCCGCTGCGGCAAGAAAGCCGCATCACTCTCACCCCACATTTACATCAACCATCACCCCTATCCCATCAATATGAACAAGAAAAAGCTCATCTGGCAAATTCCCTTCCTGCTGCTCCTCGTCATCGGCACGGTCATCATCCTGAAGCAGGGACAGGAAAACATCAACTATCAGCACGACGAGGGTTTCATCTTCGGAACCGTCTACCACATCACTTATCATAGCGACACCAATCTGAAGAAAGAGATAGAGGCTGAGCTGAAGAAGGTGGACGAGTCGCTCTCGCCATTCAACAAGACCTCCATTATCTCGAAGGTGAACCGCAACGAGAACCCGGTAGTCAACTCGATGTTTACAGAGGTTTTCCTCTTGGCAGAGGACATCTCCAACGAGACACACGGAGCCTTCGATATTACCGTTGCACCACTGGTCAACGAATGGGGATTCGGTTTCAAGAAAGGTGTGGAACCCAACAAGAAGGTCATCGACGACCTGAGAAAGATAGTAGGCTACCAGAAGGTGAAGCTCACCTCCGACAATCACATACAGAAACAGGATCCGCGCATCATGCTCGACTGCTCAGCCATAGCCAAGGGATACGGTTGTGACGTGGTGGCACGACTGTTGAGCAAGAAAGGCATCAACGACTATATGATAGAGATAGGAGGCGAGATAGTCACCAAGGGTATCAACCAGAAACAGCAACCTTGGCACATCGGCGTGAACAAACCTACCGAAGACTCGCTGAACACCAATCAGGAACTGCAGACGGTGCTCAATGTCACGGATATAGCCATGGCAACCAGCGGCAACTATCGCAACTTCTACTATAAGAACGGCAAGAAGTATGCCCATACCATCGACCCCAAGACTGGCTACCCCGTTCAGCACAGTCTGCTGTCTGCCACAGTCTTGGCAAAAAACTGTGCCACGGCAGATGCCTACGCCACCTCTTTCATGGTGATGGGGCTCGAAAAAGCCAAAGAGATACTGAGACAGCATTCAGAACTCATGGCTTACCTCATCTATACCAATGATGATGGCAAGACCGAGGTATGGTACTCGCCATCACTCAAGGAGAAGATATTAGGAGATTCTTGATTCTTAAGGAGTTAAGAAGTTAAGGAGTTAAAGGAGTTAAGACAACAGCCTTTGTGGATTCAACATTGAACATCGAACATTAAACATCGAGCATTGAACATCGAAGATTGAACATTCCCTCAAGACTATTGTCTTAACTCCTCAGCGACCGAAGGGAGCGATAACTCCTTAACTCCTTTAACTCCTTGAAATCAACAAAAAAAGCGTTATGCCCGAAAACCGTATATACAACAGCCTGTTGACTCTGCCCCTCTTCTTGGGAATGAGCCGCAACGACTTGCAGCAAGCTGCAGGGCAGACACGCTTTGACTTCAGAAAAGCAAGTAAGGGAGAGACGATTGTAGCTGAAGGCGAACTATGCACACACTTGTATTTCCTGCTCGACGGCGAGGTGATGGTAAAGACAGAGTCTGCCGACCACAGCTACAGCATCGACGAGAAGATACAGGCACCCGAGACCTTCCAGTCGGAACGCATCTTCGGTCTGTACCCATACTTCACTCATACCTATACAGCCCTTCACGACTGCAGCCTACTATGTATTGCCAAGCAAGACATCATGAAGCTGGCAACCCTCTTCGACATATTCCGCATCAACCTGCTCAACCTGATATCCACACAGAGTCAGAAGCACAGCCTCCGTACCCTGCAGACGCCACCCAAGAGTTTAGAGGAACGCATCACACGCTTCTTCGAGGCTAACTGTGTCAGCCCTACAGGCGAGAAAACAATCCACATCAAGATGAGGCGCATAGCCGAAGAGGTGAACGACAGCAGACTGAATGTCTCCAGAGCCCTCAACCGTTTGCAAAGCCAAGGACTTATCCAACTTTTCAGAGAGCGCATCCACATCCTGGCACTCGAAAAACTTACCAACAGTAAGGGTTGAGATAAAAGTATGTTAAATAATATGATACAAGAAGATTATAACACCTTTTTTTACTAACTTTGCACAAAAATAAAACACTAAGTTAGTATGCTTCAAGAAAATAAGACAGAGAATCGTATCAATCCCTTTTTTGTACCTTACAACACCCCTCACGACACCGTACCCTTCGACCGTATCAGGCTGGAAGATTACGAAGAGGCCTTCATGGAAGGTATACGCCGTGACGATGAGGCCACCGACAAGATCGTCAACGATCCCGAAGAACCTACCTTCGAGAACACCCTGGCACGCGTGGATACTGAGAAAGGCGAGCACTACTACGACTTGCTCAGCAGGGTTTCCAATGTTTTCTCATGCATGATGAGCGCAGAGACCTGCGACGAGATGGAAGCCTTGGCACAGAAGATGAGCCCCATCCTTACCAAGCATGCCAACGATATCACCCTGAACAAGAAACTCTTCGAACGCATCAAGTTCGTACACGACCATCCCAACCGCGAGTTGAATGCCGAGGAACAGATGTTGCTCGATACAAGCTATGATGGTTTTGTACGCAGCGGTGCCCTGCTCGATGAGGAAGGCAAGGAGAAGTTGCGCCAGCTCACCGAGGAGGCAAGCATGCTCACCCTGCAGTTCTCGCAGAACCTGCTCAAGGAAAACAAAGCCTTCCAGCTGCATATCACCGACAAGACTCAACTCGACGGGCTGCCCGAGACTGCCATTGCTGCAGCCGAGCAGAATGCCAAGGATCAGGAGAAGGAAGGATGGATCTTCACCCTCGACTTCCCTGTCTTCTCTCCCTTCATGACTTACTCTACACAGCGCGAGCTCCGCAAGCAGATGTATATGGCTCGCAATACCGAGTGCATACACGACAACGATGCCAACAACCTCGAAATATGCAAGCGACTCATCAACCTGAGACGCGAGCTGGCACAGCTGCTGGGCTTCGACACCTATGCCGACTACGTGCTCAAGCACCGCATGGCAAGCAATATCGACAATGTGTACAAACTGCTGAACGACCTGATAGATGCCTACAAGCCTACCGCCGAGAAGGAGGTTGCCGAGATAACAGCCTTAGCAAAACGCATTGAGGGAGATGACTTCGTGATAGAACCCTGGGACATGAGCTTCTACTCGCACAAGCTGCAGATGGAGAAATACAACCTCGACGCCGAGATGCTGCGCCCCTACCTGCAACTCGACAAGGTGATCGACGGCGTGTTCGGTCTGGCAGGAAAACTCTACGGAATCACCTTCAAGGAAAACAAGGACATACCCGTATACCATCCCGACGTGAAAGCATACGAGGTGTACGACAAGGACGGCAGCTATCTGGCTGTATTCTATGCCGATTTCTTCCCACGCAAGGGCAAACAGGGAGGTGCATGGATGACAGAATTCCAGGGACAGTGGATAGACCATAAAGGGCAGAACATACGTCCGCATGTCAGCGTGGTGATGAACTTCACCAAACCTACAGCCGAGAAGCCAGCCCTGCTGACCCTTGGCGAGGTGGAGACCTTCCTGCATGAGTTCGGACACAGCCTGCACGGCATGTTTGCCAACACCCGATTTGAGAGTCTGTCGGGAACCAATGTATGGTGGGACTTTGTGGAGCTGCCGTCGCAGTTCATGGAGAACTATGCTGTGGAGAAAGACTTCCTTCGCACCTTCGCCTTCCACTATCAGACAGGCGAGCCTCTGCCCGACGACTTGATAGAGCGCATCGTGAAGAGCCGCAACTTCATGGCTGCCTACGGATGTCTGCGACAGGTGAGCTTCGGACTGCTCGACATGGCTTACTACACCAAGAAGGAAGCTTTCGACGACGACATCATCCCATTCGAGAAGAAAGCCTGGGCAAAGGCCATGGTCACACCACAGTTGCCCAATACCTGTATGACCGTACAGTTCTCGCACATCATGGCAGGAGGCTATGCTGCTGGTTACTACAGCTACAAATGGGCAGAGGTGCTCGACGCCGATGCCTTCAGCGTGTTCAAGAAAAACGGTATCTTCGACCAGCAGACAGCACAGAGCTTCAGAGACAACATCCTCTCAAAGGGTGGTACCGAGCATCCGATGACACTCTACAAGCGATTCCGCGGACAAGAGCCTACCATCGATGCCCTGCTGGAACGCAACGAGATAAAGAAAAATATAGAATCATAACAACAGAAACATGGAAGAGCAACTTTCCAAACAAGAGAAACTCGACCTGCGCTACTTGCGCATGGCACGCATCTGGGCAGAAAACAGTTACTGCAAACGCCGACAGGTGGGTGCACTCGTAGTCAAGGACAAGATGATTATCAGCGATGGCTACAACGGCACACCCAGTGGGTTTGAGAACGTATGCGAGGAAGACGGCGTGACCAAGCCCTATGTGCTGCATGCCGAGGCCAATGCCATCACCAAGCTGGCGCGAAGCAGCAACAACAGCGACGGAAGTACACTCTATGTCACGGCTTCGCCATGTATCGAGTGTGCCAAACTCATCATCCAGGCGGGCATCAAGCGCGTGGTATATGCCGAGAAATACCGACTCAACGACGGCATCGAACTCATGGAGCGAGCTGGCATCAAGGTAGTATATCTCAACCCCGACGACGCTTCGCAGGAAGAAGCCGAACCAAGAACATAAGACAATAAATATATGAATATCAATAAGAAAAAGACCAACCGTTTCATGCCCATCATCATGGCTGTGTGCGTGGTGATAGGTATCATGATCGGCTCGTTCTTCTCGAACCATTTCTCAGGAAACAGGCTCAATATCATCAACAGCGGAAGCAACAGGCTCAACAACCTGCTGCACATCATCGACGACCAGTATGTGGATGCGGTGAATATCGACTCTTTGGTAGACAAGGCGATACCGCTCATCCTCTCTGAGCTGGACCCACACTCCGTTTACATCAGTGCCAAGGATGTGGCTGCTGCCACCGACGACCTGAAAGGATCATTCTGCGGTGTGGGCATCGAGTTTGTGATCAGAGATGACACCATACACGTGCAGAATGTGATACAGAACGGACCTGCCGAGAAGGCCGGCCTGCTGGCTGGCGACAAGATTGTGGCGGTAGACGGCAAGCCTTTCGTAGGCAAGATCGTCACCAACGAGGAAGCCATGCACAGACTCAAGGGACAGAAAGACACCAAGGTAAAGATTGGTGTGGTGCGCTACGGCAGCAAGAAGGTACAGACCTTCACCGTGACCCGAGGCGAGATACCTACCAAGAGCATCACGGCAACCTATATGCTCGACGACAAGACCGGATACATACGCATCAAGAACTTCGGCGAGAATACCTATCCAGAGATGCTCATCGCCCTGGCAAAGCTCTCGCAAGAGGGATTCAAGAACCTGTGTATCGACCTTCGCGACAACAGTGGCGGATACCTGACAGCAGCCATCAACATGGCCAACGAGTTCCTGCCCGACAAGAAACTCATCGTCTACACACAGGGACGCAAGTCGCCACGACAGGACTTCCGCAGCGATGGCAAGGGATCCTATCAGCACATACCGCTCGTCGTACTTATCAACGAAGGCTCAGCATCGGCTGCCGAAATCTTTGCAGGAGCCATGCAGGACAATGACCGTGCCACCATCATAGGCCGACGTTCTTTCGGAAAGGGACTGGTACAGCAACAGATAGAATTCCCCGACCACAGCATGATAAGACTCACCATTGCACGCTACTACACCCCATCGGGTCGATGCATACAGAAACCTTACACCCTGGGTGACGACAAGGACTATGAGCAAGACCTGCTCAACCGCTATGAGCATGGCGAGTTCTTCTCGCAAGACAGCATCAAGCATACGGGTCCGGCCTATCACACGGGATTGGGACGTACCGTATATGGCGGAGGCGGCATCACTCCCGACATCTTCGTACCCGAGGATACTTTGGGAATGACATCCTACTTCAAGCAGGCAAGCATGAGCGGACTAATCCTGCAGTTCGCCTTCTCCTATACCGACGACAACCGTCCTAAGCTGAACAACTTCAAGGAGATGATGGAGTTGGCCGACTATCTGGACAAGCAGAACATGGTAGACAAGTTTGCCACCTATGCCGACAAGCACGGTCTGCAGCGCCGCAACCTGCTCATCCGCAAGTCGCACAAACTGTTGGAACGCTACATCAACAGCCGCGTGATCTACAACATGCTCAACGACCAGGCTTGGAATCAATACATCAACCAGGACGATCCTGTTATCTACAAAACGATGGAGGTGTTTCAAAAGAACGAGGCTTTCCCCAAAAAGCCCGTTCCTGCCACCAAGCCTGTTTACAAAAAGAAGCAGAAGGTAGCTATGGCAAATGTGCCCTACAACTACCGTTCGTTGCACAGAAGCCCATCCCGCTTGGCATAAGTAGGCAGAAAAATGAATAAGAAAGAACTCAGAAATATCATCAGAGAGAGAAAGCGACAGTTCTCCGGGCAACAGCTCGAAGAACTGTCGCTTCTTGTTTTAGACCGGTTGCGCAGAAACATCCAGTTGCAGCAAGCCAGCAGCATACTACTATACTACTCGCTTCCCGACGAGGTGAACACCCATCAGTTTATCGACGAACTGGTCAATCAGGGAAAACAGGTATTCCTGCCCGTTGTCGTAGACGGAGAAAACATGGAGATAAGAGAATATACAGGCTCGAAAGTATTAAGACAAGGTAGTTTCCACATCATGGAACCTGTAGGCAGACTGCTGCCGGAAGATGAATACGAGAAGATAGAAGCAGGCATCATCCCGGGCATGAGTTTCGATAAGTCGGGGCATCGCTTGGGCAGAGGCAAAGGCTACTACGACCGTATGCTCTGCAAGATGCCCCATCTATATAAAATAGGTATATGCTTCGACTTTCAGAAGACGGAGACCGTGCCCACCGAAGCAACCGATATCAAGATGGATGCTATCGTATAGAACTTGATATCAGAAATGACAAAAGCCTTCGCTGCCTCGTTAAGCCGCTTGACCAACAGGCTGCGACTCAGCGAGAGGTCGGCACGCAAGGCAGGACTGAGTATCTTGACAAAGAGAGTCTGGTTCTTGATAAACTTGTCGCCAGTGTACTTGGCTACAGGCTCACCCACCACCTGATCCCAGGAAGCAAGAAGACGCTTCTGCTGCAGCGGGGTCTCCAGTCCCTCGCGCCTCAATACCTCGGGCAACAATTCTGATAAGGAACGTACTTTTCGTCTGAACATATATCTTTGCTTTGCAGGTCTTTCTACTATTCTTCGTGAACCAAATCTATGTTTCCACCTTCTACATGGAATATCTTGTAATTGCCGTCACTCTCGTGCAGGATGCGGTCGAGATGGTCGCGGTTGGTATCGGTGATGAATATCTGTCCAAAATTGGCTCCCGATACCAAGTCGACAATCGCCTCTACCCTTTGGGCATCCAACTTGTCGAAGATATCGTCGAGCAGCAAGAGGGGAGTAGTACTCGATACTGTGCGTCGCAGGAAATCAAACTGGGCTAACTTGAGAGCCAAGACAAAGGTCTTGTTCTGTCCCTGACTTCCCTCTCGCTTCATCTGGAAATCACCTATCAGCATCTCCAGGTCGTCACGATGCACACCATGAAGCGAATAGCCTACAGCCCTATCCTTGAAGCGGTCGCGCTGTATGACATCAAGGAGCGGACCGCGCTGACAATGAGAGACATAACGCAGGCTCACCACCTCGCGGTCGCCAGAGATATGACGATAGATCTGCTGAAACAGAGGAATCAGTTCCTTGACGAAAGCCTCACGCTTCTGAAAGAGCAGCTCACCATTGCGAGCCATCTCCTGTTCCCATATCTCCATCAGCGTCACATCAGGTTCCTCCTCCATCTTGAGCAGAGCATTACGCTGTTGCAAAGCCTTGTTGTAGTTGGCCAATGCCTCAATATAGGAAGGGTCATACTGCGAGATGACCACATCCATCAGGCGGCGTCGCTCCTCGCTTCCGCCCTCTATGAGTATCGTATCAGAAGGAGAGACAAAGATGAGCGGTACCAATCCGATATGTTGTGACAGTCGCTTGTACTCCTTCTTGTTGCGCTTGAAGTGCTTCTTCGTTCCACGCTTCATACCGCAGAAGATATTCTCGACATTCTCTCGCTCATCAAGATAGTTGCCCTCTATCACCATGAAGTTCTCATCGTGCGCAATAACCTGCGAATCGATAGGATTGTAGGCACTGCGACAAAACGAAAGATAGTAAATGGCATCCAGGAAATTGGTCTTGCCCACACCGTTATGACCGATGAGACAATTGATCTTGGGCGACAATTCCAAATTGGCAGCCTTGATGTTCTTGTAATTAATTATCGAGATATTCTTTAAAATCATACGTATTATGCCACTATTGAACTGCAAAGTTAGCAGAAAAAGCGCAAAAAACGAAAAAAGTAGGCTATAAATTTCAATATGTGGATAAATTTACGTATTTTTGCAACCTAAAGTGTAGTGGCCATTGAGCAAGGCACACTAAGAACAAGAAGGAAAAAATAATAAAAAACAAAAAATAAAAATGGCAAACAAAACAGAACAGGTTCTCGAATCAACAGAGAACATCAACAACCGCGAGGCTTTCTTCATGAGATACAAGAAAGCCATCCTTATCGCAGTGGCAGCAATCATTGTTGTTATTGCAGGTGTATTCCTCTACATTTCACAGATTTCCGGTCCTCGTGAGGAAAAGGCAAGCACAGCGCTCAGCAAGGGTCAGACCTACTTCAACAACGAGATGTTCGAGCAGGCTGTCAATGGCGACGGTGCCGGCTTCGTAGGTTTCGCTAAGTTGGCCGACGAGTATAGCGGTACCAAGGCAGGTAACCTGGCCAACCTCTATGCCGGTCTTTGCTACGCCAACCTCGGCAAATGGGCAGAAGCTCAGAAGAGCCTCGACGCTTTCTCAACAGAAGACGACCAGATGATCAGCCCAGCTTCTCAGGCTGCTCTCGGCGACGCATACGCTCACCTCAACCAGCTCGACAAAGCTGTTGACGCTTTCAAGAAGGCTGCCGACATGGCAGACAGCAAGGCTGAGGACGACGCCAACAACAGCCTCTCTCCTATCTTCCTTATCAAGGCCGGCGAGGTGTTGGAAAGCCAGGGCAAGAAGGACGAGGCCCTGAAGATCTATCAGGACATCAAGAAAAAGTATGTGAACTCTATGCTCGTTCAGAGTGCAGAGATCGACAAGTACATCGAAAGAGCTTCTAACTAATTATGGCTACAGCACTTCATAATTTGTCAGAATACGACTTCACCAAGGTACCCGATGCCAGCAATATGTGCTTTGGCATCGTGGTAGCTGAGTGGAACCCTGAGATAACAGGCGCTTTGCTGAAAGGTGCCGTCGACACCCTGAAAAAGCATGGCACCCTGCCTGAGAACATTCACGTGAAAACCGTACCTGGAAGCTTTGAGCTGATATACGGAGCACGACAGATGGTTCTTAACCAGGGCTACGATGCTGTCATCGTGTTGGGAAGCGTCATCCGTGGCGAGACTCCTCACTTCGACTACATCTGTCAGGGCGTTACCTATGGCATTGCCCGCCTCAATGCCTCACAGGAAATTCCAGTCATCTATGGTCTGCTGACCACCAACGACCTGCAACAGGCCAAAGACAGAAGTGGTGGCAAGCTGGGCAACAAGGGCGACGAGTGCGCCATTGACGCCATCAAGATGGCTAAGTTCTAATAAGCAAACATAACCATAGAACAAGGATGAAACTTTACCAACTCTTACAGTCGTTCGACTTTGAGGAACTCTTTCCTACTGTCAGCACGATGTTCCCTAACGCCAATCTGCATCGCGATGTCTTTCAGAAAGCATTCGACATGCTGTGCAGCATCCAGCCTGTGATGAGCAAGAAGACCATTCGCTACGAACTGATGGAGGATCCCAACTCGAGCAACAGTATGATTGTGGGAGCCGACGACAGTTGTTTCAACACCACTTGGGATGCTTGCTTGGGCAAGGAAGTAAGAAAAGGAAAGGGTGCTGACCTGAACGATGAGGAATTGGCAGCCAACTGTCTGCTCAACGTCCTCTTCATCGGTAAACACCCACAATGCTTTGAAAAAGACTTCAAAAAACTATTGAAGTAAGTGATGCTTTATAAATAGTCACTAAATTTTATACATCATACCCCATCATCAGCCTCGTCCTCAACAGACGAGGCTTTTTCGTCTTCATCACCTGCTGTGTCCAACTGGCTATCCTTGGCTATACTGACAGCACCCATCCGGTTGACAGTGATTACAAGGGGGACATACTCATCACTGGTAACATCGGGTGAACCCACACTGCCTGCAAAATGCAGCACGTCGCCCTTCACCTCAACAAAAACAATACCCAACAAGGCACCCGTCTTCTTGGTTTCGGCATCAAGATAACCCGTAAAATCGCTTTTCTGGAAAGTGCGGCTGAAGAACTCTGTTCCGTCCTCCCGCAGCACCTTGATCGTAATCTTGTTGTCGTAGTACTTGGTATGATCCTCACTCTCCACCAAAGGCAGACTGTGATCAGACTCTCGTTTCATCACTACACGATAAGTCTTGCCGAGCCAGGAGATGTCGCGCGACTGCTCATAACTGCTCAATTCCTGCGTCTTCTTAGGTTTTGGAGCAGCAGGCTTAGGGGCTATGATGACATTGCTCTTTTTCTTCTCGCCGCATGACGAGAAACAGGCGGCACCCAGAACCGCAATCACGAGCATGGAAATTGTTTTCTTCATTGTTGTTTTGTTTTGATATTCTATTGAGTTAAGGCCTAAATCTGCATCATTCATAAATCTAATCCACAGAATGAAGACCTAATTATCTGCAAAGTTAAGAAAAAAATATAAGAACACAAAAAAAAGCATCCCCTTTTCACAAAGAGAATGCTCTTACTACCTAAATACTAACTAATAAATCCTATTGAACTTTTCTCACACGATATAATAAAAGTTCAGTTTATGAATTCTAATCAGTAATAAGACCCTACAAAACACAAAAAGTTTAATCGAAGATGAGAAAAAAGTACCTTTTTAACTGCCTTTAACAAAAAGGATGGTCCATGTATGTAACTACCCAGCACGCCCTGAAAGGGCAGAAGCTCTTAGCCCAGGGCAACGCCCTGGGTTATT
>ENA-UOJH01000069-UOJH01000069.1-human-gut-metagenome-genome-assembly--contig:-C148-NODE-69-length-105971-cov-35.968975_pt1 | contig 105971 bp, 95 predicted proteins | sample MGYA00242345_ERZ723892 | MGnify/ENA metagenome assembly ERZ723892 | reverse complement strand
CTGAATCTAATTATATTCCTTAACCCTTTATTTGTCAAGCTGACAAACTAAAGCAGAAAAAGCGGCAGGATTTCCCCCTGCCACTAATCATCTGTTTATGCAAAAATAATTTCCTTTTCCACAATCTCCCTCGCACAAGCCCTTATGTTATTGAGGCATCCTGTCCATTCTAAGGCGTTTTCTGCCTTTAGCTGTTCCGTTATGCCCTGTGCCTGTTTCATACCCTCTATGAGCCTTTCAAAGCGTTCCTGTGCCTGTCTGTTGATGTCGGCAAGGTAGGCGTTTAGTCTGCCGCTTGTAAGAAGATTGGTGTATGTAACTTTACAGTGATGCTTCAGATAATCCAAATGCCGCTGTCCCCAGATGCCTATCGGCTGTTCTTCTTCGGCGGGTACAGTTAAGCACGGTATTAAATAATCGCCTTGCCTTTCGTATTTGCCGCCCATTTCCTCAAAAATTGTCTTTGCCATTGTCTGTTACCTCCACATTCTTTTTTATTTTGAATGTCCGCAAAATCCGTCCTACATCAGACGGACGCCAGGGCACATCTAAATGGTGTAATGCAATCAGTCTGTCCTGTACGTTGGTTCCGGCTCCCATTTTGGCAGTAGAACCCAATAAAAAACGAACCTGTCCGCTTCTTACCTTTGCAAACAGCTCCGCTTTTCTTTTCTCCGTATTGGCATCATGGATAAATGCGATTTCTTCCGGTGGGACACCCTTTTCTATCAGTTTGCCCCGAATGTCCTCATAAACATTGAATGTACCATCTCCTTTCGGTGTCGATAAGTCACAGAAGATAAGCTGTGCTGACTTCTGTTCCTTTGTTTCTTCCCATATCTCACATGCCTTGTCCACACAGGTGGTGGCTTTGGAATTATCCTCATCGGGAAGCATATCGTTGATTAAACGCTGGTCTAATGCCAGTTTTCTTCCGTCATTGGTGATTTTGAGCATATTGTCAACGTGTGGCTCTACATTCCTATCACGAACAGCCTCCGCACGATCCGCAAGGGACTGTACCATTTCTTTCTGGTATTCGCTCGGTTTCAACACCACATTTTCGTACTCTGCTTCCGGTACAGGCAGCTTTAGCATATCCGGTGTCTGAATATCCGCACTTTCCTTGAAAAGTGAAATCAGCTCCGGCAGATTGAAGAACTTTGCAAACCTTGTCTTTGCCCGGTATCCGGTTCCTTCGGGAACGAGTTTGTCAAGATGATTTTTGCAAATTTTCTAAATTCAAATAGTTATCTGCTGAAAAATCTCCCAACATCTCGTGTCTGCATATTTCTTGAAATACCGTATTCAAAGGCTTCTTTGCTCTTTCCGATTGCTTCACATTGACAATAAAAGTTGTTTTGCCTATTCGTGTTGTATAAGATAAAGTGTTTTCTTTCATATAATCCGTTTCTCCTTTTCCAAAATTGACTGTGGGGCATTCCCTTTGGAACACCCCACAAATACATCTGTTTCATCAGAACATATCAAGAAGTCATTAAGTCGTGAGTATAATGGAAATGGTTATCTTTCCATACCACGCTTGTTTCTGCGTTCCTTGATACGCTCCTGTCTTGCTTTTTCCCTTGCTTCTTTTTCGGCTTGTAACTGTGCTTCTCGCAAAGAAAAAAGTTGCCTTACTTTTTCGGTAAAAAGTTTGGCAACTTCGGGGAAATGCTCTAACGCTTCAAGAAAAGGTCTGCACTTTTCTTTCAGTTCGTTGTATTTGGTTTTCATTCGTTCCAATGCGTTTGCACTGTCCATATATTTCTGTCGGTAATAAGTGGCACTCTGCTCAAATTTTTTGATTTCCGCACGACTGGTAATACCCTCTTTGGCAAGGGCAGTCAGTTGAGAATAATCCTCTTTGGAGATTGCCATTTTACCTGTGATTGTTTTCTGCCCCATACTGTCAATCTCATTTAAGGTTTTGGAAATATGACGGGCAGGCTCATACTTAACTTGCTCTTTCTGAATACGCTTCTGCAACCTCTCCAATCGCTCTTTGTCCTGTTGGATTTGATATTGCAGGGAAGTTAAATGCTCTGCTGTACTTCCGTATTCGCCACGCTGAAAGCCTTTGAATCCTTGTTCCGTCATATAGTTAAACAATTCGTCTTGCAGTATGCTGTACGACGCTCGGAACATCGGCTTACCGTTCTTTCTTAGCAACGGATTTCCTTTTTCATCGGCCAGCGGAATATCCGATTTCCATTTCTTTGAATGGCTAATCTGATTAACAACTTCCTTGACTGTTCCTCGCAGTTCGGGGTCTTTACAACGCTTACTCCATAAGATTTCTTTCTCCACCACTGGCAGAACCATAGCGTGAAGATGATAATGGTAAACCTCTTTTCCAAGTTCCTCACTGGCTGCTATATTGATTTCATCAGCGTGCATTACTGCCGATATAACATTGTCAGCACCGAATTTTTCTTCGATGAAATGATAGGCTTCTTCATAAAACTGCTTTGCGTATTCATAGCCACCATTACGCTCAAAGTACATCGTGTTCACATCAATCACAATTTCATCAAACAGCGTTGCGTCTTTCCTCAACCCACGAAGCGACACCTGCCCGTCTGTTTCCATCTGCTTTAACTGTTCCATATAGGTCGGGGCAGTCGTTTTTTTGAAATGCACATTAAAGGGTATTCGCTCCACAATCACATTCATATTTTCGTAAGTTTCATTCTTGCGTTCGTTGTGCCTTTCCGCCTTGCTCACATCAGAAGCGGTGTATTGTTTTACCCTTGCACAACTCATATCTGCCTTGTTGGTTTTTGCCATTTTGCTCTCCTTTCTCAGCAGGAGGCGAAGCCATTACACAACATTCTTTGAATGTGTGTAACCCACTATGACACTTTCAGACTTCGTCTGCAAAGATGTCGTGGGCAAGGGAGTTCCCCCTTGACCTCCTTTTGATACCTCAATCATAAAAACAGACTGTCCAATCATCAGACAGCCTGCTTTTATTCTCTCGGTATATCGCCCATCGGCAAAGACCAGTACCACAGAAAGCCTCGTTTTCGTGAGATAACGCCTGCTTTCTTCTTTGCCTTTTTGATGGTCGATTTCTTGAACCCTGCGGCTTCAAGTCTTTCTTCACAATCCGAAGAAAGCATTTCTCCGTCTTTCAGCATTTCTAAAAGAAATTCTTTCGCCTTGATTTCCTTGTCGTTCGGTCTGCCCATTTTAGGGGCAAGGGACTGGAACGCTTCTTCTGCTGTCATTTCCATTTCAGAGATAAAGTCCACGCCCTTTTCTGCCACCTCAAAGAGAATTGCCGAGCCTGTCGGGGCAAGGTTGGATTTCACTTGCACCATATATCTTTCCGCTGGAGCTTCTTTGTTCGGTGTGCGTGTGATTGCAAGAATACTTCTTGCAGCACCCGCAATATCAATCGAACCGTTGGTGCGATAAAGTGGGTTCGTATCTCTCATCTTGTTCATATGAGCGATAATCACAATGGCACAGCCAGTATTCTTTGCAACCGCTATCAGATAATTAAACTCTGCTCGTGTTTCGTTGGCATTGTTCATTGAGCAGTTCTCTCCGATATAGGAACTCATCGGGTCAAGAATTAAAAGTTTTGCGTGGTACTTTTCGATTGCTTCAGCAATACGGTTATCCCCAAAGGATAAAGATTTTTCATCTTCCTTGATGAAGATAAGGTTTTCTCCGTTCCCACCGGCAGAATTAAAACGGGGTACTACCGTATCGTCTGCATCATCTTCCGTTGTCTGATAGATGATAGTCATAGGTTCAACTTCTTCATCGGTAAAGGGCAAGGCTTCTCCTTTTGAGAGCAGGGCGGCTATGGAAAGCATTAACTTGCTTTTCCCATCGCCAGGATCGCCCTGCAAGAGCGTAACCTTGCCGAACGGAATATACGGATACCACAGCCATTTCACTTCTTTCGGTTCAATCTCACTTGCCTTTACAACTTCAAGAGGTACAGTTACATTTATTTCATTTTCCATTTTCATCATTGTTCTTCGTTCTCCTTTTTGATAAATACTTCGGGCAATACACCACGATACAGCGGAAACTCTGCTTGCAGTCATTACTGCATTTTCTGCAAAGGTCGTTGTAGGTAATGCGATTTCTTTCATTCAGAAACAACGCCCACTCTTGTTTCCGTTTCTTACTCATTCTCGGCATATCAATCCTCCTTTCCGTCTGAAAACAAAAAAACCACAGGGAAGATACTCAGAGCCTTGTTTCTGTCATTTCTCGGGGCGAAAATCGGGCAAAATTGCCTTTCTAAGCCTTTCTAAAAATCACACAAGGTATTTGTACTAACCTGTGGTTATGTATGAAATTGTAGGGTTTGGGGCAACAAAAAACACCGTATTTCTACGATGTTTTCTGCGTTCTAATAGATTGTTGATTATCTGCGTAAAACTGAAAGTTTCACTTTTATTATTGTTTCTTGTTTGAAACTATACTGCCGATTACCTGAACAATTAGAGCCATTCCTAAACCAACTACGCCGCCTGCTAAAATAATCATAATAATTTCATCATAATTAAATCGGTTTGCAGCAAAAGACCATATTCCTGCTATGGTTGCAAATATTAAAACAAACCCTAAGTACAACGTCTTAACAGTCTTTCTATTCGTTGTTGATACTGGTTCTATTCCTTTAAGAATATAATCCGTTGTGACTTCAAAAAGTTCGCTCATAGCGATTACTTTTTCTAAATCGGGTGTGCTTTGTTCACTTTCCCATTTTGATACAGCCTGTCTTGATACACCAACCTTATCAGCAAGTTCCTCCTGCGAATATCCTTTTTGTTTTCGTAAATATTGTATTCTGTCTGCTATATTCATTGTCAGTTCTCCTTTCCTTTTGACAAAATCATAGCATTTTTTATAGTTGCATTACCACCACCTATGCTTGGAAATGTGTCAACCAACGGTTTCAATCAAGTTTTTCAGTTCAAAAATGTATTAAAAAATTCGGAAAATTCAAAGTTTCCTTTGCTTAAAAAATCCCTTTATTGTATTTAATTTGTCCATACAACATAAAGCCTAATCCGACAATAACTGCTGGAAGAATAATAAATCCCATAATCTCTTCACTCCAAAATGAAACTATAAAACCTAACACCAAAGATATTCCGATAATCAGTGTTCCTGTTCCAACGGCTTTTCCATACTTTGGTATATCTTCTTCTTTTACTTTTCGCCTATTGTAAGAATGAATTGTACTGATATTGCCTTTGATATTTACAATTCCCATAACAGATATGAACACTCCTAAAATCAACAACATAATGTTCTCCATAATTACCTCCTAAAAATAGAACAGTTCTTCAAATTTCTTGTCTAAAGCAATACATAAAATCAATGCCAACTTTGCTGTTGGGTTGAACTGTCCAGTTTCAATAGAACTAATGGTATTTCTTGAAACTCCTACCATTTCTGCAAGCTGTGTTTGAGAAAGATTTGCCGCTGTACGAACTTCCTTTAAGTGATTTTTCAAATGTAATTGCTCTTTCATATGCTCACCTCTAAAATTTGGCGAACAAATCCAACAAATGCCAAAACGGAAAGAATGAAAAACATAATGGTCAATAGCAAATCACTCCTTCGTTTCATTTTGATAAAGCGAACTAACCATTGTGTCGCAAGAATACTGAAATATATAACCCAAGGACTGTAAATCATAGTATGGGCAAGCATAGAAGATAGCAAAGAAAGCAGACAACACACCAAAGCCCCCACTCTACTTGCGTGACTTCCTGCTCGATATATCATTTCCATTTCAGCCAAGTCTTTATTTTGATGTTCTTTTCTACTTGCGTTTAAGATTTCTTCCTTTTTCATAAGAATACCTCCGTTCCAAGTTTTCTTTGCACACCTTAATTATACTCATACCAAGTTTTCTTGTCAATAGCGTTCATACAAAAGTTACAACCATATATAAGGGAATGGCATATCAGATACGGGGTTTATACCTGTTTGCGTTATACTTTTCTACCACTTCCATTACACTCACGACTTAATAACTTCTTGAATACTTGCCGAAAAAGAAAACTGCCATCCGTTAAGACAGCAGTTCCTTTTCGGTTGGTATGCTATTAGGAATACACAATATCGTTCAATACAATCTCGTCTACACAGGCTCCGATATTATTCATCAATCCGACCCATTTCATCATATCCTCTGCTTTCAGTTGTTCCGTTACACCTTGTTTTCTTGCCATTTCCTTTATCAGATACTTCGCCATATTACACGCCGAAGTATCAATTTCAGCAAGGTGTTCATATAACTTTCCACTTGTAAGAAGATTGAAATATAAGACTCTCTTGTGTTCTCTTAAATATCTTTCCCTCATTCTTCCGTATTTTGTGAGCATAGGCGGTTCTTCGTTTTCTACTGTTAAGCAGGGATAGTAATAATCTCCGATGAGTTCGTACTGGATACCAGTTCTTTTGTCTGTAATAAATCTTTGCATTTTGACTTCTCCTTTTGCTTCTTGTGATAAAATTCCAAAGATTTCTCGTTGTGATTTTGCTTTTGACATTCCTCAGAACATAATTTCTGCTGACTGTGTGTAGGCCAGTAGGTACTGCCACACACAGCACATACACGCTGACGATAATAATGATTTCCTTTTTCTGCTTCTCTGTCGGCTTTTGTCTTGTCCTGCCTTGCCTGATAGCAACAGTCCTTTGAACAGAAAATCTGTCGGTTGCTTGTAGGGATAAATTCTTTTTGGCAATGAGGACATACCTTTGTCTTGACGATTTCTCCACCGTTTTCAGCGAGTTCTTTCGCCTTTCGCTTCTCTCGGTAGGCTTTTTCACGCTCACGCTGTTTTGCCAATCGTTCCGCTTCTATCTGTTCTTCCTGTGCCTTTATTTCAGCAAGTTCTTCTTCCGTATAGGCAATATCGACCTGCCCGACATAGTTGAAATAAATATCAACCTTTTGTGTCCTTGCTTTTCCCACTCCCTCTGCTTCATAAACCACAATCTTGTCAATGAGTTCGGCAAACATCAAATCGGATATTTCTGTCGGCTCTTTGCACTTGCGTATCAAGGAAATGAAATGCTTAATATCAACCGTATTTGTCTTTTCTTCGGTCAGTTCCTGTTGCATTTCCTCAATCTTCGTTTCCAGTTCTGCCTGCTCATCATCATACTGCTTCATCAGTTGCTTGTACTGTCTTTCGGGCAGTAATCCCGAAACAAGATTTTCATACAAGCCACGACTGAGTTTGGAAAGTTCATCGTATCGTTTCTGAAAACGGTGCAATTCTGATTTATTCTGCTTTGGCTTTTCTGTCTGCTTTTCGTTCCACAATGCTTGAAGTTCCTTTGCAAAGGCTTCTTCGTCATTCAGAACAAATTTTGATAATCGTTTGACTGCCGATAATATCAAGGCTTCAACATTATCAGCACTAATCGAATGGGCAGTACAAGCGTTTACTCTGCTTGCATACCCACCGCAACGGTAAGAATACTGCACAGAACGGTCTTTTTTACTGTAATGCGTTTGCAGGGTCATTCTTCTGCCACAATCCGCACAGTACAGATAACCGCTTAAACGATTGCTATGCGTACCTTTGGCTGCTGTCCTGTTCGCTCGTTTCTTTCGTTTCTGAACGCTGTCCCAAAGTTCCTGCGAGATGATAGGCTCGTGCGTATTGTAAAACACATACTGTTCATCTTCATCGGTATTCTTCCTTTTGTGCAGCTTGAAATTGGTGCTGACCGATTTACGCAAAACAGTATGACCGAGATATTCCTGTCTGCTTAAAATTGTTCTTATGGTTGACATTCCCCAAAGATACGGGTCTGTAAACTTCATTCCGTTATACTGCTCGGGGTGATATTCCTTTGCGTGTGCTGCCGGAATTAAAACTTTTTCTTCGGTAAGAAATTCAGCGATTGCTCTCGGACTTTTGCCCTCGTTGGCAAGCAGAAAGATACGCTTTACCACCTCGGAAGCCACAGGGTCAACGACAAGCGTTTGTTTATCGGTTGCCAGTCGGTTATATCCATAGGGAATAGAACCGCTACAACGCTTTCCGTCTTTCATACGGGCATCAAACACAGCCTTGATTTTATTGCTTGTGTCTTTGGCGTACCATTCGTTCATTATATTCAAAAACGGGGCAAAGTCATTATCCGAAGCATTGTTGCTGTCAATGCTGTTATTGATTGCAAGAAAACGGACATCTTTCTGCGGAAACAGAATTTCCGTATAAAATCCGACTTGCAGATAGTTTCGCCCCAATCGGCTCATATCCTTAACGATAATCGTTGCGACATTTCCTGCTTCTACTTCTTTAATCAACTCTTGAAAACTCGGGCGATTGAAATTCACACCCGAAAAACCATCGTCAGTAAAATGGCGAATATTCGTGAACCCATTTCTGCGAGCATAATCTTCCAAGTATTTCTTTTGGTTGGTTATTGAATTTGACTCACCATTGAGGTCATCATCTCTTGATAAACGCTCATAGAGTGCTGTAATCTTTGAAGTCCTTGACATTCTCTTATCCTCCTTTCTTTATGTAATCTGATTTAGCATTACAGGAATTACTCCCTCTGCTAATAGGAGAAAATAGGGGTACAAAGCGGAACTGTTTTTCAAAAAAATCAAAAAAATTTTTGAAGTTCTGAAACCGACTTTGATAACCTATTTTCAATTTAGGAACGCATTATTTATCGTCCTACTAAAGTATAGCCCTCCGGTGCAAGCTCTATGGCGGTCTGCGTTTCTCCGAAAGTAGCCGCCCAACTGTCGAAATTGCCAAGACCGAGCTTCTGAAGTGTATTGTATTGCAGATAGCGCATATTCGTATAAAGCTCCGTCATACTGTTGGAAATCGGCGTACCGGTTGCAAAGGTAATACCCTTGCCGCCTGTCAGCTCGTCCATGTACTGACACTTTGCAAACATATCCGAGGACTTCTGTGCTTCTGTCTGTGCAATGCCCGTCACGTTCCGCATCTTAGTGTATAAGAAAAGGTTCTTATAATTGTGGCTCTCATCTACAAACAGCCTGTCAACGCCAAGCTGTTCAAAGGTTACTACGTTGTCCTTACGGGAAGTATCGTTCAATCGGCTCAGTCTTGCGCTTAAAGATTTTTTTGTCTTTTCCATCTGTTTGATAGTGTAACGCTCGCCCTTTTCCGCCTTGACCGCTTCGATTGCCATTTCTATTTCCGTTATCTGCCGCTCGATCATGGCAGCCTGTCTTTCCGTTGAAAGCGGTATCTTCTCAAACTGCGTATGCCCGATAATGACCGCATCATAATCCCCGGTTGCAATACGGGAACAGAATTTCTTACGGTTGGCAGGTTCAAAATCTTTTTTTGTGGCAGCTAAAATATTGGCACCCGGATACAGGCGAAGGAAATCACTCGCCCACTGCTCAATTAAGTGGTTCGGTACGACAAATAAGCTCTTTTGGCAAAGCCCTAACCCCTTGCTCTCCATTGCTGCAGCAATCATTTCAAAGGTCTTACCTGCACCCACACAATGGGCAAGCAGGGTATTATCTCCGTAAAGCTGATGTGCCACCGCATTTAGCTGATGCGGTCTTAATGTAATATCCGGTGTCATGCCCGGAAACTTCAGATGTGAACCGTCATACTCTCTCGGTCTGGTGGAATTGAAAAGCTCATTGTACTTGGCACACAAGGTCTGTCTGCGCTCCGGATCACGAAATACCCAGTCCTTAAAGGCTTCCCTTATGGCTTCCTGTTTCTGGCTGGCAAGCGTGGTTTCCTTTTTGTTAAGAACTCTCTTTTCCTTTCCATCTTCCTCTATCGTATCAAAAATACGGGTATCACGAAGGTTTAAGGAATCCTCCAGAATACGGTAGGCATTTGCCCGGCTCGTTCCGTAGGTCATATTGACAAGTGAATTGCCACAATCCGCATTTTTGCCCTTTACGTTCCACTGTCCTGTCACATCGGAATACTGCACCCAGACAAAGTTGCGGTCAAAGAGGTAATCTGGTGTTTCAAAGGTTTCCCGCATGAAATCCTCGATGTACTTAGGCTCAATCCATGTGGCACCGATACGCACCTCAATCTCGCTTGCATCAAGCTCCTTTGGCTGAACGCCCTCAAGGGCTGTGACATTGATTGCAAACTCCGGACGGTTCTCTGCAAATATCCTTGCGGTTGCCAGCTTTTCCCTGACATTGCCGCTTAAATACTCGTCTGCGGTTTCCCACTTTTCTGTGACCGGATTCTGGAAAATAATTCCGGCAAGTTCCTTTGCCACATCTTCCTCGCTTTTTCCCATAAGCTCCGACATATAGGCTAGGTCTACCCTTGCCTTTTCCCCTAATGACACCGCCAGTGCTTCACTTGCGGTATCCACACTTGTAACAACTTCTGCTTTTTTAATGGTTCGCTTGGAAAACATATCAGCCTTGCCTTTGAAGTTGCCCTCATCGTCTAATTTCTCCAATGAACAAAGCAGACAATAACTTGAGTCCTGATTAAACGCTCTCTTATTGGTCTGTGAATTGATTAGACCGTATTTCTTGGAAAACGCATCATACAGCTCATTAAGCTCTGCCTGCTTGCTCTTAATCATATCTTCCGGATATTCATTCAACTGATAGTCAATCAGCTCCTGTGTACAGTCACGAATCTGCACCATGCCTTTCATACGCTGCTCCATCGTTTCTGATACGTCCACAGGCTTCATAATGGAATTTTCCCGGTAATACACCCTCTCGTCCACGATCGTGTAACTGTAATTCTTCACGCCTGGATCGGCGGGGACTGCTTCTCTTGCCAGCTCATCGTCAAGCTCATCGAACTCTACCCCGTCAATGCTGCCCTCGATATGGGATATAGCCTTTTCAAGCTGCTTGGATAATGAAATGGTGGTATTCGGTGTGCAGGTAGCTTCCATGCCAAACTGCCCGCTGACCATTTCCATTTTTCCCATGATCATTTCCGGGTGGTCTGCAAAATACTGGTTCATGGCTATGCCATCTTCATTTTCACAAAGATGCACCCAATCCGGCAGGGTGTAGATTACCCTGTCACGCTTCTTTAAGAAAAGAATGTCCGAAGTGACCTCCGTCCCTGCATTTTCCTTAAAGGCTGTGTTGGGAAGCCTGATCGCTCCAAGAAGCTCCGCTCTCTGCGCAAGGTACTTTCTGACTTCCGGACTTTTCTTATCCATTGTTCCCTTTGAGGTGACAAATGCCACTACGCCGCCCGGTCTGACCTTATCTAAGGCTTTGGCGAAAAAATAATCGTGTATGAGAAAGGTATGCTTATCATAGGCTCTGTCTGCCACCTTGTATTGACCGAAAGGCACATTTCCGATTGCAACATCAAAGAAATCGTTTGGATAGTCTGTCTTTTCAAAGCCTGTGATCTTCACATCGGCATTCGGGTAAAGCTGCCTTGCGATTCTTCCGGTAATTCCGTCCAGCTCCACACCATAAAGCCTGCTCTCCTGCATATTCTCCGGCAGCATACCGAAAAAGTTGCCGATACCCATTGCCGGCTCCAAGATGTTGCCTTTGGAAAAGCCCATTCGTTCCATCGCATCATAAATCGCCTTGATGATAACAGGGCTTGTGTAGTGGGCATTTAAGGTACTTTCCCTTGCTGAATCGTATTCTTCGGCTGACAACAGACTCTTTAATTCCTGATATTCACTTGCCCAATTCGCTTTGGTTTCATCAAAGGCATCAGCAAGACCGCCCCAGCCTACATATTTTGCTAAAATCTCCTGTTCTGACCGTGTGGCAATACGGTTTTCTCCCTCAATCTTTTCAAGCGTTCTGATTGCTTCCACGTTCTGACGGAATTTTTCTTTTACCGCAAACCCTTTTCCGGCACTTTCCTCTGTTTCCGGAGCAATACGGAAGTTGACTGCACCCGATTTGTCAATCGGCGGCTGTTCCTTTGGCGCTTCTGCTTCATTCTGTGGCTCCGGTTCGGCAATCACTTCACTTTCTTGCATAGGATTGGACAATTCTTTATTTTTCTGTTCATATTCACCCCATACTCTTTGGGAAACAGCAGAAAAATAAGGAGATTCTTCTTCCATAATAATGAAGCGAATCTCCTCCATGTCCTCAAGGCTCTTTGCCCCGGCTATTTTATCATGGTACTTAAAATATAATGCTTCCCTGCCAAGAATGCCCTCCAATCGTGCCAGTTCAGGCTCCGGCATACGTTCCCATATATCATCCTTCTCCGTATGAATGGTAAAGCCTTCTCCGTCATCATGGTACTCAAGCGTATATTGCAACTTATCATGTTCCCCACGAATATCACACTCAAAATCATAGACTGTTGTTCGTGTACCTCTGATATATTCCCGGTCTATCAATACAAGGTTTTGAACATCATCCGCAGTCAAAGGCGGTTCTTCTTTCTGCTCTATGGAAGGCTCGCCCTCATAACGTGACGCATACTGTCCGGCATCCTTTAACAGTCCGTCCATCTCCAGAGCTTTTTCTGTTTCGCCGCTGATTGTCTGCATCATTACATAATCTGCCGCTTCTGCAAAAAGGAAATCATAGACCTCTTTTCCTTTTAAAGTGCGCTCATCGTCAGCAATCGTGACTGCCTGTGTTTCCTCGTTCCATCCAACCACATCTTTCCGGTCTAATGCTCCGCAGATTTTAACCACAGCCGACATTTCAGACAGCCTTTCATTTAACTGATCTATGTCTGCTTTCCCGGTTTCCGGTGCTGTTGGTTCTCCTTCAGCAACAGTTCCTGTTTCTCTATCTAATTCCTGATTGGTTACACCATGCTCCAACTTCTCCTGTTCTTTTCGCATGGCTTTCTCTGCCTGTTCCTGTTTATACTGTGCATAGGCTTCCTTTCTCTCCGGCGAAAGGTATTTATCTGCCTGCACAAGCTCCCGGATACGTTTCTCCACTACATTCCAGTTTAAAAGCACCTTTGCGTAAGGACTGCCATAGTTACCTTTCTCCAGACGGATACCTTTGGCATCGTGATCCTCGTGCGCTCTGTCACTTCCTGGAAGTGCGTGGGAGCTGCCACCCATACCATATTCATTCTTCAGAAAAGCAATGTTGTCTTTCTTGTCATGCCCTTCCATGAAATACTCATAGATACGGAATTTTCCATGTTCAAAGCCGCTTCCACCTGTCAGCCTGTAATCAATCTCGTCCTGTGTGATAAAGTCCTCATTCCTTACTTCCACCGTATCAGGTGTCGGAAATTCTTTCTTTTCCACACCTAAATCCGCAAGCTGTTCTAATAAATAATCCGGTCTTTTCACATACCGCCATTTAATCTGCTTTTCTCCGCTGTCAAGCTGTGCCTTTGCCTGTTCAAGCTCATCCTTAATCAGTTCTCTGCCCTCAGTGGTGGATAAAAGCTCGCATAGCCTTTCCATGCTTGCTGGGTAGTTAGAAAATTTAAGCTCCAGACTCTCCGGCATTTCCGATATACCATCACGGAAGAAATTGTTAATGTCCGTAGCAATTCTCTCACGCTCCACCACATCCACAAGGAATACTTCATTGGCACTCATATAAGTACCATTCTCCACCATAACACGGATATGGCTCTCCACTTCGCTCCAGCCCATCACTGCAAGGGTATTTTCCTTTGCCGATGTACCGTAACCGATACGCATACCCATTTCATCAAACCACAGTGAAACAGGATTTCCGTCAAACTCAAACCCTTTTCCGGTAGTCTTATACTCGTTCTTCAAAAATTCTGCCATTTCTTCCGGTGTCTTACCCTGCTGATACTTGGCATAGATACGCTTTCTGCTGTTATCCCTACCGCCGCCACTACGCAAGATACTGTCAATCTGCTCCTGTGGCAAAGAAAAAGCAGCGGGCATGGTATATTGAATACTTGCTTCCGCTGCTGCGATTGTGCCGACCTGTTCCTCAAAGCTCGGAAACAGGCTTAACTGCTGATAGGTTCCCTCCGGCTGTTCGATATTTAACTGTAGATCAGTTCCGTCATCACGATCTCCTCTGCCGAATATACGATGCTGTTCATCTTCGCTACCCAGAGCATCTGATTCTCTGCTTTCATCAGCTCCGTTATCCCCTCTCTCTCCTTCATCTGTCTGGTCAGAAGCTCCATTCTCTCCTCTGCCTGCTCCTGTATCATCAACAAGTGTTCCTTCAGCTTCCCGCTCAGAAGAAGTCCCGTATATACTCCGTTCTTGTGCTCCTGTAAGAACTTCTTCCTCATCAGTCCGTACTTTGTCAGTACCTCCTTCGGCTGTTCGTCCATTGCTACCATCGGTATCTGATAATCCCCGTTCTTCTCGTATGTCAGATTCATCATATTTGCTCCTTTCCCCGATTTCTCCGGTCTGTGTGATAGATTGTTCGTCTTGGCTTTCGCTTTCACGCTTTAACGCATTATAGTCTGCTTCAGATGCATTTGCAAGTTCTTTTTCGATATTTTTCTCAAGGGTGTCGATATGTTCCCTGCCTACTCTCGTTTCTTCCCGATTTTGGGCAATCTGCCTGTCATACGCTCCGATTGCTTTTCCAATTTCCATAAGGATTGGCTTGGATAAATCAGACACATTACTGCCAAGCTGTGACAGCGTTTCCACTGTGTTAAACTCATGGATATAAGGGAAATTTATTTCCTCGGCAAGCTCACTCTCCTCCATGCCACACCGCTTTAAAACGGTATAGGCAATGCTGTCGGCAAGGGTTTCCCGTATCCTTACTTCCACGTTCAGCTCGTCCAGTTTCTCCAGAAAGCTCCCTTCCTTTAAGTATTCCATATCCGAAGCAAGCTCTTTATAACAGTCCTCTGCAATCCGTCCGGCAATCTCCCGGATACGTCCCACAAACCCGGCTTCCCTGTCGGTGTCCCCATAAGTTTTTTCCAAACGGGAAATCACCGCTTCCATGTGTTCCTCACGCATTTCCCAAAGGTTAGGGAATTGTCCGATTCTTCTTGCCTTATGCACATCTGAAATATCAAAGACATATTTCAAACCGGAAAAACTGTCCTCATCAATCAGTGCAATGCCCTTTGCACCTTTGTTTACCCAGCAGTGCATCTTTTCATTCCATATCTCTATGGAAGCACAGGCGGTTGCATCCGGTCTTTGGGCATAGATTAAAAGCTGTTCCTTAAATGGGTATTTATACAGTTTGGAAGCAGTATTTAGGTATCTCCTCCAGCTTTCTTCATTCCGCACGACTTCTTTTGCTGTTTCCTCTGCCAGTGCGGAAATCAATTTATATTTTCTCATGATAAACCTCCATTCTTATTTGATTTTCTGCAACAAAAAAGGTGGCTATGGTTCGTTCATGAGCCATTGCCACCAGTGACGGTAAACTTTATTCATTTTTTATCTTCTCCTTTCCGTTCTACTCTATTTCAAATATAAGAAAAGCACTTTGGATGATCCCAAAAGTGCTTAAATAGCCACAGATTCTATTATTTATTATGAAAAACAACTGGCTTTATATAATCATCAAAACTTTTTCCATTAGAATACTCATATGTTTCGTTATCAATTCGTACATTCAAAAAACCAAATCCGATAGAGCATGAAAAATAGTGCGTTTCTCCTTCGCCTTTCTTAAGACTTTCCAATAAATGCATAATAATATCATCTGAAATATCTGTTCCATATCCATCCTCCATCATGCATTTTGGAATATCTTTTATAAACTGTTTGATATCAACAAAAGAACTATATGTAAAGTTTCCACCACTTATCCCAAAAACATCACTTGCATTAATGTCACTCCTACTAACATTTGACAGAAAAAACAAATCCTCATTTCTTATAGATGAAATAACCTTTTCTCTTATTTTTACTGCCTTAACATCATCAATATAGAACCAATCCGTAAAATATCTCAATTCTTCATATCCCATTGCTCCATAACACGAATCATATATATATCCACTAATTTTACTGTTTGGTCCACAAAAAAATACATAATTTAATCCCTCAGAGCTCACACTGCTTCTATATTTTATTCCGTCATATCCTAACAACCGAACATACTCCGCTACCATTTGAGTCGCAATATATTCATATGACCTATCATTATTAGGATTTATTGGTCTACTTATTTCATCTTCAAACTGATTTAAAAAATCATTAATCCACAAAACATCCGAATTATAATCAACAGAAAAAATGCTATTACTTATATTAAAATCTACTTCTTGAGATAAATCTAATACATTTAGGTTCTTTTTTGTAATAAACTTTGCTTGAACTGCACAATCTCCATCATGCAAACGACATTCCAAATATGCTGTTTGCGGTTGCGTAGCAACATATAAGTAAGATATCCCCGCCGGACTCATCCTATTATTAGTTGCAAATTGGGGTGGTGCTGGAGACAGCTCTTTATACATATCCAACGAATTTAAGTGACTTGCACTCTTAATCTCCATCTTTCTTACTCGATAAAGCTCAGTCCCTCGAGGTAATATTTCCGACATTTTTTCAAAATATGGTTTTAATGCCTCAAGTAATTCATCTCTTTTTTTTATTTTTGGATTAATATCAAAAAAACGATTATAGTATTTAACCAAGTGTTTAAATTCTTCCCATTTATAATGTTCCGTAATGCTTTCACTACCATACAATGCATTTTTTACTACAAACAAATCGGATTCAATATCTTCATATTTATCAACTTCACCATTTTTTATATCTTCTTGGCTCACCGCTGAATCTAAAAATAAATCCACAAATAATTGTTCCGTTCCTGCATTATAATTAAAAATATCTTCTTTCTCAAATAATATCTCCCTAATAGACATACCTGCTTCCTCCCCATATCGATCTATGTACATATCATCTTCTGAATCATACATTGAGCCCGTATCTTCCCCTAACACTTCATACTCTTTATCGAGTGACTCTCTTATAAAGATTCCAACCTCTCGAGTTTGCGCAATCGCAACATTTTTCCTACCACAATAACAGCAGTTTCCTATTCTTCGTCTATTATTAATATACTCTCTAATATTCTTTTGTAGAAAGCATTGCTCACAACACTGGTGCATATTCAATACTCCTTTTCTAAAATACTTCTGAACATGTTACAATTATACACCTGATAACTAAAACCAACTAGTCCCTTTTATTTTGCTAAACTATATGGTACAAGGATAAAAATTTTGTACCATATAGTTAAATAGTCTTATTTACTCATAAAACCCATGCTCCTCAATACCTTTTTCCAGAATACAGTTAATCATTTCCTCCAACTCCACGTTGTTAATCTCGCTGACAACGATCAGCTTGGCAAGGGTATCCTTCGGAACGGATACCGCATAACTCTCCTCATCCGCACGAAGTTCATGGACACAGATACCCAGTCCCTCTGCAATCTTGCACATAGCACCAAGCTCCGGCTCCTTAACTCCTGCCATAATGTCAAGGATTATTCTCTCCGGCACACCGGAAATTCTGGCAAGCTCCGCAATCCCGATTTCTTCCTCTTTCATCACGTTTAATAACTTATCTCCTGTTGTATACATATCCCACTCCCCCTATATTACGGCTTCCTTTTTCTTTTCCGGTGCAGAATGCTCTTTCCCGGCATTCATCTTAATAACAGCATCCTTCTTCTCCGCAAGTTTCTCCTTTACTGAAACACGCTCATGGCGGTTATCTCTTTTTTCCTCTTTCTGCTTGGCACGTTCCTCTGCCCGGTCACTGCGGAACAGTTCATGTTCTTTGGCATCATACTCATACACATGATCCGAAAGTCGTTCTCCCGGCGCCACCTGTGTTTGATTTACTTCCTGCACCATCTGCTCAAGTTCTTTAAACTCCATTCCCGCATCTTTCGGTATAATCAGCGTTTCATGGATTGAAGAAGGCAACATATAAAAATCTCCTACCTTCTCAGCAATCTCCTGTCTGATATCATCGTTTAATATTGCAGCAGCACCATTTACTTTTGTATCATTTGTCAGCACATACATGGTATCGGGAATATCCGGCATCATCTGCATTGCCATTTCTTTTGCTTCATCCATACCTACATTTTGTTCTCTTGCAATATCAACTGCAATCATCTCCGCAACCGTCTCATTCATTCCTTTGAAACTATGTGGCTGCAAAGTATCCATATTCTGCAATGCCTGGTCATGCAGTTCTTCAAGTGTGATTCCATATCCATCAGATTATCTGTTATGGTAATGGTCGCAGTTCCTTCTCCTGTTTTATCCATGAAAATCTGATACACAACTGCTAAATCTTCCAGCTTGGAGTACGGTTTATCCTGAAGGAACTGCTGATTTGCTTCTTCGTTAATCAGCTTACATACAATTTTTTCCTTAATCTTGTCAAAATCGGTAACTGCCGATACATCTATATCATGATCTATATAATGTGACTGATACACACTTGCAATCTGAGCTAACACATCATCCAATTCAGCACCATCCTGTATCTGCTCAAAATATGGATTCAGATAAATGGTAGGTGCAATATTGCTTTCTTCTGTTCTTACCATCAGACCGTCCAGAACACAGTCATTATTCTTTACAATCTGATTGACCTCAACTGCAGCATCTGCAAACTTTTCAGGAAGAAAATCCTGTATCTGTTCTTTTACCTGTTCTACAAAATCTCTGTATTCCATTACTTTCTCTCTCCCTTCTTAGTGTCATTCTGTGATTTCTCTGTCAGCTTTGATACTGTGGCACCATACATTTTGTACCTTTTCATCATGTTTCTCTGGCTTGTTACATTGATTTCTTTTTCTAACTGCTTCATTCTGGCTTTCCTCCCTACTCTGCTTTTCTTCCAAGTGAAAATGTATCTTCTTTTTCCTTTTTTGGGGCAAATCTGCCCTTGACTTCCAAAAGCCTTTTTTCCATGATGGAAAACATGGCTTCCACCTGCTCCTGTGTGTACTCATAATTGGTGCGGTTAGAAAGGTTCTCAAGCCTGCCGATTGCATCAATGACCTTGTTCACACGATACTCCCCAAGACGGACAAACTTGTCCGCCTTGCTCTCATTATCCTGTACTTTCTTTGTTTCTTCTGCTCCCATTGTTACATCCTCCTTTTATTTTTTCTTTCCTGTGAATTTCTTATTGGGAAACTCCATGACAAACTTAAACTGCGCTCCGGACTTTTCTTCTCCGTCCTTTGTGTAGTGGTATTCTTCCGTACCACTCGGAATGATATAGGCATCGTATTTCTTGCCCGCCTTGCTCGTGATTCCTTTTAACAGCGTCTTTTTCCCGGCAAGCAGACTTTCCACCTGTTCATCTGACAGGGCAACGCCCATGATCCGGCTTACATTCATGCCGCACTTATTCTTACAGAAAGCTCCGTATTTTCCCTTTACTACTTCTCCGCCGCAGTTCGGACATTTACCAAGTACCTTCTGCTCCTGTGCAAACATCTTTTTCTGCTCGTCACTGACTTCGTGGTAGGTGTGGATTAAGTCAGATTCCATTGTTTCAATATCTGCCATAAAGTCTTCACGCTCCATCTCGCCCTTTGCAACAAGGGTAAGGGCATTTTCCCAGTCAGCGGTAAGTTTCGAGGACTTCACCACATCGGGAAGCACCGTAATCAGCTTCATTCCGTCCTCTGTGGGGAGCATCTGCTTTTTCTCACGCTTTACAAAACCGTCCTTGACTAACTTCTCGATAATGTCTGCTCTGGTGGCAGGTGTGCCGAGTCCTTTGCGCTCCACATCGTCACTCATATCCTCGTTTCCGGCTCGTTCCATTGCAGACAAAAGGGAATCTTCCGTAAAGTGCTTCGGCGGTGTGGTGTAATGCTCACTGATCTTTGTCTGTACCCCGTCAAAGGTCTGCCCCTCAGAAAGCTCTGGCAGTTTCTTATCCTCCTGCTCTTTCTCTTCCGTTGCCTTAAAAGAACGCTTAAAGGCATCCTCAAAATCTTTCCACCCGTTTTTTAAGACCGACTTGCCGGAAGTGGTAAAGGTGTAACCGCCACAAGAAAGTTCTGCCTTGACCGTTTCATAAAGATGTTTCTCCCCCGTAGCACACAGCAACCTGTTGGCCACAAGGGATAAAATCTTTCGCTCCGTTTCCGGCAGGGCTGCAAGGTCAGCTTTGGCAATCTCCATTGTGGGAATAATCGCATGGTGGTCTGTAACCTTTTTGCTGTTTAATACACGCTTAATATCCGGATTGAACATCCTATTTTCCTCAAACAGAATGGAACTGAAAATTGCTTCGATTACATTTCCGGCAGTCTGCTCCATATCGTCAGACAAATACTGGCTGTCCGTTCTCGGATAGGTACACATCTTTTTTTCATAAAGGCTCTGCGTGTACTCCAAGGTCTGCTTTGCAGTAAAACCGAATAGGCGATTGGCATCCCGCTGAAGTGTGGTAAGGTCATAGAGCTTCGGCGGTGACACCGTCTTTTCTTCCTTTTCCACAGACGTAACAAGAGCCTGTCCGTTCCGACAAGCTCCTGCAACATTTTCTGCTTCTGTTTTATTGTCAATCCTCTCTGTGACCGCATCCACGCCGCCACAGAGGATATGAGCCATAAAATACTGCTCTTTCTTGAAATTCATAATCTTTGCTTCACGCTCCACAAGCATTGCAAGGGTAGGTGTCTGTACCCTGCCCACCTTTAACACCTTGCCGCCATATAAAACGGTAAAAAGCCTTGTACCGTTGATACCCACAAGCCAGTCCGCTTCTTGTCTGCAAAGTGCGGAATGGTATAAATGATCATAGTCACTTCCCGGCTTCAAATTCTCAACTCCTTCCCTTATGGCACTTTCCTCCATAGATGAAATCCATAAGCGTTTCATGGGCTTTTTGCAGGAAGCCATGTTGTAGACCAGACGGAAGATAAGCTCTCCTTCCCGTCCGGCATCGGTGGCACACACTACCTCGTCCACTCTGCTGTCATGCAAAAGACCATAGAGCACATCATACTGCTCTTTGGTATCCTCCTTGATCTCATACTGCCAATGCTCCGGGTTGACCGGAAGGCTCTCGTAAGTCCATTTCTTCCACTGTTCTCCATAGCTTTCCGGTTCTGCAAGCTCGATTAAATGTCCCACGCACCAGCTTACAAGATAACCGCCGCCCTCAAAATATCCGTCCTGTCTGTCTAAGGCTCCCAATACATCTGCTATGCTTTTCGCCACACTCGGCTTTTCTGCGATTACTAACTGCATTTATTCGTCCTCCTCATCGTCTTTTTCAAAGAAGTCGTCCTCTGTCTCCTCGGTTTTGTCCTCATCTTCCAAGACTTCTTCTTCCTCGTCCTCCTCATCATCTTCATCAAGGAACTGCTCTTTCTTTTTCTTGACTACCTTGAAATAGTAGCCTGCGCCGATGCCAATAACCGCAATGATGCCAAGAACGATATAGGTTCCCATCGGATTATCGGTCTGTGCGGGCTGTTCTTCCGGTTCCTCGGTACTTTCTTCCGTACTTTCCTCGCCATCCTCCGGTAATTCTTCTGTTTCCTCATTATCCGTTTCTGCATTATTGTTCGGTAGTGCTCTGTCACTTACCGGGATTGCAGACTCCAGTGCTGCGGAATTTTTCGGAAGTGTCTCGCTGTTATCCGTTGTCGTATTTAACAGGTCATTTTCGCTAATCTCTGTAAGGAAGTAGACCATTTCCTCATCACCGTCCCTGTCGATAATCAGATAAAACACCTTATCACTTGCGGTCTGAATGGTATAAAACTCTTTCCCATTCTCTGACTGCTCTGCATTGTTTTCTGCCTGCTCCGAAGCATCTGCTTCCTGCATGGCAGCTTTTTTCTGTTCTGCAAGACTGGCTTCCGATGTGGTATTGCCCTCACTGTCCGTTTTCGTATGCTCCGTTACCTGTCCGGTTGCTGAGGAAGGTTTGGTTGCTTCTGCACTGACCGGGAGCTGCTTAGCCGGATCGCTTTCGTTACTGTCCTCCGCTTCCGGATCGGTGTAATATGGGTTGGCTGTCTTATAGACCTCCGACATATTTCCGGCATTGTCCATTGCGGAAATGGTAAAATACTGATACCCTGCATCAAACTGTTGCAGACGGATATTCAACACGCCATTCGTCAGCTCTGTAAATTCATAGCCATTCACATAGACTGCCTTGATGCCGGAATCCATATCGTGTGCCTGTACGCTTAACAGACCATCGCTGACCGCCGCATTTAAGGTTGGCTTGGTAAAATCAAAGCACTTGATGTAACGGTTTTTCTCATAGGTATTGCCCTTCTGGTCTGTCACAAGCACATAGACGGTGCAGTTTTCCGAAATCTCCACATACATATCCTCTGTGATGTCCGTCCAGCTTCCGTTCTGTGCAACTTTCGCCTGTACGCTTTTTACGGTAAAGTTGCCGGACTTTGCCACATCTTCAACTAAGACAGGTACCTTTGTGGTATCATTGTGCCACCCTGTCGGTGTATTGATTGTGATTTTCACGTTGGAATTCACATACTCACAAAGGCTGTAATCCTCTTTACAGACCTCACATTCCTTATCTACCGAATACTGTGAGCACTTTTCCTTACAGATACATTCCGGTGTGGGAATGTCATTGCCGGACACCGTTGAGCTTTCCTGTTCACATTCTTCTTCCGTTTCTGTAGACGATGTTTCTGCTTCACTCTCATTTTCCTCTGCTTCCGTATCCTGTGCCTGTACCGATACGGTATTATCGCTGTTTGCCATAAATGCCCCAATCGGCATACAGAACAATACTGCCGATAAGATAAGGGACATGATCACCTTAACTGATAACTTTTTCTTCATTTCCTGTTCTCTCCTTTTCTTTTTGTGCTAATAACTGCAAAATCTCGTCCTCGCTGAATTTGATAAGTAATTGCAGCTTCTCGGACGAGATTTTATGCTTTTCGATAATATCCAGTTTTTCAGCTCTTTCCGCCATACGTTTTTCTTCTTCCAGGTTCTTTAACTTTGCCTGTATGGTGGCAAGCTGTTCTTTTGTCTTTGTGATTTCCTTTTCTATTCTCTGGCTTTTTGTCATAATATCTCACTTCCTCTAATTCAATCTTCCAAAACTGTAAAAATGGCTCTGCCAGTACGGAGTGTTAATGGAAGCATATTTGATTGGATTGCCACAGTGTATCATTACCCCGTTGCCGCAGTAGATGCCTACATGACTGACTGCACCTGCTGAATTATAGGTGCCTGTGAAAAAGATAATGTCTCCCGCTTTCGCTTCGCTTGCCGATACGGGAGTACACTGGTCATAAATGCCCTGTGCGGTTGTTCGTGGCAGATTGTGTACGCCGCTGTTGGTAAATACCCAGCACACAAAACCAGAACAGTCAAAACTTGTGGACGGGGACGAACCGCCCCATACATACGGATAGCCCAAATACTTGGCTGCTTCCTCCATAAGTGCCTGTACGGTTGCATCATCATAGGAATCCGGTGGTATGGCATTCCCCGGCGCGCCGCCGCCACCTCCCGGACTTTCCCCGTAAAGCATTCCCTCGCCTACATCAAAGTAAAATAACGGATTATAATACTCTCCGTTATATAAGCACTCGATATGCAGATGGCTTCCGGTACTGCTTCCGGTGTTTCCCGTAGTTCCGATTACCGTCCCTTTGGTTATGCTCTGACCTGCACTGACACTCAGGCTGTCCATGTGGGCATATTTTGTAGTATAACCGTCTTTTTCGATGACCACATAATTCCCGTAATAGCTGTCATAAGCTGCTGTCGTGACTGTACCGTCATGGGCTGCATAAACGGTTGTGCCTGTTGGCACCGCTATATCCACACCCCTGTGCAGTTCCTCATTTCCTGTGTTCGGGTTCTTGCGGTATCCGTAATAGCTTGAAATATAGTTATACCAGTACAGATTAAGCGGAGAAGCAAACTGCTGTAAAAGCCCGCCTATCTCTGCATACATGGCATAAATCTCTGTCTGTTCCGCATCCATCTTTCCGGCAACAATGTTTTCCAATGGTTTGACCGTAAGCACCACCCTTAATATGCTGACTTCGTATTCCTCCTCTTCCTCGTATTCGTATTCTTCCTCTGTCTCCTCTCCTGTTACCAGATCAGTAACAGTGCGTGTACCTGTCTTGGTTACTGTCCTTGTCCTTGTTTCCGTATCCGGTGTAAGAGTCAGCGTATACATCTCATCAAAAAGAGCCTGTACCTCGCTTTCCACTTCACTTGCGGTAAATTCCGTATGGGCAGCCGATAAATACCCGATCAGAGTAAACGGATTGTGCCCGATTTCCCCCAGATTATAGGAATACTCATCATATCCCGGATAATCGGTTTCAATGTTGTCAATCTCATTCTGAAGGTCAAGCTCCAGTCTGGTAAACTGCAAGTCTGTCGCATCAATCTCTGCCGGTTCGCTCAAATAGCTTGCCGCAAGCACCGTAGACTGCGTATCTGCAAACATCGCCCCACAGGACGATACCGAGGTCATAACCATAATAAGAAGCACCGCCATGATAGCAACCGTTATGAGAACACCCGCATTTTTGCTTGCAAACTCCTGCAATTTCTTTGCTATGGCTGTTGCAGTATTGGCAGTCTTTGACACTGCTTCCTGCGCCGCTTTTGTGGCAGCCCCCTTCTGTCTTGCTTTCATGTACTCCCGCTTGATGCGCTGTTTCTGTAAACGCTTCTGCAATGCTTTTTTCTGCATCTGCGGGTTTCCCTCCAAGAACTTCTGGTACTTGAAGTTGACCTCTTTCTGAAACTGCTTCTTTTCCAGCTTCGCTATCTTCGCCCGCTGTCTTGCTTCCTTTCCCTTATAGTGCCTTTTTACAAAGCCAATCAGCTCCTCACCTTTCTGCTCCGTCTTATGGGCACCTTCCACAGCAGAGTTTTCCTTCTCGTTCTCAGCAATCTTACCATGTACGAAATTTCTGCTTTCCGTCTGCATTCGCCGCATGGTGGTCTTAGAAAGGCTCTCCTGCTTAAAAGGCTTCTCCTTATCCAGCGGAACAACCACATATTTCCCCTTACCCGTTTCCTCGTCAAAGACTCTCTGTAAGGTATATTCCCGCTTCTTGGGAAGTTTTCCTCTTGCCTTTTTGACCTTCTCTGCGGCTTTCTGCGCCTGTTTCTGTTTCTTTTTTAATTTCTCGCTTCCGGTAAACTCTGAAGCGCAATTCTCCGTAAAGACCTTTCCGGCATCTTCCGTAAAAACGGTATCTTTGGCTTTTTCCCTGTGTTTATGCTCTCGCTGCACACGCTTTTTATGGTATTTGCCCTTTTCCTGTGACTGCCTGTAAGTGTCCCTGCGGTGGTAATCCTCTTTTTCTTCCTGCCTTTTCCCGTTTTCCTCCGTCTGACCGGAATTATCCTGTCCGTAAAACGTGTTCTCGGCTTTGGTAAATGTCGCCTTTTCCTCCTGTTCCTTATCGGCACCGGACTTCTGGACATTTTGTCCAAAAGTTTCCCCATACTCCTTTTTCGCATGGCTTTTCGATGCGCTGGGCTTTTGTGAAGCTCCTATTTTCTCCTGAAAGACATCGGAAGCTCTCGGCTGAAAATCTGAGCCGCCGCTTTTTTGAAAGTCTGGATTACCTTCCTTTTGAAATTCTTTCACAGCCTTTTTATGGGAAGCGGTGCTTTTTCCTGTCTTTTTATCTGCCATTAACTCGCCTCATCTTTCTTAACTGCTTCCTCCGGCTTGGTGTTCATAATCGCATAGGTTTTGGTGTTTGTCGGATACTTGTCAACAAACGGAATAACCACGTTGTCAAACAGTATCAGACCAGAACCCGGCTCGGAATTGGTTACATGGGAAAGCTGCTTTTCAGAAAGCCCTAACTTGTCTGCAAGTATCGCCTGATCCTTTGCGTTCTGGTTTAACAGATACACAAAGTCACTGTTGCCCAAGATACCCTCGATTTCCTCTGAACGTAAGAAGTCACCCACGTTCTGGGTAAGCTCTCCTTTCCACTTCTGGACATTTTGTCCAAAAGTTCTGTAAACGCAAAAAGGGCAGCTACAAACCTTTACGGTCTATAACTGCCCTTACGCTGTACATATATTATATTTTCATGCTATTATTTACGATAGAACGATAAAATCTCACCTCTACATAACAAATACTATGCCCATAGATATTAAAGTCATATTATTCATTACACAGTAAATCATTAATTACAATTAGCAACTGCTTAATATGCATATCAGAAATATTGCTATCTCAACAACAAATATTTCAATTATGCCAGTTTCTACACTCGACCTCTACTACGTGGAGCACGAATCCTATTCTTTAAAAATTCGTATAATTTTACGGTTTTATCCTCCACTTGATATGTAACTACTAACGCATAGTCTTGCTTTTCTTCTGACCAATTCTTTTTGCAATCAACAACTAGATAATAATTGTCTCCATATGAAGACCTTGTAAACTCAAATGTCCCTTTTTGTAAAGTGCCATGTTCTCTCAAAGCTTTACCACAATCTTCCATTTTACAAACATATTTAGCTTCAAATCGTTCTGCTTTATCCGCTTCATCACGTCCTGCTTGTGAAGCACATACTTGATATACTTCTTCCAAACTTTTTCCTCTAATTAATTCAAAGGACATCGTTTTTCCCAAGTAATCCATTCTTGTTTTTCTAACATCCGGATTATATGCTAATGATACTGTTATTCTTTTTTTCCCTTTTGCAGACTCAAATTCTCTTGGAATAGGGAGCTCAAAAATATGGGTTTTATCAACTTCGATTGCATTTTCTTGTCTCATATCTGCAAGTAACATAACCCTCTGTTCAAAAGAGTCTGTCGCCACCTCCTGATTTGGATACCCATATCCAGCTAAATAGTGTAGCATTTTCTTTTTATTACTTTTTATTTGTCCTTTAACATTTAATCGAAAACTCGGCTGAAGCATATCAATAAATGTTTCTGTATCTTCGAGTTTTTCTACCTGCAATTCAATTTCTCTTGGAACATCGGAAGAACTTACCAAAATAGCTCTTAATAAATTATTAGAAGCTTCTGGATATCGTTCCAATATTAAAGCTGCAATATGAGATACATATGGAGCAGCATAGCTTGTCCCTGCATCCTGACTAAATATACCTTCTGTTAACTTATTAGAAAGAGACATTATGCAAGTTCCCACATTTTTACTTGTTTTGGAAAGTATTGTATTAAATGCATCATCTCCCCCATACGCAACAAACTCAGGTTTTATTGCCTTTTGTATTCCTGATCCAATACGTGTACTAGAGGATATTTGATTTTTCAATGATATTGGTAAAACATTGAGTGTCTCATCACGTAATGCAAAAGGAACTGAAGAACTTGCCATCCCTCCCACGGTAATTGAAATACTTGAAGCAGCAGGATCAATAACTCTTGCTTGTTCATCTGTATAAAAATATTTAGGATAATCTTTTAATATGCCTTTTTCATCATGTTCTTTTGCATAATCATAATTTCCAGATGAAACAATAAATAAAATATCATACTCTCTCTGTAATTCATCTAACACACATGTCCATGCTCTTGGTTTCTTATCATCATATGGATAATTCAAATCACCTTGTGATAAATTAAAAATACGGCATCCATAGTTACTATTGAAATATGCAACAATTTCTCTCATTTGATTAACTATGAGTTTTTCATGCATATGCGTATACTTTTTTATAATGCTTTTTGTCTCAGGCACTCTGGTTTTTAGCTCTAACTTTTCAAACAGTTGTTCCTGTGTGATTTTTCCTGAAAAATAGTTATATAGAATTTCTTCCTGTTCCATATTTATTTCTATTTTTTCATCATCCAACTCCTGCTTACATAATGCAAAGTCACCTATATATTCCCCATCATGTATTTTTGCACTATAAAGATAAATACGAGGCACAAAAGTATCTTCAGGGTGAATGATTCCATATTCACAAATTCCGGCAACCATTGTTCCATGACCTGCTATATCATTCTCATTTGCCGTATACCCATCCGTAACATAAAATGTCTTAGAATCACCTATTGCATCTTTAAGTAAAGGATGTCCTGATAATATTCCACTATCTATTACACAAATACTAGAAGATTTTTCTGTTAAAAAGTCACTATTATATTTTATATCACTTAAGCTTATATTGTTGATATACGTTCGTTCTGTTCGTTTTATATGGTAACTAGGTATTCTATCAATTTTGTATACCAATGGATGTTTAAGGAAATAGGGTAACTGATTTTTCTGAATTTTCAAGCGGACTACTGCAACTGTTTGAGATATATACTTATCGCAATATTTTACACAATTACCCTCTGTATTCTTTATAAATTCATCTGCTTTTTTCTGCGTTTCATTAAGTGAGTCAAAAATCCAAAGATAACAATCAATATAATCTACTTCTGACAATTCATCAATATCTTGTCCCCTTCTATCCTCTTCATCCCATCTAGAAACACCTTTAATCGCACAAAAAAGATCCTCATTTTCTATTTTAGTGCGAGCTATCACTCCTTGCTTATAATCATTAATTGCTTTATTAAACTCTTTTAATTCATAATCATCGGCAAAAAGCACCATAAGTTCTTTTTCTTCTGTATCAATTACTTTTAATCCCATTGATTCCAGTTTACTTATATTCGCTTCACTAAGACTTGCATCCTTTTCAAGTTCCACCTTCATTACTAAATGAGGTTCAAAACGAAAACGTCGAATATCATCGTTATTCTCCGTCACCTGATTCTTGACCTGGGACAAAAGTTCTTCACCATGCTGTATATTACTTTTTCTATCGCCTCTAGGCACAAACCCCTTTTTCTTTCTTCTATCCTGTGGCGGTTTGTCAACTTTCGTAAAGTATAAATGTTCCATAATTATTCCCCTATTTTTTGAATCAAATTAGCACGTTTCAACTCCATCTGAACATTCTCCGCAAACACCTCATTCGTTATTGGTCTGTTTCCATTTATAATACAATTTTTAATTGAAGCCAAACACACTCTTTCTATGTCAGCATATGAACATCCCTGTAATTCTTTTGCAAATTTTTGTACATCTAAGCACTCAACCTGAAAAGCTCGCAATTTCTTTTTAATCAACAATATAATCTGTTCATAATTAGGCTTCTCAAATATTACAATTTCATCAAACCTTCTCCATAACGCAGTATCAATTGCTTTTTCATGGTTTGTTGCTGCAATTACCACAGAGTCACAAGTAAAACCATCTAAAATTTGCAAAAACGAATTTACAACTCGTTTCAATTCGCTATGTTCATCAACTGTATCCCTACTCTTTCCAATAGCATCAAATTCATCAAAAAATAAAACCCAATTATTTTTACTTGCATAATCAAAAACTTTTCTTATATTTGAAGATGTTTCACCTAAATATGAAGATATAAGACCATCAAAGCAAACATAAAGTATGGGCAAATCTAATGCATTTGCAACAGCTTCTGCACATATTGTTTTCCCACATCCTGGAGGTCCGCAAAACAAAAGTTTCTTTTTGGGAACTAAGCCATATGCCTTTAAAATCTCTTTTTTCTCATATTCCACAATAACATTATCTAATTGTTTCTTTATCTCCTCTGGCAAAACAATATCATTAAAGTTCTTTTGTGGATAAATGATTTTTACTAATTCTGTACCATCATCCTTATCTTTAGGTAAATCCATAACTCGATTTAATTTATTTGTAAAAGATGATTTATTATAATTTACTTCAGGTACCGAAGATAACGTTTTCTTCAATTTATTCGCTAATACATAATGATTTTTTGCTTTTTCTTCTTCAATTAAAGTCATTCCCGCTTTCATAAAGGCACTATCATCATTATTCCTGTATGCCTCAAACAAAGCTACAAGCAATTCTCCTGTTGTCATCTCACAATACATCCTTTCAATAAAATTTAATATTTAACAAATAGCTTTGCGAAAACATATATCAAATTTTTTGATATTTTTGTTGCCCCGATGATGTTTTATTTATTGGTGTAACAATATTAGCCTTCTGCTGCGTCCAATTCAAAAATAATATGCCCAATAACAACCTATCTTTTCTTGGAATTCTGTTCCATAAATATCCTTTAAAAAGTTCTCTAACTAAGAAAACTTCACCGCTATTCAGTTCCTTTACCTCTTGTATAGCATATTCTAATAATTGGTTCACATTCATATATTCACGCTCCTGACAACATTGTTAATAACCATTATAGATAGTGTTTATTAAATGGTCAAGATTTCTTCTCCAATCTTTACAATGTTGCTAAGTCTAACCTTTCTATGATATATGATCTATTATTCTTAATACTAAAAAACAAAGGCCTCTCCGCTCTTTCAAGCGCAGTAGCCTTTTCAAAATTCTATGCTAACGATTTTTCATTATTTTACAATTTTATTAGTTTTAAAAATCTATCAATATAATATTATGAGGCAGCTGTATTATCCATGTGCTCCTTTGGAATTATCATATCCATAATACTCTAAAACATCACTCAATATACAGTTACTTCACATATATTTATTGTCATTCTTTTATTCCTTTTGCATATGCGTAAATTCGCTTCAGGAAATTTTCATCCATAGATGCTTTTCCATCAATTAATCCCGCAAAACCATTATATGAACTGAATCCAAGCATATAGACAGCAAGAGCCATTGCAAGATTCTCTGATTTTTCTCCTGAAATTTCTGCAATCTTTTTCAACTCCTCTGCAACTGTATCATGCGGGACTTTAACATCTCCACCCTTTGCCACTACGGACTCTATAACTTCCGGAAGTACCATACACATCTGGTAAAATGCATCTTCTTCTCCTGTTACAAGTGCATAGAACTGGTCTATACTTACTCTTCTGATACGTTTATGAGAAATCTTCTTACCATCAACCGTTGGATTCCATGTAATATTTTGTGATTTTTGTGCAATTGCCTCTACTAAAAAGCACGCACAATCATCGTCATTCAATAATTGGTTCTGCATTTTCATATATGTCTTTCCTGTAGATGCAGAATTCATAGTATTATGTTTATTCTTCATCTCAACATAAATTTTATGTACTACATCACCCTCTGGCAATTGAATTCCATCTGCGTTTTCATAGATAACATCCCATCCGCCTTCTTTACCATTTTCAGGCACATGACAATTTTTCATGTACTGAAATATTGTCTGATGGAAATATCCAATATCGTTATTATTTGATTTGTCCCTTTGTCGGAATATCTCATTTCCCACCATTTCTTCCCAAGTTGACTGATATACTGTTTTATCAAATATCAACTTAATCGGATCAATAATATTCTTATTAAACCGTTTAATATCAAAAGATTCCAGTTTTTCCCCGTACTTGTCAATTGTCGCTTCCACATGTTTAACAAAATTTTCCTGACTAATAAATTTCAGTTTCCAATCCATTACATTGCCTCCTTTACTTTCTGATTCACTGCAAGCATATCTAGTGAATGTACAATTTCTCTTGCAATATCATATGCTAAATTAACCGGGACAGCATTTCCTACCTGTTTATATTGAGCCGAAATATTTCCACAAAATTCCCAATCATCTGGAAATGTCTGACATCTTGCATTTTCTCTAACAGTAAAAGGTCTTGCTTCCAATGGATGACATCTTTCTGTTTGCTTTTGGGATGGAGATGTTAATACAGTTAAAGACGGCTCATCCAGGCTCATTCTTCTCAGAATTCCAGTTCTTCCGCCTTCCATATCCCAACAACTCTTCATATATTCCTTGGCAATTGCTGGATCTATATCTCTCCAATATCCACCAGCTGGAACTAATTCAAAAATCTTTCTCTTTTTTTCTCCATACGGAACCCCTGGACCATCCGGACAATCCAAAAGGACATCTCTAAGAACCGGTTTATAGCTATGTGCTTTCGGAAATCTGTATTCAGTCTTTCCTACCAAATCATTGCGAATTCCTATAGTAATAAGTCGTTCCCTTTTCTGCGGTACGCCATAATTCCATGCATTTAATACTTGTTTGTCAATGGTATAACCAGCTCTTGTAAAAATATCAAGCATTGTTGAATAAGTCTTTCCATGATCATGTGTAAGCAATCCTCGAACATTCTCAAACAGGAACATTTTAGGTTGCAATTTTTCAAGGAACAATGCATAGTGATAAAATAATGTTCCTCTTGCATCTTCAAGCCCAAGCCTTTTTCCAGCATATGAAAATGCCTGACAAGGTGCACCACCTGAAAGGAGATCTAGCTCACCCTTTTTAATAGAGAAATACTTTTCCAAATCCAGACACGATATATTTGCAATATCGTCATTTATAACATTCCAGTTTGGTCTATTTTTCTTTAATGTATCCGCTGCGTCCTTATCAAATTCTATTAAACCTAATGTATTAAATCCCGCCTTTTCGACTCCTAATGCCAATCCGCCGGCTCCAGCAAAAAGCTCTATACTTGTATACACTCAATTACCTCTTTACTTTTTTCTAATAATATCATAGTATATGTCCCATAAAACGGACTCTTCTATACTAACATACCTCTTTTTCTTCTTCATCAACTAATTCGATTACATCTTCTACCTGACATTCCAATACTTTGCATATTTTACATATAATTTCTGTCGAAACATTCTCATTTTTTCCCATCTTTGCTATTGCATTTGTTGTTATACCGGCTTTTTCTCTAAGCTGAGTTTTGCTCATATTTAAATCTATAAGTCTTTTCCATAATTTATTATAGCTTACAGTCATAGTTGATCCTTCCTATCCTAATAATAAACTCGTTACAGCTCCATAGTTCTCCTATAACTCTGTAACCCATTTACTTAAATAAGTATACTCGATTATATTGATTTCTTCAATATTATTTTGATGTATTCAAGTGTTAAAATAAGGAAAAATCCCTCCGCCTATACATTCAGCTAAGGGATTTTTCCTTATCGGATAGTCCTATAATTATTAGGGGTAAAACAGGGGTAAATTCACCCTGTCATTTTCTTAAAGTATTGATTTCACAGGCATTTCAGGCAATCACACAGATATTGCCGTGGCAGATGAATAAAACCCTAATCATAAATTTCTCCTGTTCTGAAATGCCCTGTAATGCCGTGTTTTGCATTGGTTTATCGGCTTTTCATGGCATCGTATTTTTCTTGTTTATAACTACACTTTTTGCAAAACACTTCAAAATGGTGCAATTCAGAGCAATGTGTAGTAGTCAAATCGTAGTCAGTTAAGAGGGTCAGACTACGGATGGAGGTGTGCATTATTTATAATTTTAATGTTAATCCTCGTTGTCTAATTTCAACTGATTTTCGTAACCATATAATATCTCCCTTATATCTACTCTACTCCAACAAAAATGGCCTCCCTTACTACTATTATTTAAAGGATAATGAATTCCGTCACACTTCCCAAGCAAAGTTAAATCCTTTGGACGATTTCTCCTCGAGCTCTCATAAATATGCATTTGGTATCTATTACCTGTTTTTCCTATATGAAAGCATACTCTTTTCGATGTACGAAGAGCATCTATACTTTCGGGTTTATCTTTAGTTAAGAAAAAGTATACATCTGCTACTTCATCAGCCACTCCATTTACATTCCAATCCCTCAAATATATTTTGTTCACATAAAACAAAGCATACCAACCAAGATATTTTTCATAACTCTCTATTTTCTCTTTAATTTGAAAAAAATATACATCTCCCTCTTCCCATCCCAAGACATATGGTTTATGAACAGGAATTTTTTTATATTCCGGCATCGTCTCTTCTAACTGCACTTTCAACTTGTCCAATACCTTACTTCTCTCATACCTAATTCTTTCTGTTTGCCAACGTTGCGATACTCTATCTTCTTCTATCAACTGAAGTGCTATTGTTTTAATTTTTTCTGTCAATCTTCCCTTTTTCCACAACGTATCTGCCAGACCAAAATAAAAATCATATTTGCAGTCGATATCCTCCATGTCCTCCTGATATTCTGATAATATTTCCTTCAGAGCAACTTCATCACTTTTCCCCGACTTAAGTTTTGCAATATAATCTTCTTTCACATCTGCACTTATGTCATTTTGATAAATGCCTACTCCCCATGTTCCCATCAAATCTCTCCTTAACAAAATATTTTTTGTTTTCAATTTACATTATATCGGCCAAGGCATATTTTTACCAGTCAAAAAGGCACCCAAGCTATATGCCTGAGTGCCACCAGTTTCCACCAATATTCTATTATCAAATCACCTTGAACATATTCTGTTTCAAAGGCTTATCATCCTTGTCCGAAATCCCCATCTCTTTTCTTGCATTTTCCAACCCCTGCATCTTCTGAAGTTCTTTCTCCGCATCCTCAAGTCCAACATGGGTGTAAACATTAAGTGTCACGGCAATATCCGAATGCCCCATGAGGTACTGCAATGTCTTAGGATTCATGCCATATTTCGCCATGTGACGGACGGCTCGCAATGCTATCAACTTTTTCATTCAAATAAGCACCTCCAAAGCTTTATGTTTCTTTTTCAAACTTGCTGGCGGCGAACAGCATTTTATGCTGTTTGCGGACGGCAAGTCCACAGGGGATAGCCGCTTTAGCGGCGCAATGGGGTGTAGCCACCTTGACGGAACGAAGTGACGAAACTTAATTTGCTCATCTTTTTCGTATTTCTCAACACTCATTATCTAAGTTCAAGGGAATTGGAAATATAAAAATGGAAATCTTGCTCCTTGCAGTATTCTTTTATTTTTTGAATCAGTTTTTGATTAGTTGTATATTCCAAAAGATACACTTCCACCCCATCCGCCTTGCACGTTTCCAAATATTTGCAGAAATATTCTCTCGTCTCGCTCGTTTGTTCACCAAAAGTTCCGCTATCAAAATCAATACTGCTCCATACTGATTCCTGATTTACACCTGTCATAATCTGATCAATCGCCCCATAGCGTTCCCTATATTCCGCCACATAAGTATCTCCACCGTTGATGATGACCGCTTTTCCAAACGTCATTATGTTTTGTAGAATCGCTGTAATGCCTTCAAAAATACTCTCGTGCGGATTGTAATAATATACATCACAATTATCTATAAAGAATCCGTCAACACCTTTTTCATATAGTTCCTGAGAAAGCTGTCCTATAAACTTCTGCCAGTCTGGATTTGCTACATCTACCCATTCTTCTTCCTCCCAGTGCTCATACTCACCGATTGCCAGTTCCGCATAGGTTGTATAGTACTCCCTGAAGTTTTCAATCGACCCAATATTTAGATATGTATATACGACTGTTCCATTTTGATGGAGCAATTCAATATCCCTTTTTGTAAAATACTGTGCATCAATTACAATCGTTTCATACATTTTAAATCGTTCCAAAGATGAGGCGTCCGCATTTAAAAACACCCCATAATCTTTTTTCTCAAATTTCTTTGCTTGATTGGCTTTCACAAAAAAACAGCCACCAATAAACATTAGAACAAATAATACAGCCAAGGCTACTGGTTGTTTGGTCCTCTTCCCGCACAATGCCTCCCACACCCTTTCGGTAATTCTCGTTTTTTCCTCATGACTATCACATTTTACACATTGATGATTATGTTTTCCCAGATTTGTTGCTCAATTTGCATTCAAATTATACCCTAAAACTTGTGAACAGTTCTACCGTCATTTCTCTCATTGCTGCTTTTTGTGGGCTGTCTTTTCTTATTGCCATAAAAATAACCTCCAAACTGAGTAATTTTATCTTACATCAGTTTGGAGGTTTTCCGCCATATTCTGCCCTGTGTTGCCCCATTCTGCAAAGGTATGCATTATCAATACATGCCCACCCCTACGATGCTTAGCAATCTGTTATTACTTGTCTGTCATTACTTGTTAGTTATAAATGTATTATATATTGCCTTTATGGCTGTCTCAAAATCACTGTTCTTTACTCCGATTATGATATTCAGCTCTGATGAACCCTGGTCTATCATCTTTATGTTGATGCCTTCCTTTGCAAGTGCGCTGAACAACTTGCCTGCTGTACCACTTGCTGACTTCATTCCACGGCCTACAACAGCTATAAGCGCAAGTCCTGACTCAATCTCAACTGAATCCGGCTCTGCAAGTCTATGGATGGCAGATATAACTCTCTGCTCCTTGTGTACGAATTCATCAGCATGAACTACGATAGTCATCGTGTCAATACCTGATGGCATATGCTCAAATGAGATATCATTCTCCTCAAATGCCTGAAGCACCTTTCTTCCAAATCCTATCTCTGAATTCATCATAGCCTTCGTAATAAATATTGTGCAGAAATCCTTCTTACCTGCAATACCTGTTACAACATAATCCTGCTTCTGGCAGGTACTCTCAACTATCCAGGTTCCTGCGTCCTCAGGCGCATTTGTGTTGCGGATATTGATTGGGATACCACAGTGGCGTACAGGGAATATCGCATCCTCATGGAGAACTGATGCACCCATGTATGAAAGCTCACGAAGCTCTCTGTAAGTAATATATTTGATTGGCTTTGGATCTGGAACAATACGTGGGTCAGCTACAAGGAAGCCTGAGACATCTGTCCAGTTCTCATATACATCGGCTCTGCTTGCCTGTGCGACTATCGAGCCCGTTACATCTGAACCGCCTCTGGAAAATGTCTTTACCTTGCCATCCTTGCCAAGTCCATAGAATCCTGGAACAACCGCATGCTGTGTCTTGGCAAGTCTCTCACCAAGTACCTTCTCCGTCTTATAGCTATTGAGATTGCCCTCTGCATTGAAAAAGATAACCTCTGCAGCATCTATAAACTCAAAGCCAAGATATGCAGCCATAATCTTACCATTGAGGAACTCTCCTCTTGATGCCACATAGTCCAGTGTGCACATTGGGTCCGGATTGGTAAGATCCTCCAACTGCTTTGTAATCTCCTCAAAATCCTTATCAAGTGAAAAATCCTTGATCTCAAGGCCTGTGATGATCTCATCATATCTGGCCTTGATCGCCTTCACTTCCTCTGTGAAATCATTCCCTGCCTTCGCAGTTTCATACACATGAAGGAGCATATCTGTTACCTTTGTATCATCTGAAAATCTCTTTCCAGGTGCAGAAGGAACAACGTATACACGGCTCTCATCTGATGTGATGATTGCTCCAACCTTTTTAAACTGCTCTGCACTTGCCAATGAACTTCCGCCAAATTTTACTACCTTTTTCATAATTCCACTATTTCCTTTGCCATATTCTTATTTGAATGTCTTTCTTCTTAAGATTCGCTGGCGAATCTTGCCGCAAGCTGCCAGTCAGCTCTGCTGACATATATCATATCAGCGGCTCAGCAATCCTCACGGAATGTATATCTCTGTCGAAGATAGAGTCCAGACTGAGATATAAAACATAAAAATACACATGCATTTTATACGTCTTTTTGCAATATAGCAAGAGAATTTTAATTTTTGCTATTAAAAAAGGGCAGGCACTCCAATGCGCCCGCCCCTCTGGTATGAAGTCTTCACCACATGATCTAATAATAAACTATTTTGAAATTTCTTCCTTAACCTGAGCAACCCACTCATCAACCGTACCATACCAGTCGATCATTTCCTGAAGCTTTTCTTCCTCAACATCATCATCGCTCTCTAAGATCTGTTTATGCTCATTGAGCACACCGGCCATGTCGACCATTGTATCAACCAAATCCTGATCATAAGCCTGTGGATTTTCGTTGATAATGTTTGCAACCTCATTAAAAGATGTACTTGTCTTATTGAACGCATCAATCGCAGGCTGCTTATCTGCACCGCCGCATGCCACCAGAGACATTCCCATCATCATGGTCATTATGAGAACCATCAGTTTTTTCATTGCCTTTTTCATAATAATTTCCTCCTCTTTATTGCAATCACATAATCTGAGTATATTTTATTATGTATTTGCAATCAGTGAGGTCTAAATGCACGAATCGTACCAAAAATGTATCGAATCGACACTCTTTTACAATGACAGTCTGAGCGTAAACTTGCCATCCTTTTCCGCAAAGCTGAAAACCCCGCCGTAACGCTGCACGATCGCACATATGCTCTGAACGCCTATTCCATGTCCTTCCATATCAGACACAGGTATTCCATTTTGAAACTTTATGGGAGCTTTACAGTCATTTACCACCTGTAAAAAAAGGTGTTTATTTCTTTCATAAAAATTCACATCAATCTCGCATGATCTTCCCTCTGCAGCCAAAGGCACACATGCATGCAAGGCATTTTCCAAGGCATTAGACAAGAGCACACACAGATCACTTTCCGACACAGTAAGATCTGCGGGAATTGCACATTGTATCTTTATTTCAATTTCTTTCTTCCTGGCTCTACCCGCAAATGAAGATAGGATCAGATTCACTGCCTCATTTTCACAGTATATTTGGACCTTCTGCGCCTCAATCTCCTTACATATTCCCGATATATAAGCCTGCGCCTGTTCAACTTCACCATTTTCTATACATGTAGACACATACTGCAGGTGATGACGCATATCATGGCGATACTGTCTGGTCAATGTCTGCGACTCGCGCAGACTGCTGATTTCCCTCACCGCCTGACTTAACTGCAGATCCAGATTATTCCGGATCAGCTTCATCTCATTCTGCATCTGTTCCTTTTTGGAGTTATATAAGAGAAAGGCCAGATATGCAACACAGCATACAAAAGGCATAAATTCCGCTACAACGTAACTGCCACTCAAAAGAAGGTTCGTATACACTATTGTAAAATAGTCAAATACATAATATAGCGCCGGTATGATTCCAAACTGCCATTGCTCCCTGAGACTTTTATCTGACAATCCTCTGACTGCAGGTGACACAAAATTAAGCAGAAGCAGCAATGCAGGGATTGTAACCACAAGTTCTGTAATATCCTGCATCATCTGCCTTCCCGAAAATGCAGCAACTGTGGCAAGTGCAACCCATCTTCTAAGTTCGCAGCACAAGTATGCCGCCTGTACAGAAAAAACAGACCACAGCAATTTTCCTGTCAACATCCAGAGAACAATGACCAATGGAAGATGCACCGCCAACGGATAAATATGTCTTACAAAATCAGCGCCCTTGCTGAAATATAATATGCTCTGTATCAGCGGGAGTAAAACCATGCATCCTATGAAAATGAGTTTTCTTTTCCTAGTGGACAGCGCATTACAAAATGACGCTGATAATATTCCCCCAAAAAAGCTCACAGCCATATTGTTAAGAAGCGAAATATATAGGCTCATATCATTACCTGCCTGTTCTGGAACGCATATTCAAGGAATGCATCCTTTACTTCATTGTATTTTCCCCGTGGAACCGGTATTTCTGCAAGACTAGACATGGTAATCCCCCTAAATGTTATGTTTTGCACATATTCCAGATTTACCAGATAAGAACGGTGAGGTCTGTGAAAAAAAGGATACGTGGAAAGCTGCTTTACAAGCTCATCCATGCTGCCGGCGCTTTCCAGTACTTTTCCTGTATTCAGGTGAAATATAAGGGTGCGGTGAATGACTTCGCAATATTCCAGGGCTTTTATATCTATACGGGTGATTCCACTCTTACATCGCAGAATGAGGCTGGTCTCCGCCTCCTTTTTACAGGCTGCAAGCACAGAATCAAGCAAACGGAAAAAGCTCTCTGCCCAGATGGGCTTTAATTGATAATAGTATGCGCCTATAACGTAAGACTGCACCGCAAACTCAGAGGACGAAGTGACAAATATGATCTTGACGTTTTTATCGTATTTTCGTATCTCCGTTGCCGCTTCAATTCCATTCTCTCCCGGCATCAAGACATCCATAAACAGGATATCATATCTGTTTCCCTTCTCTATTTCCGCCACCAGGTCAAAAGGATGATTAAAAATATTGTATTCTATTTTGCAGTCTCTCTCCGCACAATACTGTTCCATAAGCCTTTGCATCTCAGCAAGCACAGAAACATCATCATCACAAAACGCAATTTTTGCCATAATCCCCTTTATGCCTCCTTGGCGCCAAATATTTTCTCCATCACTCATTATCGCACATTTTCCACAATTCGACAACAAAGGGGCTATTCTTCGTTTTGCATCGATTTATACGAATTTATTTTCTCACCCACCTGGCATAGAGTTTCCTGCTGCCGGTGCTACCGGCTGCAATCTTCGTAACCTTTTTCTTGAATTTTGGATCGCTGTACCACCCCTTGAATGTATAACCCTTTCTGACCGGATTCTTCAAGACTATAGTCCTAGATGTGACGGTATAACCGGCTGGATTTGACCGGCTGTTTGTCCCCTTGCCAAGCCTGTACTGGATCTTATACTTTACCAGCTTCCACCTTGCGTATAATGTCTGATTCCTGGTGGTCCTCACAACCGAGCTGCTGCCGATCCTGCTGCCGCCACTCTTTGCTGTGTACCAGCCTGCAAATGTATATCCCCTTCTGGTCGGTGCCGGCAGTGCTCCGTAAGTTTTTCCACAAATGACTGTCTTACTTCCGGAACTCACTCGCCCTCCATTTGGAGCAAATGCTATTCTCACGCGCTTTACTGTGTCCGTGTATTTTGCAGTAAAAGAAAGCTTGGTGGATGCTCCCGCCACACGCAATGCAACCTTTTTACTTCCCGCCTTCCACGTCATCTGATTTAAGGCATATGCAATAATCCCATTTTGAATACCCGAAATGCTCGGCGGATATGACGCATTGTCAGTACTGACTTCGAATTTGGTTTTACCTGCATTGAGATTTTTCTGAATCCTGTCAGCGTAAGCCCGCGCCCACTTTGCGGCATCTCCGTTCCTGACAAAATAGTTATCTGCCAGACTTGTGGAACGTGTGCCATAACCGCTTGCCGTATAAATCTTATTATGACCGTTGTGTGCCAACGCCATGAGTTCATCCGTCAGTCCAAAATACAAATGCGTAGGATCAAAGTTATAATAATTGTCCTTTGTATCATCCCATGTACAGTCCACTTGATACCATTTGCCATCCAGCTTCATGGCATTCCAGGTATGTCCATCATAGGTATCCCTTGTCTCAGCATTTGTTATGCCGGCTGCAGTAAGCAGTTTTGAATAGGCACTCTCATAGGCTTGACATGTGCCCAGCTTTCGTGCCAGTGCGCTCTCTGCCGAAGACCATTTCAGGGAATGATCGTAATCAAGCTGCTGCAACAGCCAGTCATGCAGCCACAATGCCTTTTCATAGTCTGAACCATCAGTCTCCTTGCTACACTTTTTTACCGCAGCATTCACGATGTCACCCACGCTCGGATAAGCCTTGTCAGATACCTGTATATTTGTGCTCACACGCATATAATAGACACCTGACGTCTTGTCCATTACATAAAACCTGAAGTTATAGATTCCCGAAGCGGTCATTGTGAATTCAAAGTCGTGAGATTCGCACTCATCTGTATATTGAATCCACGCTCCGCGGCTTGGATCCGCCACGGATTCAAAACTATACTCACCCGGATTGGAATAACTCGGTGCATCCATTCTAAACAAATACCGGCCACTGCCACCATCCGCCGAAACGTGGAATGTTGTATCCTCTCCTAATTTGGGTTCGTTCCATTCAACCTTTAATGCGACACCTTTTTGAGAATCACTTTCAGCACTGTACTTATATTCTGTAACTCCCTCTTGGGGATTTGTTAATGAACCAACAGATTCTTCCTGCGCATAGCCTATCACTCGAATCGTCGATACACCTGTCATCACCAGTATTAATGTCAACATAAATGTTGCTAATTTCCTTTTTATCATAAGCAGTACCTTGAACCTTTCTTAATGTCAAAATAACATCACTACATATCAATCTCTTAATATATCTAGCATAACAGAAACACCGTTTTTTTGCCACAAAAAACCCCGCTGCAGAGTATTTCTGCTTCGGGGTTTTGCGGTTATCTGTTGACCGGTTCAGATAACACCATTACTTGATTTTCGCGCTGACAAGCTTGCTGAAATCAGAAGCCACAACAGCCTTTCCAGCCTTCTTGTTGGCAACAACCTTGAAGTAGTAGGTCTTGCCGCTTGAAAGCTTTTTGATGTTTGCGCTGTTTTTGATAACAGTGAGCTTTTTGAAGCCGCTGTTTTTCTTTGTGCTGTAATATACCGTATAGCTGTTTGCACTCTTAACCTTTGTCCAACTGACGGTTGCCATTTTATTTCCTGCTTTGACCTTGACCGAAGTCGGCGCAGAAAGCTTTGTTGCGGTCAGAAGCTCCTTTGAAACGAGAGAAAGAACCTTTTTGCCATCAATCTTCTTATAGGCTTTGACAACAATCTTGTACTCCGTACCCTTTGAAAGCTTTTTAAATGTGTGTGAGAGCTTCGTTGTATCAGCTCTATTGACAAGCTTTTTGCCCTTGTAAAGGTATACTCTGTATCCGCTTACACCGGCAACCTTTTTCCATGAAGCCGTGATTGAGTTTGTGGTCTGCTTAACGCTGATCTTGCTCGTCGCGGCGGGAAGAATGTTGAAATTCAGCTTTTTGCTGCCGCTGTAATTGCCCTTGAAGGTAACGGTTACTGTTGCCTTGCCGATATTTTTGTTTTTACTGTAAGCAACGGTGTAATCTGTTCCATTCTTAAGCGTTTTTTTGTTTGCATCCTTAACGATGACCGAAGGCTTCTGAACCTTTCCGTTATATGTATACGCCGACTTTTTCAGCGAAACTGACTTAATTCTCGCTATCGAAATTGTTGGTGCTATCGTACTGCAAACAGTGCACTTCTTGGTAATCTTGCCATTTGAGGTAAAAGTAGCCTTGACAACAGACTTGGAGTACTTATGTCCGAGAGCCTTGACTTTGGTCTGAGCGACTATAACGGTGTTGCAAACCGAGCAGTGCTTACCTTTGGTGAGACCCGTCTTTGTGCAGGTTGCTTTAATTTCGTTATCTATAACCGCATTATGTTCCTTACAGGAGATGTTAACTATGCAGTCTTGACTTTCTGAATTAGTGATATACGGTGTAACATCGTAGGTTTTGTCTTTTTCAAGTCTGACTTCGGTAACTTTGCCTTTATCGTTACTAGAGACGAATTCACTAAGCTTGTTATTCTCAACAAGGTTTACTTCTGTTCCCTGAATATTTCCGCTGCCGAGATTTGACGAAGTTATGGTGATAAGATAAACCTTCGTTTCCGTCGGAGTAAAGAAGTAAGCGGTTATGTTTTTACAGGAATTGTCACCGTAACCTATTTTGGTCGGGTTAACATATTGCTTGCAGCTTTGGCAGTATGTGCCATTACATACAAGGCTCTGGTGCTGCTTCGGAATGACTTTCTGAATTGCATACTCACAGCCTGTGTGTTTGCAGTGTCTGGATTCCCTTCCATCTTTGTCGCAGGTTGCCGGCCAGTCAACCGTATAGGTGTCGCTCAAATCGTGTCCAAGTGCTGGCAGTTCGGTGTAACCCTCATAATATTTGCAGCCGAAGCACTCATAGCCGACCGTTCTTCCCTTTCTGATGCATGTTGCCTCTTTAGCAGCGAGAGTTCTGCCAAACTGATGCTCCTGGAAGCTTTCAAGAGCATCACACTTTTTACAGTACTTGTAGTGACCAAGAAGTGATGTCCTTTCCTCTAATTCAGGCTCAGAATCGTGACAGGAGGAGATAATTTCTATATCCGCATCCAACTTAACAAAGTCAGGCCAAGTATTGTATACCCTGGTACCGTTGTGCATACTAACATAGTTCGGCTTTTCCAGAGATTGTGATAGAACTATGTCATAGAAATGAGGAGGCTGGCCACCGTAATAGATTGAATTTACATTTCCCTTTTGTCCAATATAACAGCCACCAAGCCTTACTTTTCTGCTGGATGGGGTGTTTTGGAAATATATTGTGCTGAACGGCTGTTCATTAAGAAGCTGATTTGAAATTACTTCTATTTCTGAGTTTCCTGTTATTGTAACATTGCCCTGCGGCTCCGGTCCGTATGAATATATACAAGACGGGACGCGTGCATTATTCTGAATAAGAGTACCGGTGATATAGAGATTGTTTATATCATAGAAGGAAATAACGTGGTGCCTGTTCTTATCGTTTATATAAGTGTCACTTCCGGATTGTGCTGTAAGAGTGAGATTATAGTTGATAAACTTCCCTGCTTTTCCAAGAATATTCACATCTGCGTTTGGGTTATTCACAGCGATCATTGAAGTTTCGTTGGCTGTTGAGTTAAAGATTATCTGTCCGCCGGACTGGGTTGTGGTAATTGTGAAGTCGGTGTTTGCCTTGGAACCCGAAAAAACCACAAACAGATCCCTTGTCTCCTCGTCTGAACGAATATCAGTTGTAACTTTCAAGGTTTTTCCGTTCAAGTCAAGGGTGATTTTTCCGGGATAGCTAACTGTGATTTCGGAATACCACTCCTGCTCATCCTGATAGCTCCAATCGCTCGGAACTTGCTCTTCGTAATCTATGTTATTTTTGAGAACAACAAGCTTATCGGGTGAATTTGTCTCGTTTGAGGTGGCTTCAAGAGCTTTTTCTAGCTCAGCAAAGTTGGTTACATAGGTTGTGTTTTCGTCAACCGAATGATTGTCCGCTGCCGAAACAGTAAATACTGATGCCTCGAGCATCAGTATGACAAGTGTTACGACAGTCAAAAGTTTTTTCTTTTTGTTCATAGGTTTCCCTCCTTTTAAAATTAATAATATGTAAATGTTTCCCTTCCCTACCCTAATCGGCATTGCAGGATTTTAACAGGATTCAGCTTTTTATTTTCCACTTTTCGCTATCTCCGTGAAGGGTATAACCGCAATAAGAACAGCATCCGTTTTCATCTGGCAAGAATGTTGCTCCGCAGCTAGGACATTCCTTTTCAGCAAAGAATTCACCGTCAGACTTTCTTTTTTCTGGATATCTAGCCCTTTGCATGGTCAGTTTCTTTTTAAATTTTTTTGTAAACGGTTTCTTATTTTCAGGAAGAAAGGTTTTTGTTCCATAAACTTCAGACTTAACCGTTGTTATTTCATCTGTGTTAGAGACTTTTAAAAGCTTGATCGTGCCGATACTGAAATCAAGCAGATCATTGTCATTTTCGTTTTTGCTAAAGTATTCGTTTAAGCAGGATCTGAGGTAGTTCTCTGAATATCCTACGATCTTTTTCGCTAAATTGTCTTGTTTAACTTTTCCACAAATAATAGGTGTAACAATCGTTCCAAAAGCAAGAATCGCTGCACCGACGCCGGCTGCAAGGGAAATCTCCGTATCCTCGATCAAGTATAAGCATGGAAAGACACTTAAGAAAAGTATGAAACCGGACAAAAGAAGCTGTAAAAATCTTTTCATATTTGTACTGATCGTTTCATAAATCTCAAACGATTCAGTCTGCCAATCGTAAAACTCGTTTCTTATAACGGCGCCGCAATATTCACAGGTAACCTGCTGACTGTTCAGCTTGACTCTTGCACCGCATGATGGGCAGGTTATTCTCAACATATCGTGATAATAGCTTTTCTTATTCTCTTTTTTGTCTGTGCGGCGAACGTGTCTCGACTGAAGTATTCGGAGATATGAATTTTTACGGTATATCTCATGCTGAACCCTGTTGCCTTGCATTGACTCGAAACGCTCCAGGGTGCTGCACTTCAAAACCGATTCCCGCCATTCTCTGCCATCATCGTTCCATGTTTCAAAGTTATTTTTAGGAATGGGAACAACATCCGTGACGTAAATTTTGCGGCATAGCTTATTCTTATTAAGTACGTCGATCTGACTGACGATTTTTTTTCGGAAAGCCAGGTCCATTCTTGCCGTAAGAAGCTTTTGATCCGCTTTTCCAAGCGGAATCAGTACTCTTTCAAATGCTTTTCTTATATCCTTTCGGATTTTCGAATCCTGTAGAGGAGTTTCCCTTTTTGCCAGCAATCTTTCCAGCTTAGCTTTTTTCAAATTCTTGGGAAGATATTCCGAAAAATCCATTACAAGTATACTTTTACCGATATAGAATGTACATAATATAGCAAAAGAAGCTGCAATGCACAGCGATACTGATAAATCCATAAAATCACCTCTGATTTATTCCTTGCTGACCACTTCATTTTCGCTCTGCTTTTTCCGTTTGTCTTTTACAATGTCACATATCATTATAACAACAAGGAACAAGCCAAAAGGGATTGCCGCGCAATAGAGAAGGAAATCAACGGGATTCCCCTCCGGGGAAAGCTTGTAATTTCCTTTTGTAGTTTTATAGACCTCTACTTTTATTGTATCGCCTTTTCTCAATTTATCGTATGTGTATCCTTTTGCGATATCTCTTGGCCAAACGCGTTCTTCGCACTTTCCTTTATAGGTCTTTCCGTCAATTTCATATGAAATTCTGAATTTATATGTTGTATAATCTACATCGCCATTGTCATCCTTACTATCGTAGGTTGAAAAGTCAACAATAACAGCGGAAACTTTCCGTATATCAGTTGAGGCTGCATATTCTTTCTTTTCAATTCTGCTTGTGACAATTCCGAATACACCCAAAACCATCGATGCTATGCCGGCGACCATAATAAATATGGTCATTTTGATGTGCTCTTTTCTTTTACTCATAACAAGTTCTCCTTTCGCAATCAGGACTGTGCCCGAATGAGTTCAGGCACAGTTCCCAATTTTAAGCCATATTTATCTAAAGGCTGTCAAGAAGTACTGTCTATTTTTTTTGAATAGGATTTCCGTCTTTGTCAGTGAATTTGCCGGTAATGATCTTTATCAGATCAACAAGTACACCGATTCCAAAAACGCCGGCGGTAAAAAGATAGAGAATGCCTGATCCTACTTTGCCCACATAGAAACGGTGGCCACCAACTCCGCCGAGGAAAAGGCAGAGAAGAAGGGCTACAAGCCAATCCTTTTCCGTCTGTCCACTGCCGTTTACACCAACGGGTGCTACATAATCTTCAACCTGCTCGCCGTTGAGTATCTTTTTAACATTTTCGGTCACCTCATCAAGATACTCACCTCTTTGAATAGGAAGATTAGCTACTCCGCTTACACCTTTTTGAATTACGCTGTTTTTGTCAACTCGCATACCGTTGACGGTTGTTGTGTTCTCCTGGATGTTTGCCATGACTTTAATTTTGTTGCCATCCTTAACAAAGACCCAGACCGTAACGTCTAGGTTCGGTTCTTTCTCAAAGGAAATGCGCTTTCCTGGGATGCCCCCTTTGATTTTGAAAGGCATTTTAAAAGCCGATGCATGTGTGCTAAGCTTTTCATATACATCTTCAATTGTGGTTGTATAAGAGAGTTCAAACTCTCTCGGGGCTGTTGCAGCTGCCATTGATTTAATATCTACCATATTTTTTCCCTCCTTTTTTTCTTTTTCCCTTTTTTATTTTATTATTCCGTGCTTTAACTCACACGGTAGATTACGGTCGTCCCTCAATTTCATCAATCTGGCCCGTATACTGTACACTCATACCCATGCTTATGTAGTATTGCACCTCCTGAGACTCCAAAAGGATTTCCCTTGCTATTGCTACATTCTTATCCTCGGACTCACCGCTGCCGCCATAATCGGAATATATTGAAAAATCATAGTAATTTCCGTCAACAAGCTGCCCATCCATTCCTGACAGCATCGGGAATACCGAAAAAGAGTCGTTTCCTTTTTTAAAGCTCAGCGATACATTTGAATGTATTTCACTTTCATTGCAGCGCAGTAAAAAATAATCAATTCCATTTCCGTTGTAATTATAGAGTGTATTGTCGGTATTTACAGAATATTCACCATTATCAGTTATTTCCGCCCGATAAACAGACACACTGTATTTTGTATCGGCAATAACTACCGCATAAAGCTCCGCACCACCCACATTGACAAGGGGCGCGCCGCAGAGAAAATCATATTTATCCGCATACTGACTGTCTTTTACGAAATTTAGGATTCCTTCCTCATCAGCCTCGTAACCGACATAACCGATATAGGCAATTCCAACCGATTCTTTATTGTCAAGAATTGTGTTTTGAAGTCTTGATAAATCTGTGTCTTTTTGTACCGATGCTTCTGTGGTTGCTTCTATGGTCGCTTCTGTAGTTGCCTCAATGGTTGCTTCTGTAGCCGCCTCTGTGGTTGCTTCTGTGGTCGCCTCTGTGGTTGTGGCGGTTGTTTTATCTTCGGTCAGATTGGAATCCTCTGACGGTTTTGCCACACATCCAGAAACCAAGGCTGGCATAATTAAAACCATCAACAGGGTCATAATGTATTTGTTATATTTCAACATTCATTGCTCCCCCCTTTCTACTACAACTATAGTCTTACACATTCTATTGTACGGATTTTTTGAGGTCTGTCACTGGCACAAGTGCCAGTGACAGAAAAAACTATTTTCAAACTTTTTTGACTTTGGGACATAAAAACCCCTTGACCGTGTCAGTCAAGGGGTTCATTTACTCTATTCGTCTTTTAAAGTGGTCACCATGAGCTTGTTCTCAATAGCTGTCACAACCAACGCTTCTCGATTCTCAAATCTACCTTTTTCAACCATATCGTCTAAGTTCCAGCGCACACCGTTTTTGGAGATGCCCAGTTTATCGGCAATCTCCTGATATGTAAAGCCCTTTATGTATAAGCGGAGAATATCAAGCTGTCGGGGCGAGAATGTATCGGACATTGTGCCTTCCATTTCAATTGCAGGAGAGGTGTCAGGAAATACTTTTTCGCCTGCAAGGGTACGCCTTATCACACTTATCAGCTCCTCTGTGCCGTGGTCTTTATACCACAGGCTGTCTGCTGCACCTGTCTTTGCTCGTTCCAATACCTGCGGGTCGACAAGTGAGGTTACAATCACTATTTTGATATTCGGAAAAGCCTTTTTTATACGTTTTGCGGCGGCAAGACCGGAGTGCTTGTGCTGTGTTTGTACATCCATAAGAATAAGTTGTATTGAGCTATTGCAGTTTCTCTCTGCCTCAAAAGCGTCACGATATACGCCGACAAGGCGAAAAATTTCGTTTGATTTCAGCCGCTCGGCAAAATGCTTTTGAATATATAAATCATCTTCAACCAGTATTGTATTTATCATATATCGTTCTCCTTTTATTGAACATCAGCTCATTAATAATCGTATTTGGCAAGAGCTGGTGCTGCATGTCAGGTTTTCATATAAAACTTGACGCATCCTTTGGAATGATAAGCAGCAATTCAAATCGTGGTTTATATACAGTGTGCATTTCTCCACCGGCAGATTCTATGCTGTGGCGAATCGACGAGAGTCCGCTGCCCTCCTTAATAGGGCCCGACGGTGCAGCGCCATTGTTCGTTATCGTAATATCAAACACATCCTTTCGCCCATTTACGCTGATATATACCTCATTGCCTCCGGCATGCCTGATACAATTTGTTACACATTCTTTTGCAGCGACAACGGTAAGCTCTTCGGCAAGTGAATCGGCCGGAAGGCATCCATCCATCATCACCGTTACACCGAGGATTTCCGCTGTCTGAACAACCTCTTCCATCGTTCCGCTGGCTGTCACTCGATCACTTGTAAGCACTGCGGTTGCTTCCTGTAAAGCCTCAAGCTTTTTGTCAGTGTTTTCATCGCTTTCCATTATATCACGAATTGTCAGCAAGCTTCTTCCGATTGTGTCATGTATATGTATTTTCAGGTCAAGAATTTCTTTTTCTTTTATATCATCGGCCATTCGTTCATACATTTCTTGTAGCTTTCGATTAACCTCTTTCAGCTCATCGTTAATAGCAGTTTGACGAACGTTGCCATTATAAAGTTCAGTGACATTATGCGCTGTCATTTGAAGCCAGTTTTCATCATTGTCAACGGCTATATTCTGCTTGCGGAATTGCCAAACTGTCTTATCGGGCAGTATGTAACAATCTCCGTTAGCAATAATACTTTTATCGGGGTGCTCCAACGCTTTTTCAAGATCATCGGTAATCTGAAACTCATGCCCGCTCAGTGCAAACGACAGATGACGCATACGGTCATTGCAAAGGACAATACGCCCGTTCGGATCAGCAAAGCACAAACCCATAGGCAGCTTGTCTGTGGCATCTTTAACGGAAAATGGAGATAGCATGTTCTTTCGGCGGCGATACTCTCTCGTCATAGCAAAGGCAAAATGAACAACAACAACGAAAATTACTGTAATGAAAATCAGCCAGGGGGCATCTAATAAAAACGCATCCTTGCCATTGAACGGATCCCCCTGTGTTACCGAGAACAAAAGCGTAAGCAAAAACGCAAAAATCACAAGACTCGGTAAATTATCATGCAATTTTGAACGATGCGAAAGTTGATATATAAAAAGTCCCAATTCAAGCACAGCTTCCACAAACAGCAGAAGTGGTATTAAGGTCTGCAAAAAGACCGGAAGTGAAGAAAAGGCACTCATACGGCGGCACCTCCCTCAATAATAAATACAAGATGCTGGTAGCCTGCGTCATCGTCCATTTCATAAAGAACGTTACCTTTATTTAAAAAGATCGACAGGTCGGCTTCGCAACAGACATTCAGCGACAGCCGCAATCCGTTTATATTTGCGAGGCTTATCTGCACACTTGTTAAATTTTCAAGATCTGCTTCTATTACTTCCTCATAAAAATCTAATATCGCAGCAGCATTTTTGTCCGAAATCATGGAAAGTTCACTGTCCACATACAGAGTATTGCGTACATTTAAAAGCTTTAATGTCTGTAACGATTCGGAAAAAGCTCTCTCAAGCTCGCTGACTGCAACCTTACAATCTCGGTCGGCAAGCAGTGTCAGATGCTTACGGCGTTTGATATAACTACATAAAACGGCAATCTCGGCAAGTAGCATTTTAACTCTGTCTGTATCAGATTTTGAGATTCGGCGGTATTCCTGTGTCAATGCCGCAATGCGGTTGATCTGTTTTTGTGTTGCCGACTGCAATAGATCGAACAGTCGGTTTTGCTCCTCCACCTTGCGGCGTTTCGACTCCCGCCTGTATTCATAGCGAAGGATCTCATTTCTTTCGGCAAGTTCTTCCGCAAGACATTCTGATTCTTCCTTAATGGCAAGCAGCGCCGACACATCCTCTGTCCATACCGCATAACCGCCGCCGATGGGCATAGTATGTACGGTCAGCCCACCGTCTACTGTGACAGGAGCTTTCTCGGCTTTTCTCATTGTTTCTTTTGATATAGGTTCAATATTCAACGCTGCATAGCGAATGTTGAAGTCTCTGTCAGTAATTTCTGCCGATGTGCCGACAGATGAGGCAAAAAGATCTGCGTAACGGCTGTTTGAATGAATATATCCGCAGGCAATGCAAGCCTCGAAACCGAGCATATACATAAGACTTTGAAACGCCGTAACGTCACCGAATAAATGTTTCAGCCATGGCGTACCAACATAGTTCAATGCAAGATAAGCCAGCGATATCGCAAATGGAATTACGGGCAAATAACGATGCTTACCGTTCTTTAACCTGCATTTAAAGAGCATAAAAATAAGCGCTGCTACGGCACAAAACACCTGCCATACGATCACGGCAAAATAGCACACACCGTAGCCATGATCTGTATCAGACCAGACATCCGCATCTTTAGGGAATGTGAAAACTAATTGATGTAAATCATTCGTAAGCACTAGAATAAGCAAAACTCCCGAAACGACAGACAATAGCCAGACAGATTTTGGCAGTTTATATTCATCGGGCTTGCCCAGAGACATTGCGATCAGCAGTGCAAGCATGGGTACAAACAGCATTGGCAGATAGAATAGATACCACTGGTATCTTATTGCAACCGGCTGCCAGAATATAAAGTATTTGGCTGAGCGAAAGGTAAACCACAAAATCAAAAGCACCGAAACGCCTACCAGATATTGTCCGACCTGTTTCTGCACGATACGTTGGCGGATTGAAATTCCCCAGGCGGCATAAAGCCCGATATAAATGAAACTACGCAGATAAGAAAACAGAGTAGGATAGAAACTTCCTCTTCCAATAAGTCGAAAAGAATATGCCAAAATTACGGCAAACAAGATCAGACTCATAGGAAGCAAAGATTCTTTGTGGAGTCCTTTGTGAACTCCTTTGAAAATATACGATCTACTCCCCATGCCTCTTCACCTCAATCCTGCCTCTTCCACTCTCCTTAACATCATAGAGGGCGTTATCCGCCTCCTCATACATCTCGTTGAATGTCAGTTCAGTTCTTGCGATCACCGCTCCCATGGATATCCCTGTTCCTCCCTCGGTGGACTTCACAGTCAGGTTCACCTTGTCAAATATCTGCTGGGCACGTTCCCTTATCACGTCATCAGACACACTCTTGTTGAAGAACAGCATAGCTGCAAATTCATCACCGCCCATACGGCATGCATGGTCATCACCGCGGAGTGCCGCCTGCAGTGTCTGTGCCACAAGGACAAGATATTTGTCGCCATTGTGATGTCCGTAGGTGTCGTTGTACTGCTTGAATCTGTCTACATCCATCATGATCATCACCGCTGTGTGCGTACACTCAAGAAGTCTCTGCTCCATGTCACTTCTAAATGCCGCATGGTTCAAAAGTCCTGTGAGGGGATCTGTACGATAGGTATTCTCCCAGTTTCTGAGTCTCACATCCGCCTTATTCTGCTCCGCATCTGTCAGCATCTTCAAAGCATATGTACTTGATACATCCACTATTACTATTTCTCCTCTGTCTTTCTGAAGTGCCGAATCATAAAACATTCTTCCAGTACATAATACATATATATCCCTGCCATCCTTCCTATGTATCTTGTGTTCCTGAAATACAAATGTGCTCTTTGCCAGATTCGCATTTACCTGACAGAGATATTCTGTTTTATCCTCGTCCGGTATAAGGTCGATCTGGGTTATGATATTATTCTCTATGTCCTCCTTGCTGTAACCCGTAAGCTCCTCAAAATTATCGTCTACAGATATGATCCTCCAGTTTTCATCCACCAGATATCTGCTATATTTGACTGTATGTACACGAAACGCATCCTTGCCATATTCAGTAAAATCCGCCATCTGTCTGCGCGCCATAATCCGGATCTCTGTCTGTTCGTCGTCTGTGCTGGCGCCATCACCATCAGCGTCCGCCAGACCATCTCCTGGGGCAGTTCGATCACCAACATTCTCTCCATTACCATCTGCACCGACACCACCATCAGCAGCCCCTTGCTTTGAGTCAGCTGCCAGCGAATCTGCATACTTCTCTGATACAAGCCTTATAAACTCCGAAACTATATATGGATCAAACTGGCTGCCCGCGCAGCTCTTTAATTCTTCTATCGCTTTTGATATCGGCATACCCTTTCTGTAAGGTCTGTCATTGATCATTGCGTCAAATGCATCGACCACCGCGATCACACGTGACAGAACCGGTATGCTTTCACGGCTCAGTCCATCCGGATATCCATTTCCATCCCATCTCTCATGATGATGCCTTATCTCCTCCGCGATCTGTCTGAGTTCTGTGTTGCTCATGGCGATCTCATAACCCTTCTCAACGTGGGAACGCATGATCTTCCATTCCTCATCCGTGAGTTTTCCCGGCTTGTTGAGTATCTCCATAGGAACTCCTACCTTCCCTATGTCATGGAGCAGACAGAGCAGCGCCAGCTTGCTCTGCTGGATATCTGACAGCTCTATTCGTCTGCCAAGCTCAGCCCCCAGCTCCTGTGTACGACGCACATGCTGTTCCGTATCGCTGTCGCACTCCTCAAGAGCCCTTATAAGCGATGTCAGCATATCTGAGTGCGATGATTCACTGTCCACAAGCTTTTTTGTCTTCATGGCTGTTGCCGCATCAGTGATTGCAGCGACGATGCTCTGTCCCTCATCCGCAGCCACCCCCACTGCATACTGTATACTTCCATCATACTGTTCTTTGACCTTTTCAACACATGCCGTCATCTCTTCCTCACTGCTGTGACTGCAAAGTGCTATCAGGTGCGCATCAATACCCCTGACATAATATGTTCTCTCTGGAAAGTTCTTTCTCATGATGCCCGCAAGTGCATTTATCCTCTGGTCACCCGCCTGATTACTACGAGTGCTGTTGATCACAGACAATCCGTTGATATCGCATATTGCCACTCCAACCGGAAACGTAAAATGGTCCACCTCTTCCATGGCAAGTCTCTGAAAGCTATCCCATTTCTGAAATCCTGTAAGCATATCCGTCTCCAGAGATATATCAGAAAATACAAACATCTGACCAAGTCTGCGGCCTTCCTTGTTGTCAAGCCTTCTGATATCGCACCTTAAAGGTCTGTCTCCATCATCACCTTTTATATAGCACTGCAGAGAAAAACTGTCGTCATCAGCTGCAAGATCAACGGACAGATCATACGTCTCAAGAAACTGCTGCAGATTCTCACATTTGCAGAGGAGTTCCTTTCCAAGGAAATCATCCGCCCTGTCATTGTGCAGGATCAAATGATTGTCATAATCAAACAAAACTATTCCCTGACCTATATTCTCGAATATGTTTGTCTTTAGTTTGTTGAGCATTCCATGGGTTGAATAATTAAAGCAGCTCCAGTACAGAATATATGATGTAAGACTGTAGCCACAGATGGAATAATCCAGAAGTTTGTACACCTCCGCTCCCGGAACGTAGAGAAATATTGCATTTATACCAACGAGCGCAAGAAGTCCCAGGATGACACTGCTGTACTGCAAACGATATTCATGTGGGATATTGCAAAGCTTCTTTAAAAGGAGTATGAGTACCACTCCCACCAGCGCATATGAAAAAACCAGATGCATATCATACAGCGGTTTCATATCATAGCTGTATTTTGCTATCACGGTGTCTCTTCTGACATACCCTATCGCTATATTTTTGAATGGGTTTATGGCAAATATTACAAGCTCATACAGGCAGTAAAAAAAGCATACGCCTATCGCCGCTCTTCCACACTTTGAAAAACGTCCTTTTGTAAAATAAACAATAAATATGAGCAGACATACCAGCATATAATCAATGCTTACGAAATATATACTCGACATGACGGACATGGCCATATACGAATCGCTTATAATGCTGATAAGATAACTGATATCAACTATAGCTGCTCCTATGCAGGCAAGCCCCAGAAACCTTCCCGTCGTCTTATTCTTTTTTATGGATTTCATAGCCAGTATAATATCCGTGGCGGCTATTATAATTGACGAAAAGACATATATCTTCAAAACGACTTCATTCATACTCATTCCTCCTGAACACCAGCCATACAAAATTTGCCTATATTTTACTACTTATCAAGATATGGGGCAATGTGGAAATTTTACCTATTCTCTTCCTTTTGCACATAAATTTCACTTGATCTGACGGAATTCAAATATTGAACACACCTGCATTTGATGATAAAATCTACTATATTTATTGAATTTGGAGAACTAAGATGCAGAAAAAAATCGCTCTAATAAATGATGTTACAGGATTCGGAAGATGTTCCATCGCTGTCATGGCGCCGATAGTGTCCGCCATGAAGATCCAGGCTGTCACTGTGCCGACGGCAATACTATCTACACATACACAGTTTCCTATATTTTACTTTGATGACTACACACCCAAAATGCGGGATTACATCCAGACCTACAAAGATCTGGAGCTGCAGTTCGATGCCATATCCACAGGATTTCTCGGCTCTGAGGAACAGGTTGATATAGTTATCGACTTTATCAAATACTTTAAAAACGAGAAGAATTTTGTTATCGTCGATCCCGTCATGGGTGACTACGGCAAGCTGTACCCAACCTATACCGCGTCTATGTGCAGCAAGATGAAGGAGCTTGTAAAATATGCCGACATTATCACTCCTAATCTGACGGAGCTTTGCACCCTCCTTGATCTTCCATATCCGGAGCACACTGTGACCGTGAACGAGCTAAGGCAAATGTGCATGGCCCTGGCGGAGCAGGGACCGGAACATATCGTTGTGACAGGAATACATTTCAATAAGACTCAGATAGCCAACTTCATCTACAACAAGGATGAGGATTTCCAGATGGTCATGGTTGACAGGATCGGCGGCGACAGGAGCGGCACCGGAGATGTGATCGCAGCCATCATTGCGGGTATGTATCTGAACGGACACAGCGTCTATGAGTCCGTGAAAAAGGCCGCTTCATATGTATCAAAGTGCATAAGCTACTGCGTTGAGAACAATGTTCCGGAGAACTGGGGATTGTGCTTTGAGATGTACATGAAGGATCTGACTGAGGAATAACTTAAACGATTGGAGATTCAACTATGGTTTTATACACTGTAACCGGAAAAGTCGGTGAGGAAGGTTACCTCGACATTGCAAAGAGCGGGGATCTCACAGGCAAAAATATATATGTAAACATGACAAACAAATGCCCATGCAGCTGTGTGTTCTGCCTGAGGCAGACAAAAAAGCAGCAGGAGAACAATACTCTCTGGCTGAAGGATGGCGAGCCTTCTATAGAGGAGGTTCTGGAGCTTTTCTCAAAGTATGACCTGAATATCATAAATGAACTTGTATTTTGTGGATTTGGCGAGCCTCTTGAGAGACTTGAAGACGTGTGCGCGGTGATCGATTCACTGAAAAACACATATCCCAATCTCAAAGTCCGTCTCAACACCATCGGACTTGCCAATCTTATATATGGGAGAGATGTCACACCAGAGCTTGAGGGCCGATTCGACACTGTATCAATATCCCTGAACGCCCCTGATGAAAATGAATTTCTTGAACTGACCAGATCACGCTATGGGATCCAGTCCTACGCGGCCATCAAGGATTTTGCCGTTCTTGCCAAAAGGTACGTTCCCAATGTTGTCATGACCGTTGTAGAAAAGGTCATGCCTGAGGACAAGATCAAGCGATGCCGCCAGATATGCAAGGATTTAGGCGTGACTTTGAGGGTTCGCCCATTTGAAAATTAACCGCATTTTACAGTGACACTTACAAAGGAGGTACCGCTATGTTTCAATCTCTAGAGTTAAAACACCCAAGATTTTATCAGATATTCCGCCTGTTCATCGTCGTATTTGCATCTATACTATACGCATGGAATCTCCGATGCTTTGCCAAGACCGCAGGACTGTTCCCAAGCGGGTTCTCCGGAGCATCCCTGCTTCTCCAGAACATTGGAATAAAATTTCTGCACATAAGCGTGCCTTTTGCAGTATTCAACATTGGACTGAATCTATTTCCCACATACATATCATACAAATATATCGGCAAAAGATTTACCCTCTATTCGATCATAGTCATTCTTCTGTCGAGTATATTTGTGGATATTCTGCCATCATATGTATTCACTGACGACATAATGCTTGTAAGCCTGTTCGGCGGTCTCATCAACGGACTCGCCATCAGCCTGTGCCTGAACGTTGGAACCAGCACCGGGGGAACTGATTTCATCAGCATATTCCTGTCCCACCAGAAGGGTATAGATGCGTGGAACTACATACTGCTCGGAAACATCGTGATGCTGATCGCCGCCGGTGCACTGTTCGGCTGGTCAAAGGCTCTGTACTCCATCATCTACCAGTTCTGCAGCACGCAGGTGATCCAGCTTCTGTATAAGAGATATAAGAAAGAAACGTTGTTCATCATCTCCGACAAGTCAAATGAGATCTACCACGCCATCAGCGACCTGACTCACCATGACGCTACTCTGTTCAAGGGTGTCGGATGTTACGAGGAGAAGGAGAAAACCCTCATCTACTCCGTCATCAACTCGGAAGCGAAGCGTGAGCTCATACCGATGATCCGCGGGATCGATGAGCACGCATTTATCAACGTGGTCAAGACCGAGGAGCTGGACGGAAGGTTCCATGATATTCCTCACGACTGATGATCAATGAACTGCCACTTGTATCCGAACGATCATAATACCTTTACGAAATGAACGCACAATAAACATTCCTATCACCAAATACATATCTCTTATAAGTTGGCCTTATACAGCGTACCGCGCCTCTTCATCCACACAAATGCTCCCACGCATATCACTATGGATATAAATGATCCAGCCGGTGCCGCAAATCCCATCGGGAACAATGTGTCTGGATACATGATAGATGCAATGTAAGATCCCGGAATCCTTGCACATACTATGGCTATCATATTGTGTATAAATCCTATGTAGGATTTGCCATAGGCACAGAAATATCCGGTGAAACTGAAATGTATTCCCGCAAATACGCAGTCCACGATATAGCTGCTTATATACTGGACACCCATGGTCACAACCACCTTGTTCTTGCTGAAAAGTCCCACGAGCTCAGGTGCAAACAGTTCAACAACAGCTATTGCAATGACTCCATAAGCCACTATGATCCCCAGTGCGTATCTCAGGACCTGCTCCGCCCTGTCGTGCTTTCCCGCTCCTATATTCTGGGCGGCAAGCGCGGATACAGTTGCCAGCATGGAGGATGGCACTATGAATATAAAGCTTATCATCTTCTCCACAACTCCAACTGCCGCGGCATCATTAACACCACGGTTGTTGGCTATGACTGTTATCACAATGAAAGCGATCTGTATGCATCCGTCCTGAACAGCCACCGGGAGACCGATCTTCACTATCTCGCCGAGCACGGTTTTTCTCGGAACAAAGTCATTTCTCGTGAGCTTCAGCCCTGTATTCATCCTCTTTATTGCGGCAAATGATATGATGACACTGAACGTCTGAGCTAGCGTTGTTCCAAGGGCCGCTCCGAGCGGGCCAAGACCACAGGCTCCTATAAATATATAATCTAGTGCAATATTGAGGGCACATGCGATGGCGATGAAGTACATCGGACTTTTAGAATCGCCGAGCCCCCTGAATATGGAACTTATTACATTGTATGCCGTGATAAATGGAATTCCTATGAAGCAGACTACAAGATAATCAGTGATTCCTTTGACCGCCTCCGCAGGGGTATCCATAACTGCAACTATAGGGTTTATGAATATCAGAAGTATCACTGTAAGTGACACTGATATTATCATGAATATGGTGACAGTGTTGCCGATGGCCGCCTGTGCATCCTGAAGCATCTTCGCCCCAACCGCTTTTCCTATGACGACTGTGGTTCCCATGGCCAGTCCCACAAGGATCACAGTGATCATGTGCATGATCTGGGAGCCATTTGCCACCGCAGTGGTCGCACCGGCATCATTGCCACAGAACTGTCCTATGATGAACAGATCCGCCATCCCATATAATGTTTGCAGAAAATAAGATAAAAGATAAGGCAGCGCAAAATACGCCATCGTCTTTGGCACACTGCCGGTCGTAAGGTTCTTCTCCATTATGTATGTCCTCGTCTTTCATGTTGATGGGGACGGAGGTACCTGTCCTCTCCGTCCCCACATGATATTAAACCTTACAACAGTTGTAATGTCAACACATCAACTCTACCAAGGATACTGTCCTTTCTTGGCATATGGCAGGAGTTTTCCGTCAAACTTGATGATGACTCTGTGGTTGCCCTCGGCATCCTCAGTCACATCCACGTCAAGGCCAAAATCGATGGCACTCATGATGGCATTTCCGCCCTGCTCGTGGATTATGTCCTTGATGGCAGGGCCATATGTATCAATGACCTCATGAAGTCTGTAGAGAATAGGATCCGTGTTGCCTTTATATGGGTGCTCTGCGAGAAATGCCGTGGCTGACTTATCTATTCCCAGTGCTTCTGCAAGCTTATCGCAATATTCTTCAGGCACATACTGCTGTCCCTCAAATGCTGATGCGAGCCATACTTTATTCACACCTATTTTCTCTGCCAGCGCCTCATATGTGAGTCCGCTTGCCTTTTTTGCTGCCTTCATAGCGTCAAGTTCATCTGCGTGCTGCAATCTGATAAGATAATCTGCATTGTTCATCGGTGTCATAATATCATCCTCCTCAAAAATCTGTACGGATATAAAATTCATCATAAAAAAATAGAGGCACTGCAAGATTCTGCAGTACCTCTTTGTACATCTGAGCTAATAATAGTCCTCTATCCCCAATATTGCAATACACAATATTGTTTATTTTAATTTAATTCTTCAAATATCTATGCCAATCTGAACATTGTCATTCTCTTAATCACATACTTATCATGCAACTATTATGGACATAAGATAGAATGGTGTTGTACCCACACACTCATCATCAAGAACCGTTATCTCAAGTGTGTGTTTCTTCTTCTCACCATGATGAAGCACAGGCTCTATATACAGACAGTCACCCCAGTCCTCATCAAAATTGCCATCCAATAAAACCGGATGCTCGACGTCCCCATCAAGCACAGCCTGAGCCCTGACAGCAGGTCTTGATATTGTCTTTCTGTACTGTATTCCTATGCAACTTCCCTCAAGTTCAAATGTTATGCTATCACCGGCATGTACACCTGTCCATCCATTCTTGAAATGATCAAGGTGTCCCATCTTCTCATGAGTATCAGCCCTGAACCCTGAAAGCTTAGGACATATCTCGCGTATGGTAAGCCTCTTTGCATACTCATAAGCATTTGCGGTAACAGGTGCCGGAAGTACACATGAGCAGGCTGATTCGTCCTGGATATCATTCTCTGTGTCCGCGCCAGCATCTGCGGCATCCGTATTTGAGTCATCAGTCAAATTCTCATCTTGTATGAGATCATCCATAATTCTCTCAAGAAACTTTGTTATCTCACCGGCTACCAGACCATGTCCCTTATCATTTGGATGAAGTCCATCCGGGGTTATGTCGATCCTGTTATAATCTCCCGCCTTCATCCGCCTGTATATGGTGTCGTGCACGCTCACATGTGGCACTCCATAGTGATCTGCAAGTCTGTTGTGAATATCCTGGGTGCTTACACCCGTGTCGTAGAAAACGTTATTGAGCACCACCACCGCCGGTCTTGATGACCAGCAAAGCAATTTTCTCAGCACACCTTCAAAGGTCTCTTCACAGTATATGTTATCCACATCATTTACACTGAAATCCACAACCACAAAGTCCGGCTGGTACATGAGCACATCAGTCACAGCCCTGGACACACCATAGTATGAGTCTGTGCCGCCTATTCCGCCATTCACATAATTGAACTTTGCCTGTGGAAATGTATCACACCACCACTTGTATACCCTGTATGCATAAGTATTTTCATGCTCCGTCGCCAGACTTCCCTGCGTTATCGAACCGCCAAGGAAACCTATTGTAAGTTCCTGTCCACTCTGGGCGCGCTGTATAACTGATTTTATTCTTTCAAGATCATAATTTTCCATGGTTCATCCTCCATATTTGAACATCAGCTCATTAATAATCCTATCTTACCTCTAAGTTAGGATATAATTTAATTCCACCCCTCAATTTCGAGACCTTCTATATATTCGGTCAGCTCCGTTGCCATCTCACACGCCTCCGGTATCCTCAAATGTCCTGGCGTGCCGCATCCGTTTCTTCCATATACATAATGAGTTATCATTTTATCATTCATAGTGTCAACCACTTCATCTATAGCCTTGTCCCATGAACAGTCGTGACAGAGAAGTGTGGTACAGCAGATTATGTGTGCATCCGGATATGTCTTCCTGAGTTTTCCCAGAAATTTCATGTAATGGTCACGCCACGTTTCCGCCTGCCTGCCGTTATAGTCATCTTTCATAAAATCATACGGATGGTTGTCATTCTGTCCTATAGCAACTATAACAACCTGAGGTGTGTACTGGGAGAAATCCCACTGTGTCACCGGACCAAATGTAGGGTTGTAGTGAACCTTATCCCACACACTTTCCATGCCAATCTGATTCGGCTCCTGGAACCATCCTATCCTGTCCATGAGAGCTATCCCTCCCTGGGCTATGTCATGAATCTGTGCTTTCAGCTTTCTTGCAGTAATCCACGCATACGAATACCAGCTATTAGAATAACCGCCATTGTGTACCGGGTCTTCCTTTCCAACATAGTCGACAGCCTCAGATACTTCACCCGCTGACACCGAATCTCCATACACCTCTATTCGCCTGCCTGACAGCGGTTTCAAAGGAAGAAGTCTCTCCCCATCTCCGATCTCATACTCAAGTATAGTTACCTCATGACATGCATCCTGTCTCTTGAAGAACAGCACACGATGTTCATTTGTATCGTTATCCGGAACAACTATATCAAGTTCCGTAATTCCCTCTTTATTTAAAAGATAACTTCTCTGCGACTGATCGATTATACATCCAAGATAATTGTCCCAATAGTTATTCCTGTTGGACACCTTTATCTTAAGAGTATTGCCCGTAAATTTCATCTCCGCAGATGTACAAGGATATACCCACACCGGCTTCTCCGCATCTGTCCAATCAATACGTCCTGTATACCTGATCATAACATCATTTGGCTTGATCTTCATAATATTGTCTCCTGTCATTCCATTTGTTCTATATACATTATACATTTCTGTTTTCATATTAGTTAAGCTCTACCTAATAGTCAAACTTAATTTAGTTAAATATTAATTATTTTTTAATCACTTTAAACAAAATATGATTGAGAAGGTAGTTTCATATCTATAACACACCCCCATATACGTCTATTGATTATTTTTAACTGCAGTTCTATTATATGAAAGTAAACTATTCAATACATTTTGTAAGGAATGAAATCTATGAAAAGAGTAAACTTTGAAAATGGAAAGATAACTCAAAATATACTCGGTGTGGCCATTCCTATGCTAGTGGCTCAGCTCATAAGTCTGCTGTACAACGTGATCGACCGGATCTACATAGCAAGAATACCTGATGTGGGCACCGCTGCTCTCGGCGGAGTCGGTCTCTGTTTCCCGATCACCATCATAATCACTGCCTTCAGCAATCTGTTTGGCAGTGGCGGTTCTCCTCTGTTCTCAATCAGAAGAGGGATGGGGGATGATAAAACCGCAGATACCATAATGAATACAGCCTTCACTATGTTATGTGGTGCTGCCATTATTCTCATGGCTGTCGGTATGATATTTGCAAGACCGCTGTTGGTCCTGTTCGGAGCATCGGAAAGCGCACTCACATATGCGTACCCATATATGATGATATATCTGCTTGGCACTCTGCCATCCATGGTATCAACAGGCATGAACCCATTCATCAATGCACAGGGATATTCTGTAACAGGTATGCTGACAGTGGCCGTCGGTGCTGCCGCCAACTGTATTCTCGATCCCGTATTTATATTTGTCCTACATCTCGGCGTCAGAGGTGCGGCCATAGCCACCGTGATATCGCAGATCATGTCTGCCGCTTTTGTCCTCTACTTTCTGAAGAACAAAGCCGAATTGCAGGTAAAGCTGCTTTCATTGGGACAATTCAGGGAGTGTGTGACATATGCAAAGGATATTGTCAGTCTGGGAACCGCTGGATTTGTGATGCAGCTCACAAACAGCCTTGTATCAATATGCTGTAACAGTGTCCTGTCACGTACCGGAGGCGATGTCTATGTGTCAGTCATGACCATCGTGTCAAGCGTCAGACAGATCGTCGAAACTCCTATCTGGTCAATAGCCGAAGGTGCTTCCCCAGTCATCAGCTACAATTATGGAGCCAGAAAGCCCGATCATGTCAAAAAATCCATAGCCATCATGTCTCTGCTTGCAGTGATATATATGGTCATAGCATGGGGAATCATCCTGATTGCTCCGGGAGCACTTATATCTGTATTCAGCTCAGACAGTTCACTTATAAGTGACTCCATCCCGGCTCTCAAAATATATTTCGCTGCATTTGCATTTATGCTGCTTCAGTATATCGGCCAGACTACTTTCAAATCGCTGAACAAGAAAAAGCAGGCGATTTTCTTCTCTCTGCTCAGAAAGGCGATCATCGTAGTCCCTCTTACATACCTGCTGCCGTATGCTTTCCATCTCGGAACAAATGGCGTATTCATGGCTGAACCTATATCAAATATACTCGGAGGAAGCGCATGCTTTTTCACAATGCTGTTAACCGTAATACCGGAGCTTAACCGGATGAAAAAATAAAAATGATCCCACAGATATCCATAGTAATATCTGTGGGATCATTAATTTCTCTCTATTTTATTGTCTGGTTAAACTGCTTATCATCTAAGCTGCCTTCTTATCCTGAGTCATGTCTTTTGCATCTGGAGCCGTGATATCCTCTGATTCACGGTGCATCTTCTCACCCCAGTTTTCGTCCACAAAGCATTTGATTGCTGCTGCAAGTGCTATAACCCCAAATGTATAAGCCAATATATCCATTGCCATAATTATCTCTCCTTCACTGGTAATCTTATTTATTTAAATTCCAATGAAGGCGCGCTTTTTCCCGTCTGACCTGTGTATATATTCCAGAAGTATCCATCTGCGGCTGTTTGTCATCTCGGGATATCTGCCTGCAGATGCACATACACAGAATATCAGACTCAACAGCAATGCCGCAAGAACCGCCGACAGCATCCATGTATCGTCTATGGATTCTTCTGAATTTCCAGTCCGTATGTTTCTTGTCTGGATCACAAGCCCCGCAGAACTGTCAACCATGAGCACATCGTTGTTCCCGGCGTCTATTCCCCGACTCTCACCAAGCAATGATACCGAATGCGCAGAATAATTCCTGACATTCGGGTTGTAAAGCCCACAAACTCCAAGATATGAGACGCACATAACCACAGCAATTATCCATGCATATATATTGTAATGCGCTCTGCATCCTGCCATATGTGCCACCTCCCATACTTGATAAATACATCCGTCTTACTTACAGAGTATTATATTATATCAGGGAGTTTTTTTCTGCTGCTACACCGCTTCTTTAGCTGTCTCTTTGCCGTTTATTTGTCAATTCTTATCCTGCTCAGGCTGGACAACCTCTATCCTGAACACATTGATCGTGTCCACATCAGGACAACAGAACACTACAGTTCCCGGCTCATTTCCCGGGATGGTTCCACCATATCTAAGAATATCCACATATGGAAATGCCACATGCATGGCCATGGGACAGAGCTGCCCTCGCTCAGTATCAAAATCGTAGCTGTCACCTATCTTATGCCCCCTGTGGCAGCCGTGAGGGCCTTTGCGGTCTATGAGTGTTATCTTGATCTGCGGTCTGCTCATTCCGTTATCACCTCTATGTACTGTTCAAGAGGGATTCCCTTGTACTTGTCAACATTGTCCTTGTTCAAGGCTATAAGCTTCTCCACCACTTTCATGGCTGACTGCACACTGTCTTCTATGCTGTGTCCGCCTCTGTACTTTCCGATAAGCACAGCAGAGAATATATCACCGGTTCCCGGAAATCTCACAGGAATCTCTGTATATGGGAACACGTTCATTTTGTCTGTCTCGCCATCCAACAGGAGAGTGCTTGTCTGTCCATCTATATTCACGCTGGTAATAACTACGGTCTTTGCTCCATATCCGTGAAGCGTATGTGCCAGATCTTCGGCCTCCGCCATGGTCAGTATCCTCTTGTCAGTGTATTTGCTGGCAAGAAATGCTGCTTCTGTGCAGTTTGGCACTATGAGATCCGCCACTTTGCACATCTGTCTCATATAGCCAACCGTATTCTCCGTAACACCGTTGTACAGGATTCCGTCATCGCCCATGATCGGATCGACAAATATAAACGCACCCTGGTCTTTCTTCTTCTCACAGAACTCAGCCACAAGCCTGGTCTGTTCCTCCGATACAAGAAATCCGGTTGCTATGGTGTCAAATGTAAATCCAAGCTCACCCCACACTCTCATGCTGTTCTTCATATATCCGGTCGTCTCCAGAATATCAAACTTTCCGTAATCAAGCGTGTTGGACACCAATGCCGTCGGCAGGTTGTACACCTGGAATTTCATATTGGACATAATAGGGATCATCGCAGAAAGTGCAACCTTTCCATAACCAGCCATATCGTTTATAAGCAGTATATTATTCATAGTCTCTTCCTCTTCCTGATCAATTAAAGTATATTATTTTTATAACATATATTTGTCACCGGATAAAGACTGCTTTATGAACTCGTACTCTTCATCGGTAACTGAGTACAGCTTCCTAACAATGTCATCTATCTCTTCATACAATCTGTATCGCTGCAAATGGTCTTTACCTGTCTTGTACGTCTGCATTTCTGAATTCACAGAACTTTCTGTGATAAGTTCTTCTGCCATAAGCTCTTCTGCCTTTGAGATTATGCGTCTCTGTGTCTCCTCGTCTGCTACTGGAACAGGAATATTCTCTATATGGGATCTCAGAACCTTCACTGCGTTGTACCGCTTCTCATATATGTACTGCGCCACCCTTGAATTGAGTATCGCCATGATATATCTCATATCAAGTCCCGGTATATGTGGAATGACCACATTGCAACTGTTCAACGTAAGCCTCTGCCTGTCGTCATATGCAAATACAAGCTGTCTGTTGATAAACCTGTAGATCAGTTTCTCCGGAGCCCGGTAAAGCTCCAGCGGCGCCGCCTGCTGATACAGGGTAAGTTCCGGATACATATATTTTTCCGTTTTTCCGCATCTGTATCTGTATACATCTGCTCCGGTTATCACTGCCTCCATTCCCTCTCCGCATTCTGTGGACACATATTTCGCATTATCCCCGGTCACTATTCCCAGTGCAAAATCTGCCTGTCCACGCAGAAATTCACAGTTATCTGTATTTTCTATTCTGCAAAGCAGCCTGTACTCATCATCAGTGAGCCTAAGCATAAAATTCTCACTGCCAAGCGGCCTGTCCGTTCCTACAACAAACTCTCTGCCGTCTCTCTCTATCACCGCACCTTTGCTATGTCCAGGATCAGAACTCTTTTCAAGCTGCAGCACCAACGATGGACATTGCACACCATAGAATGCATCGCCAAGGAAACTCACCCGGCTCACATTTGCCGATTCGGCTATGATCTCCCTGATCGTCTTATGATTATGTACATCTAACAATGCCTCCGGCAGCACAAATGCAAGAACTCCTTCATCTGTCAACAGCTTCAGCGCACACTCCACGAACACATCAGACGACTCCACGCCCCTTCCGGCTGCAGTTCTGTATGCTTTCCTGAGTAATGTCCGTGTCTCCCTGTCAAATGTATATCCCCACGGCGGGTTACCGATGATGATGTCATATCCCGGATCAGCCAAGAACTTCTTATCATCCCCACCACATTCTGAATCATTCCTGTATTCTGAAATGAAGTCTCTGCGCTCTATGTGCTCATATATTGTCCGGATCGCTTCGTCCACATTGACATGTCTTCTTCCGGACAATCTCCCAAGTGCCAGATTGAACCTCGCAAGCTGTACACTGAGTTCATCTATATCGCACGCATATATATTATTTAGTTCTATATCATCCGGAAGCTGTATAAGGAAATTGCCGGTTCCGCAACATGGATCGAATAATCGCTTACCGCCCTCAGATATTCTGCTTCCCATATCACCGGTCACATCACTTATCAGCGTTCTTACTACCTTTGTCGGCGTATAATATGAACCAGCCGCCTTCCGGCTGCCTGCATCTCTTATAGACATATAGAGAAGTCCAAGTACGTCCTCCCCCTTTTGATAATAGTAATTGGTGTCCATAAGATTTTTGTTATTATTTGCCCATGATAATGCTGCTTTTTTGTCCTGAATTATATCATCGATCAGCGCACTCCATACACCAATTGTCAAGCTTCCATCTATATATGCAGGGAATATTTCTCTGTCAACAGTAATCTCACCACTGCTTACCAGCAGCTTGAGTGCACAATCCGCCAGCAGAGTTCTCATGACCATCTCAGTCACACATATATTCTGCCTCTCCAGCTTATCCACCAGACTTTTTACTGTGTCTGTACTCTCGCAAATGTCTGACACATATCTGTCATACAATCCTTTGCCGGACACATACCGCTTATTCCGCCGGCTTCTGAGCGACCTTCGTTCGCCAGTTTCCAGTGACTGTTTCAGATTACTTACGTACTCCTCTGTGAAATACATCTGACCGGCCGGATCTATGCCCTGTGATTCAATTTTCCCAAGTCTGAGCCAGTTCCGCCCCGTTGCCCTCGATATTGAAAGCTGCTGACACAATCCATCCAGCGTTATGTATTTCTCACTCATACACAGCCCCTCGTTTCTTCATATGTCTGCCTCATATGCTTTTCCTGATCATATTCAAATATATTCATACGCAAAATCTCCGCCTTATTCTTCTTCAAAAAATCAGCCAGAATATTATTCCTGCTCTTATGAAAAATGTGATATAAAAGCATGAGAAATTCGCAAATTATAGATACGTTGGAATGGTCCGTTTCTTACGTTCGGACTCATAGAAACCTTCGACTTGAAACCTATGCTTTGAACGGATTGTAACACCTCGCCCAGCCTTTGTCTATACTTTAGGCAAAACTCTCCAAAACGGAGAATTATAACTCTGGCTGAGGTTCTTTGGATGGCTCTACACAGCCAGAACCCGCAAGCTGTCTCTTAAATATAGTTCTAAATATCAATCTCACAAGTGGTCCGCAATAGCAGAGCTGCCAGAGCAGTGCAACAGGGAGATTCATTCCCCATGTCTGGATAAATGTACCAACACTTGGTGAATCCTTGAACAAAACAGTTGCTATAAGGCTCATGATTGGGCACATCATTATGCAGATGTAGAATGATATCATGAAGGTTATCACCTGTGGTCTGTCAGTCGGTCTCACGATCTTGAACGCAAGCATTGGTGCAAGCTTTCCAACCACGAAAAGCTCAAGCACAATAGCTATCGGCCACATGATCGGCATCTCATGAAGTGCCATGACAAATGTCTGATTGGTGAAACCTCCTGTGCTTAATGCTACATTGTAGCAGATCATTCCATAGACCATTAACATGGCCATGATCGTTGTGAATACGAATTCCTGTAATTTGTTTTGTGGCATAATAATTTCCTCCTTACGAAAATAATATTGAGCATGCGCATTCAAAGGCGCTCCGCGCGGGCGCATGCGTGCTTCGCAACATGTCGTCAAGCGTAGCTTGATGACCTGCGCGCACATCAGTGCGCTTCCTCTGCAAGGATTCCTCCCGCTTACGCGGGCCCCTCCTTACGAAAATAAAAAGCCCAACGAAACTTTCATCTCGTTGAGCTTAACTGCGACTACCATTAATTGCCCCTATAATAGCACATAAACTTTTATATTGCAAGTAATTTTCAGTTTTTTATATACAATTCAAATGCTTACGCCTGCCCAGCTACGGCCTTCTTGCCTGTGTACAGCTGATAATATCTGCCCTTCATATCTATGAGCTGGTCGTGGGTGCCTCGCTCTATGATGCGTCCCTGCTCCATGACCATGATGCAGTCCGCGTCCTTGACCGTGGAAAGTCGGTGAGCTATGACAAATGACGTTCTTCCCTCCATGAGGGCATCCATTCCCTTTGAAACCATAGCCTCGGTTCTCGTATCAATGGATGATGTAGCCTCGTCCAGGATCAGTGCTGGTGGATCGGCAACCGCCGCCCTCGCAATCGCAAGAAGCTGTCTCTGTCCCTGACTGAGGTTTGAACCGTCCCCGGTGAGCACCGTGTTGTAGCCGTCAGGAAGTCGCTTTATGAAATCGTGAGCATTTGCAAGCTTTGCAGCCTTGATGCACTCCTCATCCGTGGCATCCAGCTTGCCATATCTTATGTTGTCCATGACTGTTCCTGTGAACAGATGTGTATCCTGAAGCACTATTCCAAGGCTTCGTCTGAGATCCGGCTTTCTGATCTTGCCTATGTTGATATTGTCATACCTTATCTTGCCGTCCTGTATATCATAAAACCTGTTTATCAGATTGGTTATGGTCGTCTTGCCCGCGCCTGTACTTCCGACAAATGCTATCTTCTGACCAGGCTTTGCATACATATTTATGTCGTGCAGAACTATCTTATCCGGATTGTAACCGAAGTCCACATTCTCAAATTCAACCTCGCCTGTGAGCTCCCTGTATGTGACCTCGCCAGTCTCATGCCTATGTCTCCATGCCCAGAGTCCGGTTCTCTCCTCGGTCTCCGTGAGATTGCCATCTGCATCCTTCTTTGCATTTACCAGCTCAACATAGCCCTCGTCCTCCTCTGGCATCTCATCCGTCATGGTAAATACCCTGTCGGCTCCGGCTGCAGCCATGACTATGGCGTTGATCTGCTGGCTTATCTGTGTAACCGGCATCGTAAAACTCTTGTTAAGCGTCAGGAATGCCACAAGCGTTCCTATGGTAAGACCTGACCATCCATTTACTGCAAGTACACCTCCAAGTACAGCGCAGAGAACATAGCTTATGTTTCCAAGGTTCGCATTCACCGGCATGGTAATGTTGGCTATCATATTTGCCTTGTAGGCGCTGTCCTGAAGAGATCTATTCAATTTGCAGAAATCGTCATATGCCTTTTCTTCGTGGCAGAACACCTTGACAACCTTCTGGCCGCTCATCATTTCCTCTATATAGCCATTTACCTTACCAAGATCCTGCTGCTGCTTCATGAAGTATCTTCCCGACTTCGCGCCCAAGCTCGACGTCGCCTTTATCATGATAAGCACCATGACGACCGACAGAACCGTGAGCGGTATATCAAGGACTATCATAGCAATGAGTGTTGAGATAAATGTGATGCTTGAGTTGATAAGCTGCGGCATACTCTGGCTTATGACCTGACGGAGTGTGTCAACATCATTGGTGTACACCGACATGATATCTCCGTGTGCATGTGTGTCAAAGAAAGATATCGGAAGGGATTCCATACGTTCAAAAAGTTCAACTCTGAGTCTCTTCATGGTTCCCTGAGTCACATTTACCATGATCCTGTTGTATGCGTATGCGCAGATGATTCCCAGCACAAGTATAAGTCCAAGCCCCAGCATCCTGTGGGTCAGGGGACCATAATCAGGTGAGTTCTGTTTCATCATCGGTTCAATATATACATCGATAAGTTTCTGCATGAACATCGATATACTCAGTATCGCAAGCGCCGATATAAGTATGCTGACCACAACCGTAATACATGCCAGCTTGTATTCCTTAAGAATATATCTGATCAGCCTTCCAAGTGCCTTCATGGGATTTTTGCCCTGATCCTTTCCAGGTCTCTTCAGCCCTGCATCCACTTTATCATCCATCTTATTTTCACTGTATTTCTCTGTATTTCCTGTCATTACACTGCCTCCTTTCCTTCATAATTAATTCATCTTCTCATCGAAATCACCGCCGCCAGACATCTGTACGTCGTAGATCTCCTTATATATCGTGTTGTTCTTTAACAGATTCTCATGTGTGTCAAAGCCGCTGACCATTCCGTTATCCAGAACTATGATCCTGTCAGCATCCTGCACACTTGATATTCTCTGGGATATGATGATCTTGGTGGTGTTCGGTATCTTGGTTGCAAATGCCTGCCTGATCTTCGCATCCGTAGCGGTGTCAACTGCGCTTGTGGAATCATCGAGAATGAGTACCTTCGGGCTCTTGAGCAGCGCTCTGGCAATACAGAGTCTCTGCTTCTGACCACCAGACACGTTGCTTCCGCCCTGCTCGATCCAGGTGTTATATCCATCCGGCATCCTGTCTATGAACTCATCCGCACAGGCAAGCTCGCACACCTCACGGCACTCATTCTCCGTGGCATCCGCCTTGCCCCATCTCAGATTATCAAGTATCGTACCCGAAAACAGCACATTCTTCTGGAGCACAACCGCCACTTCATTTCGGATGACCTCCATATCGTAATCACGCACGTCATGTCCTCCGACACAGACCGAACCACCGTCCGGTTTCACATCGTAAAGTCTGCTTATCAGATTGACAAATGTCGACTTACCGCAGCCGGTTCCACCTATCACACCAACTGTCTCTCCAGACTTTATGTGAATGTCAATATCCTTCAGCGTGTCCTCTGCACTTCCTGCCTTATATACAAAATCAACATGGTTAAAATCTATTCTTCCATCAGGGACCTCCATGATCGGCTCATCAGGATTGGTCATGGTAGGTGTCTCCTCAAGGACCTCAGATATTCGTCTCATACTTGCCATACTCATGGAGATCATGACAAATACCATGGACAGCATCATCAGCGACATCATCATGCTCATGACATAGCTGAAAAGTGATGTAAGATTTCCAGTTGTCATGCTACCACTGACTATGAAGTGTGCTCCGATCCACGACAGGAGCATCATACATGTAAAGATGACAAACATCATGATAGGATTGTTGAAAGCCAGCAGACTCTCAGCCTTTATGGACAGTTCCGCAAGAACCTCTGCTGCCTTCCCAAACTTCTTATCCTCATATTCTTCCCTGACAAATGCCTTTACAACTCTTATCGCTGATACATTTTCCTGAACACTGGCATTCAGGTTGTCATAGTTCCTGAATACCTCGTCAAATATAGGTGTTACCTTGAATATGATGAAGAACAATCCAAATGCAAGAACCACAAGTGCTGCCACAAATACAAGTGACAGCTCCACGTTGATTGTAAAGCACATTATCATACTGCAAATGAGCATGAGTGGCGCACGGACTGCGATTCGTATGAGCATCTGGTACGCGTTCTGTACATTTGTCACATCAGTTGTCATTCGTGTTATAAGACTTGCGGTGCTGAATTTGTCAATGTTGGTAAATGAAAACTCCTGCACATTCCTGTACATGCCCTCCCTCAGGTTGCAGGCAAATCCTGTCGATGCGCTGGCAGCAAATTTGCCCGCCATCACTCCAAAGAAAAGGCTCAGGAAAGCCAACACAAGCATGAGTCCGCCATACATATACACCTTGCTCATGTCCTGTCCGTTGATTCCTTCGTCAATTATTTTGGCGGTCACAAATGGAATGAGGATCTCCATAAAGACCTCTGCCGCCGTAAATACAGGTGTGAGTATTGAGTCCTTCTTGTACTCGCCCACCTGACCAAGCAATGTTTTGATCATTCTATTTCCTCCTTGTTTCGGTTTGAAATGCTGACAGAATCCTCAGATGCACAAAATCAGGAACTTGATTTATGATATGCGATATCTGATCGTCAGCTATGTGTGATTTAACGCAAGTTGCATAAATATTAATACTTCTATTTTTTAATGTCAATAGTATACAGAGGCGTTTTGTTTGTGAAATTTCTGTGTATTTAAAGTATTTAAAGACATATTAAAATAAGGCATATGAACATCTTTTTAGTCCATATGCCTCATTTTATAGAGATCTAATATGTAATTTCCGCTCTAACAGCCATTTCATTCAAAGCCATCAATGGGTCTTGAACCTTTTCTTAACACAAATTCCTGCAACCCCCACTATTGAAACAAACATAAGAATCACATACAACTGCAAGTCTGTACTGTCACCAGTTTTTGGAGATGATTGTGTTGTTTTATCCGTTGTACTTGTCTCCTGTGTTTTATTGGTTGTACCTTCCGAAGGCTCCTGTGTTGTACTGGTTGTGTCTTCCGAAGGCTCCTGTGTTGTACCGGTTGTGTCTTCCGAAGGCTCCTGTGTCCCCGTTGTCTTCTCGTTTACTGTAAAATGAGCTGTCGCTGTTCCGCTCTCAGAGACAATGCCAAGTGTATGCTCACCCTCCGAAAAACCGGCAACATAATCCTCTTTCAATGTTACGATTATACTTCCAGATTCCACCGTATAATTACTCTCATCTATGGTCTTTCCGTCAACCTCAACACGAATAAAATCCCTGTATGCAGCATCAGATGTGAATGATAGTGCATTCTTCGCACCTGCTGTTACTGTCGCTCCGTCTCCCTTGATAATAACAGGGGCAAGTTTCGCAAGCACTGTGTCTTCCTTTTTAATTTCATTTTCTGCTTCTTCATCACTAAAATACTTATTACATTTATCACAGAACCAATATGTGCTGTTTCCTTCTTTTGCAGCAGTAGCAGCTTGCTTTTCTACTTTTTCCATATCGTGACCGGCGTTTTCTGCTGTCCGTACATTTTCCTTTGTTTGAGATTCAAAAGCAGAATTTTCAAATGTCACACTGTATGTAGTTAATTCTGGCAATACGCAGTTCTTTTCCTGTATTACTGTTGCTGTTGTATCTGCTGTCTCACTTTCTACGCCATCACATGCTGTACATTTTCTTTCTGCTGTACAGTGTTGATTGTCTGTGCTCCATGTGTATGTTACATCTCCATAACTATGACCTACTGCCGGAATCTCCGTATAGGTGGTGTAATCACAGTTACTGCAGGTATCGTAAGTTTCCCAACCGTTTGCGGTACAAGTCGCCGCCTGTGCATCGTGATGTACGAGGTCGTGACCCGTAGCTTGGATCGTCTCTGTTTTTATTCTGCCGCATCCAATGCAAGTATACTTTCTCTCCCCCTCTGTTGTGCAGGTTGGAGAAATAGTTATAGTGCCATTATCCCAAATATGTATTCCAACATCGCCCTTTTCTGCGCAGACATTACACTCATGCCAATGATTGTTTTCATCCGAAATCCAGTTTGAGTTCCAATCATGTCCGAGAGGGGTGGATGTTCCTCCGCAGATCGTGCAAGTCTGTCCGCTTGTGCAGGTTGCCGTTCCGCTCCACACATGCGCAGAACGTGGATTGGTGATATTAGTGCCACATTCTGTGCAATAAACGTGATGCCAATGATATCCAGCGTCTTTGTATTCATAAGTTTCGGTTGTTCTTACCCATTTACCACAGATGTCGCAATAGGCTTTGCCCGCATATGCCGGTATCCGCAGCAGCATCAGCACCATGCACATAGTGAGCAGGGTGGTCAAAATTCTTCTCTTCATATAGTTCCCTCCCTTAAAAATAAATCTGAGTTTGGTTAGTGATTTCTGTATATAAAGATTTTATCATTTTGACTTCTTCCATGTAATCTCCGTTTCGATACGAAAATGTATATTTTCCTATTTCAGCATATAATTTTTCAGCTCATCCCTCTTATTTATATTCATTTTTTCATAAATCCTGCTCAGATAAGTTTTAACCGTATTGGGTGAAAATCCCAGATAATCTGCAATTTCCTGATTATTCCAATCTCGGCTTGCCAGCATTGCAATCGAGAATTCCACTGTGGATAATGCATCCGTCACTGAATTTCCTGACATAGGATTGTGGATTGACATCCATCCCCTGCTAAAGGCAATGACTTTATCAGATAATTTGTTATATAGTTTTGAATCCTCCTTGCGGATACATGACTCCAGAAGTCCCTGCAGCAAACCATGATGTTCAACGAAAGGTTCCAGAAATTCGTCTTCTTTCGCCACGTTCCACGCCAGCATCAATGCATCTTTTGCTTTCTGCTGATTTTTCAGATTCATCTGACACATTGCAATCATACAATACAGATAGATCATACTAATAGGATATATATCATCCCTGAACATCAATGCTGCCTCGCAAATTCCAAGTGCCCTGCCATACTCGCCTTTTAAATATGCCATGTGAGCTATTACATAGGCAGAAAACAGCTTAATTCCAGGCGGCAATGTTACTGCATAAAGCTCCACATCCGGAAGTTCATCCACCGAAAGATGCAAAAGCACAGAGGACATATATCCCGCAAATACACTGACAGCCCTGTCCTCAGCGGATGAAGGATTTTTCGTCTCTTTTTCAAGACATTTCTGAATCTCCCTCAGTCCTTTCCTTGATGCAGCTTCTCTGCCAAGTGTCAGATTAGAGTATACATATAACAGGCAGGATGACATCTTCAATTTTATATTATGGCTCATCAGATAACGTTCTGCTATATGATTGCACTCCTCCGCCTGCCCGGTAAAATAATAGTATTCAGCACGTGCTATCTCCTGAAAATCCCTGTCTTCAAAACTGTCTACCATCTTTTTCGCTTCACCCGGCTGAAATGCTGCATTGATCAACGGCAGTATGGTATATTCACTCATAATCGTATCCCTCCAAACCAACGATCCGCCAAATCATTTATCAATCGCTCTAAGTATAAATCCTGCTGCCACTCCAGCTGCCACGCCTACCACTATTCCGCCAATGATATCTGTTGGGAAATGCACATACAGATACATTCTTGAGAACGCTATGAGGATCGCTATCACACAGGATATTGCGCCCAGCAGTTTCTTCCTGCTCATGAACAACGCCGTGACAGCCGCAAATGACGCCGCCGTGTGTCCCGATGGGAAGGAGTAATCCGTTGGTTTCTTCACTATCAGATCTGTAAAATCCGCCACATCATATGGTCTTGTTCTGGCGACAAGATTCTTTAACAGGCAGTTGGTTATAAGAAGATCAAGGATAAGTGCGATGGCCATGCACAGCCCTGCCTTCCTCGTCTTTGGAATAATCAGCAGCACAGCCGCCAGCACTATCCACAGTATTCCCGCATTTCCAAGGGATGTGATCGCCACCATGAGCTTGTCAAGCCATGGGGTATGTATATTCTGGAGAGCGTCAAGGACTTCTATCTCCCACATCAGAAGTTACCTCCGTTCCAGCCCCAGTCATGTACGCCGTGGTAAGTCACGTACACCGCATTTCCCGGAATTCCAAGTACATCTGCAAATATATCGCAGATCTTTCCTGTCATGGCATCACATGCCTTCGGAGTCACATCACCGAATACGCTGACTTCCACATATGCACCCTTATCAAGTTTCTTTCCACCCATGAACAGGTCGTATCCATCGTTGATGCCGACCATAAGGTAGCTCTCCGTCTTGTTCATCGTTGTTATCGCCTGACCGAGACTGCTCTTAAGAGTCTCCTTCTGGTCATCGCTCATCTTCACTGTAACCTTTGAATCTATAAATGGCATTTCTTTGTCCTCCTAAATTATATTATTCATATAAAATATATACACGACTTTTGTAGACATTTGTCTTTGTATGCTATTATGATTCTGCCACGTTAATAACTATCCCAGGCAAATGTCTACAAAAAGTCCTCAAATTCAATCTCAGACGGCAGTCTCAGATCTCCTCTCGGGCTGACCGACACGGTTCCAACCTTCACACCGTCCGGCATACAGTTCCTCTTGAACTGCTGGCGGAAGAATCTCGTGTAGAATACCTTCTGCCATTTATCGATCTCGCTGTCTGAGAAATTGTACTCGTCACTCTGTCTTACAGCCTCCTTGCACAGCTCATTTACCTCCTCAGGTGACATTCCATATCGCAGCGTATAATATAAGAAGAAATCGTGCAGGATGTATGATCCCACGGTGTCCTCCGTCTTCTGCGCGATGGTTCCGTCCGGGTTCGGTGGCAACAGCTCCGGGCTGACCGGTGTGTCTATAATATCGTCTATGATCGGCGCGATGCCCGCAAATCCGTCAACCTCCATGAAGTGTCCGACTTCGTTCACAAGTGAGCGCACCAGCGTCTTTGGTATACTTGTATTCACTGCATACATGCTCATATGGTCGCCGTTGTAGGTGCACCAGCCAAGTGCCAGCTCCGAGAGATCTCCGGTTCCAACCACGAATCCGCCCTCCTTGTTAGCGACATCCATGAGTATCTGCGTTCTCTCCCTCGCCTGACAGTTCTCGTAAGTTATGTCATGCACGCTCTCATCCTGTCCGATATCGGCAAAATGCTGTCTCACCGATGCAGCTATGCTTATCTCTCTGCTGTCACAGCCGAGCAGTCTCATGAGTTCCGTGGAGTTATTCTTCGTCCTGTTTGTCGTTCCAAATCCCGGCATGGTGATTCCCACGACAGTTGTGGATGGAAGTCCCGCATTCTTCACCGCCTGTGCTGAAACCAGCAAAGCCAGTGTGGAATCAAGTCCGCCTGACACTCCCACGACCACACATTTGCAGTGGGTCGCCTCTATCCTTCTCTGAAGTCCGGCAACCTGCATCTTAAATATCGCCATGCACCTCTCAAGCTTATTTCCCGATGGGACAAATGGTGTCATCTTCACCTTCATGAGCACATTCCCTTTGTCCATGAGTGGGGTATCGCACACCACCGTCTCATACTTTCTGAATGCGAAATCACGCTTACAGTCGGCAAATGATTTGTTTGCTATCCTGTCATGTCTGATCTTGGTGAGACTTATATCCCTTATCAGTACTCCGTCCTCAAATGGCTTTACCTCGCCGAGGAGCTTGCCGTTCTCGTACATCAGATTGTGTCCTGAAAATACCAGATCTGATGTGGACTCATACATTCCAGCGGACACATACACATATCCGCACAGGCAGTCCGATGACACACTTCCTATCAGCTTGTGCCTGTATGCAGCCTTTCCGATGACCTCATTTGACGCGGAAAGGTTGAGTATGACCTCAGCTCCCGCCATGGCTAGAAGTCTTCCCGGCGAAACTGGAGTCCATGCATCCTCACATATCTCTATGCCAAGCTTGACTCTCTGGTCTCCGCTGCCCATCTCTATCATCACATTGTTGCCAAACAGCACTTCACTGCCAACAGCCCTGTCCCCGGCTTTCTTTGAACCGGCATTGTATTCAAGCTCATCTCCATCATCTTCCGGGTCCATGAGATTGACCATCACCGCATCATACTTTCTGGCTGAGAACCATCTCTTCTCGTAGAACTCACCGTAGTTTGGAAGGTAAGTCTTCGGCACGATGGCCACGACTCTTCCACCCTGCAGGAACGCCGCACAGTTGAACAGCTCTCCGTCCACCTCAAATGGCAGACCGACCACCAGTGCCGACTGACCAGTACATGTAGCCATGGCAAGCTGAAGAAGTCCTCTTCTCGCACCATCTATGAGTTTTCTATTCTCAAACAAATCCGCACAGGTATATCCCGTGATAGACAGTTCCGGCGTCACTATGACATCCGCAGCATCCTTATACTCTTCATATATATCCATTATCTCTCTGACATTACCGCTGACACTTCCGATGTGGACCTTCGGCGTAACGGCTGCCACACGCAGCATATTCTTCATTGTTACCTCCTTGTAAAATCTCATTTGATTTTGCCTTTTCATAACATTTACACTTTACCACCCGGAGACATTTATTTCAACGAAGTTCACAACTTGATGAGTCTCTATTTTCGGTCATTTCCCAGTTCAGGGCTTGTCCGCCGGGTGTCAGATAACTTTGTGTTTTTATCTTTTGGCGAAAATGCTTTAAAAAAAGGCTCCCGGACATATCATTGCGCCGGGAGTCTTTTTTCTGCCATGCAGACATCCAGTGACATACGGTTTATCCGCCATCACTCAACACTGCATCTATATATTATAATGTACTGATTACTTTCCAAGTGGCTTGCCTGTGAGCTTCTCATAGCCCTCAAGGTAGATGTCGATGGTCTTCTGTGCGACATCATCAGGAAGCTTCCAGCCCTTGTCAGGATTAGCCTTCAGCCAGTCACGTGCGAACTGCTTGTCAAATGATGGCTGGCCATGACCTGGCTCATATACATCTGCTGGCCAGAATCTTGAGCTGTCAGGTGTAAGCATCTCATCGCCGAGAACGATATTGCCATTCTCATCGAGACCAAACTCAAACTTTGTATCTGCAATGATGATTCCTCTTGTAAGTGCGTACTCTGCACACTTCTTGTAAAGTGTGATGGTGTACTCCTTGAGCTTTGAAGCGTACTCCTCGCCCTTGCCAGGGAAGTACTTCTCAAGGTGAGCAATGCTCTGCTCATATGATATATTCTCATCGTGATCGCCAATCTCGGCCTTTGTTGATGGTGTGTAGATAGGCTCAGGAAGCTTATCAGACTCCTTTAATCCCTCTGGGAGCTTGATTCCACATACTGTGCCGTTCTCCTTGTAGCTTGCCCAGCCGCTTCCTGTGATGTATCCACGAACGATACACTCGATTGGAAGCATCTCAAGCTTTCTGCACATCATGCTGTTGCCGTCGAACTTCTCCTGCTGGAAGAACTCAGGCATATCCTTTACATCAACTGAGATCATGTGGTTAGGAAGAATGTCCTGTGTCATATCAAACCAGAACTTTGACATCTGTGTCAGAACTGTTCCCTTCTTGGAAATTACATTGTCGAGGATGACATCGAAGCAGCTTATACGGTCTGTAGCTACCATGATCAGGCTGTCTCCATTGTCATAAATCTCACGTACCTTACCTTCTTTGATTGGCTTTAATTCCTGCATTTTTTTATCTCCTTGATATTTGTATTAATACCTGTTAGAAATTGTATCCATATAAGTGTGTATCACTTTTTATGGTTGCTTGTCAAGGCTTTGGAAGCCCTCAAAAATTTTTTCTCAAAATTTGTCAAGGTTTATGCGCCTCACGGGATTTTTATTGTGTAAAAGCACATTTTTCATCTTTACAATGTTATTTGTGATGGCTATAATAACAGAGCACAATATCTAGTGGGTGTTTCACATTATCTCCACCAAATATATTGTGTTTACATATTTTTTCTTTATAAATAATTCCATGCGGCACAGGCAGCCGCATCTACTATATTACGTCGAACCAGACCTGATTGGCCTGATTTCAGTTAACTTGAATGATTGGAATATTACGATTAAATTTACCATTGAATTGGAAGAGGGAGGCTATTGCTGTGTCAGAGGAAGCTAAAACACACGTACACGTAATCAAAAGGAATGGAGAAGAGGTGACATTTGACCTGTCAAAGATCGAGAATGCCATCAAAGCTGCCAACAATGAGGTTGACAAACTCCACCAGCTCAACGAATATCAGGTTCACGCCATCGCGGATAACCTGGAGAAACAGATAGAATCAATGTCCCATGCAGTTCACGTGGAGGACATTCAGGATATGGTCGAGACCGGTATCATGGAGATGAGAGGATATGAGGTTGCACAGAAATATGTGCGTTACCGTTACAAGAGAGAGCTCGCACGTAAGTCCAACACCACGGACAACGGAATCCTTGCGCTCATAGACCATATGAACGAGGAAGTCAATCAGGAAAACTCAAACAAGAATCCGGTGATCAACTCGACACAGCGTGACTACATGGCCGGTGAGGTATCCAAAGATCTGACCAAGAGAATGCTTCTGCCTGAGGATATAGTTGAGGCACATGAGGCCGGAATCATACATTTCCATGATTCTGACTACTACGCTCAGAAGGAGCACAACTGTGACCTCATCAACCTTGAGGATATGCTGCAGAACGGAACAGTGATCAGTGAGACCATGATTGAGAAGCCGCACAGCTTCTTCACGGCATGCAACGTCACCACGCAGATCGTGGCACAGGTTGCCAGCAACCAGTACGGCGGGCAGACATTTACCCTGTCCCATCTGGCACCATTTGTGGATGTGAGCAGGAAGAAGCTCCGTGCACAGGTCATCGAGGAGCGCAAGGACTGTGGCGAATCCCTTGATGATGCCATTATCGACAAGATAACAGAGAAGAGACTTCTGAACGAGGTCAAAAGTGGAATACAGACTATACAGTACCAGCTCATCACCCTGATGACATGTAACGGACAGGCACCATTTGTCACCATGTTCATGTACCTGGATGAGGTTCCTGAGGGACAGACAAGGGATGACCTGGCACTCATCATAGAGGAGGTCCTGAATCAGAGGATCAAAGGAGTTAAGAACGAGAAGGGAATCTGGATCACTCCGGCATTTCCTAAGCTCATATATGTTCTGGACGAGGACAACATCACCACAGATTCCAAATACTGGTATCTGACCGAGCTTGCCGCCAAATGCACCGCAAAACGTATGGTTCCTGACTACATCTCCGCCAAAGTCATGAAAGAGATGAAGGACGGCGACGTATATCCATGCATGGGCTGCAGATCATTTCCTACAAAGGAGGACGGCATCAGGAATCCTGATGGATCCCGCAAATATTACGGACGTTTTAACCAGGGCGTCGTGACCATCAATCTTGTTGATGTGGCATGTTCATCATACGGCGACATGGACAAATTCTGGAAGATCCTGGACGAGCGTCTTGAGCTTTGTCACAAGGCACTCAGATGCAGACATGAAAGACTGCTCGGAACCATATCTGATGTCGCTCCTATACTGTGGCAGCACGGTGCGCTGGCAAGACTTAAGAAAGGCGAGAAGATTGACAAGCTGCTCTTCGGCGGCTACTCAACTATTTCCCTTGGCTATGCCGGTCTCTGCGAAATGTGTGTCCGTATGATCGGCAAAACACATACATCCGAGGAAGGCAAGAAATTTGCGCTCGCTGTAATGCAGAAGCTCAACGACAAATGTGCTGAGTGGAAGGCTGCTGAGAATATCAGCTATTCCGTATACGGAACACCTATGGAGTCCACTACTTATAAATTTGCCAAGAATCTGCAGAAGCGTTTCGGCATCATCCCGGGCGTAACAGACAAGAATTACATAACCAACAGCTATCACGTACATGTAACCGAGCACATAGACGCCTTCAGCAAACTGAAGTTTGAGTCAGAATTCCAGAAGCTGTCACCGGGCGGCGCCATCAGCTATGTTGAGGTTCCAAACCTCCAGAATAACATAGACGCAGTCCTTGAAGTCATGAAGTTCATATACGACAACATTCTCTATGCAGAGCTCAACACCAAGAGCGACTACTGTGAGAAATGTGGCTATGACGGCGAGATCAAGATCGTGACAGACGATTATGGCAAGTTGGTGTGGGAGTGCCCTAACTGCGGCAACCGCGACCAGAACACTCTCTTCGTTGCAAGACGTACCTGCGGTTATATCGGAACCCAGTTCTGGAATCAGGGACGTACACAGGAGATCAAGGACAGAGTCCTTCACCTGTAGAATTAGTCAGCTTAAAACTGATACTTTCAGATAAAAATACAGACAGCACAATTGTGAATGAAGTGACCTCAAAAAACAATTGACTGTCTGTATTTTTATTACTTTCTTATAACTACAATATCTAGCATACCCTCATGTAAGCGGCATCATCTGCAAAATCCGGCTGATCCGAAACAAACTTTATAACATCTGCGGATTTTACGCCTGGATTTCTTTTGATATAAGCAGTGAGCATTTCTAATCTTGCCGCATTCTTCTGAGCATAATGCTCCATAGCCGAGACAAACTCAAAATAAGAATCATCTATATTGTTGAGCAGTTTTCTTAATTCTTCCATAACTACGCCCCCTTACATTTCTATTCTCATATATATATATTATAGTTATCATATCCATGATTCTCAAAATAATACCAATATGGTTTATTATCTATTCCATACGAAATATGTACTGCGTATGTTTTTCCTTCGTATTTACTATAATTCGTATTTATTTCTCTGCAGATTTTTGCATATTCTGCCCTATCCAAGATAAATGTATTATAAACAAATCTCACAACTTCTCCTATCATTCATAATATCATCTGCACATAAATTACACAAGCTAACACCAAAACATATTATATACCCTAATTTGTGATAATTAATGCAAATGTAATTTTTGATAGATTTAGATGTAATAATCCGTTTAATACGTCTCCCACAACTTCATCTTCTTGGCATTATCCACTATGTCAATGCAGCTTCCGTCAATTGCATTTATACATATAATCTGGGATATCTCCCCTACCGTGTCCTGTCCCCGAAGCTCCTCGCTCTGTGTAAATATCCATGCAGGAATGTAGCAGAGCTTTCCATCGTCATCTGCTGTCGCCATGTATCTGAGTGCCACGTTGTTGAACTGAACCTTGCCATATCTGGTCTGGTATTTCTCATAATATGTTGCAATGCCCTCATTTGCCTTTGCGATCATGTCGTTCCAGCTCATGAGTTCCACATCCTCCGCCTGCAGGGATGAAGGATCTGTGTAAAGCTGGGAAAACATATCTACAACTCCATCATCATCAATATTTAATGTTACACTGTCACCAGGCTCAAACATATAGCCATTCTGTGTCTGGAGATTGTCAACGTTATATAATTCGCCCTCTCTCTCCTTTGCTCCGTATATAGACCTGCTGAGCGTTACCGAGTATCCACTCACCTTGGTCTGCTTTACCTCGCCATTGTCATCCGACCATATTCTGGCAAGCGGCTCTGTCTTTGTACTCTCCATACCGTCTATCCCCATCTTTGAGAGGAAATTCATCGCTTGGGATATGGCATCGTTCTCCGTGAGTTTGCTCTCATTTGTGACATTGGTCAGATCTATGTCTGTGGCATTGCTGATGCCCGTCACATAGGTGTATGTTGCGCCGCTCACACCATCCAAAAGCTTGTTTTCCTCACTCTCGGATTTGTAAAATGATATATACACACCTGCGTCTGTATTGTCATCCTCACCGCCATACTGTGATATACTCACCGTATATTCCTTGTCTCCATATTTGCCTGTATACGATGAATACGGATCATCATAATTCTCCAGCAAAGGAAGTGAATCCGGTGCATCTGCCATCTGCTTCTTGTATGTCTCTATCTGGGTATCATACCAGGCATCCGACGAATCATCCCCCTGCCCCTGAGCCTCCTTCTTAAACTTCTCTGTACTCTCTATCATACTCTTCAGCTCATCCTTGGTCTGCACTCCATCCTTGCGGATATATATGCCCTGGGACTTGTCCAGGAGTCCCTCGACAATGCTCTGTATCTGTGCAGCATCAAGCTTCATAGTGCTGTAATATACCCTCTTCATGGAATCCGTATCAGGAATATCTATCGAACCGGAACAGCTTATCTCTGACAAGCCCGAATTGCCCACATCAAATGTCTCATCACACTTCTCCGGGATTCCCAGACTCTTTGCAAGGCTGCCACCCGCATCGTTACTGCCATCATCACTGTATCCACTTGCCGAACCCGACTCTCCATCCAATGTATAATCAACCTTTTTATTTCCACATCCTGTCATCTGCATCGCCATCACTCCTGCCAGCACACATGCCGCTATTCTTGTCGCTCTCTTTCCCATGATTATCTTCCTCCTTGTCATTTCGCAAATATTCATATATTAGACATTTCATCTGACCATATCAGCACATTTATTTTGATATGGTTTTTGTTCCTGCCCCAGTCTCCGGGTCTGTTCCGTACCATGTCTCAAGACATTTTGCAGTCTCAATTATATCTACACAGCTTCCATCCACTGCGTTTATGTACACAAGCTGCACTATATTATCGTATGCGCCATGATCCTCCTCAATGGAATCACCATATATGTATTCTGTCCTGTCCTCATCACCGCTCGACCTGTTCTCACAGCCACACATGCCACATACGGCAAGTACAGACATGACCAGCGCAGTTTTCCGCCACGAATTTCCTGACATTTTCTGCCTCCCTTCACATTAAACTTCAGAAATGTCTCTGCTCATAATGTATTGTAAAATGGGTGTACATTAAGAAACAATTGCCGGGAACTTTAAGATATTCTTAAGACGAAAAAATCCCTTCCGTATGATGTACCTAATCATACGGAAGGGATCTATAATCCACATTATATTTAGAATTTGAAAAACATCAGCAGGAGTATGATTCCCACAAGCGTGAGTGCCGCTCCCACCAGAAAGGCTATCTTAAACCACTTCTCATCACCTGTCACCCTGTCAAATGTATCATCCTCAACCTCAACAAAGCTGAGTGCCGTCATGGTCATAAGCCCAAGTCCGGTAAAAATCGCAGATGAAGCAGGTATCCTTATGGCCGGTATAACCCACAATATAAAATATACTACATCACATCCAAGCAATATAAACAGCTTTTTTCCATACTTCTCAAGCATAACCCTCGATCTCCTTAATATAACACTTAACCTGTATCATAACACCTTATATGTGTTTACTCAAGCTTTCCGCCTTTTTGTTCTTAAGCCTCCTTATTATGTCATCACATCCACAGACTGCACTTATTCCCACCGCAATCCCCAGCACGAACAGCATTGTGGAATTGCCATATGCGCTTGCGGCCTTCCAGTCTGAATCAAATGCCGCGCTCAGTGTGTAATAGAGCGGAGCCCCCGGCAGAAGCGGGATAAGTCCGACTATGAGATACTGATTTGCTGGTGCTTTCATGATCCTTGCCGCTATCTCAGCATATATGGCAGCCCACAGGCTTGCCGCAAGAGATGGGATAAATACGTCATCTATGATATTTCTGACCAGAATGTATACTATCCATGTGCACATTCCATTGACCGCCGCCGGTATCACATTTCTCTTTCCTAGATTGAACATAAAAGCAAATCCCAGCGAACCTAATAGAGCAGTGACAACCTGTATGATCGTTTGCTGCACTTGTCTGCACCTCCTAAATCGTGATAAATACCGCCAGTGCAAATCCGCACGCTATCGCCGCCGCCCAGAGCAGCGACTCAACCAGCCTCAGACTTCCCGTTATGGTATCCCCTACAAACATGTCCTTCACTGCATTTGTCAGCGCAAGCCCCGGGATCAGCAGCATTATATCTCCTATCATGACCTTGTCCTCATGTATTGGAAGCACGTGCCCCGCCAGTCCTATCAATACACCCGTGGCAAATGAACACAGGAAATTAAACAGTATGTTGTTGGTACATATCGGGGCAAAATACATCTGCATCAGCCATATCCCCACAGCAAATGCCGCCGCCATAGCTCCATCAAGTATGGTTCCGCCGAAGAATACCGCAAGCGCTCCCGCCGCCAGCACGCTTCCCACGCACACCCGGAATCTCGGCGCTGATGCCTGCTCTATCTCTTCAATTCGTTCTTTCAGGCCCTCAGTGGCTAGTGGCTGTCTGCAATACTCTCTGCTCAGGGCATTTATCCGCTCCAGCTTCCAGAAGTCCGTCTTTGTCCCATCCCTGGTTCCTCTGGTCATGGAGCACACCGATCCATCCGGCATGTTCATGGTACATACCAGAGTGGATGTAATAGCAAATACGTCCATACGCTCTGCTCCATAAGCAGCTCCCATTCGTCTGAGTGTATCCTCCACTCTCTTCACCTCCGAGCCATTCCGGATCATCATGGCTCCGACATCCATGAACAGGCCGAGCATTTTCACATCCTCCGGACTTCCCTGAGGCATATCCCGCAGCTTCTCCATTCCGCTGTGCCTGTCGATATCCGCCATACCCATATGCCACCATCCTTTTTGTACAGATATACCTCATGCCATTATCTATCTCATTGGAACCTGCTGGAAATACTGGTGTCTTCTCTCATCCACCATTTTCTCCAGTTCCTTCTGATTGTGGTTATATATCTTATTTATCTCATCGTTGTATCCTATTATTATGTATGGAACCACTCTTTCTATGTATGCAAGGGTGTCATCACAGTCCTTCTCCTTCCTCATCGGAAGCGCCATTCCGCTACCATCATTCAGCCTGACCTCGATCTGGTAAGACTTACCCGCCTTGATTCCGTACACTTTGTTCTGGGTTATGAGCTTATATACCCACATAAGCTCCCTGGTCTCGGCAAAATTCACCGTGTCACCCTTGATATACATGAAGAACTCGTTATTTAATCTGAGACCATTCACTGCAGCACCTGATCTGTAAAACTGCTCTATCCTCTCCATCTCATACTCAGGATTCGGCTTCTTCTTACAGTAATCCAGCACGTCTCTTATGTTGCTCTGCCTTATTGCCAGGGATACAAACCATGCCGCAAATGCGAGGAACATCGCGGATCCAAGCCCTATCCATATCGATCCTTCATCTACCCCCATTGCTGCAGCAACACCGGAGATTCCGATTGCTGCAAATATCACTGCTCCAATAATACATTTTATCCTGTACTTTGTTCCAAGCTTCTTTATCATCTATTTTAACCCCATTTTCTTAATTGTACTCAGTCATATTCCACTTTCATCAGGCAAAGTCCATGTGGAGGCGCCGTAGGCCCCGCCAGCTGCCTGTCCATCCCGGCTATGATCTCAGGAATATGCTCCGCACTCATATTCCCATATCCAACCTCTACCAGTGTTCCGGTCAGTATCCTCACCATGTTCTGCAAAAAGCCATTTCCATGGAATCTCATGCGGACGTAGTCTCCCTCCTTGACTATATCCACATCGTATATTGTTCTGACCGTGGATTTCTTCATCTTATTGTTGCCACAAAAAGATCTGAAATCATGCTTTCCGACAAGATACGATGCAGCCTTTTTCATCACATCCACATCAAGTGCACTGCCCTGCGGCACACACCACACATAATTTCTGTCAAATACAGGTTTCTCAGCACCTACATACAGCGTGTATTCGTAGACTTTACCGGTTGCATTCAGCCTTGCATGAAACCTGTCCCCGGCCACAGCAACATCAAGCGCGCAGATATCCGCAGGCAGATATCTGTTCAGATAATCTTTTATCTCTTCCGGAGTCTTATCTGTTTCTAGCCTTCCGTTCGCCACCATGGCTCTGGCATGCACTCCCGCATCAGTCCTGCCTGCACCATGGATGTCGACCTTTGCGTCGACCATCCTGGTGAGGACCGCCTCTATTCGCCCCTCCACTGTATCCGCATTTGTCTTGCTCTCCCAGCCGTGATAACGTGTGCCATCATAGCTGAAAGTAAATCTGTAATTTACCATATGTCCTCTCCAGGGACCTGCTCGCCTGTGTCTGCCTCAAATTCCTTTACCTGTTCAAGCCAATATTGCTTATCTTTTTCTGTTATCGGTCTTATGACTTTACATGGATTTCCAGCAGCTATCACACCATCCGGAATATCCTTTGTGACAACCGCCCCTGAGCCTATGACAACATTTGAACCTATGGTCACACCCGGATTGATGACCGTATTGCCGCCGATCCATACATTATCGCCTATTGTGACCGGCTTGCCAAGCTCCACACCGGCATTTCTGATCATCGCATCTATCGGATGACTTGCGCAATATATATTGACCCTTGGTCCCAGAAATGCATGATCTCCAATGACGACGTCACACTGATCCAGGACTATCAGCCCTGTATTTGCATAGAAATAGTCTCCCACATGTATATTTGTTCCATAGTCGCAGTAAAATGGCGGCTCTATGTAACACTCCTTTCCCATGTGTGCGAATAATTTTCCAAGATACTCGCCGGTTCTTGTCATTGTCTCAGACCTCGGAGCACCATTGAACTTATCAACCAGATCCTTCGCCTTCCCCTCTGGATCCCAGTCCACACATTTATATAACTTGCCAGCTTTCATTCTGCCAAACATTTTCTCTACTCTATCCATAGAATTTTCTCCTCGTATTATAATATTTACTCATCATGTTTATATCTGACTAAAAGATACCATTCTTTATGGCTGCAATCAACCGCAAATATAATTACTCGTAAATCGAATCCAATATAAGCAATAAACTTCTATCGGTAACAGAAAAACTGCTCTCCAGATATTATAATAAGCCGCGTGCCTGTATTCTGAATCGATAGCGTAATCGACTGAACTTCAGCGCTTATTGCCGGAGCGGCGCGCACAAACGCCCTTATCGTGCGCAGAGCGCAGTGCAAATATAAGCAAGCTGAAGTGACGGAAGATTAGTGTGATTCAGAATACAGGCACACGGCTTATTATGTCTGGAGAGCATTTTTTCGTCCGTCCTCAATACACATAAAGGTACATCCCAAACCAATGCAGCGCAGCCCCCAGCATCACAAAGATATGCCAGATAAAGTGCGCCCCCTTGGTGTCCTTCACAAATGGAATCATGCCAAGCGTATAGACAATACCACCGCCCACGATCCATCCCAGAAGCGGCTTGTCATTTCTGAACCAGCCCGGAATGAACATGATGGCGCTCCATCCGATGACGAAGTACAACGTATAGTGTATCGGTCTGAACCTGCCCGGTCCGAACACACATATGATGGTGATCCCCGCTATTATGAGCGCCCACTGCACACAGAACAACACTATTCCAAGCACATTTCCCCAGTACACAAGGTACAGCGGAGCAAATGTTCCGCCTATCAGCAGATATATCGAGGAATAGTCAAATCTTCTCCAGAGCCGCTTGACTGCCAGCCCGGATTTGTATGAGTGATACAGACAGCTCATGAGAAACATCAATATCAGTGATATTCCATAAAAACACGATGCCATCACTTTGAGTCCTGTGTCTGACTTCAGGAGAAGAAGGACAAAGCCGGCTATGGCAAGCCCTGCTCCTATTCCATGGGTAACAGCATTTCCCACCTCCTCAAGCACGGTGAGCTTTGGCGGCTCATTTAATTCCTTGTAGTGCTGCCTTTTTGCTCTTTTTGCCTCTTTCTTCTCTTCTTTTCTTTTCTCTTTGTCCAGTTCAGCTTTCTGCTGACTGCTCATGTCTGAATTCTTGATTTGTGCCATATTTTAATTTTGAACTTCTTTCTATCTATAATTTATACTGCTATCTATAATCTACACTGTCTTACAACCGCAGTCTCCAGCTCCCGTGCAGAGTACAGCCCTGGGATCATCATCGCAGACCGCTAAAGTGCCTCAAACACCTGCACCCCGCGTCTCTTCAGCCATATCCTAAACAAAACTGCAGCGGCTGCCGTCAATGCAGTGCTTATTGCTAGATACATTGTCGCTCCGGTAAAACCTCCGAATAACAAATATCCCACCACAAGTACAATAATATACACAAAATTAGATAAAAGAGCAACAAGTACACCCATGCTCTGCTTCACGACTGATGCTTCCGACGTCCAGTCAAGCTTTGGCATCTTGAGATTGACTGCAAGCCCTATGTATGCAGTCAAGCACACATAAAGACATGGTATCAGTAACATCATCACGCCATCTACAAGTGATGGTGTCACAAAAACAAGCATCACTATATCAAGGATCAGCGCCGGAATCAGGGTAAGTATCACATGCATCCTCAGTTTTGCCCTAAGTATCTGCCACGATGTGACTGGAAGCGAACGCACGATCCAAAGATTCTTTCCCTCCAGAGATATCGATGGTGCAGTCAGATCATTCATCGACGCGGCGGCACATACGGCTATACACGCCCCAATTATAAGTACACCATCCGGTAGTCCGGGAGTTTTCGTAATCATATCTACTACATACTGTCCTTTAACAAGACAAACCACTGCCATAGCGATCATTATCAATGTCCCCAGGGAACAGTTGAGCATATATACGGCAGATGCTGCCAGTCTTTTGAACTCTTTCTGAAGAAGTGCTGCATCCTGGCTCTGCGCCTTTGCAGCTTTTATTATATTCTTCCTTTTTGTATGTCCGGCTTTTGTCGTCACGATTCCGATGAATGTTCTCTCAAGTACCAGCCACACTGCAAGAGAGATGATCAATGTGCCTGTTGCCACAAACGCCAGCTGCAATCCATCTCCTGTAGCCGCACGACCAATTGAATAGAGCGGATATGCAGCACCTTTTATCTTTGCACTGTATTCTCCGCTGTTTGCCAGGATCTTTGAGAGCAGCTTATTTGCATTCATGTATACAGCATAATATGCGGCTATAAATGCCAGTGACAATACAACTGTCACAAAGCTCTTATTTCTGGTCTTATTGCCTATCTTCCCCACTACCCAGCCAAGTATACATGAGAGCACCAGTATGACAAATGTCAGAAGAACCAGTACTATAATAGATGACACGACCGGCCACACACCGGGATGGGCTACTATTCCATATACTATGATACCGGGAACCATGGCGGTCACGGCGAACATCGCACCCATGATGTACACTCCTGACAGTCTTGCAAATAATATAGCCCTGACCGGGATGGGCAGTGACAGCATCAGGTCATTGTCTTTTGCCTGATACAAGCTCGCATATGTATTGAACACACTTCCTAATATACCGATGGTCAACGCCATCATAGACATCATCGCCATGTACATCCAATCAAGCCCCGCAGAACAAAGCGGCTCACACACCGAATATGCCTCCATTCCGAACATGGCTCCCATACAGCCCTGCAGCACTGCCACATAACTGATGATACCCAGAACTACAGCACCTTTGGATCTGGACTTTCCAGTCTTCCGGTCAACGAAAAATCCACTGAACAGCATCTTAAGCTGTTTCTTCATCAATATCCTTATCATGACTCACCCTCCAGATCAAGGAACACGGATTCAAGTGACTCGTCTCCCTTCACCTGCTCCATTATGCCCGCCTTCACCAGTCGTCCGCCTTTTATGATCGCCACTTTATCGCACAGCTTTTCTGCGACTTCCAATACATGTGTGGAGAAGAATATCGCCCCTCCGTCATCGCACATTTTTCTCATCATCTGCTTGAGTATATGGGAAGCCTTTGGATCGAGTCCGACAAACGGTTCATCCATGATGACAAGTTTCGGCTCATGTATCCATGCTGATATGATTGCCAGTTTCTGCTTCATACCATGGGAATACTCGGATATCAGCTGTCCTAGGTTGTCTTTTATCTCAAATGCGTCAGCATATTTGTCTATGAGCTCGTCCCTGACTTCCTCCGGCACGTCAAATATATCTGCTATAAAATTCAAATATCCGATTCCGGTCATAAAATCATACATATCTGGATTGTCAGGAATATATGCCATCTGTTTCTTGCATTCCAGCGGTTTTTCCTTTATGGACACACCATCTATAAGGATATCTCCCTCCTCAAAATTCAGGATCCCTGTACACGCTTTTATAGTGGTTGTCTTACCTGCCCCGTTGTGTCCGATGAAACCATATATCTCCCCCGGCATTATATGTAGGCTTAGATTGTCCACCGCCAACTTATCTCCATATCTCTTTGTGAGATTTTTTATTTGCAGCATATTATTTTCTCCTTTTTCAAAACAGGGGACGGAGGTACCTGACCTCTCCGTCCCCATAGATTATCGCGCTCTATGCTTATTTCGCTTCATCCTGCCCCTGAACTCATCAAGTGCCGCGCGACCAGGTCCCGTCATAGGTTTGATCCACCTTCCTTTTAACAAGTACGGTGTCAGTATGACAAATCTCAGAAGTTCATCCGTGTAAACAAATGAGAACACTGCGAGGAATGGCAGCTTGAGCACCATTCCTGCTACCCATGTAGCCGGGACCGAAAACAACATCAGTCCACTGATCTCCATAACTGTTCCAACGATGGCCTCACCGCCTGCACGGAAGCACTCGTTCTGTATATAGCAGCATGTTCTGACTGCTCCGAAGAACAGATATATTATAAGCATATACTTTGTGTACATCATCGCCTCAGCCCCGAGTCCAAACAATCCAAACAGCGGATTGTGCAGCAGCATCGTGATGAGCACAATTGTGAATGTGATGGCAGGACATACCAGTGCAGCTCTCTTGGCATAGGAAAGTCCCCTGTCCAGATTACCCGCGCCAACTTCATTTCCCACGGCAACGCTGGACGCATTTGCCAGACCACCAAAGAATGCATATACAAACCCTTCACATACACGGAATGCAGCCATGGCGGCTATGGCGGAATCACTCTGATGTCCCATGACAACGTTGATTATCATCTGGCCCACGCCATAGAGGATCTCGTTGCATACGATCGGGAATGCCTTGGACGCATAGGACTTCACAAATCCCATATCAATATCAAATGCCTTTCGCGCACTGAACTTTATCTCATGCCTGCTCTTTGCAAGATACAGAATGAGCAGCGCTATGTTCACGATACCAGACACCAGTGTACCTATAGCCGCACCAGCAACTCCCATCTTGGGAGCACCAAATTTACCATAGATCAACACAAAATTTATACAAAAGTTGAGTAAAAGTGAGATGACCGAGCATACCAGTGGCACCTTCACCCTCTCCGTTGACTTAAGGAGTGCTGTAATTATTGCGGCAAATACCTGAAGCGGATAAGACCATCCAACTATTCTCATATATGGCTTCGCAAGTGCTATGATCTCTACTTTATCTGTATATATTCCAAGTATCCACCCCGGTGCAACCACAGTCACCACCGCAAATGCTATTCCAAATATTCCCGCACATATGATCGCCAGACCAAATGCCTTGTTCATTCCCTCTGGATCCTTGGCACCCCAGTATTGAGACATGAACAGAAGGGAGCAGCTGACAAATCCCCAATATGTTGAAAACAAAAGTGATCCTATCTGTGCACACACGCCAACCGCCGCAACGGCGATCTCGCCCTCACTTCCTATCATGATGGTATCAACCATACTAGCGGTGGTCGCCAGCAGATTCTGCATCGCAATAGGCACAGCAAGCACAGCCAGCATTCTGGCAAATTCTTTCCATGTCACCTTTTTATTATTTTTTACAAAGCCCGTAGCAGCACTTCCCATTTTTGTTACCTTTTCCTGTTATTATCTCTTTCATCATTTAATTTGATGCGTCCGATTATTGTACTCCCGAATAATTGTATTTGCAATGGCTTTATACCTGTAGTATGAAGTATTTTCTTATTAATTTTAACAGTCGCACCACTTTTATTCCATCTGTGATGCGCCAAGCCTTGTTATTTTCAAGTATTATATTTTTGTGTGCCATTGTTACATACTGTTGTTGGTTGACAAATCTTCAAGCTCACGCTCTACTCTCTCAAGCTCGCCGTCACTCCAGTTCTCCCCCAGTGCAAATACTGCCCTGCACACACTGAAGTTCACCTCGCCATCTGCGTTGATCTCCCCGGAGATCACTCTGTGGGATATCTTCTGAAGTGTGGAAAGTATGTCTATCCGCACGTCCGATATGACAGAAGGCTCTGCCACATTGCCATCTCTATTGCCTTCCTCGTGCTCTGTCCGTTCTTCTCTGTACACGCTCTCCCAGTCATAATCTGCAGTCCTGCCACATGGTGCACCGCATACACTGCAGTCAGGGACAATTGTATGCTTATCAGCATGCACCCTTGCGATCATCGCCTTCATGTCTGCATCAGAGATGCCAAGAGCAATATCAGACATGTGCAAACCTTCTATTATTATGTTATTTGTATCATCAGTCACATGCATCATCCCATCAGTGGCTCTCACCAGCCCTATCAGAGCACCGACCAGACGACTGCCTGTCTCAGTTGTAATTCTTATTTTATCTTCCATTGTCTTTACCTTTCATGGTGCTGTGAAGAGAATGTCAGTCAAGAATTCTTCCATCTATTGATATTGTTGCAACCTGCCATGGGATAAACTTGCCGCTGTCCTGAAGTGCCTTCTTCGCAGCCATCTCCAGTCCTCCACAACAAGGAACCTCCATACGGACTATTGTAACACTTTGTATGTCATTTCGCCTGATAATCTCTGTAAGTTTCTCTGAATAATCGGCACTGTCAAGTTTCGGACAGCCGATCAGAGTCACATGTCCCTTTATGAATTTCTCGTGGAACGATGCATAGGCATAGGCTGTACAATCCGCCGCTATAAGCAACTTTGCACCATTAAAGTATGGCGCATTTACCGGGGCAAGTTTGATCTGCACCGGCCACTGTGTGAGCTGGCTCGGGCGCTCATAATTATATATGTCACCCGCCTGCTGATTGACTGTTTTATCAGTTGTACTCTGTACGCATTCTACTGCTGCCTGTTCATAGGAGCTTGCCTGTACCGCTTCCCCTGAAGCTGCTGCCGGTCTCCTGAATATGCTTCTCGCCATAGAACCAGGGCAACCGGAGTGTGCCGGACTTTTTTCATGCATCACCCCTGAGCCAACCATATTTTTGGATTTTTCTGCATCGAGTCTTGCCTGTTTGTTTGCCATGACTGCCGCCTCATCATACGCAGCCGCCTCTCTCTCCACAAATGTTATGGCTCCTGTAGGACACGACGGCAGGCAGTCGCCAAGTCCATCACAATAATCGTCTCTGAGCAGCTTTGCTTTGCCGTTTACCATGCCTATAGCACCCTCATGGCACGCATTTGCACAGGCTCCACATCCATTACACTTGTCCTCGTCTATCTGTATAACTCTTCTTATCATATATATTTCCTCCAATCTTTTTCCTGCTTTTAACGTCATTATATTCAGTCAGAGCATTTGTGTATGTTGAATTTTCAACATAAAAATGTTATACTTTTCAGGGACAATCCTTGTGACAAAAGAAGCGTCCCCACTAAGAGGTAATATGAACAAATACATGGACACATTATTGAAATCCAGTCTTTTTTCCAGTATCACCGCTGATGATGTTGACTCCGTACTGGACTGTCTGGGTGCAATCATCAAAAAATACCAAAAAAATGAGTGTATTCTCATGGCTGGCAACACAACAGAATATATAGGATTGCTGCTTACAGGCAAAGCGATAGTCATCCAGGAGGATTACTGGGGTGGTCAAAGCGTCATGTCTGCCATCCTGCCCGGACACACGTTTGCGGAATCATATGCCTGTACCCCTGGCTCCGTACTCGACGTCAGCGTATATGCTGAAGCTGCAAGTTCTGTATTGTTTCTGAATGTTCAAAAAATGCTCACCACCTGCCCGGTAACATGTGGCAGACATAATCAGATGATAAGAAATCTCCTGTGCGATCTCGCCGGCAAGAACCTGAGGCTCGGCGAAAAATCAAAGCACATGAGCCAGAAAACAACCAGGGATAAGTTGCTCTCCTACCTGTCATCGGAGATGCACAGACATGGCAGCAACGAATTTGATATACCATTTTCCAGACAGCAGCTCGCTGACTTTTTGTCCGTGGACCGCAGTGGACTGTCTACTGAACTTGGCAGGATGAAGACTGATGGGCTGATTGACTTCCACAAATCTCATTTTGTTCTTAAGTCTCCTGCCCAGGGGTGGACTGATGTATGATGTTGATGTATCATGTAATTAACTGTTCAGGGAGATTCATTAAAGATGGGGGATTTTCCCTGATTCAGGATTTATCAATATAATATGATCAGGAGGGATTTCAATGAAACCAATGAAAACTATCAAAGACGGATGGAACAAATTCACTGTTGTCGTAAAGGATAAAGACTACTCAACAAGAGAGGCCGTGCTTTTCGCTATCTGCACATTCCTCACAGGACTTGTACTCGGAATGCTCTGCTCTCCTAGAAAGAGCCAGACATTTGGCTCATACAACGGCAACTGCAGCGATGGCGGCTGTAACTGCGACTGCGATTATGATGAGGACGATTTTGAGTAGGCTGCGAACTGATAACTAATATCCCAAAGCAAAAGACAGGTGTCGATTATCTGACATCTGTCTTCTGTGTTTCACAGGATACATTTCACTTATATCTTCCAGCTCACCGCCAGCTCTCGTGAGTCTACAAATCTTCTATAGATTCCATCCTGCTTCATGAGCTCCTCGTGGGTTCCCTTCTGGGCTATTCTTCCCCGATCCACCACTACTATCTGATCCGCATGTCTTACGGTCTTGAGTCTATGGGCGATCATGATGATCGTCTTCTCCTTTGTCAGAGCGTCCACTGCAAGAGTAAGCTCCTTCTCGTTCTCAGGGTCAACATTTGCAGCCTCCACAACCTCTTCATGGGTTATCTCACCCAAATCCACATCCCAGAATCTAGCGATCAGATTGCACAGGGTTGTCTTTCCACCGCCAGATGGTCCGACGATCGCCGTCGTTGTCTTCTCCGGTATGGTGAGTGAGATTCCGTCTATTATCTTTCTCTTGTCGTAAGAGAACTCTATATTCTTAACCTCTATATCGTGATTTTCAGGATTGAGTTCCTTTCCATCTATATCCATTGTGTCAAGTCCGAGCACTACATTTGCCCTGACGCAGGCTTCATTTGCCGCATTGAGTCTCTTCGTCTGCTTGCCGGCATTCTGCATCACAGTATTTATCACAAGGAATATGGCAACTCCTGCAAGTGATACCAGCGCGATCCTCCAGTCGCAGAGCAGGATCATGAGTATGATCATGGATGTCTCGAGAAGTCCCTGAGTCGTAAGCATGACTACTCTCGTAGCCACATCTCCCAGATTCTCCATGGTATTTGCCGTGACTGATGCGATCTCGCCTATTCCTAATTTGGTTTGGGTATAACAGAATTCACCGCCAAATTCAACTACGGATTGCAGTTCTTACAAGGTTCATATCCCTCAGATATAAGCTCGTCCCTTGTGGTCGTTCTCTCAGATTTATTCACTTCCTTCATCTGTTTCACACTCCTGCATGATGGCTTATGAAACTTACCGGTGTTGGTGTTGACTATGTATGTATCCTCATCCGCAGACTCCTTCTGGATCTCCGATGTATCACTGCCAATATCTGACTCCGTATCCTGAGTTTCTCCGATCATTCCAGCTTCTGCTGTCTGGTCATCATCTCCTTTTTCCTCTGATACTTTAGTGCTGGCATTCTCTCCCGGCACCACATAATCCGGATCCGCTTCGCTGTCCCCTGTAGCATAGTCGATTATCACGCCTGGCTGTACATTGTACACATACACATTGAAACTTACTCCTGCGCCTTTATCCTCCACGGACTCCGCCTCCATCTGCACTCCGGACGCAACCAGATTGTCTCCATCGTATACAGGTGTAACCCTGTAAAGCACATGATTTCCAGTACTTTCCACATAATCAGCTACCTCATTTTCAAATGGCAGCATGCCAGTGACATTCAGATATCTGGTTCCAGTTATCAGATTCTTTTCATTTGCATTCTCCCCGGCAAGCTGATATCCGATCAGATGGCAGCGATTATACAGATAATTGCCGTCTATACGATCATTGTATTTAACTGTATGCCACCCTGAAGGCTTTATCATACCTATCTCGCCGCGCTCCTCCGTTGGCATAATCTCCTTACAGATATTGGCATAGGCAACTCCACATCTTCCAAGAAAGTCCAGGTCGCTGTAATTCTCAAATGCCTCCGTCACCATCTCATCCTCACTGAAATAAGGCACATTGCCATTTATCTCACAATATGCCTCTCCCGAATATATGGGAATATCAGCAATCTCCATGCTCGAAGCCTGCTGATCTGCAATATTCTCAGATGCTGCCGCACTGCTTTCAGGTGACATGTTGCCGGTGTTATCTTTTTTCTCCGCAACTGTGGTATTCTCTGATTCTGAGGTATCTTCTACAGTCTCCTTCTCATATCCCTTTACCGCGGACCTGCTGCCATCCGCAATTCCTGACATACTGCACCCGGACATCAGCAATGCAAATATTGCTACATACAGTACACTGTAAAATTTTCTTTTCACGTCACATTCTCCTCTCTGAAAATGTTATCCCTGCCTATATACATCCTATTAAAATTTAGCTATCTTTTTCCAAAATGTATAATAACATTCTACATTTTGTCATCCGTTTTGTGAATACATCCCCGCATAAAACCTCAATTCAAAACAAAGAGTTTTCACTAGCTGCTTTAACAAATCATTGCAACAAAAAAGAGGATATATACCACATGTGATACATATCCTCCTTACAATTTATGCTTCCTTGTGTAAGCTTTTCCCTACACCATTCCATTTGCGACCTTATACTTGTAGAGCATCTCCGCATGATTCTGCTCCTCGATCTGTATATCCGCCAGAAGCTTTCTCACCGCGCTCTCGCCAAATGCAAATATCTCTCCATTGTACTCGCCTGACACAAGCTTCTCTGTTCCAATACAGTCTGTTGCAAGGAACTCATCATTCTTCTTATCCTCGGAATCGTCCATCATCTTGTATGTCTGCTTTGGCTCATAATCTTTTCCATCGCTGTCATTGCAGTCACACTGTGGAACCTGTCCGTCAAGCACCTGGGTAAGTGAATCATAGTGCTTCTGCTCTTCCTTCTGTATAGTCTGGAACAGATTCTTAAGCTCAGGATCCTTCGCCTGCTCCGCATATCTTCCATATTTCTCCACACAGGACTTCTCCTGTGTCTGAAGATCCTGGATAACTGTTTTCTCTTTTTCCTTTAATATCATAGCAATACTCCTTTCGATTAAAATTCATCCCATCGCATAGATATTATTGTCCAAAATAGTACAGCTCTATTCCTACATCTCTATTTTTTTATATTTTTCTGCCTTCTGGTCATTTATATATATGTATGGCAATGAAAAATCTCAGGACCGTGTCATACAATAAAAGGCGAATGCCCTGCAATTGTCATACAGCCATCCGCCATTATATCACATATATTTATTTCTGTAGTCTCACAAACTCTCTGCAATAAGCCACATACATTACAATCAACACAAGTCCAACAGCCACTATTGGCATCACGCCTGTGTCAAATGCAAACATGCTCATAAACGTAAGTATCCACATGACAAATCCTGCCTTAATTCCAGTCATAAATCCCTTCTTGGAGGATTTGGCTATCATGATAAGCTCAGCCTCGTCCGATGTGTTCTCCCAGTCACGGCGAAAATGCATATCGAATATATTTCCGCTTTTCTCCGGGTTAAGCTTCTTCTCTTCATCGATGACAAGCTTTTCAACCACACAATACAGTGTCATAGATATCAGAAATACAAGCTCAGACAGCACTGTCAGGAATGTGCCACGCCCATCACTGTACGTCCTGTCCACAGCGTATATACACACCGGAAACAACACAAGTCCAACGAACACGATGACACACGGGAGATATGAGGCAGTCGTGATCCGACTCTCTATATCCACTATCACATCCTCGTTCTCTCCGTCCCAACCTCTGATCATCCTCTTTATCTTCCCATACATGACAAATGACACCACAAACGTCGCCAGCATGAGCACACCATATACTATAGGCAGCGTATCAGCTGTTATCCACCATATATGATCCCAGTTGATCCCATCCAATGTGTCCTTGTTCACCGCGGCAAGCCTTCCCGCCAGGAAACCTCCCAGCAGACTTGCCAGGATCATGACCGCAAATATTATATATATCTTCAGATTACTTTTCTTGTTCACTTTTTTATCAGTATCCTTCATCTCATATCCTCTTTTCATTCTATGAATTAACACGACCTTATCCATATGTCAGGAATCATTCCTTATCATCCTCGTATTGGAATATATCCTCCACGCAGACACCACATACCTTCGCGATCTTCAGTGCCAGTGTCACCGATGGGCTGTAGTCGCCCCTCTCTATCTGGCTTATCGTCTGCCTTGATGTCTGCACCAGTGCACCCATCTCCTGCTGGTTTACCCCCAGCTTAGCCCTGTATTCCTTCAGCTTGTTGTACAGCGGCATCTATATCACCTCCAGCTTGTTAATCTGTATTGTCATCATAATCAGATCCATTATCTGTTTATGCCGTCCTCTCCATCAGAGCCCAATCCTTTTATTACATTGTCCGCATCTTCAGCTTCTGCTCTGTCTGCCAGCCCATGCTCTGCATACTTATGTGTGGATGTCCCCCATATCATGGAAAAGCTTATTCCAAAACAGAATCCAATGGAAATTCCAAGCGCCAAATTGTCAAACAGCATTCCATACACTATACCAAGTGCAACACCTATGATAATTCCAAGTGGTGCGCCAGTGGTTTTATCGCGCTTACACACATATATTTTATCCCTCAAAAAGAATCCATCACTCTTCCCATCTCCAAATACAACTATCACATTCTGATACACATTGCTGTGGGCAACCTCCATCATGTCATCTGCCAGATTCTCCACCTCAGGATGAATGTAATACTTTCTAAGCTTGTATATACTGAGTACATCCTTGCCACTTTCAGGTTCAGGCGTCAACTCACTCCTGGCAATATCTTCTTTATCAAAGATAAAGCAGCTCCACATCTGTTTCTTCCTGAAAAATCCATACACCGGAAGCCCCTTCTTCAGACTTTCCCGGATCTCATTCTCAAGCTCATTTATATCACAGACCTCAGCCATAGCATCTCCTAGCTTGTGCTTCTTTAACATTCTTTCTGTGATCGGTGTCACGGAATACCCCTTGACCTGCGTCTTCAATTTGTCCACTGGTTGGGAGACGATCATGCCCTCAAACATAGCTTGTAGTGTTTCACAGGTAGATTTCTTATTACCTTTATCCATGCCATTTTCACTTAGATTGTCCTTTTTATTTACACCTTGCTTTTCCCTCATATCCTCATAACTCCATTTTAATTCTTACCACTAAAATCCCATTCCAAATTCAAGCTATATATATTATATATGCCAAATGACAACTATAGTTGTCATTCCTTTTACAATTGAGTATAACAAATGACAAGGAAAGTTGTCAATAGCTTTTGACAACTTTCCTTGTCATCTCAATATTGGAACGGAGGCACCTGAAACCTGGAGAACCGCCAGACTGATGCCTGGCAGTGCAACAACTAAACAATTGAGCAAGATCATCTTTTGTTAAATTATATCATACTTCTCCACATCCACGACTGCCTGTCCCACACATAACAGCTCTATTCCATCCGCTTCAATAGGTGTATATATCGCCGTGCTCATTGTCATAGCTCCATCATTTACAAACAGCTCTATCGAATTCCTGTCCAGTATAAATCTGAGCTTTATACTATCTTGAGCCTCCTGCTGTTCATCAACCTTTTCCTTGACATCCCCGTAACATTCTGCTGATTTCACGCAGGCCCTTCTGATACACACCACATCTTTCTCAAATCCGGCAAATGTCCTGTCCATCTCTATTATATTATTTTCTCTGTCATATATAAATCGAGTATAATATCCGCTTCCCTTTGCCAGATTCACGGTAAATCTGCTGTATTTGTTTCCAGTGATTACAAATGTCACATCCAGACTTCTTCCACTTATACCTTCCAGACTACGCCGTCCACTCACTACTTCATCTGAGTACCTGACCATATTAGCATGATACTTCTCTATCTCTCTCACTGGCTTCTGTATCAAGCGTCCATTTTTCAGAGATATCTCCCTCGGAATCGTCATCATTCCCTGCCACTTCTGTCCACCGGGTATCCACATATTATGCCACGACTGCATCCACGCTATCATTATCCTTCTGCCATCCGGCAAAAGTGTAGTCTGAGGCGCGTAGAAATCTGTTCCATAATCAAGTGATAATGGCTCTCCACCGTCAAATTTCTTCTCACCTTTATCAAATTCTCCAACAAAATAGATAGAATTATTTCCATTGTGGAATTCATATCCCTCTGCTTTCATTCCCGTAGGCGATACGAGAAGTACATGATGATCGTCTAATTTGAAGAAATCAGGGCATTCCCATATGCCGCCCAGATCACCTTCATTCCGTGCAAGGATACTCTCAAATGTCCAGCTTTCCATATCAGCGCTCGAAAGTAATACCACAAGCCCCTTATTATCCTGATCCACACAGCCTGCAGCCATATAGTATCTACCATCCTCAAGCCATGCCTTCGGATCTCTGAAATCCGCTCTGCTCAATCCCTCCGGCAGCATATCTCCAGTCACCACCGGGTTATTCTGTATTTTTTTATATGTAATGCCATCACCAACCGCTATGCTCTGGTTCTGCAATACCCCATCACCGTCGGGATTTTTCATAACACTGGTATATATCAGGACATGCTCTCCATCTTTTTCAATGGCCGTACCTGAGAAACAGCCCTCGGCATCATATATCGTATCAGGTGCAATCGCCACAGGAAGCTGCTCCCATCTTATCAAATCGTCACTGACCTGATGCCCCCAATGCATAGGTCCCCATTCCGTACTGTACGGATGATACTGGTAAAACAAATGCACCTTACCATTATACACAGAAAATCCATTCGGATCATTCATCCAACCGACAGGCGGAGTCACATGAAACAACGGTTGCTCATTCTTATCTATTTCATTCTGAGTTTCGTATTCCCTCGATGCAGCAAGTGCCTCGCTAGCCACATTTTTTCCCGTCATCTTCCCATTTATATCCATCTCTTTTGCTCCTTTATACTTACATGGTTTATATTTTGCGTTCTTTCAAATAACACATTTAAATCAATAAAATAGAGACATTTCCACTGTACCATACATAGCATCTCTTGAAAATGTCCCTAAATAAATTTATTTCCTATTTTATAATAAACCTACACTGAAATATCTTTCAGCCCTGTCCGCCATAACTGTGGCTATAACTTTATCTTTCCCATATTTTTCTGCCATCTTCATAGCCGCCCATACATTTGCACCGGATGACGTACCTACAAGAAGTCCCTGTTCTTTGGCAAGTCGTCTCGCCATCTCAATGGCATCCTTATCCGCCACTTCCACCACATCTGTTACCAGTGATGTATCCAGAACATCCGGTATAAATCCATCGCCTATTCCCTGTATCTGATGGATTCCCGGGCCATCTCCATGTAGCGCTGACACTCCCTTAGGCTCAACGGCAACAATCTTCGTATCTGGATTTTTCTCCAACAGATATTTAGCTATACCTTGGAGAGTACCTCCACTTCCAACACCAGACACATATATGTCTATCTTCTGACCAAGCTGTTCACACATCTCAACTGCTGTTGTGCGATAATGCGCATCTGGATTTGCCTGATTGACAAACTGCTGCGGCATGAAATACTTCTCTGGATCAGATTCTGCTATCTCATTTGCCTTATCAACAGCACCACCGATGCTTAGAACCGGATCCGTAAGTACCAGCTCAGCACCAAATGCCCTGATAACCTTCTTTCGCTCCTCACTCATATTCTCTGGCATCACAATTATCACTTTATAACCTTTCTGAACACCACAGAGTGCAAGCCCTATTCCGGTATTACCGCTCGTAGGCTCTATAATAGTCATTCCCGGCTTGAGTTTTCCCTCACTCTCTGCAACCTCCAGCATGTTTTTTGCGATCCTGTCTTTAATACTTCCACCTGGATTAAGGAATTCCGCCTTGGCAAATATATTGTATCCTGTCGACTTTTTCAGACACATAAGCGGGGTATTCCCTATCAGATCAAGCACATCATTGTAATACATATTAATCCCTTCTTCTCTTTACTTTATATTATAATATTTTACATATTTTTCCACCAAAGTCACTATAAAATATATTGAACTGCCTTTATATTAATGTGGTTCATTCTCCTTTTTCATAGTTTGCCATTTTCCTTCCCACTAATATAAATAAAGCCTTGAAACACTGAGTTTTCAAGGCTTTTTAGCAGGGGATGAGAGAATCGAACTCCCACCAAAGGTTTTGGAGACCCCTATCATACCATTTGACCAATCCCCTATATACAGAAAAAATTTAACACCTGTTGCAGCGTTAAATTTTCTCGGTACTTTTATTTTGTACCTTCAGAATTTCACACAGAAAGCTAGTAACCTAACCCCATCTAACAACCAACGACTGTTTCAAAGTAAACTTTATTCTTTACTGTGTATGCCTTAGATTCTGCACCTTGCAGATATCATGCACACTTGCGTATCTCCAAAGCTTATCTCTTAGAAACCTCTAAGGATAAGTCCTCGACCTATTAGTACTTCTCAGCTGAGTGCGTTACCACACTTACACCTGAAGCCTATCAACCTTGTAGTCTTCAAGGGGTCTTACTCCGAAGATGGGATATCTTATCTTGAGGGGGGCTTCACGCTTAGATGCCTTCAGCGTTTATCCCTGCCAAACTTGGCTACTCTGCCATGCCTTTGGTAAAACAACAGATACACCAGAGGTTTGTCCATCCCGGTCCTCTCGTACTAAGGACAGCTCCTCTCAAATATCCTACGCCCACGCCGGATAGGGACCGAACTGTCTCACGACGTTCTGAACCCAGCTCGCGTACCGCTTTAATGGGCGAACAGCCCAACCCTTGGAACCTGCTACAGCTCCAGGATGCGATGAGCCGACATCGAGGTGCCAAACCACTCCGTCGATGTGAACTCTTGGGAGTGATAAGCCTGTTATCCCCAGGGTAGCTTTTATCCGTTGAGCGATGGCAATCCCACTTTATACCACCGGATCACTAAGTCCTACTTTCGTACCTGCTCCACCCGTCGGTGTCGCAGTCAAGCTCCCTTCTGCCTTTGCACTCTTCGAATGGTTTCCAACCATTCTGAGGGAACCTTTGAGCGCCTCCGATACCCTTTCGGAGGCGACCGCCCCAGTCAAACTCCCCGCCTGACATTGTCCCATTGCCAGTTCATGGCAACTGGTTAGAAACCCAGTACTACAGGGGTGGTATCCCAACAGCGACTCCGGACAGACTGGCGTCCATCCTTCTCCGTCTCCCACCTATCCTGTACATGCAGTACCGAATCCCAGTATCAAACTGGAGTAAAGCTCCATGGGGTCTTTCCGTCCTGGCGCGGGTAACCAGCATCTTCACTGGTACTTCAATTTCACCGGATGCATTGTCGAGACAGTGCTCAAATCATTACGCCTTTCGTGCGGGTCGGAACTTACCCGACAAGGAATTTCGCTACCTTAGGACCGTTATAGTTACGGCCGCCGTTTACTGGGGCTTAAATTCAAAGCTTCGATTGCTCTAACCTCTCCTCTTAACCTTCCAGCACCGGGCAG
>ENA-UOJH01000068-UOJH01000068.1-human-gut-metagenome-genome-assembly--contig:-C148-NODE-68-length-107664-cov-10.409836_pt1 | contig 107664 bp, 84 predicted proteins | sample MGYA00242345_ERZ723892 | MGnify/ENA metagenome assembly ERZ723892 | reverse complement strand
CGCTGTTCTCGTTGAAGCAGGAAGCTCCCGCCTCTATAGGCGGGAGTACGTTCACTCATACTAACATGCTAAATATAGTATAATACAATCTGGTACACTATTTCAAATTGCATACGGGATACACGATAAAGGTCAAATTCTTAAAAAATACTTGACTATTTGACTTTTTGCTGTATGATATTGGTGTAAGGGTACCTGAAGGTATCCGCCACTACGGCAGAATCGTACAAAGGAGTGTTTGAATATGGCGAAAGAAACCCATGAATTTCAAGCTGAAACGAAACAATTACTGGACTTGATGGTCCATTCTATTTATACGAATCACGAAATCTTCCTTCGTGAATTGATTTCCAATGCATCCGATGCTATCGACAAGCTGCATTACCAGTCGTTGACTAACGGCGACCTCCTCGAAGGCGACACGGCCTTTGAAATCCATTTGACGCCTGATGCCGATGCCCATACGCTGACGATTTCTGATAACGGCCTGGGCATGAACAAACAGGATTTGATGGAAAACTTGGGCACGATTGCCCAGTCCGGTACGAAAGCCTTCTTGGAAAAATTGAAGGAAGCTCAAGATGCAGACAGCACGGATAAGGACCTCATCGGCCAGTTCGGCGTCGGTTTCTATTCGGCCTTCATGGTCGCCGATAAAGTCACGGTCGTTACCCGCAAGGCCGGTGAAGAACAGGCGTATAAGTGGGAATCCACTGGCGATGGTGAATACAGCCTGGAAGAATGTCAGAAACCGAAACACGGCACGACAATCATCCTCAGCCTGGGCAAGGACTTCTACGGCGATGACAGTGAAGAAAACTACACCGACAAGATGACCCTCCAGAGCCTGGTCAAGAAGTATTCCGACTATATCCGTTACCCGATTACCATGGATTTCACGGCCAAGGAAAAACCGAAGGATGCCGATGGCAAGGTCATCGAAGACGCACCGGAAGAAGAACACACGGAAACGCGGACGCTGAATTCCATGCAGCCTTTGTGGACACGCAACAAATCGGACATCAAACCGGAAGAATATAAGGAATTCTTCCAGCACCAGTTCTATGAATGGGAAGAACCGATGGAAATTTTCCACAACCGCGTCGAAGGGGCTGTCGATTACACAGCGCTCCTGTTCATTCCAGGCAAGGCTCCGTTCAACCTCTACTATGCTGATTATGAACCGGGTATCCAGCTCTATTCACGTCACGTCTTCATCATGGATAAATGTAAAGACCTCTTGCCGGATTACCTGCGCTTTGTCAAGGGCCTCGTCGATTCGCCGGACCTATCCTTGAATATTTCCCGTGAACTCCTGCAGAAGAGCCGCGAACTGAGCCTCATCGGCCGCAACTTGGAAAAGACCATTCTCAAGACGTTGAAGCGGAACTTGGAAAAAGACCGTGAAAAATATGAAAAATTCTGGGCTGAATACGGCAAATCCTTGAAAATCGGTGTCTACAGCGGCATGATGACCGGTGAAAATAATGTCGAAAAATTGAAGGATCTCTTGCTCTTCATGTCGTCGAAAGATGGCAAACTGTGCACGATCAAGGAATACGTCGACCGCATGAAAGACGGCCAGCAGAAGATTTACTACGCAACGGGCAAGGACAAAGAAGCCATTGAAGGCCTGCCGCAGATGGAAATGCTCCGCGACCGGGGCATTGAAGTCCTCTACATGACCGACCCAGTCGATGAATTTGCCGTTGAAGCTATCGGCGAATACGAAGGCCACCGCTTCCACTCCATCAGCCGTGGCGACTTGGACTTGGAAGACGACGCCTTCAAAGAAGAAAAGAAGAAGAACGAAGAATTGGCTAAGGATAATGAAAGCCTCTTGAAGGATATGAAAGACTTCTTGGGCGATAAAGTGGCCGATGTCCGCTTGTCCAACCGCTTGAAGAGCGGTGCTGTCTGCCTCGTCGCCGACGCTGCCGGTCCGTCGCTGGCCATGGAACAGGCCTTCGCCGCAGCCAATAACCCCATGCTCAAGGCTCGCCGCATCTTGGAAATTAATCCACAGCATGAACTGTTCAGCAAATTGATGGCCGTCCACGATCAGGGCAAAGACAGCCAGTCCTTCAAGGACTACTGCAACTTGCTCTACGATCAGGCATTGCTCTTGGAAGGCATCATGCCTGATGATCCCGTCGCCTTTGCCAATAAAGTAGCCAGCTTGATGGCAAAATAATTCCATACAGAAAGCCCCTCCCGGTGTGTGACCGGAAGGGACGTTCCTCCAGCAAAAGGGCTTGTCGCATATGCGACAAGCCCTTTTGCCGTAGGGGCCGTCCTGTTGAGGCGGCCCGTTTGTGGGAATTCCGCAAACTGATACCGCAATTCGTAGGCCGCAGTTCACCGATTAACCTCTCAGTCAGCTGCGCTGACAGCTCTCCTGCTAGGAGAGCCGGGCCGCCTTTCAGGACGGCCCCTACGAAAGCGGTCCGTGGGACCGCGGCTAACTGCTAGCCACGAGCCACGGGCCCTACTAGTGGAATATATTGATGAAGATGGTGATGATCGACGCGTTGACCGGGTCGATGATGAGCGAGCCGATGAGGGGAATGACGAAGAAAGCCGTCGGTGCCGGGCCGAAGAGTTCGGTCATGGCCGTCATGTTGGCGATAGCGTTCGGCGTAGCGCCCAAGCCGAAGCCGCAGACGCCGCTGGTCATGACGGCTGCTTCGTAGTCTTTGCCCATGGCGCGGAAGACGATGAAGTAAGCAAAGAGGGCCATGAACAGGGCCTGGCTGAGGAGCATGACGACCAGGGGGATAGCCAGGTCGGCGAGCTGCCAGAGTTTGAGACTCATGAGGACACAGGTCAAGAAGACGGTCAGGCTCAGGCTGCCCAAGACTTCGCTTTCACGCTGGTAGATTTTGTAGGCGTGAGTGAAGTCGGCGATGTTGCGGATGATGGCGGCGACGATCATAGAGCCGATATAGCCAGGGAAGACCAGGCCGATGCTGCTGAAGAAGCCGCTGACCAGGGTACCCAGGCCCATTGCCAGGAAAAGGTGGGCCATGGCGTTCATGAAGCGGTAGTTGTCGATGGTCTGACCGATTTTATTTTCAATCTTGATGGCGTTTTCTGCGCGTTCCTTATTGCCGGCAACGGCTTTCAGTTTCGAAACGGTGCCAGCATTGAAGGACGGGTCGAAGCGTTCCGATTCGGCCGAGCTGACCAGGTGGAATTTGTGGACCAGTTCTTCGCCAATCGGGCCGCCGATGACGCCGCCGGCGACGAGGCCGAAGGTAGCCGCTGCGACGGAAATCGTTGCGCCGCCGTCGAGACCGATGCTTTCCAGGAGCGGGCCGAAGGCGGCTGCCGTACCGTGACCGCCGACCATGGGGATAGAACCTGTTGCCAGGCCCAGGAGCGGGCTCAGGTCAAAAGCTATGGCCAAGCTGGAGCCGATGATGTTCTGACAGATGATCAAAATCGTCGTGACAATGGCCATTTTAAAGACCATGATGCCGCCACGCTTGATGAGGCTGATGCTGGCCGTATAGCCGACGCTGGTGAAGAAGAGCATCATGCAGATATTCTGCATGATCGTATCCTGTTCGTATTTCCAGATGCCTTGGGTATATAAGATACAATTCATGATAGCAAATAAGATGCCGCCGACAACCGGTGCGGGGATGCAATACTTACGTAGGACGCTGATCTTGACGCGCAACAAGACACCGATGTAGTAGACGACGATGGCCGCAGCCAGGGTCTGATAAATATTAAGATTTAGGGACACGCAGAAAACCTCCTTATATTTTTAAAAATACAATACATATCATAACAGATTTTGGGCTGTAAAACAATTGTAAAAAATAAAAGGGACTTGATTTTTTTAGGCATAGATGGAATCTTATTTTTAGATAGGCAAGAAAAGAGGCGAATGATAGTAATCTTGATGGCCTTTCCGCTGGCCTTCTTTAGAAAAGCAGAAAGACTGGATGTCGCTGGCCTTGAGGTCTAATTTCAGCTGTTCCTGTCCTAGCGGAGAGAGGCCAGGCGCATCGGAACGTACTCTGGTGACGACAGGAAGCTGTCCTTTTACCCCTTTCAGAAAGGCCGCGCCTCGCCCGTTGAGGGCCAGGAGACGGGCATATTGCGGCCCTGCTTCATAAGAGCGGTCCATGAGGTCCCACGATGGCTGTAAGAGGGTGTAAGCTCCCATTCGGCAGAGGCGGCTGTAGGCATAGCGCCGCGTCTTGATAGCCTTGAGGGCCTGGGCGTAACTGCCGTTTTCCATGAAAGCGCGGTGCCAGCGGTTTTCCAGGCCTTCTGTAAAGGCCGGCAGGCAGCGCAGCTGGTCTGGTGTCAGCAGGCGGTTCTGGCTGGCGATGAAATCGCCATAGCGGTTGTCGTCGGTGAAGGCGCCTTGGGCCAGCTGGTCTTCTACATCGGTCAGGCTGGCAGACGGAAGATACGGCCGGCAGGCGGCGGCTCCGCTGTCTCTCATGGCCTGGCGCAAGGCTGTGGCACTGGCAAAGGCAGGGCCTAGTTCCGTATCGCCGTGATGGCCCTGGCGAGGGAAGGGCCAGAAGGCCAGTGGCCGGTCCTGATTCAACAGGGCCTTGGCGTATTCAAAGGCCAGCAGGGCATTGGGCTGCTCCAGGAGGCGCCCTTTTTTCGGTGATGCCGCCAGCAGGTATTCTGTCTGTTCGCGGCCTGCTGTTTCTTTTGGGCCTTCTTTTTCCCTGTCCGGCAGGCTGTGGGCACAGCGGGCCAAGGCCAGGAAGTCTTCGGCCGTGCCGTTTTCGACGCCGCAGGCCAGGCCTTGGCAGCCCAGGCGGCTGGCCAGGGTGACGCCGCCTGTGGCGAACCCGGCCGCGCTGGACAAGGCATAGACGGCTGGGAGTTCGATGACTACATCGGCACCGCCTTTGATGGCCCAGACTGCGCGGTGCCACTTATCGAAGAAGGCCGGTTCGCCGCGCTGGACGAAGGCGCCGCTCATGATGATGACGATGGCTGCATCGGGACCGGCTGCCTGGCGGACTTGAGATATCAAATGGGCGTGACCGGTATGGAAAGGGTTGAATTCGGCGATGATGGCGATAGATTTCATAGAGCCTCCTGTATGTTCAAAAATTCACAAAATAACAGAAGTGTATAGCCTGACGAGAATTATATTATATGTTTTAAACAAAATCGTGCCAATGGTTATAAGTATACGGGGCACGGTGGGAAACGTCAATAGTATATACTCGTTCCTATCCGGATAAGGGCGAAAGTATTTGCAATTCGTCGCTTTTTTTAGGTGACGCTATAAATCTTTTATGCTATAATGAACCTAGTCTGTAGAAAGCATAAATAGGTGATGGCATGAAAGAATTGAAATTATTAGCAGTTGCGGCCATGACCGCAGCTGTCGTATTGTTGTCCGGATGCGGCAACATGACGATGCTCGAAGAATATAGCTTCGGGTATGTCCAACTCAAAGCAGGGAATTCGGAAGTCTATGTAATGACCCCGTTTGACCTGGCCCATGTGAGCCGCCAGAATGGGGAAGGCATGATGTACATCAACAACGATAAACACATCAATGTCGTCGCTGTTTCCGAAACGGCTGGCGAAACGACGCCTGTAGCCATGGCAGAAGAATACGTTGCCATGCTGAAACAGACACCGGATGTTTCTGATCTGCAAACGAAGGTCACCGACGCGGAAGAAAGCGGCCGCAAGACCACCGTTGTCGACGCTTCCTATACGGAACCGCTCAACGGCCAGCCGGCTAAACTCACCGTGCGGAGTCTCTTCTTTGAAGATAATGGCCAGATATGGCACGTCATGTACATGTACAAAGACGGCGATGCTCTGGCTAAAGAAGTAGTTGACCACGTATTTGGCCAGCTCAAATAATTCTAAGACAAATGAAAGAGGGTAAATTTTCATGATCGTATTGGTTGTAAACTGCGGCAGCTCGTCCTTGAAGTACCAGCTCGTCAATATGGACAATGAAGAAGTAATGGCAAAAGGTTTGGTCGAAAAAATCGGCCTTCCCGATTCGCAGCTGACCCACAAATGGAATGGCCAGAAGAAAGAAATCAAACAGTCCATCCCGGATCACAAAGTGGCTGTTAAACTCGTCCTCGACATCCTTACCGACGCTGAATGTGGCGTCATCAAATCCATGGATGCCATCGACGCTGTCGGCCATCGTGTCGTCCATGGCGGCGAAGAATTCGCGGCTTCCACGCTCATTACAGATGAAGTCATGAAAGCCTTGGAAAAATGCTCGGCTATGGCTCCGCTCCACAATCCGCCTAACATCATCGGCATCAACGCTTGCAAAGCTATCATGCCTGGCGTTCCTCAGGTCGGCGTCTTCGACACGGCTTTCCATCAGACCATGCCGGCTAAAGCCTTCATGTATGGCCTTCCGTATGAACTTTACAAAGAAGACCACATCCGCCGTTATGGCTTCCACGGCACGAGCCATCGCTATGTCGCTGGTGAAGTCGCTAAAGTCATGGGCGTACCGGTTGAAAAACTGCGCATCATCAACTGCCACCTCGGCAACGGTTCTTCTTTGGCTGCCATCAAATATGGCAAATGCGTTGACACGACCATGGGCTTTACACCGCTCGCAGGCGTCCTCATGGGCACTCGCTGCGGCGATATCGACCCGGCTATCGTCCTCAACGTCATGGACAACCACAACCTTTCGACGAAAGAAATGGATACGCTCATGAATAAGAAATCCGGCGTCCTCGGCGTTTCCGGCGTTTCCAGCGACTTCCGCGATCTCGGCAAAGCCGCTGCTGAAGGCAACGAACGCGCTCAGCTCGCCCTCGATATGTTCCATTATCAGGTCCGCAAAGAAATTGGCGCTTTCGCAGCTGCTATGGGCGGCGTAGACGTCATCACCTTCACGGCTGGCGTCGGCGAAAACGGTATCGAAGACCGTGCAGCCATTGCAGAAGGCCTGGAATATCTCGGCGCTAAACTCGACCCGCAGCGCAACAACGTCCGCGGCAAAGATGCCCTCATCAGCACGGATGATTCGACGGTCAAGATGTATGTCATCCCGACGAACGAAGAAATCATGATCGCCCGCGATACGAAGGACATCGTATCCAAACAGTAATGACCAAAGTGCGTGCCCGAAGATGGAGTGAATACTGTGAAATTACTATACTGGGACATTGACGGAACCTTATTGAATACAGGCCGGGCCGGTCTATACGCCATTGAAGAGGTCTTTCACGACCTCAAGGGCGCTGACGTGCCTGTGCCGAAGATCGCCGCCGGCGGCCGGACGGATAATTTCATCTGCCAGCAGCTCTTGTATAAAGCGACGGGCATCATGCCGACAGACGATGAAGTCCATGCTTTTTGCCGGGGTTACGAAAAGAAGCTCCTGAAATGGCTGAAGCGCAAGGCTGAAGAAGGCGTCGTCTTGCCCCATGTGGAAGAGAACCTGGCCTTCTTCCAACAGCGCCAGGACTACAAACAGCTCCTCTTGACCGGCAACAGCGCCATTGGCGCCCGTATGAAGATGGATGTCTTCGGCCTGTCCCAGTATTTTGATTTCCCTCATTCGGGGTTCGCCTTCAATTATTACTATCGCGATGATCTGGCCCGCAATGCCCTGGCCATCGCCAAGAAGACCTGGGGCGATGCTATCGAGATGGCTTATGTCATCGGCGACACGCCTTACGACATCCAGTGCGGCAAGGCCATCGGCGCCCGCACTATCAGCGTCGCTACGGGCCGCTATTCCTACGAGGAACTGGCCCAGTGCGCGCCTTGGAAGATACTGCATTCCCTTCCGGAACCAGAAGCCTTCCTGAACATCATCGAAAATTAAACACACATAGAAAGGGACTGTTGCACGAAGGCTTCGGCTATCAGGCGAGGTCCCTTTTTTGTTTGAGGTTTGAGGTTTGATGTAAGGGCCTTTAAATTTAAAACCATCCGCATCAAACATCAAACTTTTAACATCAAACTCGAAAAAGACCCGGACTCATAAAGAGTCCGGGTCTTTTTCGGGTTCTTCGATACGCCAGGTGTTTTCGAGGACGCGGAAATTGAGGCGGTGCCATTTCTTTTCGATATCGTCCAGCGTTTGCGAGGCAGAATATAACATATTATTCTGTTTTTGGGCCTGCTTTTCCAGCTGCGCTATGCGGACGCGCTGTGTAGATACCGTGTCTGCCAGTTCATAGACTTGGAACTGAAGGACGGCAATCCACAGGAACTCCAGAAGGGCGACGAGGACGACGCACTTCTGGGCCTTGGGAAGACCGCGCCAGGCCTGGCAGAAACGGCGGCGCAGGCGGGAAAGGAGAGCACAGCTCTGCTGTTCCTTTTGGCGGAGCCCGGCCAGGAAAGCTGGGGACTTATGTCTGTCCATAGCGCCTATAAGTTGGAAATGACGCGGGCCTTATTGCGGACGAAGTCGAGCCATAACTGAGCGGCATGGGAGAGGTAGTGGCCCCGTTTCCAGATGACGTAGAGGACATGCATGATTTCCGGTTCGACCAGGGGACGGACGACGACCGATTCCGAGACGCGAGGGTTCGTTTCCTTCGTCGGGCACAGGCGGCTCGGCAAGAGGGCGACGCCCAGGTTGGCGACGACGGTCTGGATCATGAGGTCCCGCTGGCTCGTTTCAAAGACGATTTTCGGCTGGAAACCGATCTTCTTACAGTGCTGGATGATTTCATCGTGCAGGTTGAAGTCATCGCGATAGAGGACCAGCGATTCATTGGCCAGCTTCTTGAGGGGAATCGTCTTTTCTTTGGACAAGATGTTGTCCCTGTGGATGATGACGTTCATCGGATCCTGGGTCAAGAAGAACGCTTCAAAGTCCTTTTCCTTCGGCTGCGTGCAGACGATACCCAAGTCGATGAGGCCTTCTTGGACGCTGATTTCGACTTTCTTCGAGCCGTGTTCGTAAAGGTCCAGTTCGATCTGCGGGTATTCCTGCTTGAAGGCACCGAGGAGGTTGGCGAAGATGGGAGCGCCCGTGATCGGCGGCAGGCCGATGAGGACCGTCCCTTGTTCCAACTTGAATTCGTTTTCGAAGTCCGTCTTCAAGTGTTCGAACATGAAGACGACGCGCTTAGCGTGGGAGAGGAAAATCGTGCCGGCATCGGTGAGTTCGACGGCTTTGGCATTGCGCATGAAGAGGACGACGCCCAATTCTTCTTCCAGGGCTTTGATGGTACGGCTGATGGCGGACTGGGAAATGTGCAGCGTCCGAGCCGCTTTGCTGAATGATTTCTTGTCGGCTACTTCGACAAAGTATTTAAGATGATGAAAATCCATACTAACACCTCCACTAATGGTGTACACCGAATCGGGGCTTTAATATACACTCGATTGGTATACGTTTACAAAATGGCACTGAATGATGCATAAACTAGCATCACATTCCTATTGAATTTAGCATTACTTAGGCATATAATTAACTTGTAAGAAAAAGTTACAAAGTCGTTCGGTTTGTGATGGTCAGCAAGCTTCAAAAGGCATGTTGGTGTGCAAATCTGTAATATCACTATAATAGTATTACAGATTGAGAATATTAGCAATACCTTTTTTGAATATTGTTGAACCTTCCCACTTTTTATTGCATTTTTTTCAAGGTAGGGACGTGTATGGACGATACGTGAACAAAAGTCATCCATGGAACCTGGGTGATGGTGTCCGCGCCGCCCGTATGAGGATGCAACAGAACGTCTTTATAGCTTTCTTAAGCCTATCAGTATGGTGTTTCCATATTGAAAGTATACTTTTATTTAAGGAGCGTGTTTTATCTATGAGCAAATTTAAAACCATGGATGGTAACGAAGCAGCTGCATGGGTGTCCTATGCATTTACTGAAGTTGCCGCAATTTATCCGATCACGCCGTCTTCTCCTATGGCAGAACATGTCGATGATTGGGCAGCCGCTGACATGAAAAACATCTTCGGCCACAAAGTCAACGTTGTTGAAATGCAGTCCGAAGCTGGCGCAGCTGGCGCATTCCACGGTTCTTTACAGGCTGGTGCTTTGACAACTACGTACACGGCATCTCAGGGCTTCCTCCTCATGATTCCGAACATGTACAAAGTTGCCGGTGAACTCCTCCCGGGCGTATTCCACGTAGCTGCTCGTGCTTTGGCTAACCATGCACTGAACATCTTCGGTGACCATCAGGATGTTATGTCTGCTCGTGCAACAGGCTGCTGTCTCTTGGCCGAATCCAATGTTCAGGAAGTCATGGATCTCGGTGGCGTCGCTCATTTGGCAGCAATTAAAGGTTCCCTGCCGTTCATCAACTTCTTCGATGGTTTCCGTACGTCTCACGAAATTCAGAAAGTTGAAGTCATGGACTTCGAAAACTTCAAGAAACTCGTTGACTGGGACGCTATCGAAGCATTCCGCAAACGTGCCCTCAACCCGGATCATCCGGAAATCCGCGGCACTGCAGAAAACCCGGACGTATACTTCCAGCACACAGAAGCTTCCAACAAGTTCTATGACGCTATGCCGGATATCGTAGCTGGCTACATGGACAAGATTTCTGAAATCACGGGCCGTACGTACAAACCGTTCAACTACTACGGTGCTCCTGATGCTGAATACGTTGTCGTATCCATGGGTTCTCTCTCCGACGTCGCTAAACAGACTGTCGAATACTTGCAGAGCCAGGGCGAAAAAGTCGGTGCCATCAACGTTCACCTCTATCGTCCGTTCTCCAACAAGTACCTCCTCAACGTTCTTCCGAAAACAGTTAAGAAGATCGCTGTCATCGACCGCACGAAAGAACCGGGCTCCCTCGGCGAACCGCTCTACCTCGATATCGTTGGCTTCGTAACTGAAGAAAACCTCAACATCGACGTTATCGGCGGCCGTACAGGTATGGGCTCCAAGGACGTTCTTCCGGAAGACTTCCTCGCTGTCTTCAAAGAACTCAAGAAAGAACATCCGCTCAATGGCTTCACGTTGGCTATCGACGACGATGTTACCAACCTCAGCCTTCCGCGCGAACCGAAAATGCCGCTTGACACGACTGGCCTTACGTCCTGCAAATTCTGGGGCTTCGGTTCTGATGGTACTGTCGGCGCTAACAAATCCGCTATCAAGATCATCGGCGACCACACCGACATGTATGCTCAGGCATACTTCGCTTATGACTCCAAGAAATCCGGCGGCGTAACCATTTCTCACCTGCGTTTCGGTACTCGCCCGATCGATATGCCGTACCTCATCGACGCAGCTGACTACATCGCTTGCCATCGTCAGTCCTACATCAAACGTTTTGATGTCCTCCGCGGCATTAAAGACGGCGGCACATTCATGCTGAACTGCACCTGGACTGATGAAGAACTGGAAAAAGAACTTCCGGCTCGCATCAAACGTTCCATCGCTAAACATCATGTTAAATTCTACACCTTGAATGGTGACGCTATTGGCCAGAAACTCGGCCTCGGCACTCGTATCAACATGGTCATGCAGGCTGCATTCTTCGCACTTGCTAAGATCATTCCTATCGATGATGCCGTTAAATACTTGAAAGACTCCATTGTCAAGAGCTATGGCAAGAAAGGCCAGAAAGTCGTTGACATGAACAACGGCGCTGTTGATGCTGGTATCAAAGAATTCCATGAAGTTAACTATCCGGCTTCCTGGGCTGACGCTAAAGACGAAGTCGTCGAAGGCCGCCCGGCTACGAAGTACTTCACGGAAGTTGCAAAACCGATGCTCGAACAGGTTGGCGACGATCTCCCGGTTTCCGCATTTGCTGGCCGCGAAGATGGCACCATGCCTTCCGGCACTGCTAAATTCGAAAAAGCTGGCCCGGCTCTCCACGTTCCTGCCTGGGATGCTGAAAAATGTATCGGCTGCATGCAGTGCTCCTTCGTTTGCCCGCACGCAACCATCCGTCCGGTCCTCACGACTGACGAAGAACTCAAAGCTGCTCCGGCTGGCTTCCAGACGGCTGCTAAAGCTAAATCCGGCAAACAGTATCATGTTTCCATCATCGTTGACCAGCTCGACTGCCTCGAATGCGGTTCCTGCGTAAACGTCTGCCCGGTTCAGGCCCTCACCATGGTTCCGAACACCGACGAAGAACGTCAGAAGATGGATCTCTGGTACTATGGTACGGAACAGGTTGCTCCGAAAGCTAACCCGCAGAACAAGAAGACCGTCATCGGTTCTCAGTTCGAAACTCCGCTCCTCGAATTCTCCGGTGCATGCGCAGGCTGCGGTGAAACACCGTATGTCAAACTCATCACGCAGCTCTTCGGCGATCGCATGATGATTGCAAATGCTACTGGCTGCTCCTCCATTTGGGGTGCATCCGCTCCGGTTTCCCCGTACACCATGAACGCTGCTGGCCATGGCCCGGCTTGGGCAAACAGCCTCTTCGAAGATGCTGCTGAATTTGGTCTCGGCATGTTCCTCGGCGTAGACAAAGTCCGCAAAGACTTGGCTGAAAACCTCGACGCTGCTAAAGCCGTTGCTTCTCCGGAACTCCAGGCTGCACTCAGCGATTGGGCTGCTAACATGAACGAAGGCGAAGGCTCTCGTGAACGCGCTGACAAACTGACAGCTCTCCTCGAAAAAGAAGCTGCTGGCAAACCGGTTCTCGAAGACTTCCTCGCTAAGAAACAGTTCTTCGTTAAACGTAGCCAGTGGATCATCGGTGGTGACGGCTGGTCCTACGATATCGGTTACGGCGGTGTTGACCACGTCCTCGCTTCCGACCACGACGTCAACGTCCTCGTCCTCGATACTGAAGTTTACTCCAACACTGGCGGTCAGTCCTCTAAAGCTACCCCGACTGCAGCTATCGCTCAGTTCGCTGCTGCCGGCAAACGCACGAAGAAGAAGGACCTCGGCATGATGGCTATCTCCTATGGCTATGTTTATGTAGCTCAGGTATCTATGGGTGCTGATAAGAACCAGCTCATGAAAGCTATGACGGAAGCTGAAGCTTACCATGGCCCGTCCCTGGTTATCTGCTACGCTCCTTGCATTAACCACGGCATCCGTAAAGGCATGGGCAAGAGCCAGCTCGAAGAAAAACTCGCTGTCGAATGCGGTTACTGGGATCTCTTCCGCTACAACCCGGATCTCAAAGCTCAGGGCAAGAATCCGTTCAGCCTCGACTCCAAAGAACCGGATTACAGCAAATTCCAGGAATTCTTACAGGGTGAAGTTCGTTATGCTTCCCTTAAGAAAGGCTTCCCGGAAGAAGCAGACGCTCTCTATGCTAAGACAGAAGCTGATGCTAAGAACCGTCGCGAATCCTATGTACGTTTACAGAAGGGTTTTGAAGACTAATTTGATTGCACTCGCTGCATGAGAATATAAGAAAGGCCCCGCATGAAGGTTTCGACCCTCATGCGGGGCCTTTTTTCTATTGCTATCCTTTCTCAAAAGGTATATAATAAAGCGTGTTTTTAAGAACCACTTAGAAAGGGGCCTTTCTGTATGTCATCTAAATTGGGTACGTTATGTATTGTCCTAACGGCCATAGCCTTTGGTACGATGGAAATTTCCTTGAAGATTGCCGGGACGGCGTTCACGCCTTTCCAGTTGACCTTTCTCCGGTTTCTCGTCGGCGGGCTGTTGCTCATGCCGCTGGCTATCCGCGATTTGAAGAAGCGTAGCATCCACCTCGATCGTTCCGATTGGGGGTATTTGGCTGTCCTCGGACTGATCAACATCTGTTTCAGCATGATCTTCTTCCAGATCGGGGTCAACATGGCCAATGCCGGCCTGGCAGCCATTGTCTTCTCCAGTAATCCGATTTTTGTCATGATTTTCTCGTATTTCATTATTCACGAAGCCTTTACCCGCAAGAAGGCCATTACCTTGGTCTTGAGCCTTATCGGCCTGGTCATCGTCGCTAATCCCATGGCTATTATCCGCAGCGGCAATATCGGCTTGCTCGTATCACTGGCAGCTGCCGTTTCCTTTGCCCTTTACACGACGCTGGGGAAACTGCGTATTGAAAAACTGGGCGGCAATGTAGAAAATGCCTTCAGCTTTCTTATCGGCTGCGTCTTTCTGCTTTTCCTTCTCTTGTTCCACGGCGATCCCATTGTGGCCGGTATTGATTCTCATACCGTGTGGTCCCTTATTTACTGTTCCTTAGTCGTCACGGGCTTCGGCTATCTGTGTTTCATGAAGGCCGTCGAACTGACAGGTCCGTCCAATGCGTCCTTTGCCTTCTTCATTAAGCCGATTATCGCCTTGATCTTGTCGGCCATCATCTTGTCGGAACCGATTACGGTCAATGCCGTCGTCGGCTTGGCGCTGATCCTTCTGGGCTGCACCATGGCAGGGCCGATTGAACACTTGCTCTTCCGCCACCATGCTATTGGCGAAATCGAAGGCCGCGAAAACCATCCGGCTTGGATCAAGGAAGATACAGAAAGCCCCTTGGTCATTACGATTTCCCGTGAATACGGCAGCGGCGGCCGCAATATTGGCAAGCTCGTCGCCCGTCAGCTCGGTATCCCGTATTACGATACGGAAATCCTCAATTTGACTCGCAAAGAACATCCTCAGACCTTCGCTGCTTGGTGCAAAGACCGCAAGCGTCTCCTCGGACCCTTGCTGACCAAGGTCTATGATGATTACATCCACTATGCATCGGGCTATGAATCGAAGCAGCAGGAAATGTTCCGCGATGAAGCCGAAGTCATCCAGGGCTTGACGGCTGGGAAATCCTGCGTCATCGTCGGCCGTTTGGCCAACTACATCCTGCGCAAACGGCCGAATACGTTCAACGTCTTTATTTCGTCCGACCCGGACTGGGCTATCCAGCGCATTATGCTCCGGGAACACGTCGATGCCGAAACAGCGCGGAAAATCCGCAACCACGTCAACCATGAACGGCGCGACCATTGCATGTACTGCACCGAGTCTTATTGGGGCTATGGTGCCAATTACGACTTGAGCCTCAAGTCCAGTGACTACGGCGTCGTCAAGACAGCGGACCTCATCTTGCAGGCTGCCCAGCACCGCTTGACCATCTCGAAAGAAGATATCAATCCCGCTGCAGACCACAACGCCATCGATTCGCCGGCTGTAGCCGCCGAATCGTGAGTTTGTAGTTGGTAGTAGGGGCTGTCGCACGAAGGTTTTTTCCATCATGCATGGCCCTTTTCTTAAATGTTTGAGGGTTGATGTATGATGTTTGAGGCAATGGCTTTTAAAGTTTGTCCCATCCACATCAAACTTTAAACTTCAAACTCCAAACTCCAAAAAGCGCTGTCTTTATACGACAGCGCTTTTTTTACGCCTGCAATGTTAAACAAATCTTAAACTTTCTCAAAATTAACAAATAATGGCAAGTAGCAATAGATTTAGCCTTTATTTTGAGAATAGAAAGTGATAAAATAATAATTGATTTATTGATAGTGATTATTCTTGAGAATGTATAGTGATAGCTATGGAGAAACGATGGCAGTTCGCCAGCCCTGATAAGGGGCTCATGGAAGCCTTGACTACACAATTACATATATCTCCGATATTAGCCCAGGTGTTGATTAACCGCGGCATCGCCGATGTCCCGGAAGGAGTCCATTTTCTTCACGATACGTTGGCTGATATGGCTGATCCTTTCCAGATGAAAGGTATGGAGACTGCCGTCGTCAGATTGGAGCAGGCGATAACCGAAAAACAGCGCATCGTCATCTACGGTGACTATGACGTCGACGGCATTACGTCGACGTCTCTTGTTTATTCCGTCCTCCGCGACCTGGGTGCGTCGCCGCAGTTCTATATCCCTGAGCGGGAGAGCGAAGGCTACGGCCTTAACGAAGGGGCCTTGGACCAGCTGAGCCGGCAGACCGACCTGCTCATCACTGTCGACTGCGGCATTGCATCGTATGACCTGGTCCGGCAGTTCTCACCGGGCCTGGATATGATCATTACGGATCATCACCAACCGCCGGAACAGATACCGCCAGCATTGGCAGTCCTCAATCCCAAGCAGGCTGGCTGTCCTTATCCCTTTAAGGAACTGGCCGGGGCCGGCGTGGCTTACGTCCTCTGCCGGGCCCTGTGGCAGCATCACTGCCACCAAGACCTGCCGGGGTATACGGATCTGGCCGCCCTTGGGACGATTGCCGACTTGGTCCCCCTGACCGGGGAGAACCGCATCCTCGTCCGCCATGGCCTGACGGCCATGAAAGAAGGGAAGCGGATAGGCATCAAAGCCCTCCTCAATGCGTCGAATCTGAGCGGCAAGGATATCACCGCCGGCCGTATCGCTTTTACAGCAGCGCCGCGTCTCAATGCGGCTGGGCGTATCAGCCATGCCACGAAAGGCGTCGAACTGCTCCTGGAAACCGATGCGGCTCAGGCGGCAGCCGATGCGGCCGAATTGAGCCATCTCAACACGGAGCGCCAGGACATTGAGCACACCATTGCTCAGGAAGCCATCGCCCAGATTGAAGGGCAGGGGAGGGGACGCGACGGCGTCCTCATTGCCTATCACGAAGGCTGGCACGTCGGCGTCATCGGTATTGCCGCATCGCGCCTGGTAGAAACGTATTACCGGCCGTCCTTGGTCATTACCGTCCGCGACGGCATTGGCAAGGGCTCATGCCGCAGCATCAGTGGTTTCAATATGTACGAAGCCCTGCAATACGCCCAGGACCTGCTCATCCAGTTCGGCGGCCACACCATGGCAGCAGGATTTTCCGTCAAGGCCGAGAATATCGAGGCCCTGCGCCAGCGCCTGCTGGACTATGCCGCCGCTCACATGACGGCAGCTGACTACATCCCCTTGGTCCACATCGACAAGGAACTGGAACCGGCGGAGGTGACGCTGGGCCTCATTGCCGAACTGGCCCGACTCGAGCCGTATGGCATGGGCAACAGCCGGCCCGTCTTTTCCCTGACCGGGGCTGTTGTAGAAGAAATCCGGCCTATCGGCCGGGAAAAGCAGCACGTCCGCCTCGTCGCCCGCAGTGCCGACAGGACGCGCCTTTCCGGCGTCGCCTGGTCCCAGGCCGGACTGTGTGACGCCATCGTCGAAGGTGATGTCATCGACGTGGCTTTCCAGCTCGAACGGAACGACTTCAATGGCACGTCGTCGCCGCAGCTGGTCATCCAGGACGTCCACTTGCCAGATCGCCACATTGTCCTCAACCGGGCGGTCATGGTCGATATCTACATGGCCCTCAAGAAATGCATCCCCGACTGGGGCATGCCGGTCTGGCAGGTCCGCCGCCGTCTGGCCGCGGCCCAAGGGGACTGCTATGACGTCCATACCATTTACGCTGCCATCGTCGTCCTCCGGGAAATCGGCGTCCTCAAAGTACGCCATGATGACGACGGCCCAGCTTATTATTTTCCTATCCTTGCGGGGAAAATGGATCTTCATATGTCGCCGACGTATGAATTGTACTGCAAGGAGTAAGGAGGTTTCATATTATGGAATTTAAAGATAAAGATGTCGAATTCAAGCACCTCATCGATACAATACATACGTATCTGCCCAAGGCCCCATGCGATGATGTGACCAAAGCCTATAACTTGGCAGAAGAGGCCCACAAGGACCAGCGCCGCGTCAGCGGGGAGCCGTATATCCTGCATCCCCTGGCAGTCGCGCAGATATTGGCAGATATGAAAATAGATACGACGACCATTACGGCGTCGCTCCTTCACGATGTTGTCGAAGATACGTCGTATACTTTGGACGACATTAAGAAGATGTTCGGCAAGGAAGTGGCCTTCCTCGTCGATGGCGTCACCAAATTGAGCCGTCTCAATTACCGTACCAAAGAAGATCAGCAGCTCAACAGCATGCGCAAGATGTTCCTGGCCATGGCCAAGGATGTGCGCGTCGTCGTCATCAAGCTCGCCGACCGCCTGCACAACATGCGTACCCTGCGTTACATGCGCAGTGATAAGCAGAAGCGCATCGCCCAGGAAACGCTGGAAATCTTTGCCCCTTTGGCACACCGCTTAGGGATCTTCAATATCAAGTGGGAACTGGAAGACCTGTCTTTCCGCTACCTGGAACCGGATAAATACTATGACCTCGTCGATCAGATGAAACAGAAGCGCCATGTCCGTGAAGAAATTATCAACGAAGCCATCGGCGTTCTCCGGAAAGCCCTCGACGAGGCCCACATCCATTGCGAAATCAACGGCCGGCCCAAGCATTTTTACAGCATTTATAAGAAAATGAAGAAAGATAACCGCGACTTGAGCCAGGTCTATGACCTTTTCGCCGTCCGCGTCATCGTCGACGACGTCAAGGACTGCTATGGCGTCCTGGGCATCGTCCACAGCTTGTGGAAGCCTTTGCCGTACCGCTTCAAGGACTACATCGCCATGCCGAAGCCCAATAACTATCAGTCCCTGCACACGACGGTCATCGGGACGAGAGGGCAGCCTGTCGAAATCCAGATCCGTACTTGGGAAATGCACCGCATTGCCGAATACGGTGTTGCTGCTCATTGGCGTTATAAAGAAGGCAATCAGACAGCCAATAAGGACGCTTTCGATGAAAAGATGGGCTGGCTGCGCAACCTCTTGGAATGGCAGGACACGAGTAATCCGAAAGAATTCGTCAACGCCTTGAAGCTCGATGCTTTTTCTGACGAAGTCTTTGTCTTTTCACCGCGAGGCGACGTCATCGACTTGCCCCAAGGGTCTATCCCTATCGACTTCGCCTACCGCATCCATACCGATGTCGGCCATCGCTGCGTCGGCGCCAAGATCAATGGCAAGATCGTCCCTTTGGATTATAAATTGAAGAACGGCGACATCGTCGAAATCATTACGTCTAAAGTCGGTAAGCCCAGCCTGGACTGGCTGAATATCGTCGGCAGCTCGGAAAGCCGCTCGAAAATCCGCAGCTGGTTCAAGAAGGAAAACCGCGAAGAAAATATCGCCAAGGGCCTGGAAGCGTTGGAACGGGAATGTAAGCGCCTGGGCCATGACTGGAAAGCCCTCAACGTCGGCGGCCGCCTGGGCCGCGTGGCTAAGCAGATGAACGCCGGCTCCGAAGACGATTTGGTAGCGGCTGTCGGTTACGGCGGTTTTGCCGTCAACACGGTCCTCATCAAGCTCATGGAACTGCACAAGAAAGATTTGCAGAAACAGGAAGAAAAGACCAACAGCCTGGCGGCGCTGGAAAAACTCAAAACCAAGAAGCCTGTCAAGCACAGCGGCACGGGTATCCTGGTCAAAGGCGAACCGGGCCTCTTGGTCCGCCTGGCCAAGTGCTGCAGCCCTGTACCGGGCGATCCCATTATCGGCTTCATTACCCGCGGCCGCGGCGTATCGGTCCACCGCGCGGACTGCCCGAATGTCACGCATGGCCAGAACGACGTAGACCGCCTCATCGACGTTGAATGGGACTACGACGGCAACGAAAGCTTTGAAGTGAACATGGAAATCGTCGCCTATGACCGCACGGGCATCATGGCCGAAATCATGGCTACCTTGGCGGAAATGAAGATTTCCATCCTCAGCGTCAACGCCAAGACCAGCGATACGAAGAACGTCACTATCCACATGGGCATCAGCATCAAGGACTTGGCCCAGTTTGAATTCGTCGCCACCAAGATACGCCGCTTGAAGGATGTCTATGCCGTCGAACGCTATACGGGAGGGGGACAGGCATGAGAGCTGTCGTACAAAAGACGTTGACGTCGTCTGTCACATCGGACGGCGTCCTGGCAGGACAGGCCGGCCATGGCCTGACGGTCCTCCTCGGCGTGTCCGTCAAGGATACTGGCGACGACGTCCGCTACTTGGCCGATAAAATCGTCCACTTGCGGATTTTTGAAGATGACCAGGGGAAACTCAATCACTCCCTCCTCGATGAAGGCGGGGAGATGCTGGTCATTTCGCAATTCACCTTGTACGGTGATGCCCGCCACGGCCGCCGTCCCAGTTATATTGAAGCGGCCAAGCCTGAACAAGCAGAAGCCTTGTACAATCAGTTCGTCGACGCTGTCCGTGCCTTCGGAGTCACCGTGGCGACAGGCCGTTTCCGGACCCATATGGTCGTATCCTTGGAGAACGACGGGCCTGTGACGATTCTCTTGGACAGCCAGAAAAACTTTTAAGGGGGAACTATCTATGAGCATGAAATATATCAGCATGGAACTCGGTCCTATCATGACTAATTGTTATATCGTCTACGATACGGATACGAAAGACGCCATGGTCGTCGACCCGGCTTGGGATTATCCCGCCATCGACAAGGCTTTGACCAGCCATGGCCTGACGCTGCGGTTCATCTTCTTGACTCACGGCCATGCCGACCATATCGGTGCCTTGCAGGAACTGCGTCAGCGCAAGAATGTACCGGTCTACGTCGGTGCCGGCGATGCCGACCTCATTTCCAATTCGCACAACAACCTGTCTATGTTCATGGGCCAGGCCATTGAATGCACGTCAGCCGATCATCTGGTCAAAGACGGTGATGAACTGACCTTGGGGAACTTGCACTTTACAGTCCTGGAAACGCCGGGCCACACGCCAGGCGGCCTCAGCCTGTATGGCGAAGGCGTCGTCTTTTCTGGCGACACGCTGTTCCGCTATTCCGTCGGCCGTACCGACCTCTACGGCGGTTCGTCCAAGACGTTGCTTCACAGTTTGAAAACGAAGCTCATGACCTTGCCGGACAACACGCTGGTCCTGCCCGGCCATGGCCCGGCAACGTCCATTGGTGACGAACGGCGGGGCAATCCCTTCCTGGATGGAGGCTGGTAAATCATGGCTGCCTATAAGGGAGCGGAATTCTGGATGCGCGTCACCCTGGCTGTCATGGCCGGAGCCTTGTTCCTGACGGTCCATGCCGTTTATTGGCCTGTCGTCATCTCCCTGATCCTGACGTTCATCCTCATGCCCATACGCGATGGCGTCATTAAAGGATTGCGGCGTCTTACGGGACGCCATGTTCCCATCGACATTGCCATCCTCATTTCTTTCGTCATCCTGATCGTCATCGTAACGGTCATTACCAATATCATTGTCAAACCGCTGGTCGTCCAGGTCAATTTGCTGGCAGCTAACTTCAACGATTTGGTCAGCCAGACGGCGGCCTTGGTGACGCAGATTGAAAATGAACAGACCCAATTCTACATTCCCGACCAGGTCAAGAAAATCATCAACGACGCTTTCGTCAAAGTCGGCAACTACGGCATCGAAGGCATTACCAACCTCATTCAATCCGTCTTTGCCATTGCCGGGACAGTCGTTGAATTCTTCGTCGTACCGATCATTACGTTTTATTTCATGAAAGATGGCGGCCATATGGTCAAGATTTTCGTCGACATCTTTCCTGAAACTTACCGCAGCCATTTAGCTGAGCTCTTCAAGGAAATACAGCACGTCTTGAGCCGCTATATCCGCGGTCAGATCCTCATGAGCTGTATCATTGCGACGCTGACCTTCCTCGGCATGTGGGCCATGGGCGTACCGTATCCCATGGTCATTGGACTCTTGGCGGCCATTACTGAATGGATTCCCATCGTCGGGCCTATCGTCGGCGCCGTGCCGGCTATTTTGCTCAGCGCGACGGTCAGCCTGGCCTTGCCGTTCAAGGTCATTGTCTTCTATATCGTCATCCAGCAGATCGACAGCCACCTCATCATGCCTCAGGTCATGGGAGCTGTCATCAGCCTGCATCCGGTCGTCATCGTCATCGCCCTGCTCATCGGCGGGACCCTCTTTGGCGTAGCCGGCATGATCCTTACCGTCCCGGTGACGGCAGTGCTACAGATTCTGTGTAAACATTTATGGTTTTACAATACATATAAAGAAAAGGCGATGAAGCAACATGGAAACAACGAAAACAGAAACTAATAAAAAAGAAATCATGGAAACCATGATGAAACGCATGAAAGAAAAGATTAAATTCAAGAAATGCAAGATGACTTCTCAGCGTCAGATCATCCTGCGGGCCTTCGTTGAAAGCCCGATACGCCACATGAGTGCAGAAGAAGTCTTCGAACTCGTCAAGAAGACGGCGCCTGACATTGGCTTGGCTACGGTCTACCGGACGCTGGACTTGTTCACCCAGATGGACCTCTTGAAGAAACTCGATTTCGATGACGGATGCAGCCGCTACGAATTGAATGACCGCGACAATGAAGGCCATTTCCATCATCATCTCATCTGCCTGGGCTGCGGCAAAGTCTGGGAATGTGAAGACGACCTCTTGGAAACGCTGGAAACAATCCTGGAAAAACGCCTCCATTTCCACACCGTCGACCATCAGCTGAAAGTCTATGGCTACTGCGAAGCCTGCCAGAAGAAACGGGCAGAAGAAGAAGCTAAGGAAGCGGCGGCTGCGAAAGAAGCGGAATAACATGTCTGTCCAGACTTATACCTATGACGGTCCCGAAGGGCTCCACGCCCTTATTGGCCAGATTATGGCCGCACTGGGCTACGTTGGCGGCCGGGAAATCCGCGATGTCGGGGCGGCCGTTACCGTCCGCGATGACTGCGGCCACCTCTACCTGAGCTGTACCTTCCAAGATGGCGGGGACCCTTGGTTTTCTGAGGCTCATCTTTTGGAAGGGGTCCGGGAACGGGACGCCCTCAAGGACTGCCTCCTCCACTGGCACAGCCGCTTTTCCGGCCACGGCCTGGGGCCATGGGGGACGCTCATCGGCGTACGGCCGACGAAGCTAGTCCACCATCTGTTCGACCAGGGCTTTACTGATGACCAGGCCGAAAAAGCCTTGCAGACGTCGTATCACGTCGCACCGGGTACGGCCCGGGACCTGGTAGCCATGGCCCGCCTGCAGCGGCCTTACGTGACCCGTCGGGGGCGGAAATTGGCCTTATATGTCGGCATCCCTTACTGTCCGAGCCACTGCCTGTACTGCTCCTTCCCGTCGCGCCTCATCGGCAGGGAAGGGAGGGCATCGCTCACGGCTTTTCGCGATGCCGTCTTGGCCGACCTCGACGATCTGGCTGATTTGTGTCGGACCTATGACCTGGAAGTGACGTCTCTCTATGTCGGCGGCGGGACGCCGACGTGCCTGCCCTTGGATGTCCTGGAAGCGATGATGATGCGGCTGGCTCGGAATTTCCCGGCTGCTTGCGAGTGGACCGTTGAGGCCGGCCGGCCCGATACGGCGACGCCGGACATGCTGGCCATGCTCCGCCAAGCCGGCGTCGACCGCATCAGCGTCAATCCCCAGACCCTGCAGCAGCCTCTCCTCGATGCCCTGGGCCGGCGCCATAGCGTCGAAGAGATTTACACGATGTATGAAAACTGCCGGAAACTGGGGTTTTCCGTCATCAATATGGACTTCATCGCCGGCCTTCCCGGGCAAACCGTGGCGGATATGCAGGAAAATATGGAAATTGTTTGCAAACTGCACCCGGAAAATGTTACAATTCATACGTTAGCATTAAAAAAACGGGCTCCTTTGTTCCATCATGAATTGCGGGCTGCCATTCCGCCTGCCGAAGAAACGGGCCGCATGGTCCGCCTCTGTCAGTCCATCCTGACCGGCAGCGGTTATGTGCCTTATTATATGTACCGTCAGAAGTACATGGCAGCCAGCTTCGCCAATATCGGCTATGCCCTGCCAGGCAGCGTCAGTGCCTATAATATTGAAATGATGGAAGAACGGCAGTCCGTCCTGGCAGCCGGACCGGGCGGGGCGACGAAGTTCCTCTGCCGCGACGGCCACACCTTGGAAAAGGTGTATATGCCGAAAGATGTCGATGCATATGTGCAGGCGCTGGCTGAAAGAATGGCCCAGCGCCGCCGTTTGTGTGCTATCATATACGGAAAAGAGGATGTTTAAATGGCAATTACTGCACCGAGAGGCACGCAGGATTTCCTGCCGGAACAGACGGCAGAGTGGCAGTTGCTGGAAGCAAAGATACGCCAGATCTGCTCGCTCTACGGGTTCGGCGAAATCCGCACGCCTATGTTTGAAAGTACTGAATTATTTTTACGCGGCATCGGGGAAACGACAGACGTCGTCACCAAGGAAATGTATACCTTTGAAGACCGCGGCGGCCGCAGCATGACCTTGCGCCCGGAAAACACGGCTTCTGTCGTCCGGGCCTTCTTGGAACACAAGCTCTACGGCGACCCGCAGGTCCACAAGTTTTACTACATGGGGCCCATGTTCCGTCATGACCGTCCCCAGGCCGGCCGCTATCGCCAGTTCACCCAGTTCGGCGTCGAAGAAATCGGTTCTAAGGACCCGGCTGTCGATGCCGAAATCATCGCCATGGCTTTCCAGCTCTTCCGGGAACTGGGCCTGAACGATCTGGTCCTGCACCTCAACTCCGTCGGCTGCCCGAAATGCCGTCCTGTCTATCGCCAGAAGCTCCTTGATTTCTTTGCCGATAAGCGGGATCAGCTCTGTGACGACTGCAACGAACGGTTGGAAAAGAATCCGCTCCGCGTCCTCGACTGCAAAGAAGACGGCGAAAAAATGATGCAAATGGGCGTACCTTTGATTACGGATAATCTCTGCGACGATTGCAAGGAACATTTCCACAAAGTCCAGGAATATCTGACAGCCATCGGTATTCCCTTTACCCTCGACCCGCGCCTGGTCCGCGGCCTCGACTATTATACCAATACGGCCTTTGAAATCATGTACGCTCCCTTGGGCGCACAGAGTACGGTCTGCGGTGGCGGCCGCTACGACGGCCTCATCGAAGAAGTCGGCGGTCCGTCGACACCGGGCATCGGTTTTGCCATCGGCATGGAACGGCTGCTCCTGACCTTGAAGGAACAGGGCCTCTTGCCGCCTGTCGAAAAGAAACAGCCCGTCTTCATCGTCGCCCTCGGCGATGCTGCCAAGACCAAGGCCTTCGAACTGCAGCAGCAGCTCCGTGAAAAGGGCCTGTATGCTGAAATCGACCTCTTAGGCCGCAGCATGAAGGGCCAGATGAAATCGGCGAATAAGCTCAATGCCGATTACACGGTCATCATCGGCGAAGATGAATTGGCTGCCGGTGAAGCCCAGGTCCGCAATATGGCCAGCAAAGAACAAGTCAGCGTTCCCCTTGATGGGATTGTTGCATATATGGAAACACACAAGAAGGGATGATTTACGAATGGATACAATGGAAGGTTTACACCGCTCCCAATACTGCGCTGAAGTAAGTGAAGCGGACAACGGCAAAGAAGTCGTCTTGACCGGTTGGGTAGAACGCCGCCGAGACCACGGCGGACTGATCTTCATCGATCTTCGCGACCGTACGGGCATCGTACAGGTCGTCGCTTCGCCGGATTATGAAAAGGTTTCTTTCGATAAAGCGGAACAGGTACGTACAGAATACGTCCTGGCTGTACGCGGTATCGTCCGCATGCGTGATAAAGATACGATCAACCCCAAGATGAAGACGGGCACTATCGAAATCCGCTGCGAAGAACTGCGCATCCTCAATTCGTCCAAGACACCGCCGTTCTACATTGAAGACAACATCGACGTCGACGAAAAAATCCGCCTGAAATACCGTTACCTCGACTTGCGTCGTCCGGAAATGCAGAAGAACCTCATTATGCGCCACAAAGTAAAACATGCCATGCGCACGTTCCTCAACGAACACGGCTTCATCGACATTGAAACGCCGGAACTCTGCAAGAGCACGCCAGAAGGCGCTCGTGACTACCTCGTACCGAGCCGTGTTAACGAAGGCAAATTCTATGCGCTGCCGCAGTCGCCGCAGATTTTTAAACAGCTCCTCATGATTTCCGGTATGGACCGTTACTACCAGATTGCCCGCTGCTTCCGCGATGAAGACCTGCGCGCCGACCGCCAGCCGGAATTTACTCAGCTCGACATGGAAATGTCCTTTATGGACCAGGAAGAAATCCTGACCCTCGTCGAACAGATGGTACACTACATCTTCAAAGAAACGTTGGGCCACGACGTCCAGCTCCCGATTCACCGCATGACTTGGGACTACGCCATGGCAAACTACGGCTCTGATAAGCCGGACCTGCGCTTCGACATGAAGTTCACCGACATTACAGAACTTGTCAAGGATACGGACTTCAAAGTCTTCCGCAACGTCATCGATAACGGCGGTCAGGTCAAAGCCATCAACGTCAAAGGTGACGCTGATATTCCCCGCCGCGAACTGGACGGCCTCGTCGAATACGTCGGCCACTACGGCGCAAAAGGCTTGGCTTGGATCGGATTCCTCGAAGACGGCACGCTTAAATCGCAGATCAAGAAGTTCTTTGGTGAAGATAAGCTCCGCGAAATCGGTAAGGCCTGCGGCGCTGAAAAAGGCGACTTGGTTCTCATGATCGCCGATAAACCGAAAATCGTCGCAGCCGCTCTGGGCGAACTGCGTAAAGAAATGGCCCGCCGCATGAATCTCATCGACGAAAACGAATTCGCCTTCACGTGGGTCGTCGACTTCCCCATGTTCGAATACAGCGAAGAAGAACACCGCTATGTTGCTATGCACCATCCGTTCACGGCTATGCGCGATGAAGACCTGGACAAACTGGAAACCGATCCGGCTCACGTCTATGCCAAGGCCTATGACCTGGTCCTCAACGGCATCGAACTCGGCGGCGGCTCCCTCCGTATCTACCAGCCCGACGTACAGCAGCGCGTCTTCAAGGCTATCGGCTTGACACCGGAAGAAGCAGAACAGAAATTCGGCTTCCTCCTCCGTGCCTTCGAATACGGTGCACCGCCCCACGGAGGTCTGGCTTTCGGCTTGGACCGCATGATCATGCTCATGCTCAAACGCAAGTCCATCCGCGACGTCATCGCCTTCCCGAAGACTCAGAACGCTATCGACCCCATGAGCGAAGCTCCGTCGACAGTTACCAAAAAACAGTTGCATGAACTCCACATCCAAGTAGAAGAAGACTTGGTAAGTAAATAAGAAAGAGGAAAAAGGGGTTGTCGCACGAAGGCTTCTGCCATCATGCGAGGGCCCTTTTTCTTAAATGTTTGAGGTTTGATGTATGATGTTTGAGGCGATGGCTTTTAAATTTTGTCCCCTCCACATCAAACTTTCAACTTCAAACTCAAAAAGGGCTTGTCGTCGTGCGACAAGCCCTTTTTTTCTACTTTCCTTCGTAATAATAGCGCGTCCACATGACGACTTCCGTCAGGGATGGGTGAGGCGTCATGGTTTCGCTGAAGGTGTAGACTGATTTGGGATCGAGGGTCCGCGTCAGCGGTTTGGCCCGCAGGGCCTGGGCCGTGGGAGAGGCGATGTCTTCGTGGACCGGGCGGATGACGTGAGTACCGCTCATGAGGTTGTTGATGAAAGGCTGGATGAGGATGGACGCTTCCGGGCCGACGATGTGGGCGCCGAGGATGAACTTCGTCTTTTTATCGATGACCAGTTTGATGAAGCCGTCGTCTTCATCGCCCGGTTCATAGCCCATGGCGTAGCCCTTGGCCGATGATGAATAGTGGTTGATGGCCCTTTCGACGTCGTAGCCTTTCTTCAGGGCCTGTTCTTCGGTCAGGCCGACGTGAGCCGCTTCGGGATAGGTGTAGGTGACGGCCGGTACCGCATCGTAATCGGCCCAGCGCCATGTTTCCGGAGCGTTTCCGGAAAAGAGGTTGTGCGCCAGGATTTCCGCTTCGTAATTGGCCTTGTGGCGGAAGGGGGCCAGACCATTGACATCGCCTAAGGCCCAGATATTCTCAGCTGTCGTTTCCAGAAATTCGTTCGTTTCAATATAGCCACGCTTGTCCAGGCGGACGTCGGTATTTTCCAGGTGCAGCAGTTCCGTCATGGGCCGGATGCCCGGGGCGACCAGGATTTCTTCAGCTGCCACTTCGCCTTCTTCGCCGGTCGTGCGGTCGCGGAAGGACAAGACCTTCAGGCCGTCGCGCTGGCTGACGGAAACCGTGTCTTTGTTTAGGCGGATATCCATACCGTAACGCTGGAACTGCTTGAGGATGAACGCCGATACAGCCGGGTCTTCCTTGGGCAGGAGGCGGACATTGTGCTGGACCATAGTGACCTTGGTGCCAGCCGCATCGAAGACGTGGGCGAATTCACAGCCAATAGGGCCGCCGCCGATGATGATCAGGCTCTGGTAGGGCTTCTTCGGATACGACGGGCCAAAGAACGATTCCGACGTCAAATAGCCCGCTTCTGCCAGGCCTGGCAGGGAGGGGATATTTGTCCGGCCGCCAGTGGCAATGAAAATCTTGTCGCCTGTCAAGGTAACGCTGGTGCCGTCATTTAAGGCGATGGCAACTGTGTGATTGTCGACGAAAGAAGCCGTACCGTTGAAGGTGTCGACGTTGGGGAATTGGTCGTAATAACCTTGGATGGCCGGGCTTTCATCGACCTTTTCCCACAACCGCTTGGATAACATATCCCAGTCCAGGCGGACGTTGTCAGCCAAGACGCCGATGCGGCTCCCTTCGCGGATCTCGCGGATGCGGTTGGCCGCCGTGACCATGACCTTCGTCGGGATACAGCCGCGGTTCAGACAAGTCCCGCCGAACCGGCCCCGTTCAATGACGGCTACCTGCAAGCCCTGGGCCAGGGCCGCATCAGTCACGATATTGGCCGCCCCCGTACCGATGACAATGACATCATAGCTCTTCATAAACAACACTCCTTTATTTTTTATAATCTGTTAAATGCAACCTTTTTAGTATAGTATAACGAAAGGAAGACAGTTTGACAACTGGGAAATAAAATACAGGCGATTCTATACGTCAAACTCCAAACTTCAAACTTCAAACGCTCATTTTCCCTTTACACAACCGGCCGGGTATAGTATAATAGCTATGTCGTACGGGTGCTCGGTGTCTCGATGACTCCGACGATCACTTAGCACTTTGCGAATAGATTCAATTTTTTTACACATGGAGGAAAGATACAATGTTAAGCGTAGAAGAAAAAAAAGCAATCGTAGCTAAATTTGGTGCCAATGAAAACGATACGGGTTCTCCGGAAGTACAGATCGCGCTCCTCACGAGCCGCATCATCTATTTGACGGAACATCTCCGCAGCCACAAAAAGGACCATGCATCCCGCCGCGGCTTGTTGAAACTCGTCGGCCAGCGCCGTAACTTGCTCGGTTACTTGCAGAAACACGATCTCGACCGTTATCGTGCTATTCTCGAAAAATTGAACTTGCGTAAATAATCTCGCATATTGTGGGGGCTGATGCTGATGTGACTGCATCAGCCTCTTTTTTCAGGACACAGGGTGGTAGGTTGTAGCCTGGGTATATCGCCGATGTCCCCAGACTAGTGCCTATCACCTGTGAATTCAAGGAGGTAACAATGGAAGAACAGAAATTCCAAATGGATTTCGCCGGCCGCCCGCTGGTGATTGAAGTCGGTAAACTGGCTAAGCAGGCCAGCGGTGCCGCATTGGTCCGCTATGGCGACACCGCCGTTTTCGTCACGGCTACGGGGTCGAAAGAAGCGCGTGAAGACGCAGACTTTTTCCCGCTCACCGTCGATTATGAAGAAAAGATGTACTCCGTCGGCAAGATTCCTGGCGGCTTCATCAAACGCGAAGGCAAACCGCCTGAATCGGCAACCCTTTTTGCCCGCCTCATCGACCGTCCGATCCGTCCGCTCTTCCCGAAGACATATCGTCATGACGTCCACGTCGTGGCTTATGATTTCTGCGTAGACCATGACAACGCTCCGGAAATCGCCGCTATGATCGGTGCCTCCGTATCGCTGTGCATGTCCCACATTCCCTTTGCCGGCCCGATTGCCGGTGTCCGCGTCGGCCGCGTCGATGGCCAGTTCGTCATCAACCCGACCGTCGCCCAGAGCGAACAGAGCGATATGGACATCGTCGTCGCCGGTACGAAAGACGCCATCCTCATGGTTGAAGGCGGCGCTCACGAAATCCCGGAAGAACAGGTCCTGGATGCCATCATGTTCGCCCATGAAGAAATCAAGAAAGTCGTCGAATTCCAGCTCGGCTTCCTCGACAAGATTTCCGTACCGAAACAGGAATTCGTCGAAAAAGAACCGCCGGCAGATATCGTCGAAGCTGTCCATGCTTATGGCGAAGAAGCCATGAAGACGGCTATCTTCACGGCTGACAAAGTCGAACGCGAAGAAAAGATGGATGCTGTCGAAACGGATATTTACGAACACTTTGCCGATATCTATCCGGACAACGCCGATGATGTCGCTGAAATCACGCAGAAAATGATCAAGGAAATCGTCCGCCACATGATCGCCGTCGACAAGATCCGTCCCGACGGCCGCCGTGTCAACGAAGTCCGTCCGGTCAGCTGCGAAGTCGGCCTCTTTGCCCGCACTCACGGCACTGGCTTGTTCACCCGCGGCCAGACGCAGATTATGAGCTTCTGCACGTTGGCACCGCTGTCGGAATGCCAGCATATCGATGGCGTCGGCTTGGAAACGGATCGCCGCTACATGCACCACTACAATTTCCCGTCCTTCTGCGTCGGCGAAACGAAATCGTCCCGTGGTCCTGGCCGTCGTGAAATCGGCCACGGCAAATTGGCAGAACGCGCATTGACCCAGGTCATGCCCAGTGAAGAAGAATTCCCCTACGCTATCCGCGTCGTATCGGAAGTCCTCGAATCGAATGGCTCCAGCTCCATGGGCAGTGTCTGCGGCAGCACCTTGGCCTTGATGGATGCAGGCGTACCGATCAAAGCGCCTGTTGCCGGCGTCGCCATGGGCTTGGTTACCAAAGGTGATGACTTCACCATCTTGACGGATATCCAGGGCATGGAAGATGCTTTGGGCGACATGGACTTTAAAGTCGCTGGTACTATGAAAGGCGTCACGGCTATCCAGATGGATATCAAGATCAAAGGCCTTAGCCGCGAAATCTTGGCCCAGGCTTTGAAACAGGCTCATGAAGGCCGGATGCATATCATGGGCAAGATGCTGCAGGTCATCAACGAACCGCGAAAGGAGCTTTCTCCCTACGCACCGCGCATCATTTCCATGCACATCAAACCCGATAAAATCCGCGACGTCATCGGGCCGGGCGGCAAGATGATTAAACAGATTACCGAAGAAACAGGCGCTAAGATCGACATCGACGATTCGGGCCTGGTATACATTGCCGCTGTCGACGGCGAAAGTGGCCAGAAAGCCAAAGAATGGATTGAAAAACTGACGGAAGACGTTGAAGTCGGCAAGACCTACGTCGGCAAAGTCACGCGCATCATGAACTTCGGCGCCTTTGTCGAAGTCCTGCCGGGCAAAGAAGGTTTGGTCCACATTTCCCAGCTGGCTAAAGAACGGGTCGAAAAAGTTGAAGACGTCGTCCACGTCGGCGATGAAATCATGGTCAAATGCGTCGAAATCGACAGCCAGGGCCGCGTCAATTTGTCCCGCAAAGCCCTCTTGGGCGGCGGCGACGAAGGCCCGTCCCATCGCAGCCGGGGTCCCCGCGGCGGTCATAACAGCCACGACCGCCAGAAACGGTAAGGCTTATGGCAGGCAGAGGATTTGAAATCGTTACGGCCTATGAAGGCTGTGACATCCATCTTCCCGTCCGCAAGACGGCCAACAGTGCCGGCTACGATTTGGAAGCGGCAGAAACGACGGTGCTCGCACCGCATACCGTCACCGTCGTGCCGACAGGATTGAAAGCCTTTATGGAAGACGATGAATATTTGTCTATCTTCATCCGCTCCAGCCTGGCTTTCAAGAAAGGCCTTATGCTGGCCAACAGCACGGGCATCGTCGACAGCGATTACTATAACAATGCCGACAATGAAGGGCACATCATGATTGCCTATTATAATACGAACGATCAGGCCTACACCTTGGAAAAGGGCGAACGCATCGGCCAGGGCATCTTCATGAAGTACCTGACCGTCAACGACGACGCTGCCAGCGGTATCCGCACGGGCGGTATCGGCAGCACAGGCCGCTGATTGTTTGACAGTTGCTATCAGACATAAAAAGGCTGTCGCACGAAGGTCTTGGCCATCTTGCGACAGCCTTTTTGGGTATCATATCGACTACACTAAAGAGGAGGAAAGACTATGAGTATCAGCAAGGAAACACTCGTTTCTCGTAAAGAAATCATGAAAGGCCGGGTCCTCCACGTTACGGTGGATACCGTTTCTATCGACGACAGCCAGGGTGGCGAACCGAAGACGGCCACGCGCGAAGCGGTCTGGCATTTTGGCGCTTGCGCCATCCTGCCGCTGACGGATGACGGCAAAATCATCCTCGTCCGCCAGTACCGCTATGCTGCGGCGCAGGCCATGTTGGAAGTACCGGCCGGGAAAATCGAACACGACGGCGAATCACCGGATTACTGCGCGGCCCGGGAACTGGAAGAAGAAGCCGGCGTCACGGCTTCGGAAATCCTGCCCTTAGGCTATACGTATACGTCGCCGGGCTTCTGCAGTGAACGGATTTATCTCTATCTGGCCCGAGGGCTCCAGAAGGGGAAGCAGCACCTCGATGATGACGAGTTCATGAACATCGAATACTATACGCCCAAAGAAATGGAAGACCTCATCGACCAGAACGAAATCACCGATGCCAAGACCATTGCAGCCTTTGAAAAAGCCCGTAAATATCTGCCGGGATTATAAGGAGGGAGTTTTATGAAATTCAATCGCATCATCGTCATCGTTACGGATAGTGTCGGCGCCGGCGATGCACCGGACGCTGAAAAATTTGGCGACAAAGGAGCCGATACGTACGGCCACATCGATGCCAACGTACCCTTGAACGTGCCCAATCTGCGCCGTCTGGGCTTGGGCCGCGTTGCTCATATCCATGCCGAAGCAACAGACGTCATCGGCTCATATGGCCTCATGCAGGAAATCTCGGCCGGCAAGGATACGACCAGCGGCCATTGGGAATTCATGGGCAACCCCGTAGAAAATCCCTTCCCGACGTTTCCCGACGCCTTTCCGCCGGATTTATTGAAAGCCTTTACGGAAAAGACGGGCTACGGCTACATCGGCAACGAAATCGCGTCGGGTACGGAAATCATCGAACGCCTGGGGCCGGAACACTTCCGCACGGGCCTGCCCATCGTCTATACGTCGGCAGACAGCGTTTTCCAGATTGCCGCTCACAACGATGTCATTCCCTTGGAAGAATTGTACCGCATCTGCGATATTACGCGCCGTGAAGTCTGCGTCGGCCCTTATGAAGTAGGGCGCATCATCGCCCGGCCTTTCGTCGGGACCCAGGGCCACTTCGTCCGCACCGGCGACCGCCGCGACTACAGCCGGCTGCCCAAGCGGAAGATGGTCTTTTCCTACTTGTCCGAAGCGGGCTATGCCGTCGTCGGCGTCGGCAAGATCGGCGACATCTATGCCCATATCGGCCTGACCGAATCGTACCATACGGCCAATAACCATGAAGACATGGAAGCTTTGAGGACTCAGCTGGCAGCCCATCGGAAGGATAAGGGCCTGCTCATGGCCAACTTTGTCGACTTTGACAGCATGTACGGCCACCGCCGCAACGTCAAAGGCTATGCGGACTGCCTGGAAGCTTTTGACCAGGAACTGGGCCAGCTCTTGACAGAAATCCATGACGACGAACTGCTGGTCATCACGTCGGACCACGGCAACGACCCGACATGGCATGGCACAGACCATACGCGTGAACGGGTACCGCTCCTGGTCTACAGCCCGGCCCTGAAGGCCTCTGTCGACTTGGGTATCCGCCAGACCTATGCCGATTTGGGCATGACGATCATGGATAACTTCGGACTGACAGGCCTTGAATTCGGTACCAGCTTTTTATCAGAACTGAGGTGATCCTATGTGGCCCATCGACTGCATCGAATACAAGCGGGACGGCAAAGTCCTGACCAAAGAGGAAATTACGCGCTTCATCGACGATTATACGGCCGGCCGCATCGCTGACTATCAGGCCGCAGCCTGGCTCATGGCCGTCTATTTCCAGGGCATGACCTATGAAGAAACGAAGGAACTGACCCTGGCTATGGCTCATTCTGGCGATATGGTCGATTTGTCGTCCATTCCGGGCATCAAAGTCGATAAGCATAGCACCGGCGGCATTGCCGATACGACGACGCTCATCGTCGCACCGTTAGTCGCAGCCGCCGGCGTTCCCGTGGCCAAGATGAGCGGCCGCGGTCTGGGATTTACCGGCGGTACGGCAGATAAACTGGAATCCATCCCTGGTTTCCACGTCGTCCTGCCGGAAGCGCAGTTCCTGGAACAAGTGCGCCGCATCGGCTTGTCCCTCATCACCCAGTCCGGCGAAATCGCGCCGGCTGATAAACTGCTCTACGCCCTGCGCGATGCTACGGCGACTGTAGAGAGCATCCCCCTCATTGCCAGCTCCATCATGAGCAAGAAAATCGCTTCCGGCGCCGACGCCATCGTCCTCGATGTCAAGTACGGCGACGGGGCCTTCATGAAGACCAAAGAACGGGCGCGGGAACTGGCTAAGACCATGGTCGGTATCGGCAATCTCGCCGGCCGGCCGACACGGGCCGTCGTCACGTCCATGGAAGCGCCCTTGGGGACGGCTATCGGCAACTGCCTGGAAGTCGATGAAGCTGTGGAAGCCTTATCGGGACAAGGTGGCCGGCGGCTCATGGAAGTCGTCGAAGCCATCGGCGCTCAGATGCTCATCGTCGGCGGCAAGGCCCAGGACGAAGAACAGGGGAGAACCATGATCCGCGACCTCATCGCTTCCGGCAAAGGCCTGGCCAAGTTCCGGGAATTCGTCCGAGCCCAAGGCGGCAGCTCGTCGTGGATTGGCAAGCGGCCCCTCACCAAGGCACCCCAAGTCTTTACGGCGGTCTGCACCGATGAAGGTTACATTACCCGCATCGACGGCCGGGCCCTCGGCGAAATCGCCATGGCCATGGGCGCCGGCCGGGCCCGCAAGGAAGATGCTATCGACCCTATGGTCGGCATCCGCCTGTTCAAAGAACTCTACGACCCGGTCCGTCCTGGCGAAGCCTTGTTCACCTTGTACGGCAAAAAAGGCGTCGATATGATGGCCCTGGCCCAGCAAGTCGCCGACCACATCATCGTCACGCCGGACCAGGCTCCCGTTCAGGAACCGGTCGTCAGTGAAATCATCGTCTAATCAGAAAGGGAATCTATGAAAGAGAAACACGCAGTCCCCGTCCAGAAGGGGAAAACCTATGACATATCCATTGCCCGCCTGGGTACCAGTGGTGAAGGCGTCGGCCGTTACGAAGGCTTTACGATCTTCGTGCCCTTCGCCTTGCCAGGCGAACAGGTCCGGGCCCGCATTACCCTGGTCAAGAAAAATTATGCCACAGCGGCTTTAGTCGAGGTCTTGAAGCCTTCGCCGGACCGGATCCAGCCCCAATGTCCCGTCTACGACCGCTGCGGCGGCTGTCAACTCCAGCACCTCAGTTATGAAGGAGAATTGAAGGAAAAGCGCCAGCAAGTCCGGGATGCCCTGGAACGCATCGGTCACTTGCAACATATCGACGTCTTGCCGACTTTAGGCGCTAACACGCCTTGGCATTACCGCAACAAGATGCAGTTTCCCGTCGCCGCTGCCGGAAAGGGGAAAGTCGCCATCGGCTGTTTTGCTGCGGCTACGCACGAAGTCATCGACGTGACGGATTGTGCTATCCAGAAAGAAGGCAACAACGCTATCGTCGCTGTCGTCCGCCAGTGGATGAAAGATTTCAAGATTCCCGCCTATGACGAAGACGCCCGGACGGGCATCGTCCGCCATATCATGGGCCGCGTCGGCGTCCATACGGGAGAAACCATGGTCTGCCTGGTCACGGCCTGCGATATGGTGCCGCACATGAAAGACTTGGTCCAGCGCCTGCGCCGGGATATCCCCGGCCTGACCAGCGTCGTCCAGAACGTCAACAAGCGCCATACCAACGTCATCTTAGGGCCCAAAACGAAGACCGTCTACGGCAAAGGGACTATTCACGACTCCATCGGCCCTTTGACCTTCCACATTTCGGCGCAGTCCTTCTTCCAGGTCAACAGCGAGCAAGCCCAACGCCTCTATGAACAGGCCCTCGACTTTGCCGACCTCAAAGGCGGCGAAACCGTGGCCGACGTCTACTGCGGCACTGGGACCATCACCTTGTTCCTGGCTCAGAAAGCCAAACAGGTCTACGGCATCGAAATCGTCGCCCCGGCTATCCGTGACGCCGTTCGCAACGCCAAAGACAACCACGTCGGCAACGCCCAGTTCATCTTAGGCGATGCTATCTATAAATTGCCGGAACTCATCAAAAACGGCATCCGTCCCGACGTCATCGTCCTTGACCCGCCCCGGGCCGGCTGCGGTGAACCCGTCCTCAAAGCCATCGCCCAGAGCAAACCCAAACGCGTCGTCTACGTCTCCTGCAACCCGGCCACCCTGGCCCGCGACCTGGCCTACCTGGACCAACACGGCTACCATACCGCTAAAGTACAGCCTGTAGACATGTTCCCGCGGACCCACCACGTTGAGTCCGTGGCCTTGCTGACACGAGCGCACTGATTGTTGTTATAACCCAATATTTTCCCTTTGCTCGCAGGCCTTGTAAATCAAGGCTTTTGACATTTGACAAGCGTATAAAGTTTTGGTTAAATAAGAGTAACTTGATGCAAGCTTAGGTAGAATCAGGATATTCGCATAAAAGAATACTGTTAACTGCCGAATAGGCAGCTTAGAAAAGGTAAATATCCAGATACTTCAACTGCTCATGGTTAACTGCCGCATAGGCAGCTTAGAAAAAAATAGGGACAGTCGCACAAAGTTTTATGCTATCGTGTGGCTGTCCCTATTACTTTATAATTTGCAGAGAAAACCTTTAAATTTAAAGACATTCTATAACCCCGTAGAGAGGCTGTCGCACGAAGGTTTTTGCTATCATGCGTGATTCCTTGAAATTAAAAGTTTTTCATTTGTAGTTCATCGTTCATCGTGACGAATTAATGTTTTTAATTCCATACGACAGACGATGAGAGACCTACGATCAACGTAAAAAGGGGCTGTCTTCATGCGACAGCCTCTTTTTTTTGTATGCATTCGGGGTTTGCTGTAACGCGTTACCTATAAAGAGAAGAAGGGAAATAGAGAGAAAAAGAAAAGAAAAAATACACATAAAAATTTAAAGGATGGACTTAAAAAAAGGTGACACATGTCCGCAGCTTTTTCTCTTATAGGAGTGTCAAGGGCAAAAGCTCAAACACGAACGGAAAGGAGAAGCTCACCATGAAGAAGCTGCAATGGCTGAAGACCAGGACAGGACTTTTTTCGGCCCCCCGTATGCTCTGTTTGATGAATCAGTCCAACGGTGATTCGTATATTGTCCTGTGGTTTTTCCTAAAGGACATGGCCGGAACGGTTAATGATAACGGCCTTGTCTACGTATCGGGACAGGAAGCCATGACAACGCAGCTTATTGCCAAGTGCCTGCACCGCCGCCGCCCTTTCATCGAAAAAGGGTTGGACTTGTTGGAAAAGCTGGAGCTCATCGAACGCGATGGAAAGGGGATAATCCGCATTGCCATCTGGGATGAATTGCAGGATTTCCAACGCGACGAAAAGAAGCGGGAGCAGACGAAAGAACGGGTCCGCCGCTACCGTGAGAGGCAGCGCCAGTCTCAGCTGGAGGATAGCTCGGTGGATGCGGCGCCTGTCGTAACGGAAACGATGAATCCGCTGGAAAAATCGGAAACATCTGACGGCAATCCCCCTGCGGCAGAAGAAGCGACGGTCTATGACGGTGAACCCGTGACGACGCCGAAAACGATGCGTGACTTATGCTCCGTTACTAAAACAAGTACTCCGGGTTATTGAAAAATATGATTCGCGGAGTCAAAAAATTAATCTATATGCTGATTTTGGTGAAAAAACAACATTTAACAGAATTGCTGTCATGATTTTTCTGTTGCGGGATTATTATGACTATGGATTGTATTCTGATTCACGGGAGGTTATTGAAGAAAACGGCAGAGGAGAAATATTATGGGACAAAACAATCAATAATACTTATGCGGTATTAAATGATGATGAACCCTGTTATCCTTATCTGTATACGCGGCACCATATTTTAGATGAACAAAATTTTTTTCGTCGTCTTCATGCTTGTGTATTGTCCAGAATTTCAAGAGAAATGGAAGAAGCTGGGTTACTTGAACTTTTTGATATTACTGAGATACCGCAGGCTGAAGAAGAATTAGAAGATTTGGGAGATGAAGATTACCTTATCTATCGTCTTGAACAGGAGCTTGATGTACAGTTTAATACGAGAAAACAGGTGTTACTTCGAACCATATCATCCTATATTGCGAATAAACAAATTGCCACAGATGACTATGAATCCATTTGCCTGTTTGGAACTACAAGTTTTCATTCAGTATGGGAGAATATCTGTAATGCAGTATTCGAAGATCAACGGGCTACTCCTATGGGGGCTTTACAACTTCCTGGGAATCTCAGTCAAAATTACGACGGGTCAAAGTCACTTGAATCTGTCATAGCACATCCTATTTGGCATGGAAAGAAAGATGATGGAACTTATTTTGCCAAAAAAGCCAAAACACTGAATCCAGATTTCCTGGCAGTACGAAAGATAGATGGAGAATATAAATTTATAATACTTGACGCTAAGTACTATACTCCGCAACTTGCAGAGAACAAGAAATTAACCGGACAACCAGAACTAGAATCAATTACGAAACAATATTTATATGAACTGGCGTATCGCGATTTTATTGAAAGTAATGGCATCAAATCTGTGGTTAATTGTTTTCTATTTCCAACGGAAGAAGACTTTGTTCGAGATGGAGGATATGTAGGATTTTCAATTTTTGCGAGGGCGAAATTGCAAAATATAGCCATACGGTTCCTGCCAGCAAAAAAAGTGTTTGATGATTATTTAGCCGGACGAAAAATTGATATTGAAATTCTGAATTTGTGAATAAAGGACGATGCCGGATGGATGTCTTAACTCAGGAACAACGACATAAGAATATGAGTCATATCCGAGGTAAAAACACCAAGCCGGAAATCCTTCTTCGTAAGGCACTCTGGCATCGTGGCTTGCGCTATCGGAAAAACTACAAGATACTTCCTGGTTCCCCTGACATTGTCATCACTCGTTATCATATTGCTGTCTTTGTCGATGGTGATTTCTGGCATGCTAAAGGACACCAGGAACGTCCGGGGGAACAGATTGAATCTAATAAGGAATTCTGGCAGAAAAAGCTAAAGCGGAATATCGAACGAGATAAAGAAGTCAATGATGAACTGACTGATATGGGCTGGCTTGTTCTGCGGTTCTGGGAAAGCGACATTAAGAAAGACTTGCAGAAGTGCGTGGAGACTATTTGCAAATATTGTGGAATGTAACTAAATGATAAATTTTGTTTATATGAGTATTAAATCTTTAAATCCGATTCTGCATAGAGTGCCGCATAGCCAGCCAGGGCGATGCGGCCTTTTTCTATATGGCAATAGAGTTCGCCGCCCCGTTTCGAGGCCTGGTAGGCGATGAGGTCGGTTTTGCCGAGTTTGGCTGCCATGACGGGGATGATGTGGCAATGGCCGCTGCCGCAGACCGGGTCTTCTGGGACGGCGAGTTTTGGTGCAAAGGATCGGCTGACCGTGTCGTATTTCGTGCCTTTGGCCGTGATGTTGCAGAGGAGGCCGTCGAGCTGCTTGATTTTGGCCATGTCAGGCTGGCAATGGATGACTTCTCCTTCGTCCGCTAAGACGCAGACCAGGTCGCGGGCGAGATAGGCTTCGACAGGGCGGACGCCCAAGGCTTCTTCCATGGCGTCTGTAACCGGGACGGGTTTCATGTCATAGGCTGGGAAATCCATGGAGAAGCGGTCGCCGTCACGGGTAACGATCAGTTCGCCACTGAGGGTCTGGAAGACGTAGCGGCTGGCGTCGGGTTCGACGAAACGAGCCAGGACATAAGCCGTCCCCAGGGTTGCATGGCCGCAGAGGTCGATTTCACCGCCCGGCGTGAACCAACGCAGATGCCAGTGATTGCCTTCTTTTACGGTAAAGGCCGTTTCGGATAAGCTGTTTTCTATGGCAATGTGCTGCATCAATTCGTCAGGCAGCCACTGGTCCAGGACGCAGACGGCAGCCGGGTTTCCTTTGAATATTTCCTTAGTAAAAGCGTCGACAATATAACATTTTATAAAGCAAGAGCTCCTTTTTTAGTCATCGTATCACAGTCCGCTTAGACTGGCAACGATGGGCATGAAACATATAGATTTTGTAAATAAAAACAATTATCCGTTGATAAATTGTTGAATATAGAGTATAATAGGTTATATAAGAAGACGAAAAAAGGAGGCTTACTTATGAATATTGTAGTTTTGGTAAAGCAAGTTCCTGCGATTTCTGATATTGAAATCGCCAAAGATAACAACTTGGTCCGCGTCGGCGCACCGTCGATGCTCAACCCGGTTGATAAACATGCCATTGAAGCGGCTGTAGCTGTCAAGGAAGTGGTTGGTGGTACGGTCACGCTTTTGACGATGGGCAATGCGCTGGCTGGGGAAATGATGCGTGATGGTATTGCTATTGGTGCCGATAAGGGCGTCCTTATTTCGGATGAACGCATGGCTGGCTCCGATACGCTGGCAACGGGCCTGGTATTGGCCAAAGCCATTGAAAAACTGGGCGGCGCCGATCTGGTCTTTACGGGCAAGCGCTCGACCGATGGCGACACTGGGCAGATCCCGCCGGCTATTGCCCAGCGTTTAGGCATGGCGCTTATTTCCTATGCTGATTTGGTCAGCGTCGAAGGTACGACGATTACGGCGACGCGCTTGAACCACGACGGCATCGAAACCGTCCAGGCTCAGGTACCGGCTGTCGTATCGGTTACGGAAAAGAGCAATACGCCGCGCTCCCCGAAGATTCGCGGGAAAATGGCTGCCAAGAAAGCCGTCTTTGATGTCTGGAAAGTGGAAGACTTGGGCCTCGATGCAGCAAGTGTCGGGAAATCTGGTTCGGCGACGAAAGTCACGGAACTGTTTGCACCGGAACCGAATCCGGTCGGCGTCATGATTGAAGGGGCTACGCCGGCAGACGCTGCGGCTAATCTCGTCAAAGAATTGACTGCCAAGAACTTGCTGTAAGGAGGGCTGAATTATGGAATTGAAACAGAATATCTGCGTATATATCGAAATCGCCGGCGGTGCCCTGAGCCCGCTGAGCATCGAATTGTTGGGCAAAGCCCGTCAGCTGGCTGATGCCAAGGGCAAGAAAGTCGTCGCCTTCGTCGCCGGTGCTGATACGGCGAAAGCCAGCCAGGAAGCGATTTCCTACGGAGCTGATGCCGTTGCTGCTGTCGAAGACAGTGCCCTGACTGCTTATGATTCCGTCTTGTACACCCAGGCGGTAGCTGCTTTGGCTGAAAAATATGAACCGAGTGTCATCCTCATCGGTGGTTCGCCCGATGGCCGTGATCTTGGCGGCCGCTTGTCGGCTCAGCTCGGTGTCGGTTTGGTTGCTGACTGCACGGACGTCCGTTTTGAAGGCGATGACGATACGCTGACCTGGATCCGTCCGGCTTATACGGGCAAGCTCTTCGTCAAGATCCAGACGACGACGCGGCCTCAGCTGGCTACGATTAGCGATAAGATTTTCCACGGTACGCCGGCAGATCCGTCCCGGCCTGGCGAAATCGTCAAGGAAAAGGTCGACTTCTCCAGCCTGGCTCCGTCCGTCAAGGTGACGAACATTGAAGCCGTTGAAAAAGAAGCGGAAGAACTGACTATCACGACGGCTGATGTCGTCGTCGGTGCCGGCCGCGGCGTCCATACGGAAGAAGGGATGAAGGCGGTTCAGGCCTTTGCTCAGCGCATCGGTGCTGCTTTCGGTGTTTCCAAACCCCTCGTCGATAAAGAATGGGCACCTTATGAATGGCAAATCGGCATTACGGGCAAGAAAATCGCTCCGAAGATTTACATTGCCCTGGGCATTTCCGGTGCTATTCAGCATAAACTGGGCATCCAGGATGCGGGCATCATCATTGCCGTCAATAAAGACCCGGACGCACCAATCTTCAAGTTCGCCCACTACGGTATCGTAGGTGACCTCTTCGAAGTCATGCCGGAACTGGAAAAACAGATCAAAAAGATCCGTGGCTAGGAAATAGTTTGAAGTTTGAAGGAGCTGTCTTTTTAGACAGCTCCTTTTTTGCATGTTATAATACCCATATCTATACGAAATGCTGTGAAAAAATACGGAGGTGGTTCCATGGATTCTTTTGCTGCCCGCCAGGCTTGCCGCGATGGCCGCTATGAGGAAGTCCTGGCAATGTACGGCAAGGCTGCGCCCGATGGGTCTTGGTCGTGTTGGGATTATTACTACTATGCCTATGCCCTGCGCAAGACGAAGCAGTACCGGAAAGGCCGGGAAATCGCCCGGGCCGGTATGATGGCTTTTCCCGATTTTACCAATCTGCACGGGATTTACTGCTGGTGCCTGTATTATCTGTATATCCAGAAGTTCGATGAACGGACCTATTCGCCAGCCGATTTCCGCCGCGCTGTCGATGCTATCTTGAAGTACAGTCGGCAGGAAGCGTACAGTCCGTATGCCCTGGCCGTATGGCGCATGGTCGATGTTCTCAAGAACAAGCCGGGCCAGACCGCTCTCATGGGCGCCTATTTGCGCCGACTCGACCCGGACCAGCTGCCGGACCAGGAAAAGACGGTGACCTTGAAAGGGCGGGAACAGGTCATTGCATCGGACCGGGAACGGTGGTACTCCCTCATGAGTCGCATCTTGGTCAAGGAAGAAAAGTATGACGACTGCATCACCTTGTGCCAGCAAGCCTTGAACTATTTTCCCCAGCTCCATCACGACAATGATATCTGGTTCTCTTACCGCATCGCCCTCTGTCAGCTGCGCCAGGGCCAAGTCTCAGAAGGGCGGCAGCGCCTGGAAAACCTGCTGAAATATAAGCAGCACTGGATTCTCTATCGCGGCCTGTTCTTTGCGTCCCAGGCGGAAGGCGATAGTGCGGCTATGCGCCGCTATGGGGCGTCGGCGTTTCTGGCCGGCGGTGAATTCAAGGGCAAAGTCAATTTCCTAGTTCAGTTCGCTCAGGCCTTGGAGAATATGGGCGGCTATGAGAAATTGGCTTATTACCATTATCTCCTGGCCCGGGACGTGCGGCAGGACCAGCACTGGAAGGTCAAGGCCGAACTCATTGCCAAAGTCGACAGCTATGCTTTACCGGAACCGAACCGGCGGGACTTGATGGATGGCTTGCATGAATTCTGGATGGCTGAGAAACATACCGGCCAGACCTGCCATAAAGGCCGTATCGAGCGGATCCTTCCCGGCGGCAAGGCCGGCTTCCTCAAGGACAGTGAGGGCAGCCAGTACTATTTCCGCACGGCGTCGCTGTACCGCGTTCGCCCGCAAGAAGGGGAGAGAGTCACTTTCTACGTAGAGGACTTCTTTGAGACAGGGAAAGAAAAACCGGCTCATCGCGCCGTGGACATCGAACCAGTTTTGCTATATCATAAGAAGTGAATTTACTAGAGAAAGTGAGTGGCACTCATGATTTTATCAGGCAAGGAAATTGTCAAGCATTTAGGTAAGGAAATCATTATCGAACCTTTCCATCCGGAACGGGTCAATCCCAATAGTTATAATCTGTCCCTGCACAACGAGCTCATGGTCTATGACCATAATGAATTAGACATGGCCAAACCCAATCCGGCGTCGACCATCTATATCCCTAAGTCGGGCTACGTCTTGCAGCCCAATAAGCTCTACTTGGGCCGGACTAACGAATATACCCGCACGGATGGCTATATCCCTATGCTCGAAGGCCGGTCGTCCGTTGGCCGTCTGGGTGTCTTTATCCACGTCACGGCTGGTTTCGGCGACGTCGGTTTTGCCGGCTACTGGACGCTGGAAATCTTTTGCGTTCAGCCCATCCGCATCTATCCGAACGTGGAAATCTGCCAGATTTACTATCACGATATCGACGGCGAATACGATACGTATAAACATGGCAAATACCAGAACAATACGGGCATCCAGCCGAGTATGCTCTGGAAAGACTTTGAAAAGATGAAATAAGAGGAAGTGTCATGATGAAAGAAATAGAGATAATGGATATGGCCCGGACGAATGGCTTCCGCCTGGGCAATGCGCAGGACCGCCAAGGAGGCACGGGCTGCACGGTCTTGGTATTTCCCGATAGCGCGCCCTGCGCCGTCGATGTCCGCGGCGGCGGCCCGGCCAGCCGGGAATCGGAACTCCTCAGTCCCATGGCGGCTGCGTCGGGTATCCACGCCATCTTGCTCAGCGGTGGCAGCGCTTTCGGCCTCAATGCTTCGGCAGGGGTCATGCAGTATCTGGAAGAACAGCGCATCGGTTTCGATACGCGTATCTGCAAAGTGCCTCTCGTCGTCGAGTCGTGTATTTATGACCTGGGCTGTGGCGACAACGTTCGTCCCGATGCGGCCATGGGCTATGCGGCCTGTCAGGCAGCGGAAACGGGGGACTTCCGTGAAGGCTGTTACGGCGCCGGCACGGGGGCGACGGTCGGCAAGCTCTGCGGTCCGGACTACATGATGAAATCTGGTATCGGCGCTTATGCCGTCCAAGTCGGGGCGCTCCAGGTCGGGGCCATCGTTACGGTCAACGCCGTCGGCGATGTCCTCGATGAACAGGGACAGATCCTGGCCGGTATGCGCAGCCGCGACGGCCAGGGCTTTGCCGATACGCGGCGGGTCATGCTGGAAGAAGCGGGCCAGACGCCGACCCTCTTTTCTCAGCGTGCTGTCGGGACGACGACCAATACGACTATCGGTGCTGTCGTCACCAATGGCCGCTTTGACAAGGCGCAGCTCAAAAAAATTGCCGCCTTAGGCAGTAACGGCATTGTCCGCACTATCCGTCCCGTCAACACGACGGCCGATGGAGATTCTCTCTATGCAGCCAGCGTCGGCAGCGTTTCGGCTGAATTGAGCCTAACCGGCACGATAGCGGCTTACGTCGTAGAAAGAGCCATCCGCCGCGCCGTCTGCCAGGCTGAAAGCCTGTATGGCATAGAGGCGTGCAGTTTATGATTCTGGAATTCTCCCTGCAAGCGGGCCGCCCTTTGGGACGGCCCTTACAAAGTGATTAACAACGAAATGAGGATTTAACTATGTATGATTACGTCATCGTCGGCAGCGGCCTCTTTGGCTGTGTCTTTGCCCACGAGATGCATAAAGCCGGTCGGCAGTGCCTGGTCCTGGAACGGCGGGATCATGTCGGCGGCAATGTCTATTGTGAAGAAAGGGATGGTATCCATATCCATCGTTATGGCGCCCACATTTTCCACACGTCAGACCGTAAGGTCTGGGACTACGTCAACCAGTTCGTCGAGTTCAATCATTTTATCAATGCACCGATTGCCAATTATAAGGGCGAACTGTACAATCTGCCTTTTAACATGAATACCTTTGCCAAGATGTGGGGCATCATCACGCCGGAACAGGCAGCGGCTAAGATTGAAGGCCAGCGCCGGGCGTCGGGCATTACGGAGCCGAAGAACCTGGAAGAACAGGCCATTTCCCTTATCGGCACGGATGTATATACGAAGCTGATCAAAGGCTATACGGAAAAGCAGTGGGGCCGGAGCTGTCAGGATTTGCCGGCTTTCATCATCAAGCGCCTGCCCGTGCGCTACACCTTTGACAATAATTATTTCGACGACGATTATCAAGGGATTCCCAAAGGCGGTTATAACGTCCTCATCGATGCCCTCTTGGATGGCATCGAAGTGCGGACCGGCGTCGATTATAACCAGGAACGGGCGTCGTATCTGGATGTAGCCCGTAAAGTCGTCTATACCGGTCCCATTGACGAATATTTTGGCTACCGCTTAGGCCATCTGGCTTATCGTGGTCTGCGTTTTGAAACAGAACGTTATAACGAAGTCAACCATCAAGGCGTGGCCGTCATGAATTACACCGACCGGGAAACGCCGTATACGCGGACGATTGAGCACAAGCATTTTGAATTCGGCAGGCAGCCTGTGACGTATGTCACCAAGGAATATCCGGCCGAATGGCAGTCCGGCCAGGAAGCGTATTACCCGGTCAACGATGATGCCAATCAGGGACTGTACCGTAAATATGCAGCTTTGGCCCGCCATGAATATAACGTCATCTTCGGCGGCCGCCTGGCAGAATATAAATATTACGACATGGACGACGTCATTGCCAGTGCCCTGGCTGCCGTAGAAAGGGAAGGATATCATGCAGAAACGAATTCGTAAGGCCATTATCCCGGCGGCAGGCTATGGGACACGCTTTTTGCCAGTCACCAAGGCTATCCCTAAGGAAATGATTCCCATTGTCGACAAACCGGTTATCCAGTATATTGTCGAAGAAGCCTTGCAAAGCGGCATCGAAGAGATACTCATCATTACAGGCCATGGCAAGCGGGCTATTGAAGACCACTTCGATACCAATATCGACTTGGAACTGCAGCTGCGCCAGCAAGGAAAGGACCAGCTGCTGCACCTGGTTCAGGATATTTCGTCCATCAACGTCCACTACATCCGCCAAAAACATATGCGCGGCTTAGGCGACGCCATCCGCTGTGCTGAATCGTTCATCGATAATGAACCTTTTGCCGTCCTTTTGGGGGACGATGTCATCTATAATCCGGAAAAACCGGCGCTGAAACAGATGATGGAAGCTTTCAGCCACCTGGGGGCGACCATGCTCGGCTGCCAGGAAGTGTCGCCAGAACTGGTATCGCGCTACGGCATCGTCCAGGGCCAGCCTACAGATGACGACCGCGTCGTCAAGCTCATCGATATGATTGAAAAACCGGCTGTCGACGAAGCACCGAGCCGCTTGGCTGCGCTAGGCCGCTATATCTTGACGCCGGATATCTTTGAAATCCTGCGCCGTGTCCAGCCGGGCAAGGGCGGCGAAATCCAGCTCACTGATGCCCTGCGCCTCATGGCTGACCGGGAAGCGGTCTATGCTTATACTTTCAGCGGTCTTAGCTACGATACGGGCAATAAACTGGGCTTTTTGAAAGCTACCGTCGAGTACGCCCTGCGCCGGGACGACTTGGGCGACGCCTTCCGAGAATACCTGCGCCACTTGACTGGCTCCTCTGAGAAGGGGAGCTGGCTGTAAGGCCTGAGTGTTCTTCACGGGACGGCCCTTACGAACCACGAGCCACTATTTCTTCCGTCTTTCACGGAAAAAATCCTTCATCAGGGCCGCACATTCTTCGGCCCGGACGCCGGCAGTGACTTCGGTCCGGTGGTTTAGGCAGTCGTTGTCGACGAGGTGGAACAGGGACCGCACGGCACCCGCTTTGGGGTCGTCGCAGCCGTAGACGACCCGGTCCAGGCGGCTGTTGACGATGGCACCGGCACACATGGGGCACGGTTCGACGGTCACATAAAGAGTACAGCCTGTCAGGCGCCAGCGGTTCAAGGCGCGGCAGGCTTTTTCAATGGCTAAGAGTTCGGCGTGGGCCGTAGCACAAGGCAGGCTTTCGCGCAGGTTATAGGCCCGGGCGACGACTTTCTTTTCATAGACAATGACGGCGCCGATGGGGATTTCCCCGACGGCATAGGCCGTCTTGGCTTCAGCCAGGGCTTTGCCCATATAAAATTCATCTTTCGTCATGGTGCATCTCCTTGGTAAAAAATTTACGTCTATCATAACACGAAAACAGGGAAGGGGGAACTAGGATGGATGCCATTTGGTGGCAGATTTTCGACTTGTTAGGGACGACGGCCTTTGCCGTATCTGGTGTCTTTGTAGCCATTTCCCGGCGCATGGACCTGTTCGGCATCTTCGTTCTCAGTGCGGCGACGGCCGTCGGCGGCGGTATCATTCGCGATATCCTCATCGGCAATATCCCGCCAGCAGCCTTTAAGAACAGTGTTTATTTATGGATCATCCTCGGCTCGATGGCCGTCATTACGATCATCGTCCGTTATTTCAACATCCGCATGTGGCGCTGTGTCGTCGGCAAACTCTCTATTTGGTATCTTGTCTGCGACGCCATCGGCTTGGGTTCTTTTACGGTTACAGGGACGCTCTTGGGCTGTTTCTATTATCCCGATTACTGGATTCTGGACATTACCCTCGGCGTCTTGACGGCTGTTGGCGGCGGCGTCATCCGTGACGTCCTGGCCGGCCGCATCCCCGGCGTCTTGCGCAAAGAGGTCTATGCGACGGCATCCCTCTTGGGCAGTGTTTTTCTCTATGGAGCGGTCATTCCTTTTGAAGTACCCCTGGAAGTCGGAGCTATCGTCAGCTTTTCCGTCACCGTCGCTATCCGCCTGGTCGCCATCCGCTTGCACCTCAATATCCCGCGCATCCGCCGTGCTCGCCATCGGAGGGCGTCGTAGGGGACGGGCCTAGAAATTTTCCCCTCCCACATCAAACATCAAACTTTCAACTTCAAACTTGACCAGCACCGTGATATAATAAAGGATACAATTTTTTTCTTCATACTAGGAGTGATAACGTGAATCTGTTACAGAAAGCAGTCAGTCTGGCCGTAACGTCTTTTTTCTTATGTGCCTCGCCGGCTGCACTGGCAAAGACGATTTTATATGTACCCCAGGATGACCGGCCTGTCGATTATGAATATACGGTCAGTACGGCCAAAGCGGCCGGCTACGATGTCTTGACGCCGCCGGCCCAGTATTTGTCAGGCATGAATTTCCACGGTTCGCCGGATAAACTCATGGCCTGGGTCGAGGACAATGCCGGCAAGGCTGATGCTATGGTCTTGTCCATTGATTCCTTAGTCTATGGCGGCCTCGTCGATTCGCGCAAGCATAATCTGCCCATGGAAACGCTGACGGCGCGCCTGGAAAAGGTCGAAGCCCTGCATAAATCGCACAAGAAGGTGCCCATTTATGTCTTCAGTACGGTCATGCGCAGTCCCTGGGCCGGCGGCAAAGGCGTCGAACCGGACTATTACCTGACCATGGGATCTGATATTTACCAGCTGGCGTCGCTCCAGGCCAAGATGGACGAAGAAGGCCTGAATCCGCAGGAACGGAACGACTGGTTCGCCATCATGCGCCGCGTGCCCATGGAATACCTGCAGGACTGGTATAACCGGCGCCGTAAGAACATGAGCATCAATTACCGCCTCATCGATGATGCCCGCAATGGCGTCTTCACCTATTACAGCCTGGGCCACGATGACAATTCCGTCAGCACCCAGTCGTCGCTGGAATCGAAGTACCTGGAAATGGCCGGTAACGGCATCCCCAAGACGGCCTTCGGGTCTTTCCCCGGTGCGGACCAGCTGGGATTATTGCTCATCACCCGGGCCAGCAACGATTTCAATAATTATCACCCCAAGATTACTGTCATCTATCCCTTGGGCGGCGGCGAAAAGACCGTGCCCCGCTACGACGGCCAGGCCATTGGCAAGACCATTGCGTCCCACGTCGAAGCCATTGGCGGCATGATGGTCGATAACGAACGGGCAGACCTTTTGCTGGCCGTTAATACGCCGCTGACGACGTCGACGACGGAATCGGAGAACTTCGAGAACTTCCCGATTATGCTCCAGTCGACGCGGGATTTCCTGACGCAGATTGAAAAGGCCGTCACCCTCGGCATCCCTGTCAGTATCGTCGATATGGCCTTTTCCAATGGTTCTGACAACACCTTGGTCTACGGTCTCTACCAGGATAAGATGATGTATCGACTGGCCGCTTATAACGGCTGGAATACGGCGAGCAATTCCGTCGGCTACGGCATTGCCCAAGGGGTCCTGTCCAAGAATATGACAGCCGATGCCCACCGCGATATGCTGACCACGCAGTACCTGGACAACTGGGCTTATCAGGCCAATGTCCGCGACTACATTTACCGGATGCAGCAGAAACTGGAAGCCGGCGTCGTCACTCAGTACTACCCGACGCTCAACGAAGAGCTCCAGAGCCGCACGAAGGAACAGCTCCAGCGCTATGCGTCGACGTATCTCGGCATCGATCCCAAGACGGTCGATGTCACCTTACCATGGCAGCGCCTGTTCGAAGTCTACGTCGATGTCAAACCGGCGCCAGTAGTGCCTTTGGAAAACGATGTACGTCACGATATGAATCGTCAGGCACTCCAGAATCTGGCCGATGAAGTATCGGCTGCTCAGGCCCAGCTCGACGCCGCCCAGACGGTCAACGCCGATGGGACCGTAACGCCGGCTGATCCGGCTATCCAGGCCCAGCTCCAGGCGGCCAAAGCTGCAGCGCAGGTCCGGTATGAACAGGAAAAACAGGCCCAGGCCATTAATCACAGTGAAGAAAAAGCCCAGCAGAGCCGTACTTGGGCTGCACAGAAATAAGATAACCTATGGAACAACAGAAAAATACAACGACACAACCTCATCAGGAACCTTGCGTTCCCCGTAGAAAGAAAGGCCGCCGTATAGCGGCCCTCTTGGCCGGCCTCGTCTGTCTTGGCGCAGCTGCCGTGGCTTATGGCTATTTCGGGCCGAATTTTCTCCTGCCGTATCAGAGCGGCTATGTCCATGTTCGCAGCGACATGACGGCTTCCGAAGTCGGCGATGTCCTGACCGATAAGGGTTATATTGCCAGTCCTTTATGGTTCCGCGCCGTAGCGACCATCACTGGCCAGGCCGGGGACATCCATGCCGGCGAGTATACCCTCGATTCGCGCATGAGTCTCCATACGCTGCTGGACAAGCTCACTAGCGGCAAGTCCGAAGCGGACCGGCTGGTCGTCCCCGAAGGCTATACGGTCCGGGAAATTGCCAAAGCCGTCGCCGCCAACGGCCGCATCAGCGAAGCTGATTTCCTCAAGGCCGCTTCCTCGTCGGACCAGCTCCTGCCGTACATGAAGGGCAACCGCCCAGTGACCTTCCCGACAGAAGGGTTCTTGTTCCCCGATACGTATTTCATCCCTTATGACGCGACGGCCGACGACGTCGTAGCTATGATGCTCAAGAATTTCGATGACCACTTGACGGATACGATGAAAGCCGGCATTGCCAAGCAGAATTTGTCGGTCTACCAGTTCGTCACCTTGGCGTCGCTCATCGAAAAGGAAGCGAAATACGAACAGGACCGGCCCCTCATCGCATCAGTCTTCGAGAACCGCCTGAAGATTCACATGAAACTCCAGTCCGATGCCAGCATTTCCTATGCCATGGGGACCCATAAGGCCGCGTACAGCATCAACGAAACTGAATACGATTCGCCGTACAACACGTACCGCTATGAAGGCCTGCCGCCGGGACCGATTGGCAATCCCGGCATGGACTGCATGGAAGCCATCCTGGAAGCGCCTCCGACGAAGTATCTCTATTTCGTTGCCGATAAGGACGGCCATAATTATTTTGCCGCTACCTATGAAGACCATATGAAGAACGTCCAGGAGCATATGCCATGATGGACGCCTTGCTCCAAGAGATGAAAGGCTGTGCCAGGGAACGGAACCTGCCCATCCTGCGCGACAGCGAACTGCCTTTGTTCACAGGTATCATGGCGTCATGCCGGCCGTCGCGTGTCCTGGAAATCGGGACCTGTATCGGTTATTCGGCCTTGCAGATGGCGCCGTTCTTGGCACCGGGCGGGACGATTACGACGATTGAACTCGATGCGGAACGCTATGACCTGGCGTGCCAGTTCTTCCGGCGCTCGCCGTATGCTTCGATCATTACGGCCCTCCACGGCGACGGGACGGAACTGGCCGGGACCTTGCCTGGTCCATGGGACTTCGTCTTCCTCGACGGGCCGAAAGGGCAATACGTGCGTCAGCTGCGGCAGCTCTTGCCCAAGCTCCTGCCCGGGGCCATCGTCGCAGCTGATAATATCGACTACCACGACATGTTTTACCTCGAAGGGACTTTGCCCCATAAGCACCGCACGGCTGTGACCCGCCTGCGGGAGTTCATGGACCTCGTCGGCGACCGGTCCCGCTTCGAGACTGTATTTTTTGAAAATGGCGACGGCATGACCGTTTCGCAATGGAAAGGATAAGAGAATGGGAAAAATGGAATTGCTGGCTCCGGCCGGCAGTATGGATAAAATGAAGATGGCCTTTTTGTACGGTGCCGATGCCGTCTACCTGGGCGGGAAGTCCTTCGGCCTGCGGGCTTTCAGCGATAACTTCTCCAATGAAGAACTGAAGGAAGCCGTCGATTACGCTCATGCCCGGGGCAAGCATATCCACGTGACAGTCAATATCTTCCCGCACAACGACGACCTAAAGGCCCTACCGGATTACCTCGTGTACCTGCGCGACATCGGCGTCGACGCTATCCTCATCGCCGACCCGGGCATCTTCGCCATGGCCCGGCAGCTCGTGCCGGACCTGCCCATCCACGTGTCGACTCAGGCCAATACGACCAACTGGGCATCGGCGAAATTCTGGCGCGACAACGGCGCATCGCGCGTCGTCATGGCCCGCGAAGTGAGCCTCCGAGACGTCAAGGAAATCCACGCCAAAGTGCCTGATGTCGAACTGGAAGGTTTCATTCATGGTGCCATGTGCATTTCCTATTCCGGCCGCTGTCTGTTGAGCAACTATTTCACTCATGGCGACCGCGACTCGAACCGCGGCGAATGTGTCCAGTGCTGCCGCTTCAAGTACAACGTCGTCGAAGAAAAGCGGCCAGGCCAGTATTTCCCTGTCGTCGAAGATGAACGGGGGACGTATATCTTCAATTCCAAGGACCTCTGTCTCCTGCCGTATCTGCCGGACCTTTACGATGCCGGCCTTTCCAGCCTGAAAATCGAAGGGCGCATGAAGAGCATCCATTACGTCGCCACTGTGACCAAGGTCTATCGCCAGGCCTTCGATGCCTATGAAGCCGATCCGGAACATTTTACGGCCCGCCAGGAATGGCTCGACGAACTGGAAAAGATTTCCCATCGTCCCTATACGAAGGGCTTTTCCGTTTCCCGGCCGACGGCAGCCGACCAGGTCTACGGCCAGTCGAGCAATACCCAGACACACGACTTCATCGGCCTGGTCAAGTCTTACGATGACGAAAAGGGCCTGGCCTGGGTTGAACAGCGGAACTACTTCAAATTGGGCCAGACTGTCGAATTTCTCCAGCCCAAAGGCCATCTGGTCCGTTATACGATCGACCGCATCGTCGACGAAGAAGGGCAGCCCCTCGACGCCGCCCGCCACGCCCAGCAGCTCGTCGGCCTGGCCGTACCGGAACGGCTGGAACCGTATTCCATGATGCGCCGCCAGGTGAAGGCTCATGTTTGATGAAGACTGGGTCTATTTCCAGGCTCCGCCCTCGGAAATGACTTTTATCAACCGCATCATCGAAGGCTGCGACTACCTGGGCGTCGTCACGGCCTTGGACGGCAAGAAGGGCATCGGCTTCGTCCGGACGACGAAGGACACGGCCCAGGAGACGAAAGACGTACTCCAATCGCTGCCTATCCCAGTGCGCATCTTGAACCGGCTGGAAGCCTTTGCTGAAGCTGAACAGACGTAGTATATGGACTTTACAAAATTTATAGTTATACGATTTAGTGAAAAGCGCTGCCCTTGATGGAAGCGCTTTTTTCGTTCGTCCTAGGTCGTTCATCGTAGGCTATGGAGGGAGTAGAAGACAATGAAACATTGGATTTTAAAAAATAGCCTTTCTTGGCATGACAAGTAAAATAGTTGTTTTTACTGTCTTTTTTTGGCAGTTAGCCCTTTAAATTCTTGACAGAATTGGTGTATAATTAATAACATAATCATAAAATACTTTATAGCGTATATTATATGCGCATATGGTACGCTATTGAATCCAAGACCCGCCGTCTGATGACACGATGTCCCTTATACATACTGAAACCATAAGCGAAGCGGCCGGGTCACAGTCAAGTAAGGAGGAGCTTCTATGAAAAAATCTAATTGCCTGGCCATGATTTTGGCCGGAGGTAAAGGGAGCCGGCTGGGCGTCCTGACCAAGGATCAGGCTAAACCGGGCCTCTTGTTCGGCGGGAAATACCGCATCATCGACTTCCCCTTGAGTAACTGCCGCAATTCCGGTATCGATACGGTCGGCATCCTGACCCAGTACCAGCCGCTGGAACTGAACTGGTACGTCGGTAACGGCAGTTCGTGGAATCTCGACTCGACCAAAGGCGGGACCTATGTCCTGCCGCCGTATCAGAGTGACGGCGGTTCCAACTGGTATCGCGGCACAGCTGATGCCATTTATCAGAACCTGAACTTCGTAGATATGGTCGGCGACGATTACGTCCTCATCTTGTCCGGTGACCACATCTATTCCATGGACTACGACAAGATGCTCAATTTCCACAAGAAACATCACGCCAAGGTCACTATCGGCACAATCCGCGTCCCCTGGGATGAAGCCAGCCGTTTCGGCATTATGGTCGCCGACGAAAATATGCGCATCACCAAGTTCCAGGAAAAACCGGCCAAACCGGAAAGCAATCTGGCTTCCATGGGAATTTACATCTTCGACCGGGATATTTTGGAAACGTACCTCAAAGCCGATGCAAAAGATGAAAAATCGGAACACGATTTCGGCAAGAACGTCATCCCGGCCATGCTGGGCGACAAGGTTCCTCTCTATGCCTATCCCTTTGAAGGGTACTGGAAGGACGTCGGCACCATCGACAGCTTGTGGCAGGCGAACATGGACCTCATCGCCGATGAACCGCCGATCGACTTGCGCGACAGCCATTGGCGCATCTATTCGGGCAACCAGAGTTTCCCGCCTCATCTCATCGGGCCCAATGGCTCGGCTAAGAGTTCCCTCATCGCCGAAGGTTCGGAAATCTTCGGGACCGTCAGCAATTCGGTCATCTTCTACGGCGTTACCATCAAAGAAGGGGCGAAAGTCACGAATTCCGTCATCATGCCGGGGACGGTCGTCGAAGAAAATGCCGTCATCGACAAGGCCATCCTGGGCGAACGATGCCACATCTATCCGGGCGCTGTCCTTCACAATGAAGACGGGTCTGTCGCCGTACTGGGCCGCAACGGGGAATTGAAACCAGAACAAGTCACAGCGAAAGGGGAACACTAGTTATGAATAGCAATATGATCGGCCTCATCAATATGCGTGAAGACCATCCTTTGCAGGAAATCAACGACAAGCGCCCGTTATCGACGCTGCCCATCGGCGGTAAGTACCGTCTCATCGACTTCACGCTTTCCAATATGGTCAACGCCGGCATTGAAAACGTCGGCCTCCTGCTCTCGAGCCAGTCCCGGTCGGTACTGGACCACATCCGGTCCGGTAAGGAATGGGGCCTGGCCCACAAGGGCGACGGCTTGTTCTACCTGCCAGAAGAACGGGCGGATATCGAACATCCCGTAGAAGGGGACATCGCCGCGTATTATAAGAACCTGATCTTCATCAACCGAGCCAACAAGCGTTACGCCCTCTTGTCGGGCTGCGATATGGTCCAGAACATCGACTACGATGAAGTCCTCCATTTCCATCGCCATCACAATGCCGATGTCACTCTCATCTACCAGCAGCAGAAATACGACTTCGACCGCGAAGGCTATATCCTGACCATTGACGACGCCTGCAAGGACCGGGTCCTGGCCATCGAAGCCAAGCCGGAAGTCAAAGCCGGGGACAACTTATACCAGCGAGGAATCCTTATTGACTGCGATGTATTCCAGCATTGCATACGCCGGGCTTATGCCCAGGGATACACCCACTTTATTACGGATGTACTCCAGCGGAATGTAGACCGCCTGCGGATTTTCGGCTATAATTATCAGGGATATGCAAAACGGATTGATTCAGTTCATTCCTACTTCCAGGTCAACATGGACCTGCGTGACAGCCGCATCTGGCATGAACTGCTCCTGAAAGACGAGGACCATCGCATCTATACCAAGATCAAGGATGAAGCGCCGGCCAAGTACATGGAAGAATCGCATGTCACCAATTCTCTCGTAGCCAATGGCTGCATCATCGAAGGCCGCGTAGAGAATTCGATTCTTTTCCGCCGCGTCAAGGTCGGAAAGAATGCTGTCATTCGCAACAGCATCATCATGCAGCACTCGGTCGTCGGCGATGACGCCCAGCTCGATTACGTCGTATGCGACAAGAATACGGTCATTCAGCCGGAAGCCGTGTTGAGCGGCAGCCACGACAACCCGTTGTGCATTGGTAAACGTTCAGTCCGCTGAACGCGACTACAAAGGGGTTAGAGACAATATGAAAAAATGGCAGGATAAGGAAGAGTTCAAAAAGTTATTTACCGAGAAAGCCCACATTTTGTGGGAAAAAGATCTGCGGGACATGACTTTGAATGAAGTCTATCAGACCATCGCCTACATGATCCGCGATCTGGTAAGTGAAGATTGGATCCGTACGAATGAAATCTATGCTGAACAGAAGGTCAAGCAAGTCTATTATTTCTCCATCGAATTCCTCATCGGCCGCCTTTTGGAATCGAATCTTCTGGGCATCGACATGGACGACATCTGTCGCCAGGGCCTGGAAGATTTGGGCTGGGATCTGGATAAGGTCATCCCAGCCGAACGCGATCCGGGTCTGGGGAATGGGGGACTGGGCCGGCTGGCTGCCTGCTTCATCGACTCCCTGGCAGCTTTGCAGCTGCCGGGCCATGGCAACAGCATCCGCTATCAGTACGGCTTGTTCAACCAGCGCATTGTCGACAACCAGCAGGTAGAACTGCCCGATAACTGGCTGGTCAACGGCCATCCTTGGGAAGTCAAGAAAGTCGACAAGGCCGTCTATGTCCGCTTCGGCGGCAATGCCTACATGCGCCCTGATGAAGATGGCAACTTGGAATGTGTTCACGAAAAGTATTCGCCTGTCCGCGCCGTCCCGTATGATGTGCCCATCATCGGCTATCATAACAATACGGTCAATACGCTGCGCCTGTGGCGGGCAGAATACTCGCGGGAACAGCTCTATCAGGAACTGTCCCTCGGCGACCGGCGCCGGGCCTTCCGCTATAAGGACAGTGTCCAGCAGATTTCTCGTTTCCTCTATCCTGACGACAGCAATGAAGAAGGCCGCCGCCTGCGCCTGATGCAGGAATACTTCTTCGTATCAGCCGGCCTCCAGAGTATCGTCCGCCATTATAAGAAAAAATATCACGAAAGTATCTATAAATTCGACCGCTATGTGGCCATTCACATCAACGACACCCATCCGGCCCTGGTCATCCCGGAACTGATGCGCATCCTCATGGATGAAGAAGGCGTGTCCTGGGATGCGGCTTGGAATATCACCGTCCGCACCGTGGCCTATACGAACCACACGATCCTGCCGGAAGCCATGGAAAAATGGTCCATCCCGATGTTCAAGGAACTGCTGCCGCGCATCTACCTCATCGTCGAAGAAATTAACAACCGCTGGCTCAAAGAAGTCCGCAGCCTCTATCCTGGCGATGAATCGAGGGCCCGCGACGTCGCCGTCCTCTGGGATGGCCAGGTCCACATGGCCCATCTGGCTGTCCTCGGCAGCCACAGCGTCAACGGCGTCGCCGAAATCCATTCGCAGATTCTCAAGGATTCGACGCTGCACCAATTCTATACGTGCTTCCCGCACCGTTTCTCCAACAAGACTAATGGCATTTCCCATCGCCGTTGGCTCATCGAAGCCAACCCACAGCTGGCTTCGCTCATCGACGAAGCCATCGGTGATAGCTGGCGCCAGACGCCGTCGAAGCTCCAGGACCTCATGCCTTTCGCCGATGACCCGTCCTTCCAGGAACAGCTGACGCGGGTCAAGACGGAACGCAAGGAAATCCTGGCCCGTTATATCCGCGACCGTTATGATACGGGCGTGCGGACCGATTCGATTTTCGACATCCAGATCAAGCGCATCCACTTGTATAAGCGCCAGACCTTGAACATCCTTCATATCCTGCACTTGTATTACCTCTTGAAGGATAACCCGAAACTCAAGATTACGCCGCGGACCTTCCTCTTTGGCGGCAAGGCCGCTGCCGGTTATGGCGAAGCGAAGGAAACAATCCGCCTCATCAACGTTGTCGCCCATATGGTTAATTCCGACCGTCAGGTCAGCAAGCAGATGAAGGTCCTGTTCCTGGAAAATTACAACGTATCCTTAGGGCAGCTCCTCTTCCCGGCAGCTGATGTGAGCGAACAGATTTCGACAGCCGGTAAGGAAGCGTCGGGCACGGGCAATATGAAATTCATGATGAATGGCGCCATTACCTTAGGGACCATGGACGGGGCTAACGTCGAAATCCACCGCAAGGTCGGCGACGAAAACTGTGTCATCTTCGGACTGCGGGCTCATGAAGTCATGGACTACTACATCCACGGCGGCTACTCGTCGTGGCAGATGTACAGCAGCGACGCTGCCATCCGCCGCCTCATGGACTCCCTCGTCGACGGCTCCATTGGCGGGGAACACTTCGGCATGCTCTACTCGGCCTTCCTCGATAAGAATGACGAATACTTCGTCCTCAAGGATTTCCAGTCCTACTGCCAGGCCCAGCAGGAAATCGCCAAGCGCTACGGCGACCATAGGAAATGGTGTCATTCGAGCGTCGTCAATATTGCCCAGTCCGGCTATTTCTCCAGTGACCGGACGATCCAGCAATACGCTGACGACATTTGGCGCATCAAGCCGGTCAAACACTAACTAAGAATCAGGAGGATAAGATATGAAACTCAGTGCAATCGACGAGTACAGTACCTTCTTGTATCATCAAGGTACGAACTACGCCAGTTATTGTCTGTTCGGGGCCCATTTCACGGTCCTGCGCCGCAAGCCTTGTGTGCGCTTTGCCGTCTGGGCGCCTCATGCGCAGCAGGTCAGCGTCGTCGGTGATTTCAATCACTGGGACGCCGATGCCAACCCCATGGAGCGGAGCCGCTTCGGCAACGGCATTTGGGTTACACATATTGCCGGCCTCCAGGAAGGGGACATTTACAAGTACGCCATTACGACGGCGTCAGGGGAACATATCTTAAAGAGCGATCCCTACGCCTTCTGGTCGGAAGTCCGTCCCCATACAGCATCGAAATTGACTAAGCTCCACTACACGTGGCGCGACAAGAAGTGGATGGACAGCCGCAGTGCCTACGATTCGTACCGCAAGCCCATGCTGACTTATGAAGTCCATCTCGGTTCCTGGCGCCGCGGCGAAGACGGGGAAATGCTGTCGTACCGCGCCATCGCGCCGCAGCTTGTCGATTATGTCAAACAGATGAATTATACCCACATCGAGCTCATGCCGCTGTGCGAATATCCCTTTGATGGTTCCTGGGGCTACCAGGGGACGGGGTATTTCTCGGCGACCAGCCGCTATGGCAAGCCGGAAGATTTGATGTATCTCGTCGACCTGTGCCATCGCAAGGGTATCGGCGTCATCCTCGACTGGGTACCGGGCCATTTTTGCCGCGACGCTCACGGCTTGCGCCATTTTGACGGTGAACCGTGCTATGAATCGGGCAACCCCATGCTGGCCGAAAATAAGGAATGGGACACGATGAATTTCGACTACGGCCGGACAGAAGTCCAGTCCTTCCTTATTTCCAGTGCCCTCTTCTGGCTCAGCCAGTTCCACATCGACGGCTTGCGCATCGACGCCGTCGCCAATATGCTCTACCTCGATTACGGCCATGCTGACGGCGACTGGCAGCCCAATAAATACGGCGGCCGAGAAAACCTGGAAGCTATCGACTTCCTGCGTCATCTCAACACAGCCGTCTTTAAGGAATATCCCCAGGCCTTGATGATTGCCGAAGAATCGTCGGCTTGGCCCTTGGTGACCAAACCCGTTGATGTCGGTGGCTTGGGATTCAATTACAAATGGAACATGGGCTGGATGAACGATATGCTCCGCTACATGTCGCTGGACCCGCTGTTCCGCAAGGACAATCACAACTTGATTACCTTTTCGTTATGTTATGCTTTTTCCGAGAATTTTATCCTGCCTTTGTCGCATGATGAAGTCGTCCACGGCAAACATTCTCTTCTGGACAAGATGCCTGGCGACTACTGGCAGAAATTCGCCGGCCTGCGCGCCTTCTACGGCTACTGGATGTCCCATCCGGGCAAGAAGCTCCTGTTCATGGGCAGTGAATTTGGCCAGTTCATCGAATGGAAGTACGATGACAGCCTGGACTGGCACCTCCTCAAGTATCCCATGCACCAGGCCATGCACGACTACGTGCGCCGCTTGAATACATACTATGTGGACCATCCGGAATTCTGGGAAGAAGACTGCGACTGGTCGGGGTTCTCGTGGATCAGCTGCGACGACTGCGACAACAGCGTCATCGCCTTTTACCGCACAGGCAAGGACGAATCGGATATGACCGTCGTCGTCTGCAATTTCACGCCTGTCGTCCGCCATGCGTATCGCTTTGGCGTTCCCCGGAAAGGGACGTACGTCGAAGTCTTCAACAGCGATGCGACGGCCTTTGGCGGATCCAACGTCCTCAACGAAGGGGAATTCGAAGCCCAAGAGGTGCCTATGCACGGTATGGACCAGTCCCTGGAATTGACCCTGCCGCCGCTGGCTACGATTTACTTGCAACTCACAGGGGAGACTAAAAAAAAAGCAGTGACGAAACGGCGGCGCCGCCGGACAGTGAAAGCCGATAAGGTTGCCGACGGGACCGTCAAGAAAACGGCCAAGGCGCCGGGAAAGAAGGCAACGACCCGTGGAAAAGGGAAAGCCAAAACGGCAGCGTCTGCGAAAAAGACTGCTGCAACGAGAAAGAGAAGAACTGGGCGTCCTGCCAAAATGGAAGCAGACGCCTGATACGGTACATAGGGAAAGTGGGGGACATACGATGAATGTATTATTTGTGGCCTCAGAAGCAGTGCCATTTATTAAAACAGGCGGGCTGGCCGATGTCATGGGGGCACTGCCCAAGGCCTTAGCCAAGAAGGGCATGGACGTCCGCCTGGTCATTCCGAAATACAGCCGCATCGCAGAAGAAGTGAAGAAGCAGATGAAAGAAGTGACGACAGGCATCGTGAACCTGGCCTGGCGCCAGCTCTACTACGGCGTCGAAGAAATCAAACGCGACGGCGTGACCGTCTATTTCATCGATAACGAATGGTATTTCAAGCGCGATGGCCTTTACGGATACGGCGATGATGACGAACGCTTTGCCTACTTCTGCCGCGCCGTCCTGACCATGCTGCCCAAGATTGGCTTCAAGCCGGATATCATCCACTGCAACGACTGGCATACAGGCCTCATGGGGGTCTTCCTCAAAGAAGATTTCTGGCATGATGATTTCTATAAGGGCATCAAAGTAATCTATACCATTCACAACTTGAAGTACCAAGGCATTTATCCGCCGTCCATCATGCGCGACATCATCGGCTTGCCGCAGGAACTCTTCGACAAGGGCAACTTGGAATGCGACAGCTGCGTGAATTACATGAAATCGGGCATGGTCTACGCCGATTACATTACGACGGTCAGCCCGTCGTATGCTCAGGAAATCACCTATCCTTACTTTGGTGAAGGTCTGGATGGCTATATCCGTGATAACCGGGAAAAAGTGACGGGCATCATCAACGGCCTCGACGTCGACGTCTATAATCCAGAAACGGATCCGTATATTAAGCGACAGTATTCTGTCGCCAACGCCCGGGCCGGCAAGCGGGAAAATAAAGATGCCCTGCGGGCCGAACTGGGCCTGCGCATCAAGCGCGGCGTCCCCATGATCGCCATGGTCACGCGCCTCGTCGAAGACAAGGGCCTGGACCTGGTCACGCGCATCATGGATGAACTCGTCGATGACGATGTCCAGCTGGTTCTGGTTGGGACCGGCGATGCAGGCTATGAAAATGCCTTCCGCGAACTGGCCCGCCGTCATCCGACGAAGGTATCGGCGAATATTACCTTCAATGAAGCCTTGGCCCATAAGGTCTATGCCGCTGCCGACATGTTCCTCATGCCGTCGCGGTACGAACCGTGCGGCCTGAGCCAGCTCATCGCCTTGCGCTACGGCGCCATCCCCATTGTCCGCGAAACGGGCGGCCTCAAGGATACGGTCCATCCCTTCGACAAATACAGCAAACAAGGCAATGGCCTGACCTTCCCGAACTTCAATGCCCATGAACTCCTGTTCACGACGAAACGGGCTATGGGCTACTATGAGGACACGGCCTTGTGGGATATCCTCGTCCGCAACGCCATGACTAGCGACTATAGCTGGAACCGCTCGGCTGAAGCGTATCTGAATCTGTACAAAAAAGTATTACAACAGTAACATTCTAAGTTTGAAGTTGAACCTCAAACTTCAAACCTTTAAGACAAAGGGGCCTGTTATGATGAATAAAACGTCATATAACGGCTCCTTTTACTTTCCCCAACCACGAAAGGAGCGCTTATGGACTTACGATTGTACCACAACTCTCATGAATTCTATTACCGCTCGTCTTTTGGTGCCGTTCCATCTGGGAGCCGCCTCATCCTGCGCCTCCGCGCCAGTGGCAGCGAGGTCCAAAATTGCCGGGCCCGCATCCGCCTGTGGCAGAGCAATGTCGGCGAATCCTTTGTGCCCATGACCTATGAAGACGGCATTTTTACAGGTATTGTCACCATGCCGCCCAAGGGCTGTCTGGTCTGGTATTACTTCATCGTCGACAATGGCCGCAGGACCGTCTATTACGGCAACAACTACGACCGCCTCGGCGGGGAAGGCGCTAAATACCAAGATGTGCCGCCGGCCTATCAGGTCACGGTCTACGATAAGGACGCCCATACGCCGGACTGGTTCAAACATGCCATCGTCTATCAGATTTTCCCGGACCGCTTCCGCCACGGGATCCATACGACAGGCCGCCTGTACGGTAAGAAAGGGGCCGTCATCCATAGCGACTGGGACGACGTGCCTTATTACTGCAAGCGCGAAGGCAAGGGAGACATCGTCTATTACGACTTTTTCGGTGGCAACCTCGCCGGTATCCGGGAAAAGCTGCCCTATCTCAAGGAATTGGGCATTACGGCGATTTACCTCAACCCGATTTTTGAAAGCTCCAGCAACCACCGTTACGGTACGGCCGATTATTTCCGTGTCGATCCCATGCTGGGGACGAATGAAGAATTTGCCCAATTCTGTCAGGCTGCCAAAGAAGCAGGCATCCATATCATCCTCGACGGCGTCTTCAGCCATACCGGGGCCGACAGCATTTACTTCAACCGCTTCGGCAACTATCCCGGCGTCGGCGCCTATCAGTCGAAGGAATCGCCGTATTATGAATGGTACCGTTTCAAGCAGTATCCAGACGACTATGAATCGTGGTGGGGCGTATCGGATTTGCCTGACGTCGAAGAGACGACGCCGTCATACATGGATTTCATCATCAACAGCGAAGATAGTGTCCTCAAGTACTGGCTGAACGAAGGCATCAGCGGCTGGCGCCTGGACGTCATCGACGAATTGCCCGTACCCTTCCTGCGTCAGTTCTACCATACGCTGAAAGAGGAAAAGCCCGACGCCATCCTCATCGGCGAAGTCTGGGAAGATGCGTCGAACAAGGTCAGTTACAGCGAGCAGCGGGAGTACCTCTGCGGCTATGACATCGACAGTGCCATGAATTACGCCCAACGGGCCTTGATGCGGGACTTCATGACCGGTGCCAAAGATGCGCGGCGCATGAATGCTGAATTGACGCGGCTCATTGAAAATTATCCGCCAGAGAATTTCTATGCCATGCTCAATCTCATCAGCAGCCACGATATCGAACGTATCCTGACCGTCCTCACTCAGGCTGGCGGCACCGACGTGGCGACAGCCGAAGAAACGGGCAAGAAGCGCTTGAAATTGCTGACGGCTTGGCAGATGACTATGCCCGGTGCGCCGTGCATCTATTACGGTGATGAAGTCGGCGTCACTGGCGGCAAGGACCCTGACAACCGCCGGACCTATCCCTGGGGCCATGAGGACCTGGATCTGTTGGCCTGGACCAAGGCCTTGACGCGGCTGCGCACCGCACACGATGCGTTACAGACGGGCCGTTTCATCCCGATCTATGCCGATGGCGACGTCTTCGCCTTTGCCCGGGTCATCGAAGGGGGACGGGATGTCTTCGGCAAGCCTGCTGAAGACGGCTTCTTCATCATCGCCATGAACCGCAATCCGTCGGCCTTGCAGACAATCAGCATCTATACAGATGGCTTGGCTTACGGAAAATTGACCAATGCCCTCCATCCGCGCATGACGCCGGTCACGACGGTGAACAGCCGCTTCACTCTGACCTTGCCGCCTCTGAAAGTAGTCATCCTCCAGGGCAAAGAGGCCGGGACCAAGCGGGCTGGTGTCCTCCTGCACCCGACGTCCCTGCCGGCAGCCTGTGGCAACGGCGTCTTGGGGCCGGCGGCATACCGCTTCGTCGATTTCCTCAAAGCCGCAGGTCAACGGGTCTGGCAGATCCTGCCCCTGACGCCGCCCCTCATGGGCGACTCGCCCTATTTGTCGGAATCGGCTTTTGCCGGCAACGAAGCTCTCATTTCCCTGGAAATCCTGCGCGACTGGGGCTGGCTGCGGCAGGAAACCCTCGATGATTTCCTGGCCCAAGGGAAAAAGACGGCGTCCTGGCACAGTCTGGCCGCCTATAAGGCCAAGCTCCTCTGGAATATGTCCCATGATCCGGAACTGACCATTCCTTGGGAACCGTTCCGGGCTTTCTGTGAAAAGAACGCCTATTGGCTCGACGATTACGCCCTGTTCCGGGCTATCCGCGATTTTTTCGGCGGCCGCTGCTGGACGGAATGGCCGGAAGATATCCGCCATCATAGCCAGGAAGCCTTGGCCCGATATGGCAAGGAACTGGCCGGTGCCGTATCGCATGTCAAATTCATGCAGTACATCTTCAGCCGCCAATGGCACGATGTCCGGGCCTATGCCGCTGAGAATGGCGTGTCTGTCCTAGGCGATGTGCCTATGTTCGTCGCCCATAACAGTGCCGACTGCTGGGCCCATCAGGACCAGTTCGACCTCGACGATATGGGAAACCCGTCCGCTGTCGCCGGCGTCCCGCCCGACTATTTCAGTGCCGATGGCCAGCTCTGGGGCAATCCGCTCTACGATTACCAGGCCATGGCCAAGGACAACTACCAGTGGTGGACTGATCGCTTCCGCCGCATGATGGACCTTGTCGACGAAATCCGCGTCGACCACTTCCGCGGCTTTGCTGCCTATTGGGCCGTGCCGGCTGGTTCGGAAACGGCCAAGAACGGCGCCTGGAAAGAAGGGCCTGGCCTCGACCTCTTCCAGGCAGTCTATCAGAAAATCGGCAGGCTCCGCCTCGTCGCGGAAGACCTGGGCGTCATTACGGATGACGTCTGTACGCTGAAAGATGCGCTGCACCTGCCAGGGATGAAAGTCATCCAGTTCCACCTCAAGGACCGGGCCGACGGCCGCCTGGACTTCGATACGGAACCAGACTGTGTCGCTTATACCGGGACCCATGACAACAATACGATCTGTGGCTGGTATGAAGAGGACCTGACACCGAGCCAGCAGCTCCACGTCCGCCAGATGCTGGGCTTGTCTGACGAAGCGGTACCGCAGGAAATCGCCGCGGCCCTCATCGCCTATACGTGCCGCCGCCGGGCTGAAACGGTCATCATCCCTATGCAGGATCTCCTGGCCCTGCCGTCGTCGGGACGCATGAATACGCCAGGCGTAGCGGAAGGTAATTGGCACTGGCAGCTCCAAGATGGGCAGCTGACCTTCGATATCGCCCGCTGGCTGGCCAAAGTATGCCGCGAAAGCGGACGTTGATGGCAGATCCTTCGTCGTAGGCTTTTCCTCAAACGATGAATGATACATAAAAGGAATAACGCGCTGCTCTCAAAAAGAAGGGAGCCGCGCGTTTTTTGTCGAATACGTATAGTAAAGAAAAGCTGAAAAGGATGTGATTTTGTGTATCTTACTTATATGCGTATCCAAAATTACCGGAATTTGCAAGATGTCGAAATGATCTTTCACAAAAGGGCCAACTATATCGTCGGAGAAAACGCCATCGGCAAGAGCGGCCTGTTGCGCCTCATTTCCTATATGAGCGATGGCCGCAACGTCGAAGAAGACGATTATGCCGATGTGACCCGGCCCATTATCATCACGATGGATCTGAACTTGCTGCAGAGTGAACAGGAATATTTCGCCGATACGCCAGACGAACGGCGCCAGAGCGTGCGCATCCGCATGGAAATGCGCGTCAGCGATATGTATCCCCATCTCTACGATGACCACAGTGGTGAAGAACTGCCGCTGGAACTTATCCGCCGCCTGCGCTACGTGCCCTATTCGGCGACGATGCCGGAAGAACAACGCGTGCCGCCGCGCATTTACCGGGCTTTGGAACAGAAACTGTCGCAGTGGAGCGAAGCTCATTGGGATGGCCTGTCTGATGAAGCCAAGTCCTTCATTCACCACGAAGTCGCTGTCGGTAACATGGACTCGTCGTATTTCATCAATATCTTCCTCTTATCCCGTCTTTTATGCCGCATGGACCGGCCCAGGGCGGATAACATGAAATTTATTTCCCTGGCCGCCTTGTGCATTATCACCCAGGTCTACCTAATGTCCATCAGCCGCGCCGTGCCTTTGGAACACAATGTCATCGTCGACGCAGAAGGCAAGCGTTACCTGCCCTTGGTCATTTCTATCGACGAACCGGAAATGCACCTCCATCCTTATATGCAGCGGTCGGTCCTGCACTATTATCAGCAGCTTCTCAACAATGAAGACCCGCAGTTCTGCCGGCTCCTCAAGGATCTGTTCGGCCTCGACGGCCTGCGGGGCCAGTTGTTCATCGTTACCCATTCGACAGATTCCCTCATCGACGACTACCGCCACATCATCCGTCTGTACCGCAATAAACAGGGCCTGGTCAAAGCAGCTTGCGGTGCCGGTTTCCATTTCAGTGAAGAAATTGAGAAGCACTTGATCATGCACTTCCCGGAAGTCAAAGAAGCTTTGTATTCGCGGAGCGTCCTCATCGTCGAAGGGGAAACGGAATACGGTTGCTTCCAGCATTTTGGCAAGACCTTGGATCTGCCTTTCGATTATTACGGCATTTGCCTCATCAATGCCCGCGGCGAAAGTTCCATTTCCAAGATCAAGAAGCTCCTGGAATACTTCAAGATTCCCGTCGTCGCCCTTTACGATGCCGACGTCAAGGGCAGCCATAAGAACGAACGGGGCGTCTACTTCACCGATGAGATTTGCTTTGAAATGGACCTGGCTAAGACCATGATCGACCACGGCCAGCGCCGCGAACTGGACCGCATCATCAATACGGCCAGTGGCGAACATGCCCGGGCGACGATGGACATGATTAAGAAGGCTTGCCGCAAATTGGACGTCAACTTCCACGATTATCCGGCCCGCCTTTTATGGCACGTCAACCCGCGCAATAAGAAAGCCTTATATATCTATTATTTCGCCTGGCTCTACAGCAACAAAGGCGTCATCCTCGGCCGCCTCATCGGCCAGTCCCTGAAAAAAGAAGACATCCCGCCATCCTTCGTCCGCGCCATCGAAGCCGCCGGCCAGCTGGCCAAGGTAACCAAAGCCGTATAACGGCTTTAGTTACCTTCGTAGGGTCTCCCACGTGGGGAGACCGCTATGAATCCTGTGAATAACGCAGCCGCGAAGAATGAACCGCCAACGGGATTCCCCCTGCGATGCAGCCAGCAGGCTGCGAGTCACGACCTCCCCCCTAGCCATGAATCCCTAGCCATGGTATGATATAGGGTACAGTCTATTTCAGAAAGAGAGATGCTTTATGAAACTTTTTATTGCCGAAAAACCGAGCATGGCCCGAGAGCTGGCGAAATGCCTGCCAGAGCCGCATCAGCGGGGGAATGGCTGTATCCGCACGGGTGGGGGCATCGTGACCTGGGCTTATGGCCACGTTTTGCAGCAGGCTGAACCCCAGGATTATGATTCCAAGTACAAGCGTTGGAATGCCGATGACTTGCCGATCATCCCTAAAAAGTGGAAGCTCTTGGTCAGCCCAGCCAGCAAGGATCAGTTCAAGGTCATTACGGACCTCATCGCCAGTCCCGACGTCGATACCATCGTCAACGCCGGTGACCCGGACCGGGAAGGGCAGCTGCTCATCGACGAAATCCTTGACTACGTCGGCAATAAGAAGCCTGTCGAGCGGATTCTCCTGAATGCCCTCGATGATAAGAGCATCCACGAATCTCTCGACGACTTGCGCAGCAACGGCGATTTCGTCCACCTCAAGGAATCGGCCTTGGCCCGGAGCCGCGCCGACTGGCTCATCGGCATGAACCTGTCCCGGGCGTATACTCTAGCTGCCCGCCGCCAGGGCCATCGCGTCGTCTTTCCCATTGGCCGCGTCAAGACGCCGACACTAGCCCTCGTCGTCCGCCGCCAGCGGGAACTGGATAACTTCGTGCCCGTCACGTATTACGTCGTCAAAGCCGATTTCCTCCATAAGAACGGCGTCATCCGCGCCCAATGGCAGCCCCGCGATACGCAGGGTGGCCTCGACCCGGAAGGGCGCTGTGTCGACGAAAAGACGGCCCAGTCCATCTTGGAACGCCTCCAGGACCGTCCTGACGGCACGATTGTCGAGAACAAGAAGACCAAGAAGAAAGAGGCCCAGCGCCTGCCCCTGTCCCTGTCGTCCTTGCAGGTCCTGGCTGGCAAGCGCTATGGCTACACGCCGCAGCAGGTCCTCGATACGGCACAGGAACTGTATGAACGGAAACTGACAACCTATCCCCGTTCGGACTGTGAATACCTGCCGGTGAACCAGCGCAAAGACGTAGCGCGTATCTTGCAGAACATCGGCGCCTTGAAGGCCGGGAAATTGGCAGAATGGGCGGCCCATGCTGACGGCAAGATACGCAGCCGCGCCTGGAACGATAGCAAAATTACGGCGCACCACGCCATCATCCCGACGACCATCGCCTGTCCTTTTGATAAGTTGACGTCCATGCAGCAGCACATTTATTACCTCGTTGCTCAGGCCTATGTAGCCCAGTTCTATCCTATCCACGAATACGATCAGACGCGCATGGTTATCGAAGCTGCTGACGAAACCTTCGTCGCCCACGGCAAGACCGTCACCGTGCCGGGGTGGAAAGTCCTCTATCAGAGCGAGAAGCACGACGACGAAGACGAAGAAAAAGGGACCCTTCCGGCAGTCCGCAAAGGCGATAGCGTCCATTATCAGAACGGCCAAGTCGACAAGAAAGCGACAAAACCGCCGCCGCGGTTCACGCCGTCGACACTCTTGGCAGCGATGAAAGAAATCTATAAGTACGTGAAAGACGAAAACCTGAAGAAGAAATTGAAAGAAGTCCAAGGCATCGGCACCGAAGCGACGCGGGCGACGATCATTCAGGAACTCATTCAGCGCAAATTCCTGACGACAGAAGGGAAGAAGAAGTACCTCAAGCCTACAGACGACGCGTATCTCCTCGTCGATTCCCTGCCGGACGAAATGCTCTATCCCGACGAAACGGCGGTCTGGGAAGAACGGCTCTATCAGATGAGCCTGGGCAAGGATAACTTGGATACCTTCCTCCACGACCAGCTGTCCTTCCTGGATACCCTGGTCACGGCGGCCCGGAAAGTCGTCATGCACCTGGCCGGCATAAAGGTCTGCCCTGTCTGCGGCAGCGCCATGGTCAAGCGCCATGGCAAATACGGCGACTTCTACGGCTGCAGCAATTACCCGTCGTGCCGCCACACTGAACCCGTCGATGGGGAAAAGAAACGGCCCGATGCCAAGCCGTCGCCTTATCCTTGTCCGCGCTGCCATAAAGGGACTTTCCAGAAACGGAACGGCCCGTATGGCCCCTTCTGGGTCTGCAGCCAAGAAGAGTGTAACACCAAATGCGCCGATGTCGATGGCGTGCCGAGCTACTATGCCAGACATTAGTCTGGCATAGTAGCTGTAGGGGCTCCCACGTGGGGAGACCGCCGTCTCTACAGGACGGCCCCCACTAGCCACAGGCTGCGGACCTATGGTATGATAAATGATAAGCTGTTTTTTATCGCTTTTTTTCAATTTTGGAGTCAACATAATCAATGGAACGAATTTATTTAGATAACGCGGCAGCGACGCCTCTGGACCCGCGTGTCCTGGACGTCATAATGCCTTATTTGACGACGGCTTACGGAAATCCGTCGAGCCTTCATTATTTCGGCCAGCAGGCCCGGGCCGCCGTCCAGACGGCCCGCAGCCAGGTAGCACACTGCCTGGGCGTCAAAGGGGAAGACCTGGTCTTCACCAGTGGCGGCACTGAAGCAGATAACTTGGCTATCCTGGGCTTTTTGCGTGCTAATTACCCAGATGGCGGCCATCTGATTACGACGGCTGTAGAACACCACGCCGTCTTACGGACTTTCCAGGCCCTGGAACAAAAAGGCTATGACGTGACCTATGTCCCTGTCGAAGCCGACGGCCGGGTCACGGCCGAAGCCGTCGCTCAGGCCTTGCGCGACGATACGGTTCTCATTTCCGTCATGTATGCCAATAATGAAACGGGCATGATCCAGCCTATTGACGCCATCGGCGCCTTAGCCCGGCAGAAGGGCATCGCCTTCCACGTCGATGCCGTCCAGGCCTTTGGCTACGTGCCCATCCGGCCCTTAGCACAGGGCATCGACATGCTGACCGTATGCAGCCATAAGATTTACGGCCCCAAAGGCGTCGGCGCCTTGTACATCCGCCACGGCCTGAACGTGGCAGCTGAAGCTTACGGCGGCCCGCAGGAACACCGCTTACGGGCGGGGACGGAGAACGTCGCAGCTATTGCCGGCTTCGGCAAGGCTGCGGAACTCTTGGAAGCCGAACGGGACGACCGCGTCCTGGCGGCGCGGCGCCTGACTGATACCGTCTATGACCGGCTCATCAAAGGCGACGCCCGGTTCCACCTCAATGGCCGGCGCAATCACGTCTTGCCCAACATCATCGACTTCAGCGTCGATGGGGTGGACAGCGCCATCTTGCTCATCGCCCTCGATCTCCAGGGACTGGCCGTATCTGCCGGTTCGGCCTGTGAAGCCGGCGCCGTCGAGGCATCCCATGTCCTCCAGGCTATGGGAATCGAAGAGAAGTGGCTGCGCAGCAGTATCCGCTTGTCCGTAGGCAAAGAGAATACTTTAGATGAAATAAAACGAGCCGTTGCCATCATTGGCGACGCTGTCCGTAAAAGCAGAGGAGAATCATTATGAAACGAGTTGCCGTAGCTATGAGCGGCGGCGTCGACAGTTCGGTCACAGCCGGTCTCTTGAAGCAGCAAGGGTATGATGTCATCGGCATTACCCTGCGCCTGTGGGAAGAAGATCCGGCTTGCACCATCGATAACGTCCACGCCTGCTGCTCCCTCAGTTCCGTCGACGATGCCAAAGCCGTTGCCTCGGTCCTGGGGATTCCCCATTATACTTTGGATTTCCGCGATATCTTCCGGCGCGACGTCATTGACTATTTCGTCGATGCTTACGTCCACGGCAAGACGCCCAATCCCTGTATTGCCTGCAATAAATTCATTAAGTTCGGCCTGCTCTGGGAGAAAGCCCGACAGTTCGGCGCCGATTTCCTGGCGACTGGTCATTACGCCCGCATCGAAAAGAACGAAGCGACGGGAATCTATTCCTTGCTCCGCGGCACAGACCGCCGCAAGGACCAGTCCTATGTCCTCTATCAATTGACACAGGACTTGTTGCCGCATATTTTGTTCCCCATGGCCGATCTGGAAAAGGTCCATACGCGGGAACTGGCCAAGGAATGGGGCCTGCCGGTCTTCAATAAGCCCGAAAGCCAGGATATCTGCTTTATTCCGGACAACGATTATAAGGGATTTTTGCAGCACGAACGGAAGGGCATCTTCAAGCCTGGCGACTTCGTCGATAAAGAAGGCCATGCCATCGGCCGCCATAAAGGCATCGCCGCCTATACCATCGGCCAGCGCCGGGGCCTGAACCTCGGCGGTCCCGGCGGCCCTTATTATGTAACGGCCTTGGACGTAGCTCATAATAAAGTCATCGTCGGTTCGGAACGGGACTTATTCTCGAAGACGGTCCATGCCTGTGAAGCGACATGGGTCGAAGAGACGCCGGATGCTCCTTTCCGGGCCTTGGGCAAGATACGTTATGCTGCCCGGGAAGCGGCCTGCACGGTCTATCCCGATGGCGACAGCCTGCAGGTCGAATTCGACGACGCCCAGCGTGCCGTCACGGCCGGCCAGGCCTTGGTACTTTACGACGCCGACACAGGCGAACGCGTCCTGGGCGGTGGCGTTATCCAATAGAAAAAGAGGAGGACTACCGTGTCTACAGATCATATTAGAAACTTTTCAATCATTGCACATATCGACCATGGCAAATCGACGCTGGCCGACCGGATGCTGGAAATGACCGGCACCGTGCCCAAACGGGAAATGGAAGACCAGCTCCTCGATACGATGGATCTCGAACGGGAACGGGGCATTACTATTAAAGCCCAGTCAGCCCGTCTCATTTATGATGCCAAAGATGGCAAACAGTATACACTGAATCTCATCGACACGCCGGGGCACGTCGACTTCAATTACGAAGTATCGCGCAGCCTGGCAGCTTGCGAAGGGGCGTTGCTCATCGTCGATGCTACGCAGGGCGTCGAAGCCCAGACCTTGGCTAACGTCTATTTGGCCTTGGAACACGACTTGGAAATCATTCCCATCATCAACAAAGTCGACTTGCCCAGTGCCGACCCGGACCGGGTCTGCAAGGAAATCGAAGACGTCATCGGCCTCGATGCATCCGATGCCATTATGATCAGCGCCAAGACGGGCTACGGTGTCGACAAGGTACTGGAAGCTATCGTCCAGCGCATCCCGGCACCGGTTGACGACGGGGACAAGCCCTTGCGGGCCCTCATCTTCGACTCCCATTTCGATGCCTATAAAGGGGCTATTGCCAATATCCGTATCATGGAAGGCAGCGTCAAACCGGGCCAGCGTATCCGCATGATGGCGTCGGGCAAGGAATTTGAAGTCATCGAAACGGGCGTCTTCCTGCCTCAGATGCATCCCGTACCGTCCTTGGAATGCGGCAGCGTCGGCTATCTGGCGGCCAGCATGAAGAACGTCCGCGACTGCCGCGTCGGCGATACGGTCACCTTAGCAGACAACCCGGCTAAAGAAGCCTTGCCAGGCTACCGCAAGGCCGTGCCTATGGTCTACTGCGGCCTCTATCCGGTAGAAACGAACGACTACGACAATCTCCGCGATGCCTTGGAAAAGCTCCACCTCAACGATGCGGCGCTCCTCTTTGAACCGGAAACGTCGTCGGCCCTGGGCTTTGGCTTCCGCTGCGGTTTCTTAGGCCTTTTGCACATGGATGTCGTCCGTGAACGGCTGGAACGGGAATACAACCTGTCCCTGATTACGACGGCGCCGTCGGTCATTTATCACGTCTACTGCACAGACGGGACCATGGTCGAAGTGGATAATCCGTCGCAGATGCCGGACATGACGAAAATCGACCATATCGAAGAACCGTTGGTCAAGACGACCATCATCATCCCCAAGGATATGGTCGGCACAGTCATGGAAATCTCCCAGAACCGCCGCGGCCAGTACGTCACCATGGATTACCTCGACGATACGCGCGTCTCCTTGGTCTACAACCTGCCGCTGTGCGAAATCCTTTACGACTACTTCGACGTCCTCAAGTCGGCGACCCGCGGCTATGCATCCCTCGATTACGAGCTCAACGGGTATCAGTCTTCGCCCATGGTCAAAATGGACATCCTCATCAACGGCGACGTCGTCGATGCCTTGAGTATCATCGTCCACAAGGACTTTGCCGCCCGCCGCGGCCGCGCCCTGGTCGAAAAACTGCGCAGCCTCATTCCGCGCCAGCTCTTCCAGATTCCTATCCAAGCTGCCGTCGGCAATAAAATCATTGCCCGCGAAAACGTGGCAGCCCTGCGCAAGGATGTCTTGGCCAAGTGCTATGGCGGCGATATTTCCCGTAAGCGCAAGCTCTTGGAAAAACAGAAGGAAGGCAAGAAGCGCATGAAACAGTTCGGTACCGTTGAAATCCCGCAGGAAGCCTTCATGGCTGTCCTAAAAGTCGACGAAGAATGAGGCTGGGCCTGTACGTCCACATCCCTTTTTGCCGCCATAAATGCCTGTACTGCGATTTTCCGTCCTATGCTGGTCTGGAACGCTACTATGACGGCTATGTCCAGGCCCTGTGCCGGGATATTGCCGCTTCTCCTTATGCTGGGGAAGAAGCCGATACGATCTACATCGGCGGCGGTACGCCGTCCTTGCTGGCTGCAGGCGATATCGATTGCATCCTAAAGGCCCTCCGGCAGACCTTCCGCATGACTAGCCATGCGGAAATCACAGTGGAAGCCAATCCGGACAGCCTCGATTATGATAAGGCTGCGGCCTTGGCCGACAGCGGCGTCAACCGCCTGAGCCTGGGAATCCAGTCCTTTTCCGACGCTATGCTGGCTTTCCTGGGCCGGGTCCACACGGCGGCTCAAGGAGAAGCGGCCATTCTGGCGGCTTATGACGCCGGCATTCACAACTTGTCCCTGGACTTGATGTACGGCCTGCCTCATCAGGGCTTGGCCGATGTCTGCCGTGATGTAAAGCGCCTGTCACAGCTGCCCGTCGTCCACGCGTCTATTTACAGCCTCATCGTCGAAGACGGGACACAGCTCAAAGCCGGCCTGGATAAGGGGGAATGGCAGCTGCCACCAGACGAGGCGACGGAAACCATGGCCCGGACCGTCCACGAGGCCATGCATGGTTATGGTTTTCATCACTACGAGATTTCCAGCTACGCCAAAGGCTCTTTCGAGTCGCACCATAACAGCAAGTACTGGACCTATGAGCCTTATCTCGGCTTCGGCGTATCGGCTCATTCCTTCGATGGGAAAGTGCGCTGGGCGAACGTCGCCAATATCCCGGCTTATATCCGCCAGGCCGGCAAGGGGAGCATCGTTGCCGAGTCCGTCGCCATCGACGCGCGGCGGGCCGTCGAAGATTACTGCTTCCTGGCCCTACGCCGCCGCGTCGGCATCGATTACGGCGATTATGCCCGCCGTTTCGGCAAATCCATTGAAGCCGACTTCGGCCCCGTCATCGATCAGCTCGTCTGCCAGGGCCTTTTAGAGCGCACTGCGAAGGGCTGCTGTCTTAGTGAAGAAGGGTTAGGATACGGCAATTATGTATTCAGTAAATTTATACGCTGAACCTCAGAAATTGTTGACAAATGACACTAATCTGAGTATAATTTCATTGTGTGCAGTAAAAGCACTCCCTATCATACCTTGGAGGGAGGGATAATAGAATGGCAGAAATCAGAGTTGGTAAAAACGAAACGTTAGACAGCGCACTTCGCCGCTTCAAACGTTCTTGCCAAAAGGCAGGTGTTCTTTCCGAAGTCCGGAAACGTGAACACTACGAAAAACCGAGTGTACGGAGAAAGAAAAAATCCGAAGCAGCACGGAAACGGAAGTACAGAGCATAATCGTCAAATGTAAGAAGGGTGATAGCATGTCTCTTAAAGAAGAACTGCTTCAGGACATGAAAACGGCTATGAAAGCCAAGGAAGCTGGTAAAACGGCTTTGTCCGTCATCCGCATGGTCCGTTCGTCTATCCGCAATGCGGAAATCGACGGAAAATGCGAACTCGATGACGCTGGCGTCGGTGCCGTCATTGCCAAAGAAATGAAACAGCGCAAGGAATCGTTGGCTGAGTTTGAAAAGGCAGGCCGCAGTGACCTCGTCGAAGAAACGAAAGCTGAAATGGCCGTATTGGAAAAGTACATGCCCAAACAGCTCACAGCCGATGAAATCCGCCAGATCGTCAACGATGCCGTTGCCGGTCAGAGTGGCCTCAAGATGGGCGACGTCATGAAGCTCGTCATGCCGAAAGTCAAAGGTAAGGCTGACGGCAAGCTTGTTTCACAGATTGTTCGAGAAATTTTACAAAATAATTAGTTTTGTTAGATTTTTATAAAAAATCTATTGACAAATAGACTGATTGATTGTATTATTTTAGCATGATTTGAAAATAAAATAAGTCATGAAACAAGAGTCAAAGAAGACTCCGAACCTTAACCACAGGGGCGGAGTCTTTTTTTCACCCAAAGGAGGAGTCATGATGGCTAAAGATGATTTAGTATATGTAATCCCTGCAGGTCAATATGGTAAAGAAGGTGTGCTGGCTTTACTCGAACAGCACCCAGAAATTAAATTCGTATCTCTCGTAGGTATCGATCTCGCCGGTAACGATACGGACGAAAAGATTCCTATTAGTGTATTCTTTGATGAATATGATAAATTCTTCAATGCTACGGCTTTCCAGACCGATGGTTCTTCCGTCGTCCTGCCGGGCATTGCTACCTTATCCAATGCCCGTGTTGACATCAAAGCCGACCCGAGCGTCAACTGGTTCATCGACTACAATGACGGCAATATCGATCCGGAAACGGGCAAGCCTGTCGGCACGCTCCGTATTCCGAGCTTCCTCCGCCATGCTACGGGCTTTATCGATTCTCGTTCCATCCTTCGCAATACCTGCGATTACGTAGGCGACCAGATCTTGGCTCTTGTTAAAAAATACGGCATTAAAGGCACGTCCATCAACCCGGACGATATCGAAAAGATCGTCTTCACGACGGCTACAGAATTGGAATTCTGGGTCAAGACGCCGAGCCAGGATGTCGCTACTCGTCTCCTTTCGGCATCCCAGAAGATGCAGGAACAGTATTGGCAGCGTACACACGGCGTCGTCCGTACGGCACTTGAACAGACCGTTGAACGCTTGGAAAAATACGGCTTTGCTCCGGAAATGGGCCATAAAGAAGTCGGCGGCGTTAAAGCACAGATCGATGATTCCGGTAAATTGACCTTCGTCCTGGAACAGCTCGAAGTCGACTGGAAATATACGAGCGACCCTGTACAGACAGCAGATAACGAAATCGCTGCCCGTATCATCGTCCGCGAAGTCTTCCGTGAAAACGGCCTCGAAGTTACTTTCCAGGCTAAACCGATCCACGGTGTTGCCGGTTCTGGCGAACATACCCATTTTGGTATCGGTGCCATCATGAAGAACGGTAAATTCGTCAACCTCTTCAACCCGGACGACATGAAGAGCGAATTCCTTTCGGCTCTTGGTTATGGCGCTATCATGGGTATCCTCAAACACTACGAAGTCATCAACCCCTTCGTATCGTCGACGACGGACTCCTTGAACCGTTTGAAACCGGGGTTTGAAGCTCCTGTTTGCATCGTAACGGCTCTCGGCGGGGAAACACCGGACGTTCCGACTCGTAACCGTTCCGTCCTGGTCGGCCTCATTCGCGATATTGCCAGCCCGGCAGCTACGCGTTTCGAACTTCGTGCTCCGAACCCGTTCACCAATACGTTCATTGCCATTGCCATGTGCTATCTCGGCGCCTTGGATGGTATCAAATATGCACTCTCCAGTGGCAAATCGACGGCTGAACTCTTAGCTGAACTCTCTAAGAAACCGGGCGAAGATGCCGATTATCTGGAAAAAGACCGCGCTTATCGTTCCGAAGTCGACGTCTTCGAAAACTTCAACGACGAAGAACGCAATGCCATGTTCGGCAAAGCTCCGCGCACGGTCTGGGAAAACTTCAAAGCCCTCTCGACGTATCCAGAAAAAATGGACGACCTCGCTTGCGATGCTTTCCAGAAACGCATCATGGAATCCTTCAAACTCGGCGCTCTCAGCCGCTGGGCTCTGGAACTCCAGTACCGCATCATTCCGGAAAACCTTTCAAAAGTCATCGCTGCCGAACAGCTCCATGCTGACGGTGACAGCAATGCTCTCGAAGTCGAACGCTGGACCAAAATCAATGCTCTCCGTACGGAATTAGGCCGTGACACGGAAAAGAGCCTGTCCATCTTCTCCAAGATCAAACAGGCCCTGGCTGCTGATGACTACGATACCGCTTCGAACCTCATGGTCGAAATGAGCGATAAAATGGATCAGCTCACTGACATGTATTACGAATATTCCCACAATGCTTTTTAATCGTTTGTAGGTTATGGAAAAAAGGCGCTGTCGCTGAAGACAGTGCCTTTTTTAGTCCATTTGGACCATCGTAGGGGCTCGCACGTGGCGAGCCCGCCGTGAATCCTATGTACAGCTTGTACCGTCTGTGTGACGATGCAAATCAGGCATGCAGGTACAGGCGACGTTGTTGCATTGCGGGAATCCCACAATCGGACGCCCCACGTGGCGCCCCTGCGATGCGGCCTGCGAACTGCGTCCTGCGTTTTTAAAAATGGAAGGTCACGCCGGCACCAACACCGTGCTCGTTGTCGCCGTCTTCAGGCATATAATTGTGGTAATTGATGTTCAATCCCCAGCCGAAGGCGATGTTGTAATTGAGGCCGGCCTGAGTTTCGGCGAAATGCGAGCCTTTGACATAAGTCGCATAGGGCTGGAGACCCAGGATGTGCGGTGCAGCGATGCCGATGCCGCCGTAGAAGGACGTCGAACTCGACTGTTCGTCGATGTTGTTGCGCCAGCCACCTAGGAGCTGGACTTTCGAGCCGATGACGTTGTATTTGGCATAGATGTCGTTCTGGTTGCCGTATTGGTCGCGGTCGGCTCGTTTGTAGCCAATCGTCGTCCGCGGCAGGACTTTGGCTTCGGCGTACTGTTCTTTCGTGCCGACGCCGAGGCTGACACCGGCTTCGGGCAGGACGGATAAGGCAAAGGCCTGGGGCAGGGTCAAAGCCGTGCAGGCCAGCAGGGCAGTAGTCAATTTCTTTAACATAACAATCTCTCCTTTCGGGTTGATGGATTATTTCAATTCCAATCCGACTGGGCAGTGATCGCTGCCGGTGATGTTGGTATAGATGGACGCTTTGGCCAGGCGGCTGTCCAAGTCTTTCGTAGTCAGGAAGTAGTCGATACGCCATCCTGCATTGTTTTGACGGGCTTTGAAACGGTAGCTCCACCACGAATACACGCCGGTCACATCGGGGTAGAAGTAGCGCCACGTATCGGTGAAGCCCGCTGCCAGCAGGTCGGTCATCTTCTGGCGTTCTTCGTCAGAGAAACCGGCATTCTTGCGATTCGTCTTGGGGTTCTTGAGGTCGATTTCTTCGTGGGCTACATTAAGGTCGCCGCAGACAATGACCGGCTTTTCTTGGTGCAGCCCCAGCAGGTACTGGCGGAAATCGTCTTCCCATTTCATGCGGTACGGCAGGCGGGCCAGTTCGCTCTGGGAATTGGGGGTATAGCAGGTCACGAAGTAGTATTCTGGGAATTCCAGGGTGATCAGGCGCCCTTCGTGGTCGTGCTCGTCGATACCCATGCCGTAGCGGACGGACAGGGGAGACAGGCGGGTGAAAATCGCCGTGCCGCTGTAGCCTTTGCGGTCGGCGTAGTTCCAGTATTGTTCATAGCCCGGCAGGTCCAGGTCAATCTGGCCGGCTTGGAGCTTCGTTTCCTGCAGGCAGAAGACGTCGGCGTCGAGGGCCTGGAAGATATCCAAGAAGCCTTTCTTCATAACAGCCCGCAGGCCGTTGACGTTCCAGGAAATAAATTTTGTCATGCAAATCACCTTTCTTCCTCCTATAGCTAGGATATTGATACATTTTTTGTTATAATGAATGTAAGCTATAACAATGATGACGTACAGCCATGAAATAGCGCGTATGGAATCATGCATACTCGTCCTTATTGTATAAAATCGCTGTACGATTGTCAAAACAATGAAGCAGGTGATAGTATGGCAGTACATGAATTGGCAGGTACCAAAGTAAGAAAAGAAGATTACATTGATTTGAACGCCATCGCTGCGGCATATCATTCGACGCATCCCGATGTGACGGATCCTCATCAGCAGGTCCGCTTCGGTACATCAGGCCATCGCGGCCAGGCCGGTAACGGCAGCTTTACTCAGGACCACGTAGCGGCCATTACCCAGGCCGTCTGCAATTTCCGCAAACAGTTTGGCGCGGAAGGGCCGCTGTTCGTCGGGGAAGATACTCATTATTTATCGAAACTGGCTTATGAAACGGTCTTGTCCGTCTTGGCAGCCAATGGCGTCACGGCTTACGTCGATAGCGTTGGCGATTTCGTACCGACGCCGTCTGTCTCGCGGGCTATCTTGCGCTATAACAGCCATCGTGAAGGACGCCTGGCTGACGGCCTAATCATCACGCCGTCCCACAATCCTCCGGAACACGGTGGCATCAAGTACAACCCCATCACTGGCGGCCCGGCAGGTTCGGATATTACGAAGGCTATCGAAAAGGAAGCCAACCGCCTCTTGGCAGATCATAACCAGGACGTCAAGATAATGGCCTATGACCAAGCCAAAGATAGTGCTTTCGTCGTCCCTTACGATTACAAGGGCCTTTACGTAGCAGAATTGGATTCCATCATCGACCTGGACGCCATCCGCGACGCCAAGCTGCGCATCCTGGTCAATGCCTTGGGCGGATCGGGCATGAATTACTGGCACCAGATTTCCGACGTGTATCATCTCAGCCTGGATTTTGTCAACGATACGTATGATCCGCAGTTCACTTTCATGAATTACGACCACGACGGCAAAGTCCGCATGGATTGCTCATCGGCCTATGTCATGTCGGCTGTCACCGGTCAGGCTGCCGATTACAACCTCATTCTGGCCAATGACCCGGACTACGACCGCTTCGGCATCGTCTCCGGCGCGGAAGGCATGATTTCGGCCAACGCCTTCTTGACCGTCGCCGCTCATTACCTTATGACGCATCGAAATTTTGAAGGCCTGGGCATCGCCAAGACCGTCGTCACGACGGATATGCTGGCCCGGGCAGCCAAGCTCCTCGATATCCCCCTCTATGAAGTGCCTGTGGGCTTCAAATATTTCGGTCCCCTCTATACGGAGGGCAAAATCGCCTTTTCTGGCGAAGAAAGTGCCGGCGGTTCCTTCATCGCCAAAGACCGCAGCGTCTGGACGACCGATAAGGACGGCATGATCATGTGCCTCTTGGCTGCGGAAATCCGCGCCGTTACGGGCAAGTCGCCCATCGAATATTATAATGACCTTTGCGAAAAACTGGGCCGGCCCTATACCATGCGCAGCGATGCGCCAGCCACGCTGGAAGAAAAAGATAAGATCAGCGCCCTTACGGAAGACGACGTCACAGAAAAGACCTTGTGCGGCAGCCCCATTACGGCAGTTCTCTCTAAGTCCCCGTACGGTGGTTTCGCCATTGGCGGCGTTAAGATCACGACGGACGACGGTTGGGTCGCAGCCCGCCCGTCCGGCACGGAAGATTTGTACAAATTATACGCCGAAAGCTTCGTCTCGCCGGACCAGGCAGGCAAGCTCCTGGAAGAAGGACAGGTCCTTATCAGCAAGGCCTTGAATAAATAATATATTGCATTTTGTCAGCAATTCTGTCATTTCGTATGCAGACAGTGGAATTCAGTACGCTACCTGTGCTATAATAGGGGAGCATGGAATTTAATAACAAAAAGGAGTGGACAGCTGTGAAAGTTGTAATCACCGTAGTTGGCGTGGACCGTACCGGTATCATCGCCGCCGTCAGCCAGATTATGGCAGAACATAAAGTCAATATTCTTACGATCAATCAGGTCATTTTAGATGGCATTTTCAACATGGCCATGATCGTCGATATGGAAAATTCAGACATCCCCTTAGATACCTTGCAGGATTTGCTCAAACAGAAAGGTGACGCCTTGGGTGTTGAAATCCGGGCGCAGAACCAGGCTATTTTTGACGCAATGCATCGTGTAGGCTAAGGAGATATGATATGCTGACAATCCAAGACGTACTTGAAACGAATCAGATGATTCAGAAGAACAACCTTGACGTCCGTACGATTACCATGGGCATCAGCCTCCTCGACTGTTGCGCCAGCGACGGCAAGACGTTGTGCAACAATATTTACGATAAGATTACCAAATACGGTGAACACTTAGTTGAAACGGGGGAAGCTATCTCCCGTGAATACGGCGTGCCCATCATCAATAAGCGCGTTTCCGTAACGCCTATCAGCCTCGTCGCCGGGGCCAGCGACCTGACGAGTTACGTCGACGTCGCCCGGACCCTCGATAAAGCGGCCAAGGAAATCGGCATCAACTTCATCGGCGGTTTCTCGGCCCTTGTCGAACGGGGCATGAGCAAAGGCGACCGCATCCTCATCGACTCCATCGCCGAAAGCCTGGCTGTGACCGACCTCGTCTGCAGTTCCGTTGCCGTCGGCTCGACGAAGGCCGGCATCAACATGGATGCTGTCGCTGAAATGGGCCGCGTCTTCAAGGACTTGGCCGAACGGACGAAAGACCAGGATGCCTTAGGCTGTGCTAAACTCGTCGTCTTCTCCAATGCTGTCGAAGACAACCCCTTCATGGCCGGTGCTTTCCACGGTGTCACCAATGGAGACTCGTGCATCAGCGTTGGCGTCAGCGGCCCAGGCGTCGTCAAAGTCGCTCTGGAACAGGTCAAAGGCCAGCCTTTTGACGTCGTCGCCGAAACTATCAAGAAGACGGCTTTCAAGATTACCCGCGTCGGCCAGCTCGTCGCCATGGAAGCGTCGAAGCGCCTCAACATGCCTTTCGGCATTATCGACTTGTCCCTGGCTCCGACACCAGCTGTTGGCGACAGCGTCGCTTCGATTCTGGAAGAAATGGGCCTGGAAAGCTGCGGTGCCTGTGGTACGACGGCTGCGCTGGCCTTGCTTAATGACGCCGTCAAGAAAGGCGGCCTCATGGCTTCGTCCCGTGTCGGCGGTCTGTCTGGCGCTTTCATCCCGGTCAGTGAAGACAAGGGGATGCTCGAAGCCGTCGGCCGTGGCAGCTTGAGCCTGGAAAAACTGGAAGCCATGACCTGTGTCTGCTCGGTTGGCCTCGACATGATTGCCATCCCTGGCAATACACCGGCATCGACTATTTCGGCCATCATCGCTGACGAATCGGCTATCGGCATGATCAATAATAAGACGACAGCCGTCCGCGTCATCCCTGTACCGGGCAAGGACGTAGGCGACAATGTTGAATTCGGCGGCCTCCTCGGCCATTGCCCGATCATCAACGTCAATAAATACAAGTCGGACGAATTCATTGCCCGCGGCGGCCGTATCCCGGCGCCCATGCGCAGTCTGACGAACTGATAGATTAATGGAAAGTAGGCGTGTGTTGTGCTCCAATATGTTGTACCCTTTGTAATCGCATTAGTCGTTTCCTATGCCTTGACGCCGAGCGTCAAGAAATTGGCCATCAAAATCGGCGCCGTGGACCGGCCCAATGCGAGAAAGGTACATACTCATGTCATCCCGCGGCTCGGCGGGTTGGCTATCTATATCGGCTTCATGGCAGCCGTCCTGTTCTGCGTGCCTTTGCAGCATGAACTGGTCGGGATGCTCCTGGGCTGTACGGCTATCGTCGCCGTCGGTATCTGGGACGATATCTGCAATATCCCGGCCAAGGTCAAGCTTGTTGGTCAGATCCTGGCCGCCTGCATCCCCGTCGCCTTTGGCATCCAGATCGAATGGCTGACGAATCCTTTTGGTGATATCATCGTCTTGCCGGAAATCATTGCCATTCCCGTGACGATTTTCTGGATCATCGGCTTCACCAATACGGTGAACCTTATCGATGGCCTCGATGGCTTGGCAGCCGGCGTCGCTTTCATCGCATCCATTTCGATGTTCCTCTTGGCTTATAACCTGAACCAGTTCCTGCCGGCTTTGGTCATCGTCTCCATGGCAGGGGCTGCTTTAGGCTTTTTGCAGTACAATTTTAATCCAGCCAAGATTTTCATGGGCGATACGGGCAGTATGCTCCTCGGCTATACCTTGTCCGTAGCGGCTGTATTAGGACTGGTCAAGACGGCGGCTACGGTAGCCCTCGTCGTGCCCATCATTGCCCTGGGCCTGCCGATCCTTGATACGACCTTTGCTATCATCCGCCGCAAGATGAGCGGTGTTCCTATCTTCCAGCCTGATAAGGGCCATCTGCATCATCGCCTGCTGGCCCTGGGCATGACACAAAAGCAAGCCGTATTAATAATGTATTTTGTCAGCATGATTCTCGGTATCGTAGCCCTCTTTGTAGCTAATGTCAGCTATAAGACGGGCATCGTGACTGTCCTGGTCGTTCTTGCCGTCATCATTTATTCGGCAAAACGCATTGGTATATTGCGCAAATCAACGACCGATTCTACCCACAAGCAGTAGTGGGTAGAATCGGTTTCTTATAAGGAGGTTTTTTGATTATGATCAAGGTAATGACTGTATTCGGTACGCGGCCAGAAGCTATCAAGATGGCGCCTGTTGTGCTGGAATTACAGAAACATGCCGACAAGATCCAGACTATCGTCGCCGTTACGGCCCAGCATCGTCAGATGCTCGATCAGGTCTTGGATCTCTTCCAGATTACGCCGGACTATGACCTGGATATCATGTCCCAGGGACAGACACTGTATGACATTACGACAAAGTCCCTCATGGGCCTGAAAGACGTCTTGGCGAAAGAAAAGCCGGACTTGGTCCTGGTCCATGGCGATACGACGACGACCTTCGCCGGTGCTTTGGCTTCGTATTACCAGCAGGTCCCAGTCGGCCACGTCGAAGCCGGTCTGCGGACAGGGGACATCTATTCGCCGTTCCCGGAAGAAATGAACCGCAAGCTGACCGGTGCCATTGCGGCCATCCACTTTGCGCCGACGTCGACGGCTAAGGCCAACTTGCTCAAGGAAAATGTGGACCCGTCCTATATCTATGTGACAGGGAATACCGTCATCGACGCCTTGATGACGACTGTTGCTGGCGATTATGACTTCGGTGACGACTTGAAATCGGTCGATTTCCAGAATCACCGGGTCATCCTCTTGACGACGCACCGCCGGGAAAACCTGGGCGAACCGATGCGCCATATCTATAAGGCCTTACGCCGCATCATCGAAGAAATACCCGATACGGAAATCGTCTTTCCTGTCCACCGCAATCCGCTCGTCCGCAAGGTTGTCGAAGAAGAACTGGCCGGCGTCGACCGCATCCATCTCATCGACCCTATGGAATATGAACCCTTTGCCAACCTCATGAGCTTGAGCAGCCTGGTCCTCACGGACTCTGGCGGTATCCAGGAAGAAGCGCCGTCTCTGGGCAAGCCCGTCCTGGTCCTGCGCAACACGACGGAACGGCCGGAAGCCGTAGAAGCCGGGACGGTACGTCTCATCGGTACGGATAAGGAAGTCGTCTATGCGGAAACGAAGCGCCTCCTGACGGATCAGGCCGCTTACGATGCCATGAGCAACGCCGTCAATCCCTATGGTGACGGCAAGGCTTCGCAGCGCATCGTCCAAGCTATCCTCCATGATTTTGCCGGTGAAGGGACCCTTCCTGACGATTTCAGCCAGGCTTGATTATTTGTAGCTATAATGAGAATTGTTTTTAGCTATAACGTTTGATTTTCTTAAATTTTATATTGCTTTTCCAGATTTTCCGTGCTAGAATAAGCCAATAATCGTTGCAGGCAGTATATGCATACTATACCTGGTGATTATGGGAAAACTGCCATCGCCCGAGCAGGAGTGTATGTAATATGAGACATCATGATGATTCTCACGATGACAAATTAAATCACATGAAGCTTTGGGATATTGTCGTCATTGCCGGTTCCCTAGGCTTATCACTCTTTGTCTGCATCTGTGTCGGCGTCGCCGTGGGACGCTTCATCGACGCCCATGCCGGGACATCGCCGTGGGGACTGATTATCTTTTCCCTAATCGGTGCCGTGTCCGGGTTCTGGACCTTATATAAGAAAGCCTTGTCCTATCAGCAGGACGAGGTCCGCCATAGCCGGCGTCAGGGCAAATGAGCATCACGGAGGACAGCCTATGGAAGCGTTTTATGCATATGTTAAGGCAACAATATACAAACTCATTGGTTTTACGTGTATCGTCGCAGCCGTCCTTTTTGTTGGCGGCTGGTGGCAGTACATGAGTGGCTGGTGTATCGGCAGCGGCTTGAACATCGTTTATTTTTTCATGCTCAGCAGCCGTTCGGTACGAGCCTTAAAATTGCCGCCTGCACAGGCGGCGTCATTCATCCGCGGCGGTGCCGTGTTCCGGCTGGTTTTCATCTGCCTGGCCGTCATCGTCATCCTGCAGTTCCCGTCTATCTCCCTGGGGGCTGCCGTGGCCGGTATCTTTTCGTACCGCGTCCTCGTCTTTGCAGATGTATTGACTGCACGTCTCAGACGGTAAAGGAAAGGAGGTATTGCGTATGGAATTACATGCAGGGCATCATATGGTCGTTCAGCTCCTGGGTCTGAATGTCAACCTGGATACGCTCATGATGACTTGGCTGGTCGCAGCTTTGGTCATCATCGTCACTGTCGCTGCGACAAGGGGCCGGTCCCTCGTCCCGTCAGGACTTCAGAACGCCATGGAAATCGTCATCGAAGCATTGCTTGACCAGTTCAAGGAAACGTTAGGGCCGAAATACGGTCAGGTCGTCTCAATCTTGCTGACGATGTTCCTGTTCATCCTCTTCGCTAACGAATTGGGCATGCTGCCGAATCCGCATGTCCTGGCTTCGCCGACGAATGACTTGAATACGACTGTCGCCCTGGCACTGGTTTCTTCCGTTATGGTCCATTTCATGGCCTTGAAGAACCAGGGGTTCAAAAAGCATTTCAAGCACTTCTTCAAGCCCTTTGCGCCGTTTGTCATCATTAATTTGATGGAAGAAATCACCAAGCCCTTGACCTTGGCTTTCCGTCTCTTTGGCAACATCTTGGCCGGGGAAATCCTCTTGGAAGTCCTGTACTTCCTCGTGCCTGTCGCTGTCCCGATGATCTGGCTCTTGTTCAGTTTCGTCATCGGCCTCATCCAGGCATTCATCTTCACCATTCTGACTACATCGTATCTGGCACCGTCCTTTACGGAAGACTAATGAAAGCTCAGATACTGGTTACAACTTAGGAGGTTATTTACTATGGAAAAAGCTCTCGTATTGGCATTATCTGCATTTGGTGCATGCTTAGGTATTGGTTTGGCAGCTCTCGGCGCTGCTATCGGCGACGGCCACGCTGCTTCGAAGATGCTCGAAGGTACAGCCCGTCAGCCGGAAATGGGCGGCAAGCTCCTCGTCAACATGCTTATCTCCATCGGCCTGATCGAATCCATGCCGATTATTGCAGCTGTCATCGCTATCGTATTGGTCTTCGCCAATCCGTTCGTCAGCCTGCTCTAATCCGAGAATTCTAATCTACAGCCGGGGAGGGAAGTACATTGGTTAGTATTAATGGTACCTTGCTGTTCCAGTTCATCAACTTCTTCGTATTAGTTGCCATTTTGGCAAAGTTCGCCTATAAACCGCTGCTCAAAGTCCTGGAAGACCGCCGCAACAAGATTGCGTCGGACCTCGACAATGCAGCCAAAGCCCGGGAATCGGCGGAAAAGATGAAAGCCGATTATGAAGCTCAGATACGCGATGCCCATGCCGAAGCGCAGGCCATTGTCGACAAAGCTGTCAAGCAGGCCGACAAAGAAGCCCAGGCTCAGCTGGAAGCCATCCGCGCCCAGATCGCCCGGGAAAAACAGATTGCCCAGACGGAAATCGCCAACGAACGGGAAGCGGCTATTCGGGAAATGCGTAAGGAAGTAGTCACACTGTCTATGGCTGTGGCAGAAAAACTGCTCCAGAAAAATATGGATTCTGACATGAACGCAAAACTGGTAGCCGATTGTATTGACCAGCTCCAGACGCACCGCGTAAAGGGGAACTGATCTTATGATACCCGAAACGATCTACAGCAAATACAGCCAGGCGATGTTCGACATCGCTAGCGAACAGAAGAAGCTTACTGAGTTCGGAACAGAACTGAAAGGCGTGCGGGACACGTTCCAGGAAAATCCCGATTTGTGGAAATTCCTGAATCATCCCCTCGTACCGCCACAGTCTAAAAAAGACACACTTGCAAAAATTTTCAAAGACAGCCTGTCGCCGATTGTCCTGCAGTTCATGTACGTCATGATCGACCGGCGCCGCGAAGCAGCCCTGTTGCTGGCTATCGACGGGTTCATCGATTTGGCTCGCAAGGCTCAGCACATCGAAGTAGCCAAGATCCGCGTCGTCAAACCGCTGTCCAAGAAAGAAGAAACGAAATTAGTCGCCAGCCTGGAAGCCATGACGGGGCAGCACATCGAACCGCTGTACTACGTCGACCCGTCGCTCATCGGCGGCATGGTCATCCAGATTGGCGACAAATTAATAGACGGCAGCCTCCGGCGGCAGTTGCGCGATATGCAGCATAAACTGCTCCAGGCTGACGTGAAGAATGGGGTGACGGACGAATAATGAAAATGAAGCCAGAAGAAATAACGGCTATAATCAAGAAACAAATCGAAGATTATAATGTGGAAATGAATGTCGACGACGTCGGCACCGTTCTGGAAGTCGGGGACGGCATTGCCCACATTTACGGTTTGGACAAAGCCATGTCCGGGGAATTGTTGGAATTGCCACACGGCGTTTACGGCATGGCCCTGAACTTGGAAGAAGACAACGTCGGCGCCGTATTGCTCGGTGATGACGCCCTTATCAAGGAAGGCGACACGGTCCGTCGTACAGGCCGCATCATGCGTGTCCCTGTTGGCGAAGCCATGATCGGCCGCGTTGTCAACCCCTTGGGGATGCCTATCGACGGCAAAGGGGAAATCAAGACCAAAGAATCGCGCCTGATCGAAGTCAAGGCCTTCGGTATCGCTGACCGCCAGCCGGTCAAAGTACCGCTCCAGACAGGCCTCAAGGCTATCGACTCCATGGTTCCTATCGGCCGTGGCCAGCGTGAACTCATCATTGGTGACCGTGGTACCGGTAAGACGGCCATCGCCATCGATACCATCCTCAATCAGAAGGATACAGGCGTCATCTGCGTCTACGTCGCTATCGGCCAGAAAGCTTCGACCGTAGCCCGTGTTGTCCGTACGTTAGAAGAAAACGGCGCCATGGCTTATACCATCGTCGTTGCCGCTACGGCTTCCGACGGCGCACCGCTCCAGTACCTGGCTCCGTATTCCGGCGTTTCCATGGCCGAATACTTCATGCTCCAGGGCAAGGACTGCCTCTGCGTCTATGATGACTTGTCCAAACACGCTCAGGCCTATCGTGCTATGAGTTTGCTCCTCCGTCGTCCGCCAGGACGTGAAGCTTATCCGGGCGATGTATTCTACTTACATTCCCGTCTCCTCGAACGAGCTGCTAAATTGTCGGATGAACTCGGCGGCGGTTCGATTACGGCCTTGCCAATCATCGAAACCCTGGCCGGTGACTTGTCGGCTTATATCCCGACTAACGTCATTTCCATCACCGACGGCCAGATCTTCTTGGAAACAGAAGCCTTCAACTCCGGGATCCGCCCGGCTATCAACGTCGGCCTCTCCGTATCCCGTGTCGGCGGGTCTGCCCAGATCAAGGCCATGAAGAAGATTGCCGGTACGCTCCGCCTGAGCCTGGCTCAGTACCGTGAACTGGCTGCTTTCGCTCAGTTCGGTTCCGACTTGGATAAGAGCACGAAAGCCCAGATCGACGCCGGCGAACGGACGATGCAGCTCCTCATTCAGCCGCAGTACCATCCCATGCCTGTCGAAGACCAGGTCATGCAGATTTATTTGGCCGTCAAGAATTACCTCATGCCCGTCCAGGTTGAGGAAGTTTCGCAGTTTGCAGACGGTTTCATTAAATTCATGCACAGCAACTATCCTGAAGTCGGCGAAAGCATCAAGTCGACGAAGGAACTCGGCAAAGATGCAGAAGCAACGCTTCAGAAAGCCATCGCTGAATACACTAAGCAGTACGGCGCTTCTCACGAACTGATCAAAGAGGAGGAATAAGCTATGCCGAGTGCACGCGAAATAAACAGACGTATTAAATCCGTCACCAATACCCAGCAGATCACTAAGGCCATGAAGATGGTTTCTTCCGTGCGACTGCGCCGTGCACAGGATCGGGCACTGGCTACCGCCCCGTATACCGAAAAAATGGAGGGCATGCTGCAGCGCCTGTCTGCGGCTTCTCCTGATGCTGGCAATCCCTTGTTCACGCCGCATGATGAAGTCAAGAAGACTTGCTACATCGTCATCGGTTCGGACAAAGGCCTGGCTGGCGCCTTCAATTCCAACGTCAACAAGGCCATGGTCTCGGTCCTCAAGGACAAGCCACGCGACGCATCGATGCTTCTCGTCGCCGGCCGCAAGCCCATTGAGTACCTCAAGCACTTGCACCTGGTGCCGGAAAAGAAGTGGTCCGGTTTTTCGGATAAGCCCCAGTTCAGCCACGCCCAGCAGATTGCCCACTTGGCGACGCAGAAATTCCTGGCTGGCGAAGTCGATGAAGTCTACGTCATCTATACGCACTTCAAATCGGCCTTGTCCCAGGACACGAAAATCGTCAAGATGCTGCCTATTTCCCAGCAGGAAGGCCAGCAAGAATCTGGTCCGCGGGAAGAATATCTCTTCGCGCCAGATGCCAAGCTCGTCCTCGATGCCCTGCTGCCGCAGTATCTGGATCTGTTCATTTACAACAGCCTCCTTCAGTCCGCTGCCAGTGAACTCGGTGCCCGCATGACGGCTATGACGTCGGCTACGGACAACGCAGGCGAACTGATCGATAAACTGACTGTTACGTACAATAAAGTCCGTCAGGCTGGTATCACCAACGAATTGACGGAAATTGTCAGCGGCGCCAACGCATTGCAGTAAGGCCCGTCTGTCAACGATTCTGAAAGAGAGGAGAACCTCTTCATGAGTAATAATATTGGGAAAGTCGTCCAGGTCATCGGCCCGGTCGTCGACGTGCGGTTTGCCTCGGAAGCAGACTTGCCCGCCATTTACAACGCCATCCACATCACCGGTGGCGAAGGCGACCAGAAGATCGACCTGGTTGTAGAAGTCATGCAGCACTTGGGCGACGACGTCGTTCGCTGCGTTGCCATGGACTCGACGGACGGCCTCGTCCGCGGCATGGCTGCTGAAAATACGGGCGGTCCTATTAAGGTCCCCGTCGGTAAAGGGGTCCTGGGCCGTATCTTCAACGTCCTCGGCCAGACTGTCGATAAAGTCGACGCCAAAGTCGAAGCCGATGATTATTGGCCCATCCATCGTTCAGTCCCGAAATTCCAGGACCAGGCGACGGAAACGGAAATCTTTGAAACGGGGATTAAAGTCGTCGACCTCATCTGCCCCTATGCCAAAGGTGGCAAGATCGGCCTCTTCGGCGGTGCTGGTGTCGGCAAGACCGTCCTCATCATGGAACTCATCCATAACGTAGCTACCGGCCACGGCGGCTATTCCGTCTTCACCGGCGTCGGCGAACGTACCCGTGAAGGCAATGACCTTTGGAACGAAATGAAGGAATCCGGCGTCATCGACAAGACGGCTCTCGTCTATGGCCAGATGAACGAACCGCCTGGAGCCCGTATGCGCGTCGGCCTGACCGGCCTGACCATGGCAGAATATTTCCGCGATAAAGAACACAAGGATGTCCTGCTGTTCATCGATAACATCTTCCGCTTCATCCAGGCTGGCTCCGAAGTTTCGGCACTGCTCGGCCGTATCCCGTCGGCCGTCGGTTATCAGCCGACGCTGGGTACCGACGTCGGCGCCCTGCAGGAACGCATTACGTCGACTAAAGATGGCTCCATTACATCCGTCCAGGCCGTCTACGTCCCTGCCGACGATTTGACCGACCCGGCTCCGGCCGCTACCTTCGCTCACTTGGATGCTACGACCGTTCTGGCCCGTGAAATCGCTGAATTGGGCATTTACCCGGCCGTCGATCCCCTCGACTCGACGTCTCGTATCCTCGACCCGCATATCATCGGCGATGACCATTACAACACGGCTCGTGCCGTCCAGGAAATTCTCCAGAAGTACAAAGACCTGCAGGATATCATCGCCATCCTGGGCATCGACGAATTGTCTGAAGAAGATAAACTGACTGTTGCCCGTGCCCGTAAGGTACAGCGTTTCCTCAGCCAGCCTTTCGCCGTCGCTGAACAGTTCACCGGTCAGAAAGGCCGTTATGTACCGCTGAAAGAAACTATCGAAGGCTTCAAGGAAATCTTGTCCGGTAAATGCGATGACATGCCGGAACAGGCCTTCTACATGGTCGGCAATATTGAAGAAGCATACGAAAAGGCTAAGACACTGAAAGGGGAATAGTCTATGGCAGAAGCAGGAAAGACACTCCATCTGGAAGTCATTACACCCGATGCTGCCGTACTCCATGAAGACGTGGATTTCGTCCTCGTCCGCGCCCTGGACGGTGACCTGGGCATCATGCCCAACCATGCGCCGCTCATCGCGTCCCTGTCGATTTGGCCCTTGTGCTATGACAAAGGCGGAAAACGCCAGTACGTTACCGTAGCGTCGGGCTTCTTGGAAGTCCATGACAATACGGTCACGGTCATCACGCCGGCTTCGGAAAAACCGGAGGACATCGACGTAGACCGTGCCAAATCGGCGGAAAAACGCGCCGAAGACCGCCTGGCTGCACACGCTGTCGACATCGACACGACCCGCGCCGAAGCGGCTCTGCAAAGAGCCCTGCGCCGCCTGGACGTCGCCGAAAAATACGGCAAGCAATAGAACTACAAAAAGCTGTCGCTTATGCGGCAGCTTTTTTGTAATTCGTTTGTCGTTTGTCGTTCATCGTTCATCGTTCGTCGAAGATTTAACCCATGCGACCAACGATGAACGATGAACGAACTACGGCAGAAAAATCACGAACCACGGCAAACGGCAAACGAACCACCATCCATTGACTTTTTCCTTTATCTCTGCTATGATAGGGGACGTACAAATACATAGGCGATGCAGGAGAGTAAGTACGTATCATCATCAGCGAAGCAGGGATAGTGTGAGCCTGCTGCCGATGCGGAAGGCGCTCTGAAGGCCGCGGCCGGAAGTCATTTTGATGTGTATGGCCGGTGAATCAAGCGGGTCTTTTGACCAACCAGGGTGGAACCGCGGGTAAGTATACTCGTCCCTGTAACATGTTATGTGTTACAGGGACTTTTTTGTATTTAGGAGGGAACAAGATGAATTTTCAAGACATGATATTTGCATTGAAGAGCTTTTGGTCTTCTCAGGGCTGTATCATCTATGAACCGTATGATGTAGAAAAAGGGGCAGGGACCATGAACCCGGCTACGTTCCTGCGTACGCTCGGACCGGAACCGTGGCATGTCGCTTATGTCGAACCGTCGCGCCGCCCGGCTGACGGCCGTTATGGCGATAACCCGAACCGCCTGTATCAGCATCATCAGTTCCAGGTCATTTGCAAACCGTCGCCGGATAATATCCAGGAACTCTATCTGAAGAGCTTAGAAACACTGGGCATCAACCCGGCGGAACACGACATCCGTTTCGTCGAAGACAACTGGGAATCACCGACTCTCGGCGCCTGGGGCTTGGGCTGGGAAGTCTGGCTCGACGGCATGGAAGTCACGCAGTTCACCTATTTCCAGCAAGTCGGCGGCATCGATGTCGCTCCGGTCTCGTCGGAAATCACATATGGCATGGAACGCCTGGCTATGTATATCCAGGGCGTCGAAAACGTCTATGACCTCAAATGGACTGACGACGTCACCTACGGCGACATCTTCCATCAGAACGAAGTCGAACAGTCGACATATGCTTTTGAATTGAGCAATGCCGACCTCTTGTTCCACCTCTTCGATGAATATGAAAAAGAAGCGATGCGGGTCATCAAAGCCGGTTTCGTCCTTCCGGCCTATGACTACGTATTGAAATGCTCGCACACGTTCAACCTCCTCGACGCCCGCGGCGCCATCAGCGTCAGCGAACGAGCTGCTTTCATCGGCCGCGTCCGCAATATGGCCCGGGCCTGCGCCAAAGCGTACTTGGAACAGCGTGAAAAATTAGGCTTCCCAATGCTTAACAAGGAGGAAAAATAAGATGAGCAAAGATTTGTTACTTGAAATCGGTACTGAAGAAATCCCGGCTCATTATATGCCGAGTATCCTGTCCCAAGTCAAGGATTTGGCTGGGAAATCCTTTGGCGAAGCCCACATCGCCTATGAATCGATCCGTACTCTCGGTACGCCGCGCCGCATCGCCCTCATCATGAAAGGCGTCGCTGAAAAACAGGCTGACGTATCGGCTAAACATAAAGGCCCGTCGGTCAAGATCGCTTATGATGCCGACGGCAATCCGACGAAAGCTGCCATGGGTTTTGCCCGGGGCCAGAAAATCGACGTCAAGGACCTCGTCGTCGAAGACGGCTATGTCTATGCCAACGTCACCAGCGTCGGCGCTGACACGGCTGGCCTCTTGCCGGACCTCATGAAAGGCATCGTCACAGGCCTCAATTTCCCTAAGAGCATGCACTGGGGCAGCTTGGACTTCCACTTCGTCCGTCCTATCCGCTGGTTCGTTGCCCTCTTCGATAAAGATGTCATTCCCTTTGAATTGGCTAACGTCAAGTCGGGCAAGGTCAGCCGCGGCCATCGTTTCTTGGGCACTGGCGATTTCACGATCGAAAGCCCGGCAGCTTACGAAGAAACGTGCAAGGAACATTTCCTCATCGTCGATCCGGAAGTCCGCAAACAGATGATCCTCGACGGCTTGCAGAAGCTGGCTGACGAAAAGGGTGGCACCATCATTATGGACGATGATCTCTTGGAAGAAGTCGTCTACCTCGTCGAATATCCGACAGCCCTTTGTGGGGAATTCGATGAAGATTACTTGAAACTGCCGGAAGCCGCCATCATCACGCCGATGAAGGACCATCAGCGCTATTTCCCTATGCGCGATAAAGACGGCAAGCTCATGAATCTTTTCCTGACCGTCCGTAACGGCAACGATTACCATCTGGAAACGGTCCAGCACGGCAACGAACGCGTCCTCCGCGCCCGCTTGGACGATGCCAAATTTTTCTTTGAAGAAGATAAGAAACATCCTCTCGCCGATTACACAGAAAAACTGAAGAAAATCGTCTTCCAAGATGGCTTGGGCACGCTGTATGACAAAGCACAGCGCCTGGAAAAAATCACGGTCTTCCTCAACCGTAAACTCGATCTCGGCTTGGACGACGCCAAATTGCAGCGCGCTTCGCTCCTGGCGAAAGCCGACTTGGCTACGCAGATGGTCATGGAATTCACAGAACTCCAGGGCGTCATGGGCAAGGAATATGCCCTCATCGACGGTGAAGATAAAGGCGTTGCCGAAGCCATTAACGAACAGTACCAGCCGCGTTTTGCCGGCGACGTCCTGCCGCAGACCGACATGGGCAAGGTCTTGGGCATTGCCGATAAATTCGATACCATTACGGGCATGTTCAGCCGCGGCTTCATTCCGACCGGTTCTCAGGACCCCTTCGCTTTGCGCCGCCAGACCATCGGTACCCTCAACATCCTCATGGATGCCGGCTGGAACCTCAACTGCCATGAAGTCTTTGCCTTCGTCCTCAGCCTCCTCGGTGTAGAAGGGGAAGATGCAGCTAAAGTCATGGGCCAGCTCGATGATTACTTCACGCTGCGCCTGAAGAACATCTTCCAGGATAAAGGCATGGATTACCACATCATCGACTGCGTCCTGGCTTCGGATACGCTCAACGCTTACGAAGAAGCCCGCCGCGCCCAGGCCCTCATCGATGCCGATATCATGGGCAAGACCGACCTCTTGCAGGCCTTCACCCGCGTCAGCAACATGATCAAAGGCGCTGACAATACAGAAGTCAACCCGAATCTCTTTGAAACAGAAGAAGAAAAAGCCCTTTATAGCGCCTGCCAGGCTATGCAGGTCAACTTACCGCAGAAATACGCTGTCTATGATTACGAAGGCGTAGCCGAAGTCCTTTCTGAAGGCATTGCTGCTATCAACGATTTCTTGGACAACGTCCTGGTCATGCACAAAGATGAAGCTGTCAAAGAAAACCGTCTCCATCTCCTGGCCTTGACGTACAGCCTCATCCAGCCCTTAGGCGACATCAAGAAATTATCGTAGTAAGGGCCTGCCGTGAATCCCGTGGATTGCGCGAAAACATCATGGCTAAGAATGAAAAATATGGTATAATAATAGGGAGTATTGCAGGAGCTGTCTTCACTCGACAGCTCCTTTTCCGCACCTACTATAAAGGAGTGATCATTATGAAATTCAAGAATCTCGTCATGTTGGCTGCTGCCCTTACCTGCATTGCCGGCTCGACAGTCATGGCTGAAGAAAAAGTGAACATCAAGAGTGCCAGTGCCGACAGCTATGAAGTCGTCCAGGTCATGACGACAAAAGACAAGAAGTACTATCAGTATTATAACAGAGCCTATCAGTATGCCGTCGATATCCCCAGAGCGGCTACGACAGCTGACATGAATGCCGACGGCGACGGCTGCTATTTCCAGGACCCCAAAGACGATGCCGTCTACATGACCTATGCTGCCAAGAACAGCATGGGCTTCACCATTGACGAACTCTACAACATGACTTTGGGTATGAATGGTTCGCCGACCTTGACGACCAACATCAAGACCAAGAATAGCTATGCCATCGGCTGGACGGACGGCAAGAAATCCTATTACCACGAACTCTACATCAACGACAAGAACAAGACCTACACGGCTTTCTCCGTTACCTATCCGACCAGCAAGAAAGATAAGTACCAGGCCATTATCGCCCACATGTCCCGCAGTTTCATGCCGAACGTACAGATGTAATGGACAGGGTCCATTACATCCGTAGGGGCCGTCCCGAAGGGCGGCCCGCCGTGAATCCTGTGAATCCAATTGTCCCGAAGGGCCGGAGAGGTTGCTGTGCTTTCAAGCAGCCCTTTACGGAAGATTCCTATAAAATGGAAAAATCACCTTTACAGGACCGTGTCTTTATGGTATAATTCCCTTGTTAATTTAGGCAGTCCTCTGTCCGGTAATACGATTGTCGTGAAAGGTGGCGGCAACGGGGGCACGAATGTCTTATAGGAGGAAAAAAGAAATGAACATTATCAGCGTACTTGAACAGGAACAGCTTCGTGACGATATCCCGGCATTTCGCCCTGGTGATACAGTCAAAGTTCACGTAAAGGTTGTCGAAGGCAATCGCGAACGTGTACAGATTTTTGAAGGTGTCGTTATTGGCCGTCAGAACGGCGGTGTCCGCGAAACTTTCACTGTCCGCCGCGTTTCCTACGGTGTTGGTGTTGAACGTACTTTCTTGGTACATTCCCCGCGCCTCGCTAAAATCGAAGTCGTTCGCCACGGTGTTGTCCGTCGTGCAAAATTGCACTACCTCCGTGGTCTTACAGGCAAAGCTGCCCGTATCCGCGAACGTCGGTAATTCATTGGCAAGAACACTTGAAAAAGAGGTTGACCTGCGAAGCATGGCTTCGCGGGCCAGCCTCTTTTTTCATGGCTCCCCTGCGAAGAGGAGCTGGCCGATCAAGGCGGTTTGAGGGGTCCTTTTGGTAGGGGCTCGCACGTGGCGAGCCCGTTTGTGAATGTTGGTGGGGTATCGCAGGCCTAAATTGTCAACCGCCATACGAATGAAATAAAGTTGACTGCAATCGACGCAGCGAGTATAATAATCCCATAGTTTACAAAAATAAAGCAAGGAGTGGGTTGACAATGAACACAATAGCTGCACTGACAGATCGCATTATAAAAGGATACCGCATCCAACGCGGTGATGATTTATCGATTTTCCTGGAAGCACCTTTAGAAGAACTGCAAAAAGGGGCCGGTGCCTTACAGCGCCATTTTTGTGGCAACCATGTCGATTTCTGTACCATCATCAATGGCCGCAGCGGCCGTTGTGGGGAAGACTGCAAATACTGTGCTCAAGCGGCCTGCCATCATACGGGCTGTGACGAATACGGTTTCTTGCCGAAAGAAGAAATCATCGCCAACGCCAAGGCCAATCAGGATGCCGGCGCCAACCGTTTTGCCATCGTCACGTCCGGCCGGGCGCTGACCGGTGCTGATTTTGAAAAGGCCCTGGATGCATACCGCACGATGAAACAGACCTTGCACATCGACCTCTGTGCTTCTCACGGCCTGCTCACGCCGGAACAGCTGCACCGCCTCCATGAAACGGGCGTCACCAGCTACCATCACAACATCGAAACGTCGCGGCGCTTCTTCCCGCACATCTGTACGACCCACACTTATGACGACCGCATCCGCACCATCAAGGCCGCTCAGAAAGAAGGGCTCTGCGTCTGCTCCGGCGGCATCATCGGCATGGGGGAAACCTGGGAAGACCGCCTGGATATGGCTATCAGCCTGGCCGAACTGGGCATCCAATCCATTCCTATCAACGCCCTCATGCCTATTCCCGGCACGCCCTTGGAACATCGGACCCAACTCGACAGCCGCGACATCTTACGTACGATTGCTTTCTTCCGCTTCATCAACCCTGAAGCCAACATCCGCCTGGCAGCAGGCCGTAAACTCCTGCCGGAAAACGGCGCTACGGCTCTCCTCAGCGGCGCGTCGGCTTCCATTACGGGCAACATGCTGACCACATCGGGTTCGACCATCGCTGAAGACATGGCTATGATCCAGCGCCTGGGATTGACGAATAGGGGTTAGCCGTCAGCAGTTAGCGTCAGCCATTAGGGGGCCTTAGGGACTGTCCAACCTTATGGGTACAGTATAGTTTCAACATGATGGGCCATGCCTTCGTGTGAGCGGCCCGCACTAGCCTTCATTCTTTGTCTATGATATAATATGAGAGATATAAAAAAACATACATATACTTTTCAATGAGGTGATTATCGTGGCAAAACAGATTTTTGTTACCGGTCATAAGAGCCCGGACACGGACTCCATTTGTTCTTCCATTGCTTATGCAAAATTGAAACAGTTACAGGGCATCGACGCTACGCCGATCCGCGCAGGCGAACCGAATAAGGAAACGGCCTTTGCTCTTGACTATTTCCACGTCGCTCCCCAGCCGTTGGTCAAGGATTTCTACGTCAAAGTCAGCGAAGCTGTCCACACGGAAGTAGAAGCCCTTCCGGTCAGCGCTAGCCTGAAAGATGCTGCCAAATGGTTCGCATCCCACGAAAGCGACGTCGCTCCCGTTGCCGACAACGGTCAGTTTGTCGGTGTCATCGAAAAGAGCCAGCTCGCTGATGAATTCATCAAGACCGTCATGGGGGAAGAATTGAGCACCGTCAAAGGCCTGGCGCATGATCCGGAATTGTTCTTCAAACCGACCGACAACGGTCACGATATCCCGGCTGATGGCAAATATGCTGTCGTCGAAAATGGTAAATACGTCGGCATGATCTGTGCAGACTGCGTCGCTGCTGCTGAAAAACAGCCGGTCATCCTCGTCGACCACAACGAAAAGAAACAGATCATCGACGGCATTGATGAAGCATCCATCGTCGGCGTCATCGACCATCACCGTATCGGCGGCACCTTGGAAACGGCTGGCCCTATTTCCATCCTCTTCAAACCTGTCGGCTGTACGGCTACCATCGTCACGGGCTTGTATAAACAGGCTAAGATCGACATCCCGAAAGACATCGCTGGCCTGCTCTTGTCGGCTGTTATTTCCGATACGGTTCTCTTCCGCTCGCCGACCTGCACGCCGGCTGACCGCGAAGCTGCCGAAAAATTGGCTAACATCGCTGGCGTAGACATGGAAAAATACGGCATGGAAATGCTCAAAGCCGGTGCTAACGTCTCCGATTTGACGCCGGACCAGATTGTCCACAACGACATGAAAGAATTCTCCAGCGGCAATACGACCTTCACAGTGGCTCAGGTCCAGGTCATGGATACGACAGACCTCCTCAACCAGAAACAGGTCCTGCTCAACGCTTTGGAAAAATTGCGCGCTGAACACGATTACGCCGCTTCCTTCTTGATGATTACCAGCATTATCGACGAATCGACGAACCTCATCTTCGCCGGCAATATGGACGACGTCGTCAGCAGTGCCTTCGGCAAAGACGTTCTCGACAAGGAAGTCTACCTGCCCAAGGTCATGAGCCGTAAGAAACAGGTCATTCCGCCTATCCTTTCGGCAATGAAATAAGTGATGATTTTCAGAGGCCCCATCGACACGGTGTGGGCCTTTTTATCTGTAAAAGGGGAATAATGCATGAATCCTATTTTTGATACCCTCAACGACCGCCAGTGTGAAGCCGTCAAGCATACCGAAGGGCCGTTGCTAATTACGGCTGGCGCCGGTTCGGGCAAGACCAAGGTCCTGACCTGCCGCATTGCTCATCTCCTGGAACTGGGCGTCGCGCCGTACCGCATCCTGGCCATTACCTTTACCAATAAGGCCGCCAAGGAAATGAAGGAACGCGTGACCAATCTCGTTGGCGCCCAGGCGGACAGCATCTGGCTGAGCACGTTCCATTCGTTCTGTGCCAAGCTGCTGCGCTTTGAAGTCGACGGCTTCCACGGCTATACGCGGAATTTCACCATTTATGACTCGTCAGACCAGTTGGTTCTGGTCAAGGACTGCTTGAAAAAGCTCAACCTTGATGACAAGCAATTCATGCCGCGGTCCGTCTTGGGGACCATTTCGTCGGCTAAGAACGTCCTCATGGACGCTAAGGCCTTTGCGGCGAAAGCCTCCGATTTCTACGAACAGAAAGTAGCCGACGTCTACGCCTTGTACCAAGAAAAGCTGCGGGAAAACAATGCTGTCGACTTCGACGACCTCTTGTTCCTGGCCGTGCGCCTTTTGCAGGAAAAGGAAGATGTTCGGGAAAAGTACCAGTCCCGTTTCCAATACATCTTGGTCGACGAATACCAGGATACGAACCATGCCCAATACGCCTTGACCAAGATCCTGGCTGCCCGTTGGCGCAACATCTGCGTCGTCGGCGATGCGGACCAGAGCATTTACGCCTGGCGCGGTGCTGATATCCGCAATATCATCGACTTTACCCGGGACTATCCCGATGCGGCATCGATTAAATTGGAACAGAACTACCGATCGACAAAGACCATCCTCCACGCCGCCAATGCCGTCATCGACAATAACGAAAGCAGGCCCAAGAAGACATTGTGGACGGAAAACCCCGCAGGGAACAAGATTATCCATTACCAGGCCCAGACGGAACACGATGAAGCTGACTACATTGCCGGCGTCATCTATAACCGCCACGAAATCAGCCATGAACCGTATGGCGATATGGCCATCCTCTTTAGGACTAACGCCCAGTCCCGTGTCCTCGAAGAGAAACTCATGCGCTATGCCATTCCCTATACCATGGTCGGCGGCACCAAGTTCTACGACCGCAAGGAAATCAAAGACGTCCTGGCCTATTTGCGATTGCTCTACAACCCGGAAGACAGCTTGAGCCTGACGCGTATCATAAACGTGCCGAAACGGAACATCGGCGCCACGACGATGGAACACGTCGCAGCCTATGCGGAAGAACAGGGCATATCCTTGTTTGAAGCCCTGTCGTCGACGGACGAGATTCCCGTCACCAAACGAGCCCGGACATCGTTGGAAAACTTCGCCGCCATGATTTTCGACCTCCTCAATGACATCGAAGGCAAAGACGTCTTGAGCCTCATCGAAACGGTCATCAAACAGACTGGTTACGGTGATATGCTCGATAAAGAAGCGGAACATGACCCGCAAGGCGAAAGCCGCAAGGAAAATGTCGGCGAATTCCTGTCCGTCGCCAAAGATTACATGGACAGCAATCCCGACGGCAACCTCCAGGACTTTTTAGAAAACGTCGCCCTGGTCAGCGATGTCGATGATTTTGAAAGCAGTGATTCCAAAGTGACCCTCATGACTCTCCACGCCGCCAAGGGCTTGGAATTCCCTGTCGTCTTCCTGACCGGCCTCGACGAAGGCCTGTTCCCACACAGCCGGACCCTGCTGGACCCGGCTCAAGTCGAAGAAGAACGGCGCCTGGCCTACGTCGGCATTACCCGGGCAGAACGGCAGCTCTACGTGACCAATGCCATTACGCGGACCATGTACGGCCGCATCTCGGCGTATATGCCCAGCCGCTTCTTGGCGGAAATTCCACCGCAGCTCATGGAAGACTACCATCGTAAGAGCGCCATGCCCCAGAGCCGGACGACGGCCGTACCGGGAAAACAGCGCGTCTCTATCCTGACCAAGCCCGTCGCGTCGAGCCTGCCGAAAAAACACGCCGTGACCGACACCTTCGCCAAAGGCGATAAAGTCCGCCACAAAATCTGGGGCATCGGTACCGTTCTCGATGTCATCGGCGAAGGGCCAAACATGCAGATGAAAATCCAATTCCCGACCAAAGGCGTCCGCCAAGTCGTCGTAAAATACGCCCCCTTAGAGAAAATATAATAGGGGCCGCCTCGGAATCAGATGCCGCTGTGCGGCGACAGACTCAAACTGACAACGACGCCTCGGGAAACCCTCAGCGCGTAGCGGGCCGCCTTCACAGGACGGCCCCTACGGATGCGGCGCTGGATGCGGCGCTGCGCCGCGACAGACTCAAACTGACAACGACGCCTCGAGTAACCCTCAGCTCGTAAAAAGCAACCTCTCAGTCAGCAGAGCTGCCAGCTCCCCTACAAAGGGAGCCTAAGCCTCCCCTCATAGGCCCTTTTTGGCCCGTCAGGTGCTGACCATAGGGAAGCGCAGAACGGTTGCCAAAACAGAGAGCCGAGCTGGAGGTGGCCCAACGGGCCGGAGAGGTTGCTTGTGCTTTTGCAGGCCGCCTCGGGAAGCTCTCGGCTCGTAAAAATACCCCCAATCGGGGCCTTCGTAGGGGACGGCCAAAGGGCGTCCCGCCACAGATGTTGTGAGTATGTCTTTGCAGATAAGTGGGAACGATTTTCAGGAATAAAGGAGGAACTCATGGATACTGAAAAAGCGCGTCTTTTGGCGCTGCGTAAGAAAATAGATGAATTAAGTTATCAGTATTACACCCTCGACAAACCGACGGTGACTGATTATGAATACGATATGATGTACCGGGAACTGGAAAACATCGAAAAAGCCCATCCCGACTGGGTCACGCCCGATTCGCCGACGCAGCGCGTAGGTTCCAAGATTTCCGGCGGCTTTGAAAAATACACTCACGACCGGCCCATGCTCAGCTTGGGCGACGTTTTCAGCGACGATGAATTACGGGAATTCGACCAGCGCGTCCGCAGCGATTTAGGCGGTGAATCCTTGGAATACGTCGTCGAACTGAAAATCGATGGCCTGGCAGTCAACCTCATTTACGAACAGGGCCAGTTCATCCGCGGCGTCACCCGCGGTGACGGCGTCGTCGGCGAAGACATTACCAACAACGTGCGCACCATCCGCACCATACCCTTACATATCGCCAGCGATTCGCCGCACATCGAAATTCGCGGCGAAGTCTACATGCCCATCACGTCATTTGAAGCCTTGAACCAGCAGCGCCGGGACGACGAACTGGAACCCTTTGCCAATCCCCGCAACGCCGCTGCCGGCTCCTTGCGCCAGCTCGACCCGCGCATTACAGCCCAGCGTAAACTGGCCTTCTTCGCCTATGCCTTGGGGGGCAACAGCGGCATTGAAATCAAGAGCCAAGAAGAATTGCTCCAGGACTTGGCGCAGTTCCATTTCCAAGTCAATCCGGAATACCGCAAGTTTACGGACATCGAAGACGTCATTACCTTCATCCACAGCTGGGACGACCGCCGCGACAGCCTGCCTTATGCGACAGACGGCATGGTCGTCAAGGTCAATTCCTTTGCCCAGCAGGCCCGCTTAGGGAACACCGTCAAAATTCCCCGCTGGGCCATTGCCTATAAATTCCCGCCTGAACAGGCCAAGACGAAAGTACTCGGTATTTCTGTCAGCCTCGGCCGGACAGGCGTCCTGACGCCGGCTGCCGATCTCGAACCGGTCCACCTGGCTGGGACAACGGTCAAGCGGGCGACGCTGCATAACGAAGATTACATCAAAGAAAAAGATATCCGCATCGGTGATACCGTCGTCATCCAGAAAGCCGGTGAAATTATCCCGGAAGTCGTCCGCTCCTTGCCGGAACGGCGTGACGGTTCGGAAACAGTCTTCACCATGCCGACGACCTGCCCGGCCTGCGGCAGTCCCGTCGTCCGCCGTGACGGGGAAGCGGCCTGGCGTTGCACTAACCCGGATTGCCCGGCGGTCATCGGTGAAAAAATCGCCCACTTCGTCTCCCGCGATGCTATGAACATCGACGGCCTGGGTGACGCCATCGTCCAGCAGCTCCTGGCTCAGGGGCTCATTCACGACGTAGCCGACATCTACGGCTTGACTAAAGAAGAACTAGTCGACCTCGAAGGCTTCGGCGAAAAATCAGCCGATAACCTGCTCAAAGCCATCGAAACGAGCAAGTCCGTCGGCCTGGCCCGGGTCCTCTTTGCCTTGGGCATCCGCTTCGTCGGAGCCAAAGCTGGCCGTGTCTTGGCCGAATCCTTCGGCTCTGTCGACGCCCTCATGAAAGCCAGCACGGAAGACCTGACGGCCATCGATGACATCGGCCCGCGCATTGCCGACAGCATCGTAGCTTATTTCCACGATGCCAAGAACCAGGCCCTCATCGAAAAATTGCGCGCCCACGGCGTCGACATGACGGCAGAAAAGAAGACCCTCATCAACACGACCTTTGATGGCGAAATCGTCGTCCTCACAGGAAAATTACAGATGTTCAGCCGCAAAGAAGCCGAACAGGCCGTCGAAGCGCGAGGCGGTAAATGCACGTCGTCTGTCACCAAGAAGACCACCCTCGTCGTCGTCGGAACCGACCCGGGCAGCAAATACGAAAAAGCCAAGAAACTGGGCACGCCCATCATCAGCGAAAGCGAATTCAAAGAATGGCTGGAACGGTAAGTGGTATCGCGTTAAGTTTTTTTTCATAGGACACATTCACGCTTGCCACACCGTTTGCCGTGGGTCGTGGATCGTTTGCCGTGATGGAGAATATTTTCGAACCACGACAAACGCTAAACGAACCACGGCAGGGGCTTGTCCCCTGCCTGCATTGGACATCGACGCCATTTCTTTATATAATAAAGTTATTAAGCTTATTTATACATTACTGCGCTGTGAGGAGGGCTCTGCCTTGGAGAACCTGTCGAAATCTTCTATTTCCATTAAAAATAAATACAGCAATGAGCTGTTGCCGCTGGTCCTGGCGATTGGCGACTATATCGCTATCTGGCTGGCTGTCAACGTGTCGTATTGTCTGCGTGATTGGCTGGTGCCAGGCTCTCATTTTCACCTATCCTGGCTCAGCATCCATGTTATTATCCCCATCGTATATATCCTTTTTTTACAACTGCACCATCTCTACACGCGGCGCATGCAGTTCTGGCAGGTCATTTCCGGTATCTTTAAATCCGTCTTCTATGCCATTGCCTTACTGATTTTTTTCATTTATATTGCCCAGACGGCGGCATCGACGTCGCGCCTCTTCGTGGCTTTACTGTGGCTGACTTCTTTTGTTTTCCTCGTGGCAGAACGCTACTTCGTCAAACATATCCTGGGGCATTTCAAGCTGCTCCAGCTTCCGGTCCTCATCATGGGGGCTGGCAAGACGGCAGCTATCGTCTTGGACTACTTCAAACACGATACGGGCGTCAGCTATGATTTTATCGGCTATCTGGAAGACTATACGCCGGAAGCGAAGGTAGCGGCCATGATGCCTCACTTAGGCCGTTTTGAAGATGCTGAAGCCGTTATTCGCCAGACTGGGGTCCAGCACGTCATGGTCATCGCACCGGGCCTTAGCAGCGACGCCGTCCAGGACATTGTCTATCGCGTCCAGCCGCTGGTCAAGAAAGTCGCCTTTATCCCCGATATGGGCAGCCTGCCCTTGGCAACGCTCGATACGGAAAGCCTCATCGACGGTCATATCGTCTCCTTCAGCTTCCGCAACAATTTGGCCCTCTGGTATAACCGGGCTGTTAAACGCGTCTTCGATGTCGTCTGTACCCTCATCGGCATCATCTGCCTGTCGCCGTTCTTTTTGGCCATTGCCCTGTGGATTTATAAGGATTCGCCGGGACCGATTATCTTCAAGCATCGCCGCGTCGGCCGGAACGGTAAAGAATTCAACTGTTATAAATTCCGCAGCATGTGCGTCGATGCCGACGTGAAACTGAAAGAACTCTTGGAACGCGACCCTGAGGCCCGGAAAGAATGGGAAACAGAATTCAAACTGAAAAATGATCCGCGCATCACCAAGAGTGGCGCCTTCCTGCGCAAGACCAGCCTGGACGAACTGCCGCAGGTCTTTAACGTCCTTAAGGGTGAAATGAGCCTCGTCGGCCCGCGGCCCATCATCCAGGATGAAGTCCCCAAATACGGCCCGTACATCAAAGACTTCTACATGGTACGCCCCGGCGTCACCGGTATGTGGCAGACCAGCGGCCGCAGCGACACGACCTACGAAGAACGTGTCCAGATGGACACTTGGTACGTCCGCAACTGGAACGTCTGGTTCGACATCGTCCTAATCTGGCGCACCATCGCCGTCGTCCTGAAACACAAAGGAGCGTATTAGTTATTAGCCTCGCCTTATAGGAGAGGTGGCCCGAAGGGCCGGAGAGGTTGCTCTTGCTTTTGCAGGCCGCAGACCGCCTCGGACTCAGATGCCGCTGCGCGGCGACAGACTCAAAGTAACAACGACGCTTCGGGAAACCCTCAGCGCGTAGCGGTCCGCCTTCACAGGCCGGCCCCTACGGATGCCGCTGCGCGGTAACAAACTCAAACTGACCACATCGCCTCGAGTACCCCTCGGCTCGTAAAAAATGGCCCCACTCGAGGTCTTCGTAGGGGACGGCCAAAGGGCGTCCCGTCGTGAATCCTGTGTATAGCCGAAATTTATGACAAGAGGTACTCGGTTGTAATACAATCTTGAATCTGTTGCGGCGAAGCCGCATACGAGTCCGATGCCGCTACGCGGTGCAGTAAAAATTTCCCCGGCCGGGGAAATAGTAGGGGCGCCACATGGGCGACCCGCCACAGAACTAGTGGGTATACCCAATACAGCTCTAATGGAGATGATTTCATGAATCGAATTTCAACCTAATAAAATAGAAAGGATTGAGCATTTTGTTTATTAAAATTATCGTTGCAGCTCACAAAAAGTACTGGATGCCGACGGATCCGGTTTATCTGCCTGTCCATGTCGGTGCCGAAGGCAAAGCTTCGATTGGCTATACGCCAGACAATACGGGCGACAATATCAGCTCCAAGAATCCTCATTTTTGTGAACTGACGGGTCTTTACTGGGCTTGGAAAAACTTGGATGCCGATTATCTGGGGCTTGTCCACTACCGTCGCTATTTTACGCGCAAAGAAGTCCACAATATCGAAGCCAAGAAAAATCAGATTTTGACTGAAAAAGAATGGCAGCAGCTCTTGGCTGAGCATCCCGTCATCGTGCCGGACAAGCGGAAATACTACATCGAGACGAACCGCTCCCATTATAACCATGCCCACCATCGGGAGGGCTTGGATGTAACAGAACAGATTATCAAAGAACAGTGTCCGGAATACCTATCGGCCTTTGAAAAAGTCATGAACCGCACTTGGGCTCATATGTTTAACATGTTCGTCATGCGCCGCGATTATTTCAAAGGCTATATGGAATGGCTCTTTTCCGTCCTCTTTGAGCTTGAAAGACGGATTGACATCACTGATTGGGATACTTATGATTCTCGCGTCTACGGCTTTGTAGCCGAACGGTTACTCGATGTCTGGCTCGAACATAATGGCATAGATTATACGGAACAAAATGTATCTTTTATGGAAAAGCAGGACTGGGTCAAAAAAGGTGGGATGTTTTTGAAACGGAAATTTTTTGGATACTATCAAATTGGCGTTTGATGTTAAATTTAA